>WLWD01002558.1_pt1 | contig 90599 bp, 63 predicted proteins | sample 6712731 | NCBI WGS metagenome assembly WLWD01 (sample SAMN12718690, study PRJNA576275) | sponge metagenome | isolation source: marine sponge | host: Mycale hentscheli | place: New Zealand: South Island, Marlborough, Capsize Point | collected 2014-11-01
AAATACAAGTTACAGTTCAAGGCTATATGAAGAGAAAGCATGATGACAAGACCAGTGGGTTAAGGTGTAAATATATTCATTGAATGATTATCCTATCAGCTAAACAACGGAATTGTTAATTAGTTCATTAGTGACCTCCCTGACCTAGGCCATGTGCAGATCCTAGGCCATGTGTGGATCAGGGAGAGGCCGTTCAGCTGTCTGGTCTGTCCCAGACATAATCATATGGTTAGGTTGTGCATGTCCAACTAATAAACTGGTTTACTGGTAGACTAACCTCATAAAGAACGTCCACACAATATTGTAGTACAAAAGAAAGATGTAATACAATAGGTTGATAAATTTATCCGCTAGCAAGTTTGGGTGTTTGTTTGTTTTTGTTTTTTGTAGTTATTGTAGTTTTTGTATGAGTGTATAATTCAAAAGTATTTATTATAATATGCGGACTGGCATATCACAGTATGGTCTGTACCTTCTTGTTAAATTTCCTTCTGGGAGGAATATTATGCTAATTATGTCTGATACTTTCTCTGCAGGTCCTTTGAGTGGAACTTCTGATGGGTACAATCTTAAAAGAACAAGGATCAGCATGCTTGTGGTAACCATCATCTTTACAGCCTCAACATGATCAGCAACCTCAAGAAGGTCACCATAGCACTCGAGGGAGTGGCCAATGCTACAGCATCGAGCATGCCCGCTGAGAATGGTAATGGTGATGATGAAGAATATGAGGGAACTTCCTTTGAACTTGTCTTTATTGGATATCAGCTGCCAGGCTTCACGTCAAGCGAGGTAAGACCAGTACATATTAATTAACACATAAATGTACATATTTGTAAGTATTTATCACTCTCTGAAAGAGTGTTGTATAGTCCACAGTCTCAGGACAATAGAAAATCCTGTGGGATGTTTACCAAATATATTAACCTTCCTCTGCTGATTAACTTTCACCTTGTGGTTATATAGTCATGGTAGCCTTTAGCAGTTGTAGTCACATGACTGGTGCGCACAGTGATGAGGGGCTTTGTTTCCCACATTCCTCCTTAATGTAGGGTGGGTGGCCATGCCTTTTGCAATACTACTACATGTACATATAAATACATAGCTACTCAAGTGTTAAAGTTTTTGTGAACTATTGTCTGGCTTTTCAAGGTCTCCACTCATGTTTATAAGCTGCCCTTTCTCCCCTCTCTTATTAAACCTTGTAATGTTCATTTTCAAGTCTCACACTCAACCAGCTGTATTTTCAGGGGATTCCCCAGTACTCTCCCCCCTCCCCCCACTATTCTCATGGAAATGACTACCACCGCTGAACATGTCCCACCTCACTCAGCCACGCTCTCTCCAAAGTCCTTGAGAAAGAGAAGCCAACCCAACTGACAAAGGACAGTTTGTTTCGTAAGAGCCTGCAGTTTCAGAGAAATGGTATGACCAAAAAGTGAAAAGAGAGTTGAAATGTTTCGGCCTGGCCAGTATCAGTGAAAGGAGAAGCTGAGGATTAACCGGCAGAGAGAGTAAGGGAGTGTGTGTGAATATGTGTCTAATTAATTGTGTTTGGGATGTCCCTGTTTTTTTTATTTTAAGAGAATTTTTGCTGAGTAAGCATAAATTGCTGCTGTAGTTGACACCTCCTGTGTGTTCTCTATAATGGAATGCTCATGAATTGCTAATTAGTATATGCCATAAACAGACGAGAGTGGGCATTCTGAAGGAAGTTTGTGAAGTTGCTAATTAACATAAGTTAGAGATGTTGCAAGGGAGAATCCAGGGGGTGGGGGTGTGGGGACCAGGGTCCCCTCCTTCGACCCAAGTTTATAGAAAATTATAATGTACAAAGATGCTAATACATGCTATTTTGTTTATGCATGCTAATTTATGCTCTTATTCTTATTTCTCTTCTGTACATTTCCCTCTCCCTCTCTCTCTGGTGGTCCTGTGGTCAGAGCACTGCCAGGTCAAATCTCTTATAATGTAAAATTTCATATTTTAATATTTCACCTGGGTTGGCCTGAAGTTATATATGATGTGTATATAAGTGTGTGTGTGTGTGTGTGTGTGTGTGTGTGTGTGTGTGTGTGTGTGTGTGTGTGTGCTTATACATGGGTCCTTCCCACTGAACAGCAATTCCTGAACTGATATTTAATCTTCTTCAAACTTCCCTTATTTCTCTTCTGTACATTTCCCTCTCCTTCTCTCTGGTGGTCCTGTGGTCAGAGCACTGCCAGTTCTAATCTCAACTAGGCTGTGACGCAATGTTCTTCTTGTCCAATAGCCATGTTTTGAGTACATCAAACACCTAATAACAATGAAGCCCTCCAGTTTACCAGGAAACCTTGTTGGTCTAGTTACTAATAGTCCATGATTAGAATATTTGTATATCTACTGTATTGTGTTTCAGTACTGCAAAGTCTTGTATTAACTTATTTATTTGTCTCATTATATACAAGTGCATGCTAACCATACTACTCTCACTCGGTAAGGTGGAGATCTGAATGATGTAATTCGAATGATTCAGTATTTTACAAAGTGAAGAAGATTATGACGGGTAAAATAAGTCTATACAACATGTGTAGTCAATAGTATAATACATACACGCATACATACATACATACATGGAATCTTGATTGAGTTACACATTAGAATGTAAATGTCATTGATCCACATCTTGTTAGTGTATGTCCACGTTGAGTTGGCGCGACCACAAATGTGGCAAAAGAGGAATGCACTTGGCGAAACTGGAAACCAATTAAGGTCACATGACAGTAGTAGCTCAAACGCACGAAAACATCGACGCCCACAGTAAAAACGGGGCGGGTCTAAGGTGCGCATTATTACCATAAGTTTACAAAATGAAGAATAAGCTATGGCAGTTTCTTCCACTGCTGTATTCAATATAATGCTTGGTTATAACTATCACTCGTAGTTTATCGTTTATGCGAGCTTCTAGTTGTGTACACGCCCCTATGAGCTGGATGAGAACCAGTCTTGTTTCAGGTCTCAAGTTCTGTCTCAGTTTTCCAGACCAGTGATACCACTCAAGAGAGTAGACCTCACAGTCAGGCAGCAGAGGACCTGTATGCCAACCTTCCTTCTGGTGTCCCTGAAGCTCTGTCTGTTCCTCCGTCAAGACCAGTGACTGCTGGTAGTGACCCAGAAGCAGCTGCAGTGTCATATGAGGTCAGGTAAGAGTAGGGAACCTATGTCTTGTAGAATCTGGATAGGGAACCTTTGTTCTGTGAGATCAGGTAAAGAGCAGAACCTGTCTAATAGGATGAGATAGGGAACCTTTGTTCTGTGAGATCTGGTACAGGTGGACACTTTTATTTATATTGGCTAAGCTACATGCTCATGTTAACATTTTTAAAGTAACCACTAAGAAGGAAACACACATTGACCTCATTGAACTTTGCCATATATTTTAGCCACACATCAAAATCTCAATTGAGACTCATTTTGCTCGTGATAGGACAGCTATCAGAGATAATTGCTCACTCCCATAATTTAACTATTTTAGTTACCAAAATCTCAATGGAGACTCGTTTGTGAAGCTGTATTATTCATACACATAGCTCGCAAAATACAACTGCTCATTAAATAGGACTATTCATCATTGAAATCTGGATTCAGTTGATTCATTTTGCAAAATAGTAATAATAATAATAGAATAATAATAATAATTATTAATAACAAAACTACAATAATAGCAATATTATAATAACATTAATACAGCACATAATTTTTTCTTATTTAAGTACTTCATCTGCTTCCAATCTTTATTCGATATCTTAAACCTCATCTATGCTTGAAAACTAATACCACATTAGAAACTCTTTGACTGGGATAAGCATTTATTTCTCCATGTGATCGGTGTATCTATCTTGTAGTGAGGTTGGTACACAGAGACATGGATGAATTCTACAAAGCTTATATTATGTGGTTACAAGTTATTAATCACTAGTGGTGTGCTTGAGCACAAATGGCGAGCGAGCTGGCCTAGCTGAAGCAAACTGAAATAATGCCACTTAGAGAAACTGCAATTTAAAATGAGTACACTGTAAGATAATTTAGGGGGGGGGGGGGAATGGTTAAAAACATGCAATTCTTAATCTGAACGGTCGTTGTAAGTCGAGCAAATCATCCATTCCAATGAAATTGTACCACTTCATTCCAATGCTTGTGACGTCACGGCCACGTCCGGGTAGCAGGTCTCCTATTCATGCTCCTACGAAAAACAACTTCTTAATGAAGTCACGCAATGTTCTCACCCTCCCAGATGTGATGTTGACGTCACACAGTATACCACAAGCTTGCTGGAATGTGATAATTGACCACCCTTTTAGTCGTTGTATTGTATATTCCCAGACCCTTTTCCCCCGCATAGAGGGTATGGCTACGCGAGTCGCAATAGTCGACCACGCGTACTTTTCATCGTCCAGCGAATGCCACCAATATTGTCGACCACTACCATACGTATTGTTGTAATTTGATTATTTTAATTCCTATGCTAATATTCTTATCTACTATGCCATCATAACTCCGTGGGAATTAATGAACATTTTAGCATAGAAAGCTCACACTTTTAGTAAATTTCATAAAAATGAATTAAATAAATTGAAATTATTAACTAACCTTATTATTTAAATAAGAGTTTCCCTAAATGTCTTGACTTGAGACTTCGTAACTTTTATGATATTAGCTCTTTATTTTAACTTACTCTAGTTCGCTTGTATTGGACGATACCCTTTACCAAACAATTAATTCTGTACAGCGTGTAAGTGGCTGGAGGCGTCACCACTCTCGTTACCATGGTAATAAGACTTATGCGAACGCGCACTTTTTTGTGGTACTGGAGCTCTGGTAGTAAGTCCAGTGTTTATTCCTTCAACTGTGATAATCCAGTGAGAGGGAAGGAGTATGCATGGCATAATGACTTAGCAAGGTTATTAGATTAAAGTTGTCTGTGAAATAGCTAAGCTAACTTCACTGGAATGTTTCCTGACATAAGTAGGAATACTGTGGGAAATACTATTTGTAAGTGCAGAAAACTAAATTGCTTAATTAGTGTCTTGGTTCTGAGAGGACAATTTCTACCTGAAGTATTATATTTCAACAATATTGTCTATTTTGTGGTTTTATCATTTGTACATGTACAGTATGAATGGTGTAAATTGTGGGCCTGGCTCCGTAGTGCGCAACGCTCACGACAAACTGGAGGTCAGCAATAAGCGCTGCCACCAGAGTTCAGCTAGAGAGCTGGGGTTCTCACTTTGAGCTTTATAAAAAACTACGTTCTGACATTTATTTAGCTTGGCATTTCTTACTTCGTCTCGTGGACCACCTTACTTGAGTCTAAGCTACCAGGTAATAATAAGTCACATAACTGTAGTTTCTTTATGCAAGCATGCCAGGAGTTAAACTTTTTGAACATCGCTCACTGTAGTAGAAGGAACTATGTAGCATGCTAGAAGTATAACACTTGTGTGCATGATATTCAACTGTGTTCGATGAATGCAAAATAATCTTGAAATAGAAACAATAACTGCGCACACACATACACCAGTTTGTTTTAAACCAAAGTGATGTGGCTTCATCTCCAAAATCTGAACTTCCCAGTAAAAACTTCTGGCTATGGGCCTGCACAGAGTCTAGCGACTTTACTTTACACACAGTGAATCATAACCTTATCAATCCTGTGAACGTATGTCGGTATGGCCCTTTGGTTCGGCATTGGACAATGAGGTATGAGGCCAAGCATGTGTACTTCACGAGCCTTGCCCACACTTTAGGGAACTTTACCAATCTACCACTCTCTCTGGCCATGAGGCACCAGCAGCACCAGTGCTATCTGCAGAATATATCCAGCTAAAACGAAATTGACTGGACCATGTAATGTTTACTCCATTACAAGGTATATTTGGGGGGGGGGGGGTGGATAAGAAAGGGCTTTTACCCCCCTCCTTGGATTTTTTTTGCCCCCTTTTGAATGGCCCCCCCCCCTACCTTGGATTTTTGAGCATTTGTTATAAAGCCAAAATTAGATAGATCACTGAATCAGTATGAATTGGCAGAAAAATCACAATTAAGTGATTATAATATAGTGATATATTTCTATGTCTATTTCATGCATCTACAATTTGTTCTAAGTCAGAGTCAAGTCAGATAACTGTTCAGGCCATTCTGAACAACATTTCATCAAATATGCTCAGATAAATTCAGATAGTTTTTTCCCCCCATAGCTGTGTAAGTGTTTCTATCAACAGATACCATAGTAACAGGGATTGTGAGACAGATTCTGCCAAGTATATTCAGGTTTGGGTACATATGTAGCCACCCATCATTTCTGTAGCTGTTGAAAATTGGGGGAAATGTTGTAAAAGAAAAAAATTCTGGTAAGACTAGGGGACGAGATCAGGCTAACTCGGTAATACTGCTGTAAGTAATCTTCAGAATATGGACATCCCTCTAGTTCAAATGCTGACATTCCAAGAGAATATTGTAATTTTTCCCATGGTAAATAATTGCCTCAAGCCCCCCCCCCCCCCCCACTTCAAGTAAAGGCTACACCCACTTGCCTCCTTTGGGAGAAAAAAAATCCCTGCAATAGTATACCGTGTAAAGCACACACTGATTTTTGTGCCTGGCGTGATTCAAGGGTTGCTTAAAATGAGTAGTATCAGCCATTTACTCATACTTGATTGTAGCTAATTATTTAGTTGCTTGGGCACTGTAAAGGTCCTTGGAATAGAGCAAACAAGATGCCTACTACTCAGTAAATTTGATATCGTAGCTACCATTCACTTCAGTGCTTTGTGATGGCTTTAGAGTTGGTCCTATAGTTTCAGAATTGGAGTGCTTACCTGTACGTATTGAAATAATTTCTGTGTGCAGCTCACAATTCATTTGGCTACTTGTAGTTTTACCGATTGAAATTGATAAGTGAGGTGACGTATGCATATTAGTAATTTTATAACTGACTGAGAATCTAGATCATTCTACTTGAAGTGTTGGCAGTTAAGCTGGCCAACTCGCCAGCATTGGTGGACAAGTAAGTGAGTAGGTTCCTGTACTCTTATTGAAGAGCTAGTTTCAGATTAACCCTTGAACTAACACAGACTTCCCTGGTTGCAGTGACTACCTGGCCATTCCTGTGAAGACGTTGGACGACCAGAACTTCGGTTGACTTGACTCTAATCGACCAAGCCACACCCACAATAATAATAATGATTTATTTTGCTCGCACTGACTATAGGGCAGTTGGGAAGACAGCCAGAGCTATAAATTTGAGCCTAGCTGGATAGTTTAAACAAACAATCAGCTTGGGTGGGTAGACATTTTGCACCACAGATAGTTTCTAACTCTACTTGTTCAATAAGGAATAATTACTTATAATGGAAAATTTGAAAATAGCTGAGAGCTATTATAACAAGACATTACAATAAGTTTGGCATGGTCATAAACTACATTTGTATGTGAGCAGTCTGCAAGGCTGTACAATATGGAAGTGAATGCATATTTGTAGCTAAATGTATAGTGAATTTTCGTGGAGGTCAGCTAGGCCCACAAAATAACCATAATAATAATGCTGATAATAATAATAATAATAATAATAATAATAATAATAATAATAATAAAGTTGATAATAAACAACAATAATAAATAAATAAATAAATAATAATAATAATCACAATAATAATATGAACAATAATAATAACAATAATTATAGCAATTTTTTTTGTTCAAAAAGCCAATGTTATGTTAATAAAAAAATTAACCTGATGTTAGGACTTCTTGCCAAAGAGTTTATATGATCCAACAATCTTTTTAGTATCATTTTCTTTTTATCTATGCAAAAGGTGTCACATACATATCTAACAAAGATTTCTGAACATTACACTCGGTGTTAGGCTCGACTGCAATGGCTGCTACTTCTTCAGTAATCTGCTCAATACTCTTTGTTGAACAGATGTCAGATTGTACCTTACCAAATGAGGAGTCTTATTTTATTACAATTCAATAATCCCTCTATATCTATGTGTGCCTACAAATTACTTCACAATTATTAATTACAATGATAGTTATCACTTTGTATGAAAAAAAACTTAGCTTAATCATTTATGCATGTATTCAATAGTATTCTAATTTTGGCATACAGAAGAGATATGACTTGTAATGCTTCAGTATTTTATTTTAAGCTAGCTTTATGAAGCTAAGTTCATAACTGACTTCGTAACAGGCAAGTAAGAAGTTAAGACACACTCAGATGCCATTGTTAGTATTATGAAATTGAGAAATAGTCAAGATACTAGATTTGTAGTAAAACTCTCCATTTTCTGAAAGAGTATGGGAACAATAGATGGAACCTCACATTATGCCAGCAAAGATGGTGACAATCTTGATATAAGAAGTTGGATCGTCAGTCTAAAAGTACACACATTTACATGCTCATTTACATGCTCACTTAAGTTAAATAAGATAAATATCGGACACGCTTAATTAGCTACATACACATGACAAACATTGATTTTGTCTACAAATGCTTATTTGAACCTTCTGTCCTAGGTGTTAATTTCCAATATGGAGAAGAATAATTAGGAATGGCAATTTCCTGACACCATGCATATAGAGAATGAGTAATAATCAAGTCATAAAAGTTTACTGACATAAGGGTTTGATTTTCTGCATCCGCAAGCTTTCTCAAAATGTAATCGACTAATGCTTTCTGATCGTCTTCAATTGTTATCAACTGAACTAAAGTTCTTTTGCCCTGAGGGCGAAAGTGTTTCATTTTAGAGTTGTATTAATGCCAAATATATTACTAAATTATATAGCTAAGCTCTTTTAAAACTAGTCACAATTATTTATAAAATCTAAAAACAATTATAGTAGGTGATTTTTATACAGGGAGCTATGTCTAACAAACCTAACAAATTAAAAGTATTATAGTATGGACCAGCAATTAAAAATGTTAGATATAGGAGAATGCTAAAATGGCTATTACATTATTGTAGAGTATTTTCGAGAAAGCCTGCTAAAGAGACACTTGTTTTGCCATTGTGCTGATATTCACATTTAGTATTAGAAGGTTGCTAAAAATTGTACATGAGTATCAAGAAAAGTTTAAATTGTGTTTATTATTGCTAAATTTTTAGGACAACTTTTTTATACTTTGATTGTTCATGCATTTGTTGACTAATATTTTTACATCTTAATACTCATTATGTACTATAATTCGCAATACTATAATCCATATTGCTGTTAATAGCATAATTTGGAGTACAGCTGTCTTCTTTATCATTTGTGCAGATTTCAACCACAAATATATCGGGCTCAAATAAACAGTTTCAATATACTGTTGTAATAATAGTCTTAAGTAAATCATGACTTTTATTATTGTATATAGTACTGACTTTATATATATATAATATATAATATAATTATGTATATTGTTTATGTGTGTACTGGTTATAGCAGCATGACCAAAACTGAAACCAGCAACAGGAAAGAAGTAGTAAATAAAGAAACAATATCATATTATTTCAAGCCCTATATTTAGATTAAAACTACTTATTCTCTAGATAGTGTACCTAGGCCTGAATAAAAACCAAAACATAAACAATATTTCTCTCCAAAGGGATAACAGGATGAAAACAGTCTCTGATGACCAATAATTACATTTCTATCAAGACTATTCACCAGTAAAAATTATTTAATACAGAATTCAAAGGTTAATTTAGAACAGAGACTGGAAGTTAAACTAAAGCTGGAGTCTGTGGTTTGATATCCAGTGGTAGCCATAAGTATTAGATTAAAGCCTCTTTCATCAGGTAATTGTCCAGATTATGTTAAGACATCCCTTCAAATTTGATTGAATAGTTACATACACCCATGTGTTACAAGACAAATCAGGAATTTGTGATCAGCATATTGATGAGGTCCTGGGGAGTGATATAGTGTTATTATTTTCTTACTAAATTCCATAGACGATTTGTAAGGGAGTAGAAGAATAATTGCAGTGTTAAATAGATGAAGGCATTATTGAAAGAAGTAGCTGGTCTAGCCCCACTAGTATCTGTCACACAACCAGATGATAAGGTTCAGCTGGGCATTGACTAGGCGTTTGATTGTAAACAACACCGCAAAGGCACTAGGTTTCTTTTTATATATTCCTCCTTTCACATAGTCCTCCTTTCACATAGTCCATCTAAATAGCTATTAAAAGGATCTTTTCAAGTTTATTTCACCTATCCATCTCCTGCTATTTAGGAGCATTAAGTGATAATAGCTACCATCAACACCAACTAGGGGATTCCATGAAATTTTATGAGCATTAAGCAACGATAGCTATTACCAGGTGAACGGTGCGATATCTCGCAAATTAGATGGCTTAATTTCATTACTATGTATCTAAGTTGATTGGCTCATCTACCATTTGTCACAGCACCACAAAAGTCATCATTATCCAGCACAATACGATCAGTATTCAAATATCTATCACATAGCAAAAATAAGATACTTACTATTATATAATTGAATACTGCCTATATATATTATCTCATTTTGATACACTGTGTATAAGTAAATAGCTTCCAAGTTATCTGCTTCTGTATTTTGTATAACAATTAAGTCTAAGAAACCTGGGATGAATCAGCAAAAATAAATACCAATATGTATATAGAGGCAATCTGTAAAATCAAGAAGAAATGTAACTGACAAGCCTGAAATCAAAGTTTGCAATGTAACAATTATAGCTCTCTAGTGCAAATGATCGTTTTGGCTTGGCACACTGACAGGCAGTAGGTATGCAGATCATGCACTATTAATGAATTCATCCTGGGCTAAGAAAAGTTGTGAAACACTTCCTGTAGGACTCATGATAATAGTCACTAAATTGATTAGACTTGGCTATTTAGCAAGGTATCTACTTCCTTGTTCATTTCTTATAGTGACTGACAATATTTGATTGTTGAACACAGCCACTATGGAGATCCAGTGGGTTCATTACATGCTATTGACTCTCTTTTCTTCAAGAACAGTTTGGGCCAGGAATGATCTGAATGGAACAGTCACTGGATGTGATGGCCACCCTTGCAGCACAGGAGAGCCCAATATTCTGCCATTAACATCTGACCAAGAAGAGGCTATATTACTTGCTAGATGCCAAGCCAAGTGCTTAGACACAGTGAGTAAATTGTCTCAGGAAAGAGTCAATATTATCTCACTGTTCAATGTGTTTTGCAGTATGGTCAAGAATATGAAAACTTAGTAAGTTGCATTGGATTAATTATTGCAGAAGTATTCTAGGACAAACAAATTGTTGATATGTTTTTCTGATACAAAGCAATCGTTATAATTATCAACTTTGACAAATTACAGAGTAATTGCTGTGAAGTGCAAAATTAATTCTATTCTTTGTGATATCACTATAGTTACTTAGAAATTCCAATAGAGAATGGTTAATGTTAATGAATTGTGTTGCTCAGAGTAATCTCTTTTTCTAGCTAGCTTTGTGCACAACAGATTCATTACAGAAAGGTCACTAAAAATAAGGGGAAATAATAATATATTACATCTATGGAATTTTGAAAGGAGGGTTTATTTCTCTTTACCAACAATGGAGTGATATGATCTAAATCAGGCTATTATGCCCATAACCACATTCTTTTATTAACAAATTCAAACTATATTATAAATTACACAGGACACATCAAATTAAAGGAAAAAATACATTTTCTCTTTTTACTCTATGTGTCATATTAGTATAATCATCTGAAGTCCTGCTTTTCCGGCTCACTTCCATCAGAAAAAAATAAAAATAAACTAAGAACAGAAACCTGCCTTGGTGTCTATGTCCTTGGGCTATAAAATAGTTATAAACCAATAAGAATTGGTTTGTATTGCAATTCACAGACCCTCGCAACTTGGGCTTCACCCTCAAGTCTTGGGATTTGTAATCACATACAAACTCAATATTGGTTATAACTATTACACATAGTCATGGTAGCACAGTAGGTACAGTGACATTATTTCTCAAAGGTGACAAGGCAACACATTTGTTAAAGTGATTTAACGTCTGATTGGTGTGAATACTAACAACAATTAACCCTAACCAGCATCCAGGGTTTCCTAAAATGACTTATGTATTACGTCTAGTCTCTTTTCCTTTGTTGGCTATCTTCCTCTACACACAAATTTGACATTAGCTAGGATTGCATCTGGAACTTTGGAACCACTAAAACATCATATCTTTGAAATTTTTATTTACTGTTTTTTAAGGTTGTTTATAATCCTAATTACCCCATATGTTCCCCTTTTACAATTTGTGGGGAACTGGATTCAATAAACAATAGACTAATAATTTGTGCTCTTGTGTGCTCTTTAATAGCAGAGCAGACTTTGTATCTGGTTGCTAGTAGGAGACTGCCTGACATTCAGGTGAGACTGCTCTTGGACCAGCAACATTTGTGGCTAGTTTGGAGAGGCTGTTTTAAAATGGGCTGGCCTGTTTTTAAATGGTGATAGTGCTTTTTATCATCACATTTGTATGTGCAGCCATGTTAAGCTGCTATGGTATTGGCTGCCAGAGCTATGCCTAGCTTTGAAGAAACAAGGGAGTAAATTTTGTGTTCACTCTCCCCACTCAAACACACATTCGGATATATACATTTAACTACAATAATAGTATACATTATGATGCTCATTTAAATTTCAGGCAATAAATGAGCCTTTTAACCGATTACACGCGAATGACGCAAATATGCGTCAATTAAGAAAAATCGATAACCGCGGTGGACGCAAATATGCGTCAAAAATGCGTCTTCGCGTCCATTTCGCCCTACAGCTTTGTGGAGTCAAGGACGCCACCGATCACAATTGCAGACGATTCTATATTGTTGTAAGTATATTTTAGGCTTATAAAATACATAGACTGCCATAAGAAAATGTTGAGTAAATTTTGTCACAACAATAAGACTTCTTTCTGATAAAGTATAAATTGAAAATATATTTCATAAAATAATAAAGGTAACAGAACAATCTTTTAGAAACCAATATTACTTTAGCTATAACTGCTCATGATAAAACAAGTAGAAAGCTATCTTGGCAAGTGGAACACTGGCACTTCAGCATCCTAGTGATGAAGACGTTATTCTTGACCTGGCACAGCATGGCAGTGACAAGGATGGCAGTGACCAGGATGGCAGTAACTCTGATGGTAGTGACGAGGAGTTTGATGACAGCAAGAATGACTTCAGTACTGATGGGTGTAGTGACTGCAGTAGTTGCTAGATGGTCAAGGACTCTGACGAGAGAATGGAATTGATGATTCTGAAAGGTAGCGATTTCTACAGGAATTTTAACCACATTCTTTATAACAATAAGTAAAAATAAATAATGTTATACAACAGGTGAGACTGCAGGGATCCCTCTGACATATACTTCTATTATGCTATGACCAGTTGCACTTGATAGTAAGATCACAAGCTATTCTGTCAACAATGCAGCCTACCAGCACATCAAAAGTAAAGACACCTTGGAGTACCAAACTGAATACACTATAATATTCTATCATTTATTTGTGATGTACCTGTTTTCATGCACAAAAGCCATAAAAAGCTTCTCTGTTCACAAAATTTATAACAGATTGCTAAGTTCAAAATAAAACACACCCTAAATAAATATCAACAAATTCTTCCTGAATGTAAGACAGATGCGTGCAAAAGCACTTTCTCTTACCTCTATGATCAAGTAGCAAACTGCTTCAGCCATGAAACCATACTTCCAACCTTACTAGTGTGCTTACTAAGAGATTCAGTGTGATGCCATAAAGGTTTTTGCCAAACGGTGCGAGTACTTTGTTATTTTTCAGTCGGGAACAGCACCTTAGCGTCTAATTTATGCTTTCCCAATAGCCTAGAGCGTACTCTATCGTTCGATAATACTGTCCCCGAGGCAATCTTCAAACGTTCGTCTTCTTTCTCTCGCTTAGTGTCACCCTCCCACCAAGCAATCAATCCTTTGTGTCTCGCGTGCGCCCGTGACCGCATTACGTAAGGCGCAATTAAAATTTTTGTTCGCGCGTAATCGGTTAATAAATAAAAAGGAAATTATACCTTTCATCAAGTAACTAGTGATAGGTAAGGCCACTAACTACAAATAGAGCAATATGTTCCATTACACTTTTAAACTATTATCCACAAAATATTACAAGATGGTATTGGTAGTATTTCCTCAAATATTCAAATCTTATTGTTTTGCTATTGTTGCCTGTCATAAATGTAATGCTGCTCTACTTGAACTAATACAGGCTAGAAGAAATAACGTCCTTTGGCCTGCCATATCTTTGACCAATATTAGAGGAAATATCTGCTTAAATATTTCAGAAGTAAGTTCATAATATGATAGCTAATCAAAATAACAACAACCATTTTATTTCTAAAAGCATTGTTTACATGACTGTGTGCTACATGTCTATATAATACTATTACCAATAGTACCAGTCAATATTATTGCTGATATTCAATTTTGCAGCTGGAAGAATGCCGTAGAGGGTGTGTGATACGAAGCAGCACAAGCTTGAACCGTGCAGAGTGCAGAAGGCAGTGTGTAAGTTTTAACTAGAGATTGCTCGTAGTCAGTTAACAAGATATTAACCACAAAGTGGTGTGCAGAGAGAGGAAGCATGTAGGATTCTAGTCAGAGCATAACCACGCAAAGGGGTTGTGGTTCTCACTTGGTCAACTTTAAGTGGTGTGGTTAGATTATGTAATACTAGTACTGTACATGTAATGTAATAGAATGAATTCAGAATCTGCAATTGACAACTGTTTTAGAATGAATTGGTTATGAATGAGCCAAGTTAATTAGAATTCATGGTGTGAAATTGACATGTTCTCTAATGCCTCCATTTCTGTGTCTTGGACAAGCCAATTCTGCCAATAATGATGAAAAATACAATACTTTTGCTGTTCTCAAATGTTGCTGCCACCATTCAGGGTTTCTTTGAACTCGTTCGACAATAAATATCTTTGTTAGTTCGTGTAACAAAATCACACCAGTTTCTATCAGTACAATAGAGTTGGCATTGGATTTGAAAATAATAGGTGTGCCTGACTTTGAGCTTCAATGTATCATTTTTTTCCTCCAAACAAAAACCTGATGAACGGCATGCGTCTGCTAATGACTTCTCACGATCACGATACGGATTTAAATTTCAATTATACCATGTGGATAGGTGTCATCAGGGTCATACACGAATCCATCTGGGCTAGCACTTAGCCATGGATTAGCAGTTGAAACTATAAATCTACACTTGGATACACATAACTTGTCGTGACCTCTCATTCTTTGAAAAGTAATGTACTCTTCAATACTCTCTGTTTCTTTTGCTGAGCCATATCGTGTTGCTGCGTTACCCCTGAAAGTGCTATAAAGCAATTCTTCTACTTTTTTGCTCTTTTTAGTTTTGTTTGTTTGTTTGTTTTTCATTTTTAAAATGCTTCCTATTCTGGATGCAGTTATATGTCGTCGGTGCTCCAAGATCCACTGCTGATTATCAGCCTGATTTTTTGTTTCTAGCTCAATTTGAATTGCCTTTTCTTTGGTGACTGCTACCTTTGTATTATAGAAACTATGCATAGGCTCGACCAAATGATCTTCAGGAATGCCACTAGAAATGTCTTCAGGTGTAATTCCTTGATCGTGCCTGTTATATGCTCTGCGAGCTGCTGTAGTATCATCTGTTCTTGCATACTTGCTCTTCCTTCTGCTCTCTTTCACTTCCTCAGTTGTTTTCCTTTTACGATCTTTTCCTACTCTATTCATAGAACTTCTGCAACTTTTCCATACACTTTGTTAGGAGATGCTCCAGCCATTTGCTTCCACACCTTCGGACCCCAATCTTTTCCCAGATGTTGCTGTAGTCCTGCTCCCATGCACCTTCCTTCCCACGAGCCACTCTGCGACTTGTTTATTACTTTACCATCAAACTTTGTCCGAATGTGCATCCAACACTCAGCCAAGTTGGTGGTACAATTCCCTAGAAGCTGATCTGCCTTTCCAACTAGCCTGCTGAGTGCAACTTGCACATCATGGAAAAGTTTAGGGTTAACTTCAATTGGTTCACTTTCACCCTGCCACACCTCCTGCCACACCTCCTGCCGCACCTCCTGCTCTACTGTTGGGTCATCATCGGCCATAGTCTCATCTCTTCCAGCCGGCTATGTCCACCACCAGTGATTATTTGACCCCACACGGCGGCAAGGTTACACTCCCATCTACAGAGTTAACATTAATTATTAGCTAATTGGTTTAAAATTATGTAACTGTACAAATAAATAAATACAGTGGAGCTATTATTTAGCAAGTAAATTCCAGGTTAATATGATGCACCAAAGGTGCGAACCCTGAGCACTATTAAACACTACCTAGCTATTACAATATAATCTCCTCTATTTTTAATGAGGTATCAAATCATTAGACCAATGAAAATAGTACATGGAAACGCTGTCTTCATTAGAGAAGCTTGACTAGCCCACCTGTAGCATTTGAAACGTCCACCAAAGTGAAGGGTCACAAGGGTTACAGCAGGTGAGCGTAGTGTAAATTTTGGTTGTGATTGTAAAAATGTAGGCCAGATAATTCATTTAATGATAAAATTCTGCTTTTTAGTTCTAAAAATATCCTGTCGTTGACATATACTATTTTAAATAATTCTTGGTTCATCCATCACTTTTTGGCAAGATAAACATCTACTCTCCGGAATAGATGCAAGTCCATCTCTGCTTTCTCCACTAAGTATGATGAATCCCTCACATTCAGATGAATGCTTTGTCAAATCATTAATATATTCCTGAAGTTTACCAGATTCTGCTACCTTCTATGGCCACCTTAGAAGTTTGAGCTTCAAGATCTACATCTGAAGGCTTTTCATTTATAGCCAGCTTGGTCTTCTTTACAACTCTTTTCCTCTTGTAGTACACATGCCTGTGAGAGCTATTTCTCTTGTTATTTTTTTTCTTCTTGTTCCCCATCTTCTACGGCTTCCGAGCAGGCTGAGTTACAGCTGATGCGTGGGCTTTTTGGCGGGTCCGTGGTTGTTTTGGCGGGCCGCAGTTGCTCCGCGGTTATTAATAACCTAGATACGCCAAGAGTGCATTTTTTTCGGCATTTCTGCATTTCTGCATTTCTGACCGAAAATACGCTGCTCTCGTACGCACAAGCTACTCCAATTAAAGGAGTAAGGAGCAGGGCGGGACGAAAATTTTTTTTTTAAATCGTTTACCAGACTCGCAGTATTACCGTTAGAAGTATCCCTGCTAGCCGCTCGGGGTCACTGCTGGCAAAGGGTATTTTGAACTTTTTCTTGGCTGCTAGAGCTAGACTAACAATGTGTGGCTCTGTTATTATCCTTTATTATCACTGGATCAAGTATATAGAGATGGGATTGTGCTTAAGTAGCCCTTAATATTTTATAACTGTAACTGAGAAATATACAAATTAAAAATTTGTTGATAAAATTAGAAGAAATAAAAAGTATATATGAATATTCATGAGTAAACTCCACCCCGTAACATTAAGATCTGTGCTTGCTAGAGAAGTTTGATTTGTGCAACAATATTCAGTTAGCAAGTGCAGCTGAAATGGAGACAAGTGGAGAATTGGGATATATATTTCAGTACCTAAATGGAACTGTAGGTGTGGCTACATCTACCAATTTGACATTAATGTTGGAGTATTTTATTCTAGAAATAGTTAAACTGGGCTCAGTTTGTGGAAAGTAATGAAGAGTTGTCATGATCTTCAGTAAATCTTTACAAACATTTCATTCATTAATACTAGAGCTGGCCCGAATGTATTACTTATTCTAATATTTTATATTAAATTTTAAATATAAAAAATAATTTAAATATATTTAAATATGTACATAGATGAGTGAGGTACTTTAGCACACAAAATAGCAAGTAATTAAAATGTTTACTTATGCATAATTGACTGTGCCACTAATGCTTACATATTGATTCTAATAATGAAATAAAATTTTATTTATAGAAAAGTGAGTGTGTAGACTATATCCTAACCTGCAGAGAGAATAATCGACAATGCTACGCCCTTGGGTTGTCTGGATGTCGCATCGAATGTGTAAGACTTTATAACAAGGATAAAATGAATTTAAAAATTATAATATTTTAAGTATTATATATATGCAGCTATTAAATTTTATGCAAATTGTACACTAATTTTCATTAAACTATTAGCAGTATACATATTAATTCCAAAATAATATATAGCGGCTTGTTTGTCAAAATAATGACATGATTAAACAATCAGCTCATTGCCCCTGCAATATATGCATGCATATCTTATTGTTCATAGGGGGACCAAAATGGTTGTAAGACTGGCTGCTTGAGAGCTTTACCACCCATCTCAGAAAATCTTCCAGTGTCACCTGAGTCCGCCATAAATATCTCAAGAAAAACACATCCTCTGCCTCAAGATCCTGGAATTTTTTATAATCTACCTTACAAAGTGCCACGAAATAATTCTGCCATTCAACCACTTCTGACTAATTTTTTGATTAGACTGGACACTTCCTCAGGATCTTACTTCTACTTGCAGGTAATGAATAGCAAACAAACAACTTAGCAATAATGATTCCATAATGTCTATCACAACTTTATATTCTTTCTGGTTCAACATTGAATATATTCCAGGATACAATCACAGAAGGAACTGTAGATCTGGGTTACTGTGCTTGCCAGGCTGCAAATATTTCATTTGCAGCAGTTACATCAGCAGGACCATCAATGTTTTCACCAGTTTCTCCTATCTGCATCCATGGAGGTGAGCACAGAATATATCCATGTTTATAGTGTAATGACCATGAGATGAAAATGTTACTACACAAAAATATTTTAAAAATTCTAATAGGTACTCGTTACCCGGAGCTAGACCCAAACAGTTTAAATTACACCGTACATCTGGATGAAAGACCGGGACATGAGGCAAACGTTCTCATAAATGTATCGTGGGAAAGACCACAAGGTACGTTAGGTGATAAGAAAGTAATAATTACATATTGTAATAATCCTATGTGTCCAGTCTTAATTTTGTGTACTGTTCCAGAAGTTGCCAGCACTGTGTATCAGTGGGTTGATGTTTTATAATACACCAGCAAAACTGGCATTTATAGAGCAGAGTAGTATTTGAGTCATCCCAGCTAGCAAGTTAATCAGATTTTCATTCCATTAAAAAAAGTCAAATTTGTAATTGTGTAATATAATTTAAACAAATAAGACTGAGTATGTAATTTTGCTTGTTTTTATCACATGCTTTGTGTGTTTCACTTTAGAATTTAATTTGGTTAAAAATTATTCCATCTTATTGGATCAAGTAGCAAATCCATCTTCAACATGTTCAGCACCATATAATTATCATTCCTTTAGTATTACAGACACAAGCTTCGAATTTACTGCCTACAACCAAGACGATATTCCAAAAGAAAACTGTAGATACAAATTTGAGGTATGATAGTTTACTGGTCCATCAGAAATTGTAAAACATGAGTGTTTTTTTTGTGTGAATGTGTGTGTGTTGTATAGATTAATGTAAATCCGCACAAACAACCAAATCCAATCACAAAAATCATCAATACAGACCTTGAAACATGTAAGTGTAGCAATATATTATTGCAGTAATACATTATTGGTAGTACATGAACTACTTCACTTACACAAAATATATTTCCAATAATTGACTGTCACTTTGAATTTGAAATAATTTATGATGAGGCAGGGTTCTACCTAGAAAATTTTGTTTGGGAGGGAAGTTTGACCAAGTCTACCATCTATATAATATCGTAAGTTCCAATCAGTGAGAGTAATTAACATGAATTTGGTAGAGCTAAATACTGATAATTTGGGCTTAGCCTATTCAAATAATAGGGGGGAAGCTGAGAACTTTTAGGGAAGAGGGAAGTGGGAACTTTGAGGAAGAAGCTTCCCCCCCCCCCCCCCCCCTCTAGCAGTATAAAGCTTATGAGGTCAATTAAGCCAGCCACATTAGTGGCAAGTTAAATTTGCTCCTGTTTAACTCATTAAGCAGCAAATTTTAAGTATATAACTGATAGCAAGTTTTTTCGAGATAAATGTTTGTGATTTACAAAATAATTTTAACTTGTTCCCACTGTAATAGCTACACTGGCATCAAAGCATGCTTGTTAGTATGTGACATCATCACAGTTACTGATGTTGGTTGTGGTAGCTAGTAGTTATCAGTTACAAGGGAAAGATACGATATAGGTGACTGAATTAGTGGAAAAAATTAGTTCAGCCTGTTCTTGTATTTTAATTTTTTGAATGGGAGAGCTGATTGCTGCAAGGACGAAAGCATATGTAGGTGTGACTGGTACAAAAGTTAATTACTGACAATATAAACTAACTACTACATCACTCAATGACTCCCATGCCAAGAGGAGCAATGTACCAGATCAGCCATGAATATATTTTCTCCCATCAAGCACTAATGTACCAATTCAAAAGAACACCTGTGAATATACAATCAGTGAAAAAAGGGAAAAAAATAAAACTGGTAGACTAAAATATGTCAACGAACATTAATATGTGGGGGCGTGACTGTGATCATTATGATGGATATTGATTATAATTAAATTATGGATCAGTCAGTCAATATAGACATTGTATATCATGCATCACGTGATTACATCCCTGCAGTAAGGCAACCAGTGAGAATCTGACAGCTTTTCAAATTTTCACAATAATAATAGATTTTGACCAAGATTTTGTTACTGCTAATTTATTTTTAAGAGCCAGAGATGATTAAAAATAAAGCCTGAGAGTGAAATATCTTGCTATATCACTCAGACAGAGTGTAATTAATGGTTATGTCAGATATCTTCACTGCAGTAGTTTGTATTAGGGTTGGTAACCAGTGGTGTAAAGTTAGTTGGCTGTTAAACACTCTAGGGGCTCCCCACACTCCCAGCTGCTGATATTTTAGCAGCTGCTCTTATCTGGTAAGGTAGGCTTCACTAGAAGAAAGTAGCTGAAACCCCCCCCCCCCCCCCCCCCCCAAAGCTATAACTATTAGCCTATCAATGAGTTTGGAGCATTATGGCTTGAAGTCACCTACCTAAAAATATCATTGTGAGCTGGAATATATGTGTCATATATATATATATATATATATTTTCTTCTCCAGTTCTTCCAAAGATCATACCAAAATGCAGTTATGATCTAAATGCTACAACTGGATTAGCAACAGTAAAAACAGATTGGATAACAGAAAACACTGTTGACACTCCAATACTACTCAATGCTACATCCACCTTCAGAGTGGCTCCTAGTAAATTGATGTGGAACGGTAGACAAGACACAACTGAAACTCTTGTGTTCTCTTATCCAAACTCATATATTCCTAGCTCTGAGGTAAATGGATTTATAAGATAGTATTTGCTCAAGCTAAGCCTTTACTTTGTGCTTGCATATTGTCTCCTATTGCACACATCTTAATTGTAAGCTTAATTGTAAGCTTATATCTAGTTATTTTAGGGGGAAGTTAGTAGAAGTTATTATTGTACCTCATTATAGGTAATGAAAATAACAGATGTCCATGAGTAGTGAAAAATGGTTTTCTAAGTGACAAATGGTACCTAAAAATAATATTACTTGCCATTTCGCCAAGATCCGTGTATGAATAAAATCAGGGATTTATTTAATGGGAGAGACGGTAGATAATTACTCCGAAAATTATCTGCTGCTCCTTGATCTACACTTTCAACCAAATATTTTTAACCATGAGTATATTTTATCAAAACATGTTGAGCTTAAATATACTGAGGTTAATTAAAGTTAATTAAAGTTAATTAAAGTTCATATTTATTTTATGGACAGAACATTTCTGCTATTTATTCATACAAGCTCAAGGATATTGTACCTTTCACTAATGACGATGAATGGATCAGAATTTCTGTGAGTTACAAAATAATTATTATAGATCTGAGACAAGTACACTACCACACAGTGGCACCTGATGTAAAATGGAGTAACATATCCCTACCAATTAGTTTAGTTAAATCTGTTTGCTTCTTTTCCATCACCATAGTCGTCCTTGTTGACCTGATAACGCTTTACCAAACCAGATCACCCACCATTTTCCTCAGCAACCCAGCACAGCTTTGTAAGTCACAGCTGTATTTGTTGAACTCTGGTTTGAGAGTTAGCAACATTTTTTACTACTACAGAACTAAGAATTGACTACAATCAAAGTAAAATATCTGAAATTTTTGCATATAAACTACGTGAGTCCGCCCTACGATTAACTTAATCATTTGATCAAATTTTATTAAGCATTAAATCAGTGCCCTGTCATATGGTTAAACTGACTCTTGCTTGAAAGCACTATGAGATGGGTTACAGTAAAAAACAAACTTGTGCATGTAGTTCTAGCATAGTCAGACCCTTTACCTACCACTGCACGGGAAAATGGTCTGGTGTCTAACTTCGTTTCCTCCTCCAGGATGTGGAGGAGCACACTTACAAGTATAGCTTATGGAGGAGGTGTGGCTTTAACATTATTTGTAGCCTTTGCACAAATTTCGCTACGATAGACTATGCTTGGGTAAGGTGCCTTTAAATAATCGCCAATAGCTGGTGCTCTATAGTTCTTGAACTTTTGGACATGTCTTATACAGTAGCAACATTAACTGGCCAGCTCAATAATCTCAAGTGCAATAAACCTCAGCTTTGAAATGATTAGTGTCACATTAGTATACTATAAATATCACCATACATGCATGCTCATACCTAAATCAATAGTTAATTAACTGCTGTAGTGAAATTTGTATAACACTTAATGAATCCAGTGCTTCATGGAGCAACCTCAGAATGCATGCTCGAGAAGGTTAGAAGTCATCCTGGTCTGTATGTCTGTCACCCTCTGATTTTGTAGATTACTGACAATTAACTATTGATTTAGGTATGAGCAATGATTTAAGACCTTTTATTGTGCTTTTTTTCTCTCCTCATTTCAGACTGATAGAGGGACAGTAACACATGTGGTTTACTGATGCCAAGCTCAGGTCAAGTACTGAGTTTTGATCAATTGATAAACAAGTAATTCATGTGATGACAGTCCAAGTTTAATTAAATAGCTAACATTGTAGCACTTGAAATTGCATGCGTGCACTTATCACGAACAATTCAACAATTCAGATAAACTAGCACATATATGCAGTAATTCTTGCTTTACTTGTTCAAGCTATTATCTGTAAGCCATTATCCTTGTTCACATTATTATTTCTAGATAATGCCAGTGCCTTACACCAACACCAGACAACGGCTTCTGTTTAAGTGTGTTCACTGTCTTGTTCAACTTCTACCGCGGAAGCCTTCGGTTGTCAATTCAGCCACTATTTCTGTAGAAAAGTTTATATTAGCACCTACTTCACCTGGAAATTTAACTCTCACACTCACTTGGGAAATGCCTGACAGGCCATATGGGCAGATTGAAAACTATCAGATTCGTGTTTTGAGAGAGAATATCTCAGGTGGTGAAGTTCCTTATGCTATTCAAGTGACTGTGACATCCGAAATGCATGTATGTGTTGCGGACTATAATTTAATGTAAAAAAATATCAAAGCTAATAGTTTGAAATTATCTTGTGCATATGTTGCACAACTTTATAAACCAGAAAAATCCCATCACTGCAATACCATTGAACTATATTTTAGCTTCATTTATTATAATATGTTATAATTTTCAGACAGTTTTCTCTGGCTATGCCATTATTGAGAAATACACAGGTTTTCCAAAAGATACTGTTTGCCTGTTCGCTCAAGTAAGTTTATCAGCATTAAATTAACAATAAATGCATTATAAAGTAGCTAAATCAAGGTGAATAAACTAGTGTCATAGTGCACACTCTTCCTGTCAATGTCAATATTGTTGATTTGCAGATTAGAGCAAAAAATATGTACATGTGTGGAGTCCATGGAGTGATAATGTGGCATTACTTCGATTTCCTGATGACAGTCCAAATTGTCAGCCTATAGTAAAAGTAAGTGATTAGTAGCCATTGCTATCTCCTCTAAGGGAAAAGTCATGTTCACTACCAAATATTTGTTGCGTGCTCAATAAACAACAATAATCACCTAAAGCGAGGTCAGTAGCCATCTTACATTATCTTCTAAAATTGTCAGCCTATTTCACAAGTATATGTAAGTGATTAGTAGCCAATATTACCTTCTAAATTACTCTTAGTACGATTAATAAAGGAAGAAAAAACACATGATTACTGGTAACTTATTGCATATTTTAAAAATTACCTAAACAAGGTTTGTCACAACATTCTCACTTAATTCAATATCAATTTTGTAAAATTGGGAAGAAATGCATAAAATGGTACCTATATCAGATTAATACAATGTCACTCTATGTTTCTAGATCCGTTTACCCCAACTCAAACAAATCAGAAAAGCCAAGATATCTGACTTGGCGTGGGAGTAGGTGTGGCCATTGCGGCACCTGTGATCATCTGCATCATCATTGTGTTTGCGGTCATATGTTTGTATAAGAGACACAGAATGAAAGCACAAATGAAGAATGCACTTGAAGAAAGTGTTGGCTAGCGGCTTTGACAAGTTAAATGAAATGTTTCATACCTAATATATTTAATGAAATTGATAGTAGATATTACAAATTAGAAAGATCTATGAGCTATTATCATGTGAGCCTAGCCCTAAACGTATGTGCTAAATGTATAGCTTATTACTAACAATACAGAACTAAGTAAACCTACTTTAGAAAACAACAACAGCAACAACAACAACTGAGTACACGTTTGTATATTATTTTTTTCAATATTATTATTTTTTCTTTTTTTAACACAGAAGTATGATGATTGTCAATTATAAATTCATAATACTGCGCAGATAATCTTTAAATTGTCATTATATTGTCTAGGGAGATTTCAGCATTGGAAAAAATCACAACATGTTGAACAGAAATGAAGTTAAAGAAAATAGCCACGGAAAAATGATGATTTGAATTAAACTGTGTGACTTAATTATGTTAATATGTTAAATGTTTTATAGTCAAATGTTTGCTCATTTTTCCAATGTTTTTTAAATAATTTAATTAAAGCTTGTGTTCATTAATATATAATTTGATTTATTGTGAAGAAATGTCTAATTATTCTGGAGTAGATCGAATCTTTCTCACTTAAAAGGTCTAAAGAGAAACAAAGGCAAAGTTTGAAAAAATCTCAGTTGTTGCCGAACAATTGAACCCAGGACCCCTGGCTTTAGCCACTAGTGCTCTAGCCACTGAGCTACATCAATCACAAAAATATCAGTTCCCGCAACAACTTAAAACATTTTGCCTTTGTTTCTCTTTAGACCCCTTTAGGTGAGAAAGATTAGATCTAGTTTTTATGAGGGTCAGAACTTGATAATATTTAGGAGTATTGCAACTGCTTTTTCTCACTTTATAGTTATGAGACCACTTAATGACATACTCAATTCCAATTTCTAGCAAGTATGAAAGGTGACAAAAGCTCTCTATTTTAACAGCAATGCAACCAAATTTCAAATTTTTGTCAAAATCCACCTCAGGAGGCCTTTGGCAAGAAATCGAATCAATTGATTTAATAAGGCTCTTAAATTATTATTATTTATTATTTCAACTGTTGAAGAATCAAAGGCATATCACGTGTTAAACTCTTGTATTGTGTGGAAAGAAGTCAGACTTTAATTGTTAGCTCTTATTATAGCAAATTGGAGTGATTGATATTATATGCCACTATAGATGTACTGGCTACAAATGAGTATATCCAAGAGATATATGGTAGACAGTGAGAGGTGGTAAGGATGGTGTGTGTATTGGAATGTTATAATGAGACAAAATACCAAAATAGTGATTTTCTAAAATGTATCAATCCTTCATTAATTCCACAACCTCTAATTGAGGGCCATTATGTTTGTGCTAGGATGATAGTCTCAAAATGGTGGAGTGCAGCTTATATGGTGGACCGTGGCCGCAGCCTACACACTTCACATTGTAGTGAGGACTTGGTTGATGCGGGGTGGTAAAATTTTGGGCAGGTGAGTGTGGGGCATCAAAGTAGAATAATATTGTCTTTCTAATGACCTCTTCTGCTTGTTCAGTAACTTCAGTGTGAGTATAATGTTTCAGTACCCATGCAACTATATAATGTATCATGGTACATTCAAACTGTCCAATTAGATTCCTCAATTGGCAGTGAATACATTTCATACTCACTTTCTAGGAAGTGAATATATTTTTCCCAAGGTCAAGACCCCTGAGTGTGTATCAACCAAACTTAATTAGCTATCTTACTTGGAATAGAGCAAACAAGATGCCTACTACTCAGTAAATTTGACATCGTAGCTACTATTCACTTCAGTGCTTTGTGATGGCTTTAGAGTTGGTCCTATAGTTTCAGAATTGGAGTGCTTACCTGTAGGTATTGAAATAATTTCTGTGTGCAGCTCACAATTCATTTGGCTACTTGTAGTTTTACCGATTGAAATTGATAAGTGAGGTGACGAATGTATATTAGTAATTTTATAACTGACTGAGAATCTAGATCGTTCAACTTGCCAAGTGTTGGCAGTTAAGCTGGCCAACTCGCCAGCATTGGTGGACAAGTACGAGAGTGCAATAGTTTTTTTGTCAAATGTGGCTGCTACTCTAAAAATATTTAGATTATAATTTGGTTGTCAGGTATATTCTTTAGCCTTGAGCCCATGGTACAAGTCGGTTGCACCACTCAGTTTGGTTAGTATGGAATTTACACTACCCTCTGGCTTATGGCCATCGGTAGTGTAAATCTATCCTCCAACTCGTGATGTAACTTATATATGGGCAAGCAGGCATTGAAGTTTCACAGTGGGTTGTTCCTTGTTACATGGCTTCTACCACGCAGGACTCGTGCAGTTCTCTTTGATATCAATTTGTAAGGAAGGAGCAAAGGACGAATCATTCAGCATACACTTGTTGCTTGTACGGCTTAATTGTCATAAGTATTTGACTTTGTCCTATCTGCAAAATACCGCCCTATTTTTTTAAAACAAGCAAATGTCAACAATTTATTATTTTTTGCTTTTATAATCAACCATTTAAAAAATTAGAATTAATATTTTTTGGTGCTGTAATTAGAAAACAATATGGTATAATAATGTATTTTTGTCACTTTGTTTGTTTGGTAAGGCTGTTATGGTCTTTACTGTTGTAGGTTGCATGTGTAGTGTAGTAAGCGATTTAAGTGGCCATTATTTTGAGTTGGTTTCATATATCTGTTGTGTGTTTAGTTGGAATTGACTTCTATAAGATCACCAATAGTTTCCAACTCTCCCGGTCCTGAATTTTCACTACTCCAGACTGTCCCGCACTATTTACCTATTGATTGCACTCTAAGACTTGGCCATAGAAAGAAGCTGAAGTGTGTGTAAAAAGCAAAGCTTATTGATGACTTTGACCAATTGCACAAGTTCATGTCAATATTAATGATATTCATGATGTATTTATTTATGAATGTGGTTTGTCTCAGAATTTTTGTAATCTATGCAAGTATGGTTACAGGACTTAGCATGAATGTGCTGAACTTCCTTCTCGGCACAGTTTGTCTTGCCATTGTTGTTTACTATTATTGCTAAAAGCAGTATTCGGGTTCACTTGATGTCAGTACTGTGAAATTGCTGTCATTAAATGAATTCATAATTTATAAGGCTTCATACAGCTGAAAGGTTCCCGCTTCAAAAAGTCCCCTTTATCAATCTGCTTCAATGAACATTAATACTTACCCACCTGTCCCACTTACCTATCATTGATATATAGTACCAAATTGTACATCATGAAATGGTTTACTTGAGCTAACTCATTTGCCACATCACACAGACAATAAAATGCATTTTTCAAAATGCTTGTCTACAGCTTGCATTGATGTGTATTCTCAAAAATGTGTATGTCATTGAACAGAATATGAATTTCATAACTTGCTTATCATATCATTTAAATTCCAGATTACTTTACTATTAGCATCCTTAAATTAACTCACCAGAACTTTTCTTTACTATAGCAATATTAGGCTCCATGTCGATTGAGCAATTCCAAGAGCATTATTACCAAAACAGCATAGTTCAAATTCACGTAGTGCACTTTAGCAACTACAAATCGCACTTTAGCAACTACAAATCGCACTTTTGCAACTACAAATCGCACTTTAGCAACTACAAATCGCACTTTAGCAACTACAAATCGCACTTTAGCAACTACAAATCGCACTTTAGCAACTACAAATCGCACTTTAGCAACTACAAATCGCACTTTAGCAACTACAAATCGCACTTTACCAACTCACAAAGCGCATTTTACCAACCACCCGCTTCGGACACCCCAGCATACCTGTAGCCAGGGGGGGTTCGAGGCCCCCTTTAGAGTGACCGGAAGTAAATATTTTAGCCGCACCCCACATATAACTATTGGAATATCATCATCTGTTCAATCGTGCTGAACCAGCGCTTGAATTATCTGCTATTTCTGGCCTAGTGTGAGTCCAAGTGACCTAATAAACATTCAGCTCCTTGGATACAAAATTTGGCTGCACGAGTATAGCTTGCTACTTTATGTTTTTCTTTATAAAGTGTAACGTAATGCACTTATTAATTAGTAAGAGTAATAGCACCGATAAGCGTGCGATTCAATATTAATAGCACAAGCAACGGAATTTTTTCAACAGATTAGAAAGGGAGCCATCCGGAAGTATCTGAGAAAGTTAAACCTGAAATGCACAGATAATTGTAGCTACACTGCAAATGATGCCTACTATTAGCGAGTGATAGCACGGGTAACCTGTGCTATTAGGGATCAGTAGCGCTCGCAAAGCTACTGAAATAGCACTCCGATTTGCCTCGTGTTATTTTAATCACGTTGTTCGTGCTATTAATCCTGAATAGCACGGTTACCCGTTAATAGTAGGCCAGCTTTATAAAAATTGCACGAGACTACAGTAAGCTAAAGATCATTTACAGTGTGGCTACTATGTATAATGCAGTCACTATCTCTATACTTCAGGATAAACTTTCTCTTGAATTTTGCTTTAATAGATGGCTCCTCCTAATCTGTTGAAAAAACTCTGTCTAATAAGGGTATAGCTTCTGCTCTAAAAAATGACGTCTCCAACTAGAAACTACAACTGTACAATTCCAAGGCTAGAGCTGCATGCTTGTGCACTTACTCTTATTAAGCTACGGTGGCATTTCTCTTTGTCCCGTGCTATTTCACTTAGTTATAGCGATTTTTCCAATACAATTTGAACTGGCAGTTTACACGCCGTACTATTAAATAACTTGTAGTGTACGAATAAGGCGTATTAATGATGCACTGTATTGGTTACATGAGAATAATACCGCTTTTCTCTCGAATATCAACAGATTATAGTTTTGAAGTAGAATACCTAGAACAAATTATAAGCTTTAGTGCACTTATCTTTTGTTTTTTAGTATTGTAAAAGAATTAACGAGGAAACAAAGTAAGTGTGGCTTTTGGAAACCCAACCGTTACCACGACTACGCGCTCCGTACCTTCTAAAAGCAAGCTCTCTCTGAACAAACGCTGAAGGTTGGCTGCATGGGAAAGAGGTTTAATGGAGTTCAACTTCGAGGATGGTGTATGATGGATGACTATACCATGGAGGTGGTGGATGACAGCGCTGAGGCCTTGACTGATATCGAAATGGAAACTGAGGTGGAGATGCAGGGTGTAGGGGGTGAGAGCTGTAGTGAGCAGCTGGAAGAAATTGAGCCACAACCTAAAAAAAACTGCGGGAAGAAATTTACTGGCACAAGTAAGAATATGGAATACATTAAGAAGAAAACAGGAATTTTGTGTCTGACAGGGACCCTATTTTTTTTTAACAATAAATGCAACTGATTGAGATGTTTTCGTATTTGCTATGAAAGTATTAAATTTTCTTTCCCTCCTCTCAAATATATGCTTATTGAAACAAATTGTTTTTTTATTTATCCTATGATTCTTTTCATATATATTTCCCCTGAAAGAAATTTAAGAAAACCTATTGACTGAATTTATTACTTGGCAACTCTTCAAGTGTAGATAATAAGTATATTAATGAATGTTATTAATCAATTAACCCATTGGATTCCTGTTGTCGTGACCATAGAAGGATTCTAATGTATGTTCATACCACTATTTTTTTATTGTTGACTCCAGTCTAGCCTGTTGCCAATTAGATACCACATGTTACACTTGTCAAATTGGGTAGTATGGTATGCAATGATCTACTGTCATAGGTCGATTGTTTAAATGCTCATTTTCATTTTGAACGTGGCATGACTGGGTCCAAGGAGATGATGCCATTAATCATTGTTGCTGCTACTGTGTCTCAGCATTGCTCAGGTTAAAGTAAGTATTGTTTGTTCATATGTATACATTAGGATGATTTGTGTAACATTTTTGTTATTAGCGATGGGTGGAAGAAGAGAAGCTATCGCAGGAAGCATGCTAAAAGCCAAGATAAAGTCACAGTTTATAGCTGACGCCCATTAACTCCTTGGCAACGATTTCTAAAGGAGTATGGACAATCAGAAGGTAAATAATTTATATCATCTGTATAAATCGAACCATTGAATCAAATGGAAGCTACAAGCTGTAGTCACATTACATAATGAGCATGTTTTCGTGTTTATTGTCATTTTGCTCTTACAGTCTCATAATACTATTTTAGCATTCTGTGCTTGTTTTGTGACAATCTACAGGAAAACTCTAGCACAGTGCATTGTCAGGAAATTCAATTATGTAGTTCTTATAGCAGGGCTTCATACAGAGCACAGGGGGGATGGCCCTGGAATTAACCCCCCCCCCCCCCCCCCCCCCCCCCCCCCCCCGAAGAACGCTGAATTTTTAATTATATTATAATAGTAACTCAGAGCAAAATTCTTTTTTTTTTATTCAAAAATGTAAATCAAAGCACAATTCTTCTATTTTTTTTTGTTTGTTTGTTTGAAATCTCTAGAACTTCATGAAAGTTTACAGCCAAAAGCTCAGGGCCTCAATGGCAATTCTCATGAGCCGACCAAGAGTTTGGTCAGTGATACTGTTGCATATACGGGTCTTAATGAGCTTCATATGTAGCTGGAAGATATTTCAACATGCTGTTCCAACTGGAAGGACTAGGATTAAGTTCAAAAGCTTAAATGTTTCTGAAAAAATCCCCATATACTTCTGAAGTGTAACAGTGGACAAAGCAACTCGTATTATCATTAACCCTCTCTGTGGCCTATTCAGCCACACGCTATCCTAGGTAGGAATAAAAAATAGTTCCTCCCACCCCCCCAGAAGAATATCCTGTATGAAGCCCTGTAATGTATTCAATAAGAACACATATTTGAATGGTTATAGGCCACATTTGTCAGTAATGGTTTAAGCTACGGTTATAAAGCTTGAAGAGCTCAGTATCTGAAAGTAAAAAATAATTAATGGGACCCTGTGTTCTCATTTTTCTTGTTGATGTTTACATTATACAGCATTCGGTTAATTTGTTGCATACTACTATCTAATTCTGCTAATATTCCTTTCTGTATGAGAGACCATACACGTACCAAATGAATGGAACCCACAAATGTTAGTGCACAATTTGCACTAAGGTTGTGTAGTATTAGTGCTCTTCAGTTAGAGTGGTGGTACAGTTATGAAGAAACTTGGGTAAAGTTGTTGTGGTGAAACTTTTTTCTCATTGTAAACTGTCATAGTAGTCTAGTTTGCCATCTAATTCCACAGGCACATTTGGCCTGGACTGTGTTACTCAAACTCTACTATTCTAATAAAGCACTAAAGGTGCGAACCCTCAGCGCTACTATACACTAGCTAGCTATTACAAAATCATCTCAGACCAAAAGAATAATTTATTGGATTTTTCTTTTAAGGTATCATTATAGCTCGAGCAATATAAACAGTACATGTAAACGCTATCTTCATAAGAGAATAAGCTAAACAAGCCAGCTACCTCAGCATAATGAAACTACTGTGGGCTGCAAGAAATTATTTGCTCATGTGATTAAGACATGACGTTAGGGGGAGTTACCTGCAAAAGCTTGTACCTACACGGAGCTGAACGTTTAGTGTTTTGTCAAAAAAAAATCAGCCTGAAATTTAAAAAGGAGCGCAATGAAAAGGTGGTTCTGAGTAAGTTCATACCTAAATCAATGATTAATGTCAGAAATCAGAGTGTGACCGACAAACAGACAGGATGACTACTAACTCTCTTGCACATGCACACTGAGGGTTAATAACTGATACGATGTGTTCTGACAACATCATGGAGGGAGTGAAACAAAGTACTGTCTAGGAGTTTTTCAAGGTGGGAGGGGAAAGAAGTTTAGCTAGGGTATCACCTGAGATTATACATATTGGAAAGGAAACAGAAAGTATTGGAATTTTATATCTATCAAGGACCCTGTTATTTTAAACGATAAATTTAACAAAGTGTGATGTTTTGATATTTGCTTCATGAAAGTGAGGATTTTGAAAAGAAAAAAAAAATTCTTTTCTCCTTTCCCCTCAAATAGCTACAGGCTTGTTATAAACAAAAAAAAATCCTGTTTCATATATGTGACCGTCTACAGGAAAACCGGGCACAACGCGGCATGCGTAAATATCGAGAAAAGATCGATCGATTTCTTAAAAATGTATTGTTTCAAGCCGACGGAAGGGAACGGTTAGGTCTATTATAGTGGGAATGACTTTAGCTACGACGATAAAACTTGGAGAGCTCAATATCTGGATGCCGACAACTCTGTAAGTGCAAAAAAAAAATGTCGAAGGGTGCCGCGTTGTGCCCGGTTTTGCTGTAGACGGTCACACATACAATTCTCAATGGTATTATTTTTTTTATGTATTGACTGAAAATTATTACTTAGTGCTCTTCAAGTGTGGTTGCTACGTAAGTACAATTAAATGAGTGTTATCCATCATCCCATTGATTCCTGTCTGGCACCATAGAAAAGTCCTAATGGATGTTTACGCTTAAATATTTCAAACTTTTCCTAGTGGGTGAATAGCCAGGCTAGCCCATTGTGTTGTAACCACATGAGTGGTACACCAGAAATGGGGAATCCAGTAAAACTTTCATTTTTGCACATTTATTTCTCTGGATAACAAACCGACGTCACCATTGCACACGGGGATAATTTTAGCTGACGGGAGGAATATAATTGCCATCGAGTATTTTCTGTTGTCTGTCTTAGTAACTACATATATGTTTACTACTTCCTGAGTGTCATAATTTTTTTTGCTGTGGGTGTGAGACACTGCTGTACTTAGCCACACCCATTCTAAAACCCACACTACTGTGATGCACATGCTTATATGAAAGTGTATTAAATTCACGCTGATCAGTGTTTGGTCACATACCTGATTTTATAATCTTACCAGGGATTCGAGTTTTTGCTTTAGGGGGGGGGGGGGGGGGGAGAAAGCAAGCATACTGACGTAAATCAAGGACTGTTGTGTCGATGTATGTATTGTATCTAACATTTTTTTGCTGGCATGATGTTACCTCTTAAATTCCATCTTACGGATGGAAGTGTAGAATAACTGGTAGCAGTAACTATTTTCATCGTTGTTCCTTGTACAGTAGTGGTCAAAATAAAGTTCCAACAGGGGAGCGTCAGAGCCGCTGAAAAGCCGCTACGCTAGCAAAACCGCACGGGCGGAAAAGTCGTTCCTTCTCCGGTTCAATTAGTCGCGCGTATTCCGGCGGAGATTGTTTAAAAAAAGTTGTTTCATCTCCGTTAAATTAAAATTACCGCACGTATTCCGGCGGAATTGAAACGTGTTAAAAATAGTCGTGTAGGCGGAGCCGTTATCCGCACAACTTATTACGGGCCCGCCCACAGTGGTTCTTCGAAGCCGCCGCCGTGTCGGCTTTTTATTTAGTAACTATCTTAGCTACTGTTCTTCTCGCAAGGAGCTCACCAGCGAGCTAGCACTTTGTTTTATACTAGGGGAGCTTCAACTTCACTCCAGTTTTAGCGCGGAATGAAAGTTGAGACTCCGAAAAAGTTTCGTAAAGGTTTTGGACTTAAGGTAATCTTTCTCGCCCAGACTTATTTTTAAATTAAATTTGAAAAAATAAAATAATTTAAAAATAAATGAAGACAAGAACATCAGTTCATAATAATTTGTATGTAATGCTGTAAAGTAAGCAGTAACTGGAAAGTACCAGCCGTTGAAAGTACCAGCCGTTGAAAGTACCAGCCGTGGAAAGTACCAGCCGTTGAAAGTACCAGCCATTGAAAGTACCAGCCATTGAAAGTACCAGCCGTTGAAAGTACCAGGTTTGTGTGCCAGTGATGGGATAGTTGAAGTCACACTTGTCATGTACTCATTATGTAACAGGAGTCCACTGATCCCCATCACGTGTACATAGACATACAACTGTAGCAATCTGATGTCTTACTTTCCATAAGATATATTGACAACTAACAGATTTCTCTCAGTCAAGCCACTTTCAGTGTGGCTCTCGACTCTTCTAGACTTTTTCTTATGCTTATTTAGGACACTCCAAAAAGAGCAAAAAAAAGTTCAAAGAAAGATAATGGTCAAGCCACTAAAGCCCACACGCCAATAACTAGAAAAGACAAACCATGTGGTATGTATTAAGAGTAGTTCACATTACTGCTAACTACAAGTTAATTAATAGGCATTATTGAAGCCATTACCACCCACCAAGTGACTACTCCAACTATCAACTTTCCTGGCCCATCAAACAGTGGTAGATTAGTTGAAATAGGTACATATTACCAAATAACTAGTAATATTTTCCCACAGATACGTCAGAAGTGATACTTTAGATTCTATATCTGTGCTCTCTGAAAGTGGTATGCATTGAAGTAGCTTGGTTTTCTGCAAATGACATAAATCTTTATTGCAGATACCAGTAGTGTTAGAGAAATTATCTCTCCATCAACTCTAGATGGTGAGCTGTTTTATCTAATAAGACGATCTATTTAATATGTAGGTGTAAATTCTTTAAGCTTACTTCCGGAAGTGAATTTAGTGAAACTGGTATGTAATTTTAAAATACCATAACATTGGCTGATTTTTTCCTACATACACAGATCCTCTAACTCTTGAGCTAGAAGTCTGTGAACTCAGATCCTTGCTTAATCAGCAAGCAGAGGAAACGAAGAATATCAAAGCTACAATTAGCTTCCCTGCACAAGCAGAACTTAATTTTACAAAAAAAGATGTTACCATAATTACAATCACTATTATCTCGTGCACCCCACTCTTCCAACCTCAATACTTCATCCACATGTATTATTTCCTCAACTGTTTATTGTTCATCTTCTGCAAGCATCGCTACTCCTTTATCATGTGTAGCATCCTCATATAGCACCACAACATCACCCGATTTAACTGTTTATTCACCTCTTTCACCTGCACAGTTCACAATTTCATCCACCATTGCAGCATTCACCCCAGAATCACCAGTTAAGGTGGCGGTGTAGTGTTTCTCCCACTCGTTCTAAGCTTAATAATTATTTCCCACCAAAAACCACATCCCACTTCTGACTTGTTTTCACCTTATGATTAGTGTTTATAAGGCTGGCAATTAACACCAGTGATACATATACTTGTAATTAATAAAATACAGTGAATGAATGCTATACATTGTACAAGGTAGTGAGCAAGTGAACATAGGAAACAGTTCAAGATGAGGTATTAGTGTTTTGCACTGCCTCAGTTGGTTCTCTAATTCCACCATATCTAAATCGGGGACATGCTAATTCTGGAAGCAATGAAGAAAAATAGAATTTTCTCAATTTTGCCAGTTGTAGTCCCCACCACTTGGCATCTCTATAGATGCGTTCGACATGTAGTTCTTTGTTTGTTCTCACAACAAAGTCGCACCATGTTTTGTCGACACAATAAAGTTGGCACTGTACTTGGTACCAGTAGTCATGCCTGTTTTTCAATTTCAGTTCTTTTTTCTCATTTAGGGTGAGACAAAATGAAGTTTTCTCGCATGCCTCACCGAGGTACAAATCCCTGCATGAATACGGACATTTGATTTCCAACAAGCCCACTGTTTCGGATTGCGAATGTGGATCATGGACCATACCATCTGGAGTTGCAGCTAACCAGTTGTTATGGCGAGAGATGAAAAGTCCACATTCTTCAACTGCCAAATGAGAATGTCCGTTTCTGTGTTTATATGCTATATATTCACATTTAGCTTTGTCTTCCATGCTTGTGCCATAATTTGTTGCAATGTTGCCACCAAACGTATTGTATAGCAGAGCCTGAACTTTCTTCCCCTTCTTTGTAGACTCTCTCATTTTAGCTATTCCACCAACAGAAGAAGCCGTCAATCTCTTTCGTCTCTCACTTATCCAGTCTTGATCATTTGCTTGACTTCTCGTGCATCGTTCTATTTCATCAGCTTCTTCTTGAGTGACACACACATTGGCTTTGAAATAGCTTGACTTCAGTTCATCAAGATCTTCATGGGATAAATCATCAACTACTTCTTCTGGTGAGGTACCACCATCACGTCTGTTGTAAGATTTTCGAGCTGCTGATGTGTCATCCACATTCGCATATTTGCTTCTTCGCCGCTTGTCCTTCACTTCACTTGTAGCCTTCCGCTTCCGATCCTTGGTGCAAACATTTGCTGAATGTGTTGCTACATCAGTAAATACATTATTTGGAGAAGTTCCTGTCATCTGTCGCCATGCCTGTGGCCCCCAGTCTCTGCCCAAATTCTGTCTAAGTCCAGCTCCCATGCACCTGTGATCCCAGGATCCACTCTGAGATCTGTTATAAAATTTACCACCATCAAATTTGGCTCTAATATTCATCCAGCATTCTGCCAGGTTTGTGGTAGCATTACCAAGTAGTTGTTCGGCTTTTCCAACTAGTCGACTTAGCAGCACTTGAACATCGAGCAGTAATTTCTGGTCGACATTGACTCTTGTAAGCCCACCTCGTCTGGCATCCAACTCAGTTTCTGGATCATCTGCGATAGTTTCTTCCCACAACCTTTCTTGGTCATCAAGTAAATCTGTGTGGTAAATAAAAAATAAAGCATAAAGGAACTCATGCACATTCAAAGAAAGAGCATATAAAAAAAATTAAATGAGGTGAAAGACGTTACCATGTTGATTGCCACATAAATGTGTTTTGGTAAATTAAATATACGTTTCTTGCTTTGTTTTTTGGTGTTAGTTGTGTGTGCTTGCAACAGAGTAATTGAACATGCTAATATTTGAGCTTGTCAAAAATAATGAATCGACAAAAGGATTTATTTTTTTATACTTAGTCTCAGGCTTGCACAATATTAACCAACACATAAAATTGTTTGCAATAATACTAATTGAACACATAAATCACTCACCCGAAAAACTTGTGTCATCATTTGTTGGCAGCATACTTGGATTGTTGGTTGCGGAGTGGCCACCATTTTCACCTTCAGAAATAGCAGATAAAGAAGAGGATGCTGGCTGACACGACACTTCAGAAGTAGAAGAGTGCTGAAGAGTTTCCTTAGCAGACTTGCAGAAGTCCGGACTACACTTGTCATGAATGCCAAAGCAGTGCAAGGGACCATTTAGAAGATCTCGCTTTAACTTTCTGAGTGCTTCTTTCTTTTCATCTTCCATACTTCGCATCCTGATTGCTGACCTTGCTGCAAAAACCAAACGCTTGCGCATTCTCTGGGTAAGCCCACCACTCCCCTTGTAGGATGGATTTTCTTGAACTAGGCGTTCAAGTGCGCCACGATAGCATTTACATGCGTGGTTAGCACATTCTAGTTTCTTTATAGCTGGACCCCATACTGGCACATTCTGAATGAGAGTCGGATACACAGAACTATCTCCATCACCTACAAACTTCATGTACCGAACTCCGTGGACCATTTCTGCCTCTAAAAACCCTTCCAAAATGATGTCTGCCTCCATTTCTGACGATGATTTGCTCCAGTTCTTGTAGCAAACGTGCTGATCTTGAGGTATGCTGATGGCACAGGCATGGCAATGCTTGTTTCGAACCCCAATATAGAGGAGCTTTCCAGTTCGTCTACCGATTATAATGCCAACCCCTGAATTAGCATTATAAGAGTGTTTGTGTGAACGCTTGCTCCATCCACCATCAACAATTACAGAAATGGCTGGAACACCTTGATAATAATCTTCATTTTCCTCAGCCAATCTCTTTTCTTCTTTTCCAGCACTTGTCATTGACTCCAACAATTGTTTCTTCCAATCCTCACCAATATCTCTTTCTGTGTTTATAAAACTTTTCTTCGTCATGACTGGAACCCCAAGGACACTCATCGCTTCTTCAAATTGACTGTGGCCACTACCAGTGGACATCTGTCCCCACACAGCTGCAAGGTTACACTCCCACCTATTAATAAATATTATCTTAAATATTGATGGCAACAATAATAGTGATAATTATGACAGTAATAACAATTTTATAATAAGAATTAATTGTACAATAATAATAATTAAAATTATAATGACAACAATAATATAGTAGGACTTCAATTATTAGAACAACAATTAGGTTTACCCAAATACTTGGCACATGCAGACACCAGCAATTGTATTGATCACACCCTCTCCAAGCTATCAACAATACATTTTGTATGAAAACACCCCATGGTCATAATGGTTTAGATAAATGAAGTCGCGCCGTAAAAAAATTGCATATTAACAACAACAGCAGCTATAATAACAGGAATAATAGCTAAAATAACACTAATAGCTAATAATAGTGCTAGCAATGACAATAATAATAGCTACATCAATCATAGCATTCCTGCATATTTCATACTTTTTTTATTTACTTACCTATTGTAACCTTTCGGACCCTTAACTTTCTTGGAAGTCTCCAGTGTGACAGTCTGGTCACAAGTACAGCACTCTCCTGTGAAGACAGAAGCCAGACCACTTCTACTTTCCCTTGATACTTCAACAGATCCATCACAACTTGAAGCATGTCTGGCCACTTTATCTACATACTCCAGCATGTTGCCCACATTGATTACTCTGCTCCCTTGTGCCACCATACCTGGAGGAGAGTTTGCTTCTTCACCAGTGCTTCCCAGCCCAACTTTCTTCTCCACAAACTTTTTTGTGGGAAGCTTCTTCTTCACATATGCTCTCCGGCTTTTGTGCATGCTGTACTTCTTATTCTTCTGGTTCTTCTTGTTACCCATTGCCTTCCTACCATCCAAAACTACTCGCGTGGCTTCTACAGCTGATGCGTGGGCGATTTCCCGCGGTTGTGGTATTTTCCCGGGCTTTTCTTAAATCAGTTGGTATGGTTTGCTCTGGCGGACTATTTAGTTCCCTGCAAACAACCTGAGCTGTGGGCAGTGGCTTATTCCAATTATACGAAGGTAGGGGCAGGGCCTCTCGAAGAGTTTCGCCTAGAGAAGTGGAAAGTTGAAAAGTTATGGCTCCAGATTGTGGCCGAGTGTGGCCGCGGGAAAGTATAACACCAGCTTTACTTTAGTTTTTGGGCTTCGCTGGTCAGAATCTCTTCGAGAGGCCCTCAAGTAAGTACATACCTGTTTGGAGAAGCTGGTGAAGTGCAGCTTGGCTGGCCGCTTGTGACTCTATTGTCCGCCATAATCTCTTCATATTTGAGTCTTCATTTTACTCCCCAAATTGCTTTTGTAGCCCAATATGTCATTTCATCATGTCATTTTTATAATAAACTTTAATTCTTGTGAATTACAGCAGAAAATAAAAGATGAATGATACAAAAATTAATGTTTTTAAAAACTAATGAATATTCATGAGGCGACCCTATACCGGAACCTTAAATTTACCATCTCCTTCACCTCCACCATACACAATTCCATTCACCACCACTACATCAATTACTTTACCAACACCCACCACTAAACAAACACCCACTACCACACCACAAACCACTACAACATCACAAGGCTCTACTCCACCACAAGCACCATCAGTCTGGACTCCCTTCCTCCATCTCCCATCCTCACTTCCCAAGGTCCACCTGTACACAGACGCGTCCGGGTCTTGGAGTTGTGGCGCTTGGTATGAACACTCCTGGTTTCAGGTCAAATGGGATGCCCGGGCGGAGGCACTCTCAATTGCCGAGAAGGAGCTTATTCCCATCATAGTGGCATGCCAGGCTTGGGGGGAGCAGTGGAAGGGCCTGCAGGTCATCTGCCACTCAGACAATCAGTCGGTAGTGGCAGACTTGAAGTCTCGCTCGAGCAGACACAAGGGCATGATGCACCTGTTGCGTACAGTGGTGTTCGCGGAGGCCAGGCTGGTATGCTCCCTCTCGCCAGTCTACATTGACACTAGGGCTAACCACTTGGCGGATAGTTTGTCACGCGACAATGCTGTTCACTTCCTCTCACAGGTGCAGTCAGCAGATCCACGCCCCTCACCAGTCTCCCCTCAGCTACTGGACCTCCTCCTCGACCAGACGGCAGACTGGAGCAGTCCGAACTGGCGCCAGCACTTCGGGGCTACATTCAGGCAGGCCTAGCGACCTCCACGCACAAGACGTACAAATCAGCCATGGGACATTTCACACGTTTTTGTGCAACCTACACGGTTGGGGACCCATTCCCGGTGCAGGAACTCCTCCTGTGCTACTTTGCCTCGTACCTGGCTCAACTCGGCTTAGCACCACAGACAATAAAGTGCTACTTGGCGGGGGTAAGGGGTGCCCAGATCTCTATGGGCCTGCCAGATCCGAGAGAGCAGTCCTCGCTCCCCTTGCTGAAGAGGGTCCAAGCGGGTATCAGTAGGATAAGACAGCAGTCGGGGGGCAAGTCCTCCAGAGTAAGACTTCCAATCACCACCCGGGTACTCGAAGGACTCTACGGGACTTGGGTAGGATCAGCAAACCCAAACAAGACCATGCTCTGGACGGTGGCAGCAATGGCCTTTTTCGGTTTTTTTAGGCTCGGGGAACTCCTCCCGGAATCAGAATCGGCCTGGGATGCTGCAGTGAACCTGGCATGGGGCGACGTGGCCGTGGATAACCTTGCGGCGCCAGCGATGGTCCAGATCCACCTGAAAAGGTCTAAGTGCGACCAAGAAGGGAATGGTGCGGATGTGGTTGTGGGCAGAACCGGCACTAACATTTGCCCAGTGGAGGCGATTTGCGCCTATCTGAGGATCAGGGGCCCCGCCCAGGGCCCTTTCTTCAAGGATCACGAGGGACGTACTGTGACCAAGGTGTGGTTCACCCAGCAGCTCAGGGTCACCCTGCAAGGCATAGGCCTCCCGTCCGACCAATACGCCGGACACAGCTTCAGAATCGGAGCTGCAACTTCAGCTGCACTGGCGGGAATGGAGGACTCTTTGATCCAGACCTTAGGGAGGTGGCATAGCGCTGCATTCCTGAGGTACATCAGGACGCCGAAGGCACGTTTAGCCGGGGCCTCAGCAGCATTGGTGTGCACCCGACCGTAGGGTAGCGAGTGAGGAGGAACAACCTGCCTGCACACACACTCAGTCACTAACTGGAACAATCGTTATGCTATTGCCGTTATATTGTTCGATTTTGTTCACCCAGCAATAGAGGTCTCTCGGGGCAATGGGGGGGATTCATGGCAGTGCTCACTCGAGTCACGGTTAGTGGGGTTCGGTGCTACCAGGTATGTTACTTTACATTAATATACCCTAATTATCTAGTTTAACATTTGCTTTGGGGGGTAGCTCGTCTGACCTAGTCAGCCAACCTCCTTGGGCCATTTGGCCCCATCACGCGGGCGGCGCAGGCCATTCGCGCAGAAGGGGCCTCCCCCCAAAGCGGGGAATCCCAGCTGGTCACAGGCGCGGGCCAGGCGCATGCGCAAACCGACCAGCTGGGATACCGGATAGCCGGCCCAGTTCCTGCCAAACATGAATAGATAGGATCTAAGGAGGTAAGGAACCAACCAAGTTGTTGAAGCGACTAGAGTTAACCACCACTAAACAAACACCCACTACCACACCACAAACCACTACAACATCACAAGGCTCTACTCCACCACAAGCACCATCAGTCTGGACTCCCACTACAGCAAACCCTTGGAGGCCTCCAAGGATGGACAACAACCAACTGGAGTCTGTTGAGTCCATTCTGATGAAGAATAACAATTTAATTAAAATCTGCAAGATAGGGAGATTGGCTTACAAACTGGCACAGCATGCGATATTTGGAGATCATGTTCTGAAACAGTGCACTTCACTTGGTAGAGGAGACCTTCCTGCCCTACCTCATGAAGGAATGATGAAGTTAAAAGGAATTCTCCAAGAGCAGTTCCCTCTATTTTGCCGCAACCCAGCCGAGTTTGAAGTATTATGGGAGAGTGCTGTCTTAGCTATTCAGCATTATGCAAAAGACTTAGAGCTAAACCTTAAATACACACACACACATATATTTTTGTTATCATTAATTGAATTTCATTTACAAATAATTAGATTACAAGAATAAAAATTAATTTTTAACAAGTACTGAAATGTTTAATAACCCTTAATATTCCACTAAAAATACAAATTCCTGTACTACCCTTCATGCTAATGCCTGCCCATACGTGAACTTTCACAGGATGCTTTGCCCTATGCAATACACAAATACAGTAAGCATTATATATTATTAAAATAATTTTTTTTATTATCTTGGCTTGTTCTTAGGTCCCATTCCTTTTTTGTGACAGCAGAAGCGCCTATGTGTTTCTAACGGTACAGTGCATTCATCAGTCCAGATGACATCTAAAAACCCATTCTCAGCCTCATCAAGGACCTGCTTAGCCCATTCCAATCTCTTCACCTGGTCAAATTACCATCATAGCCATTCGTAAATCTATTCTATCTTGACAATAACTAATTAGTGTTATCACCTACTTATCTTACCTTGTTAACATCTCTAATTAATTGGCGGTATGCACTTCCTCTGAATGTCCAACCTAAAGATGTTCTGCACCTGAGTATGGTGCGCAGTGACAAACCATAGCCTAGGGAGCTGATGAGATTGTGAAGTTGATAAGCTGTGGTCTCGTCATCTATTTGCATCTGATCTTCAACTCTTTTCTCACTTCAGCAATAACGACTGAGGGCCTACCACTTCCAGGTACTCTGACTATGGTACCATTCTTATAATAGCGACTTAACAGCTTCAACACCCCCCTTCTGCTAACTCTAATACCCTCTTTCTCCAAAATCTTAGCAATAGTAGGAGGTCTAAGATGTTCAGATAAATGTTGATAAAAAATTCTTTTTTTTGTATAGCGACTGTAAAATGGAGTTAACGGTCCCGATAACTGAGGTTAACGGCCAGCAGAGTTGGTGCAGTAGCATTAGAATCCCTGTCTAGGGTACCTGCATGGTAGTCATATGCACACACGGGCTGCCCGCGCATGGGCGGGTATACCACACACAAACATACAAGCTAGTACCACCGCGTGCAACCTGTAGCTTCTGTAGCTTTCACAGAAAAGTGTCTGTTGATCTTATCTAACCCACCCACCCACTTCCCAATTTAGTAGGTTTAATTATAGCTTCAAGGAGGGGGGTTCCTACTTCATGAGCCAAGCACCTCCAGCTTAACGCTGTGTCAGTGCGATCAGCTCCAAAGGTTGAAATGTCACCAGCAGCACTCTGACAGAGAATATGCTGTGTTTATCAATTCCTCGCCTTAGAGTAGGCTCCACCTCCTAACTTCCCCAAACTAATATTACCTGATGTTGTATGTGTCTGTCACAACCACTATACTCTGACTAGAGCCCGTTAACCATCTGAAAAGAAACATTTTTTATAACAAAGATTTTTTTTTTAATTTCTACTAAATATCTAACAAAACTCTGTAACAAAATTAATTAAACTACTTACGTTACACTTGTAAGTCAGCAAAAACACCAAAGAAATCGAAATCACAGGCCACCAAGAAGACTCAAAACGCAACAACCAAAGCATAGGGGAAAATAATGTAAAGGTAGCTTATATAGCGGTAAAATAGCGGTTGAACAGCGCGCTATGTCTTGAGCCACGCCTACCAGCATGTAAACAAATCTGAAAGAGTCTCCAAGCAAAAGAACGAATTAAAGTAGTTGTAGTTCCAGCGAAATACCGGAAACTAGGCGAAATTGTATGAGCGGCCGATTACTTACCGAGGAAATGCAGTACCTTTTTTAAAGAGGCCTGTCCAAAAACAAACAAACAAAATAAATTTTAAAAAAACTCTAATTTATGCCCACCAAATGCGTACCTTGTCTAAAGCTGCAAATTTGTAAACTATAGTTGCGACTTGCCCCCTAGGAGCTACTAAAACGCCAGTAGTTACCGCCGCCTCACTCACCGCGGAGTTTTGTTGTTGTTGTTTTTCCCTCAGCCTTTTACTTTATAGTTTTGCCAGGATTTTTAAGCGGAGTTTTGCCTTCGAATTTTTCCGCGGGCGGTACCGATTTGGACGACTTTTTAGCGGAGTTTTGCTTACGACTTTTTTCCCTTGCGGAGATTTTGGCGACTTTTGGGCGGAGTCAGCGCTGAAACTACGTCGAGCGGCTTTTCAGCGGATAATTTATCAACGAAGTTTTGGCGGGTTTTTTGTGCAATTACATTGAATAGTCGCTCTGCTGTGGGGACTTTATTTTGACCACTACTGTACGTGTGTTTGCACATGTACACTGTCAATGTGTGTACATGTGTGTGTGCGCATGTACACTGTCAATGTGTGTACCTGTGTGTGCACATGTACACTGTCAATGTGTGTATGTGTATGCATGCAATCTGGAAATCATTAGTACACATCATATAACACTTGACTGGTTTTTTTTTTATTGGTCTGTAATTAATACTTGGAGTCTGACCATCTTAACCTTTTAATGACTGATAGGGGTCTAATCAACCCAGTCATACCGGGGTTAAGATTGACCCCTTTTACTCGCGCATGCTTCACATTATGTGATATAAGCGTTATTATCTAAATAAACGAATTCAGCTTGAATTACATGTCATTTTGATATGTTTTGTGGTGGGGTATAGAAAGGAGATAGCACTGCTCAAAATGGCTCTTCATTGCTAATTTCTTTTAGTACCTCTCTTCTAGGCAGTGTTCTTCTCCATACTATTGATGCTACTAATCCTGCTGAACAGGAATCTTTACTCCTTCAAGAGATATATTTTGAATTATATCAGAGCAAGTAAACTTTAACCCTTTACCTGTCAAAGCCAAGAATTCTCGGCGCGCAAAGTACCCGCGCTAAAAAATATTTTAAAAGACTAACGACGTGAAGTTACGTTAGAGTATATGTATAAAAACACGCGTCTTGAGTTGCTCTATGACGTAAAATTGTTTATAAATAGCATAAAAGGACGTTACTAAGGCCTAGGTTAAAAATATACCAGACCGTCGATTTAAAAAAATAACAAAATGGCCGAACGGTTTACCGCGGTGGAATTGTTGGATATGTTGGACAGTTGCGACATCTCAGGAAGCGATGAAAGTGATTTTGAGGATGACAGAATGTTTTCTTACCTTGGTACTCTGTCTGAGACAGTAGTAGCCCCCTCTGAGTACGAAGGAAGCACTAGCAGTTCAACTTCTGATGAAGTTGATGATGTAGCAATGTTGGATGACTCATTGGACAGCCTCAGTGATGGAGCCTCTCTAAGTTGCACCACCAGTAAGTATGCTTTGTTGCTACCAACATGATTATTGTTGTTTTTTTGGCATAAGACTAGTTATGAACCAATTGTTTAGCTACACTTTTACTAAACCACTAACTAAGTGGTTGTGGTAATTCAAATTTTGAATGCAGTTTATACTAGGCTAATTATAAGGTAAAATTATGTCATGATTTGTTGGCACTAACTTTGTTTGATTTTGACATGAGACTACTTGTGAACTAATTGTTTGGCTACATTATTGCAAAGGCACTAGCTGGGAATTCAAATTTTTAAATTTAGCTATTTATAAAGTCAAAATATGTAATAAAATTTAGATGCTGGTGTCAATGATGGTGGTGAGTCAAGTGATGGTGCTCAGTCAAGTGATGGTGCTGAATCACATGGGGAAAGAGAGCGATCCCCATTGGAGAGCAATATAATTTTGCTTTCTGGAATCAACTGATCCGGACAGCGATTTTTCGAGTAGTTTTTCGACTCCAGCCACTACAGCAAGGAGTGGTAGGTCCGTAAGCAGAGGGAGAGGAAGAGGAAGGAGAGGAAGAGGAAGAGGAAGAGGAGGAAGAGGAAGAGGAGGCAGAGGAAGAGGAAGAGGAGGAAGAGGAAGAGGAAGGAGAGGAAGAGGAAGAGGAGGAAGAGGAAGAGGAGGAAGAGGAAGAGGAGGAAGAGGAGGAAGAGGAAGAGGAGGAAGAGGAAGAGGAGGAAGAGGAAGAGGAGGAAGAGGAAGAGGAGGAAGAGGGAGAGGAGGAAGTGGATGTGGTAATGCTATGTCAGGTAGCAGTTCTAGACCAACTGGTATACCGTTTATTGGCCCTCTTACTTATGCCGACTCAATTTTTTTTTCTGGCTGGACGAAACAAAATTGTACAAATATAGTTTCTCCCTTTAGTGGTCCAAACCCTGGTCCTAGTGATCCAGTAGCTGATGATGCAAGAGCTATTGATTTATTTTTTTTTTTAATTTTTTTTTTGATGCAATTGACTTGATAGTCACGGAAACAAACCGTTATGCTGCCCAGTGCAGAGCTCAGTGTACTTCTCCTACACCACGTGCCTGGCATGATATTACCCATACTGAGTTCAAAGCATTCATGGGTATGATCATATATATGGGCATAGTAAGATTACCTCAACTTGAATTGTACTGGTCAAGTAAACATGACTTGATTAGACAAAATATATCTGAAATAATGACCTTAGTTAGATTTCAGCAAATACTTAGATTTTTTCATCTGAATAATAGCAATGAGCAAGTTAGTGTTGGCCAACCAGGTTATGATCCTTTATTCAAAGTGCGTAAGATTTTAGATATAGTAACATTCAATTTTGATATGGAATATAATTTGGGTGAATCTATTTCTGTGGATGAGGCAATGATTCCGTTCAAGGGAAGGCTGTCTTTCAAGCAATATATGAAAGATAAGCCTGTCAAGCATGGGATAAAGGTTTTTGTTTTAGCTGATGGTAAGTATGCATACATAAAAAGAATTCAAATATACACAGGCAAAAATTCTTCCCTTAGCCAAAATGAGCTTGGGTTATTATCACAGGTAGTTTTAGATCTAATGAATGGACTTGAAAATAGACATCATAAATTGTACCTAGATAACTATTATACTTCCCCAATATTATTTGTCAAATTACACCAAAATAATACATATGCATGTGGTACTGCCCGAACACACAGAAAGAATTATCCTGCGGAGTTAGCTATCAAGGGGTCTGAAGCTACGAAGCTGGATCGAGGTTTCTATGATTATAGAACTTGTGGTCCATTGACATCATTTGTTTGGAAGGACAAAAAAGTCATAATTTTTTTGTCCACAGTTCATGTTACTACTGGTAATTTATCAGTGAGCCGAACAGCTAGGGATGGAAGTAGGGTTCAAGTGAACTGCCCACCATGTTTACCTGACTACCAGGAGTTTATGGGAGGTGTTGATTTGAGTGATTAAAGGATGTCTTACTATTATGTAGGACGAAGGTCCAAAAAATGGTGGAAATGGGTCTTTTCATATATTCTAGAAGCTTGTTGCCAAAATGCCTATGTCCTGAAGATATATGGTCAGGAAAATAAGAAAAGGAAAGATCCATCTTATTTAGCGTTCAGACTGGAATTGATTGAGCATCTAATTGGTACTTTTTGTAGTAAGGGAAAGAGAGGTCGTCCACGTAGTGCATCTCCTGTGGATATTAGATTGGATGCATCAAAGCAGCACTTGCCCATTATAGCTGAGCGCCACATAGAGTGTGTTGTGTGTAACAAAGTGCGCAAGACAATTGGTGCTTCAAGGTCCTCTCTTCGTCATGAGAGTCAGGTCCGTTGCTCTACTTGCGGTGTATCCTTGTGCCTAAATACAAATAGAAATTGTTTCTTCAAATACCACACGGAACCAGTTTATTGGTTGTAATTGGAGTATTGCGGTCAAAATAATTACTAGTGGTTGAACTATGATCATCTTCCATTACTTTTGTTGTCAGAAATAAAAATATTTAGTTTTGTTTGTCGCTACCAATAATGAATCTCTTAGAACATATAATCATTTTGTATTTTTTTTTGTCCACGTTCTTTATGGTTATTTTTTTATGAAATCATGGTTTTCACTTATTGTTCTGCTTTGATACACATTCAGTTTAATTATATAACAATTTTTCATATTTCTATAATTGATTTAGCAAGAAAATACAAAAAAAATAAAATAAATCGGTTAATTAATTTTTGTGGTTTTGTTGCTAGGCAACCTAATTAATGTGGTCGAGTGTAAAATTAACTGATAATTACAAAAATGTGTGGTTGCTAGGGACTTTGACCAATATTTATTTTTTTATGAATTTTTAAATGCATTCACTGAATCATTGGAAAAAAAAATTGACAGGGGAAAGAGTTAAGAAGCACTAGCCAACTCAAAATAACACGAATCTGAGCTATTTTCGTGCATCAAACTGAGCTGACTATTTCAGTATGTATGATTATGTAGCTAAAATACAATACATAATAGTAGCTGATTCTGCAACTGTAAGTGTCTAATAGTTACAAAATAGAAGAATTATAAAATTATGAATGTATAACAAGAGTAACCATATGTGTTGTTCCATGTACCCATGATCATACTAGTGATGCGCTCTAATAGCACAAAATAGCGAAGCGAGCTATGTATGTTCCCTGTAATTGCAGCTATTCCATGCATGCTTGGTGTGGCTACAAAATACTGTCAAAGTGAGAAAACAATAGTGGTAGCTTTTTTCTATGATGAAGGCTCCTGGTACCGTAATCCTCAGGAATAGTCTAATAAATAAATTAGGAACATTTAATGGCTTTTCAAAAAGAAAGACTCTTTACTTTGCTACCTGTTTCTGTTTAGTTTTAGCTCTCCTCCTCCTTGCCCTCCTCCTCCTCCTTGCCCTCCTCCTCCTCCTTGCCCTGTCGTTTTCATTTGTTTTTTCTCTCCTTACTAATTTTTTTTCAGGAGTTTCTAACGCCCTCAAAACTCTTGACCGAGCGTTTCTAACGTTTCGTCTACTGGGCATCGCTACTTCGTACGGCGGGTAAACAAAACAAAATGTTGCTAAGAAGGTTACCCGGCCCGCGCAAGCGCGTAGGAGAAAAGGTACACACGTACGCCCACGCAAGAACAAAAACAATTTCTAGACCTAAATATATATATATATCGCGAACTCATTAGAGAGTCAGTTCCGCTCGCTTCTCTGAATTATAGTTCGTTAAAATTAATCAGCAGAATCTCGGTTCATGGCAACCTGTAGTTTTTGTGGTTAGAGAATCTTGTACATTTTGTGGGTTAGCTCTTCCCACAAGTATTAACCAGACAACCTAAGCAGCATGAATATGATTATGTGGTATAGTACAATTCAGTTCCTCTCTTTGAAATCCTTAGAACAGATTAACAAGCACATTCATTCAGATATATTTTAGTTGGCTGTAAGTATATGCGGTAAAGGGGATTCAATGCCATAGTAACCGCTCCCGCAACTGTTTGAATTGAAAAAGAAGCAACAAAATCAAGTCATGTTATTTAAAATTTTCTTTGTGATATTCTTAATAGTAGTTGTAACGCACAAAACTTTCACACAACTGAACATACCTACGCAAGACTTACCTTCGTGGTTCATCTAGTGGACAATGAATTTTCCAAGTAAATGTTGTTTAGTAGGGCTTATAACTGTGACAAATAACTTGCCACCGCCACTAACTCAAATAGAAATGGAGCTCCCATAAGTTTTTGCGTTTTAACTGCACCCGCAAAACAATTCAAAGCGGTAAACAATTCAATTTCTAAGGTGATACGGGTAATGGTCGCTAAACCAGAGGATTCTGTTTAGTGAAGTTTGGGACGGGGTCGAACGTCGAGCGAACACAAAAATACGGAGGGTCAAAGTACAAAATGACATACATACGTCCAAACATATATATAAATAAATAAATAAACAAACATCCCCGATTTTCGATTGTGTTACCCCTGTAAGTGTCTCGCTCGCTACGCTCGCTCGCCAATTAGATTGTAGGAGATCAGACTGAATCAATGATAGTTTTAGTAAAATGAGAATTATAGTTACTTCCTCCCTTGTGACACCTGGGACATGCTAATTATAGTTACTTCCTCCCTTGTGACACCTGGGACATGCTAATTATAGTTACTTCCTCCCTTGTGACGCCTGGGACATGCTAATTATAGTTACTTCCTCCCTTGTGACACCTGGGACATGCTAATTATAGTTACTTCCTCCCTTGTGACACCTGGGACATGCTAATTATAGTTACTTCCTCCCTTGTGACACCTGGGACATGCTAATTATAGTTACTTCCTCCCTTGTGACACCTGGGACATGCTAATTCTGGTGATAATGCAGTGAAATAGAACTCTTTTAGCTTGTTGAGTTTTTTTATTTCCCATGCCGGATTCTTGTATATCCTCACTGTCTGTTCGTAGTACAAAATCACACCATTTTTGTTGAGTGCAACAGAGTTGACACTGTATTTGATAACATGATTTTGCTTCAAATAGACTTCAAATGAAGAATACCACTTGATAGACAAGGCAGAAGGATACTTTTTTGGCTGCTTCTGTCAATGACAACTTCCTACTGAATAAATTATTTACTTCCAATAACCCCAAAGGGTCTTGTCACTTGGATCAAAACTTCAAATTCTTCTACTGAATCTTCTGTTGTCGTTTCTCTCCACAGCACTTGTGGTATTTGACTAATCATGAATCTAGTTATTGGTTTTAAAGTTAGGTTATTGGTTAGGTGGTTTCTCGTTTTTGAATTGTAATTGAGTCAACTGGTTATATATAGCATGTACAGTACAAGAATGAAGGGACAGAATGAGTGAGTTGACTTGCAACAATACGATAATGAAAAAATTGCTCACGAGTAAATAAATGAATGCACATGTTAGACTGCCAATAGTTCTCTTATTCCTCCGCTGTGATGACGAGGACATGCTAACTCTGGTAATAAATGAATGCACATGTTAGACTGCCAATGGTTCTCTTATTCCTCCGCTGTGATGATGAGGACATGCTAACTCTGGTAATAAATGAGTGCACATGTTAGACTGCCAATGGTTCTCTTATTCCTCCGCTGTGATGACGAGGACATGCTAACTCTGGTAATAAATGAATGCACATGTTAGACTGCCAATGGTTCTCTTATTCCTCCGCTGTGATGACGAGGACATGCCAACTCTGGTAATAAATGAATGCACATGTTAGACTGCCAATGGTTCTCTTATTCCTCCGCTGTGATGACGAGGACATGCCAACTCTGGTAATAAATGAATGCACATGTTAGACTGCCAATGGTTCTCTTATTCCTCCGCTGTGATGATGAGGACATGCTAACTCTGGTAATAAATGAGTGCACATGTTAGACTGCCAATGGTTCTCTTATTCCTCCGCTGTGATGACGAGGACATGCTAACTCTGGTAATAAATGAATGCACATGTTAGACTGCCAATGGTTCTCTTATTCCTCCGCTGTGATGTAGGACATGCCAACCTGGTAATAAATGAATGCACTGTTAGACTGCCAATGGGTCCTTATTTCCTCCCTGGAGATGAGGACATGCCAACTCTGGTAATAAATGAATGCACATGTTAGACTGCCAATGGTTCTCTTATTCCTCCGCTGTGATGATGAGGACATGCCAACTCTGGTAATAAATGAATGCACATGTTAGACTGCCAATGGTTCTCTTATTCCTCCGCTGTGATGATGAGGACATGCTAACTCTGGTAATAAATGAATGCACATGTTAGACTGCCAATGGTTCTCTTATTCCTCCGCTGTGATGACGAGGACATGCCAACTCTGGTAATAAATGAATGCACATGTTAGACTGCCAATGGTTCTCTTATTCCTCCGCTGTGATGACGAGGACATGCCAACTCTGGTAATAAATGAATGCACATGTTAGACTGCCAATGGTTCTCTTATTCCTGCCAACTCTGGTAATAAATGAATGCACATGTTAGACTGCCAATGGTTCTCTTATTCCTCCGCTGTGATGATGAGGACATGCCAACTCTGGTAATAATGCAGAAAAATAAAATTTTGATAGTTTATCCACATTACTGTCAACCCACGACTGGTCTGTAAAAATTCTTTCAACAAAGAAATCTTTGTTGGTCTTGACTACGAAGTCACACCAGTATCTTTTGGTGCAATACAACTGTGCCTGTATTTGATGATAGTAATCATGCCGGGGCTTCAATCTGAAACTACTTCTACTCTCATCTTTTTCTAAACAGAATGACGACTTTGGATTCCCTCCAGCAATGTCTGATCTCGTAAACTGTGTGGGTTCTTGATTTCAAGTAACCCATGATGCTGAGATGCATCATCACCAACCGGATCCCACACCAGTCCATCTGGAGTTGCCGCAAGCCATGGATCACTCAGAGATACATGAAGTCTTTTAGGTCAGGATGTCCATGCTGCTGTTGGTAAGTTATATACTCGTGTACAGCTCGATTCTCCATCACTGAACCATACCGCGTGCCTGCATTTCCTTTGAATTTGGAATAGAGTAGATTTTCGACTTTCTTGCTTTTCTTTGTTTTGGCTCGCATTTTGGCTATGCCTCCCACCACCGATGCGGTAATTCTTCGTCTTCTTTCAACTATCCATCGCTCACTGTCAGCTTGACCGCATGTGCTTCTCTCTATCTCAAGAATTTCTTGAGGTGTAACAACAACTTTGGTCTCATAATAACTTTTTTTTAGTTCCTCCAGAAGTTCGGGTGAAATATCATCATCAACTTCATCAGGTAAGAGCCCGCTGTCATGCCTACTGTATGCCTTTCGAGCCTCTGAAGATTCACCAGTTCGTGAATATTTACTTTTTCGTCGCTTTTGCTTCACTTCCTCAGAGGCCTTTCGTTTCTTTTCTTTACTAGCTTTCTTAGCAGAATGTTCTGCTGCGTTTGTAAAAACTTTATTTGGAGAAGAGCATGTCATTTTTTTCCATACACCTGGACCCCATTCTCTGCCTATATTTTGCTGTAGCCCAGCCCCCATACAGCGATGTTCCCAAGATCCACTTTGACATCTATTAATTACTTTCCCTCCGTCAAACTTTGCTCTTATATGCATCCACGATTCTGCGAGATTTGTCGTTACATTGTCAATCAACTGATTTGCCTTCGCTACAAGCCTACTCAGTATGACTTGGATGTCATGATAAAGTGCAGGATTAACATCAGTACCAACTTGTCCACCTCGTAACACATTTATCTCGGATGTAGGGTCATCTGCTGTTGTTTCCCTCCAGATTTGCTCTTGATCCTCAATTACTCCTACATTATTAGCAAAAATAAATATTACTAATGTTTTAAACAAACAGTAATTCACAACAAATATTCTATAAAAAAAATTGTAATTGAGTATTAACATTGTTATGACTAATATATAATTGCCATTTGTCCTTTTTAGATTATGAGAAATAAACTCACCAAGAATGTCGTCATTGTCATCGTCAGTATCTTCTACAGGCTCAGGTGTATCCTGGGTTTGGTGACTATCATCTCGTGACAATCGTTCCCTGGCAGTAGTGCAGAAATCAGGACTGCACTTGTCATGGTTGCCGAAACAATGATTTGGACCATTTGTAAGGTCTCTTTTCAACATGCTTACTGCAAGCTGACGATCTTTCTCACAACTCCTCATTTTGATGGCACAGCAAGCAGCACTCACCAACCTCTTCCTCATCTTCATTGTCAAGCCACCATTGCCTTTGTAGGAGGGGTTGTCCTGCACAAGCCTTTCCAGTGCTCCTCTGAAACACTTACAGGCGTGGTTTGCACATTCCAACTTCCTAATGGCATGTCCCCATCCAGGTACTCTTTGAATCAAAGTGGGGTACACTGAACTATCGCCATTCCCAATGAACTGAATATAGCGAACCCCATGCACTTTTTCAGCAACCCTTCTACGAGGATGTCAGTTTCCATTTCAGAGGACGAGGCATTCCAATTCTTGAAACATGCATGCTTATCCCTAGGAATATTTCGTGCGCAGGCAGTACAAAATCGGTTTCTGACACCAATGTGCAAAAGCTTACCAGTTTCTTTGCCTACTATGATCGCTACACCTGAGTTGGCATTATAGGAGTGCTTGTGGGACTGTTTACTCCACCCTCCATCAACTATCACTGAAATGGCTGGAACACCATCATGGAAAGACTGTTTCATTTCTGCTAATCTCTTTTCTTCTTTCTCTGCTTCAATCATATACTTCTCCAACATTTCTTTCCACCAGATGCCTATATCCCTTTCTGTATTGATGAAGCTCTTCTTGGTCATTACGGGTACCCCAAGCACGCTCATGGCTTCCTCTAAGTGACTATGACCTCCCCCAACAATCATCTGCCCCCATACAGCGGCTAAGTTGCACTTCCACCTGTTGTAATTCTTGGGGGCCTTTGCTTTTGTGGAGGTTTCCAGGGAAACAGTAAGTTTACACCCTGAACATTTCCCCGATATAATGGATGCCAAGCCCTCCCTCGTTTCTCCAGCAAGAGTAAATGCACCACCACACTGAGCTGCATGAATTGTCAAATCATTCATGTACTGCTTGAGCTTGCTCATGTTTATTATTCTAGAGCCATCAATTGTAACTGTTTCTTCAGCATCATTCTCTTCCTCTCTAGCTTGCATGGTCTGTGTGTGTTGTTCTCTCTCTCTTACTTGTGTTCCTTCAGATTGTTTAACTTTTTTCCTTTTCATTCGGCTCTTGAAAACTCTCCTGTGAGTGTTCCTCATTTTGTTTTTGCGGTTCCCCATAGCTACTTTCTTCTTGCAACCCAATGGCTTCCTCAGGTAATGCCACCAACAGCTTTGCTACCAGGAAAGATCGCTCAGATTGCCTGGGTTACGGCGGGAAAAACTGCTCTACCTTGAACCGCAACCTGCCAATAGACCCTGGTTGCGTGGGTTTTCCCCGCGCTTTTGTGGGAAATAGACCTCTCTGGCTTTTGGCGTCAGTCTTTTAGTGCCCCATGGAAGTCTATGACGTATTTAAACGCTGCTTCTAATTTAGTGAATATCAGGACAGGTTCAGAAAGAAAAAAAATTAGAAATGATTGCTGCTAACTCCAGAAAGCCGTCGTTGAAGTGCGAGCAATCGTGCAGTGCCAAAGCGGGAATTGAAGGGAAATAGCCAGTTCTGTACCTGCTGTATATGGTAAGTATTCTATTTTCGGTGTATGCATCCCCACTTGCCTTTTATAGTGTGGAAAGTCCGCCGCTGAAGTTTCTTAGCTATGTTGTCCTTATTTCTCCTAGATTTTTTGCAATGTTGAGATTAAATTGGTATTATTAGATACATTATTGAATAATATTGAAAGTATCATCATTATAATGTTCTAGTTGAAATAAAAATTAGAAAAAAGTACAAATAAGTAATTCATGAATAATTCATGAGATGAATGTAGACCGATAATATTTGAGTTGGTGATACTGCACATGATAGTGTGTTAGTTTTCTGCCATTATTGCTGTTTTCCATTTTTCCAGTTGTGTAAATGTGTCTATAGATTGACTGTATAGACTCCATGAACACAATTCAGACTCCCATACTGCCGTTTACTAAAACGGTAAAAAATGGTGAAGCATTTCCGTCGATTCACAGATATTTTCTAGCTAGAAACTCTTCTATAGCCATATCAGCAAGCTAAGGTCTTGTATCGACCATTAAACGCTACGGGGATAGTGCAAAAAAGCTCGTATAAAATTTTAACTTGCTTCAATAAAGCTGCAGACTGAGTTCCGACGGGCACCGAGCTATAACGAGGTCCGCACTTCGTAGATCTCCTGTTAGCTACTGATGGACCTCCAGTAGTAAAAAAAATCTAAGCCCGAGAAGGCCCTAACATCGAGAAAACGTCGATACTGTGTGGTGGTCAAACTAACAATTCTCCGCAAGACAACTTTGAATAGGACGGCTTCAATTTTTTTAAACCCAAAAAGCTCCGCCTCTGGAGCCTGTAAACAAAAAATTGGAACGTTTTATTGGATAAACAATTGTTTATATTTCTTTGAGCGAGACATACAGTGAACGAGAAAGATTAAAACGGTAACGCGGTCGAACGGAACGGCCATTTTTCAACAAACAGCGTACCTTTTTTCCCCGTTTTTTAATGTGCGACGGCCGTTCTACGGAATGGAATTCGAAACTTTTTTTTTTACTCCTACTGTAGCAGAGAGGGAGGGAGAGAGAGTGTGAGAGAGGGTGATAGAGAAAGAAATTGGTTCATGTTTCTTTGGTTTGATGGTGGATGGGGGCAGCTGTATTAACATTCATGTATGGTAAGGGGAGAATTTGTTGGCAAATCATCTTGGGATTACATCATGTGTGCGGTCTCCTGACAACCCTCAGACACATGTTATGTAAGTCATGGTTTGTACACCTTGCAACTTTACAAGCTGCACAAACACCACGGCCATGTCTGGGACACAATGGACTAGGGGTCGACCTTTTCCCACCGCTCTAAGAATGATCAGTATTGCAAGCCTCAGCTAGAGATTCTTGTGAATACAGTAGAAGACAAAATGAAATTCCGGATTCTGCTTTCTGGTATAACGGTAGTTTTTTTACCGAAATTATTACTGTTGCTTTCCGTACCTTTTTAGCTAAACGGCCAACACCGTTGACTAAACAGCAAAAAGTGGTTAAGCGTTTCCATCAATTCACTCATATTTTCTAGCTAGAAACTCTTCTATAGCTATACCAGCAAGCTAAGGTCTTGTATCACCCGTTAAATGCTATGGAGATACATAGTGCAAAATGACTCGTACAAAAATCTAACTCGTTTCACTAAAGCAGCGGACTGAAGCTTTGACAGGCACACAGCTACAACGAGGTCTGCACTTTGTAGGTCTTATTGGATCCGCCAGTAAAAAGTTTAAGCTTGTGAGGGTCTTAACATCTAAAAAACATCATTTCCATGCAGTGGTTGAGCTTACAATTCTCTGCAACACAATTTAGAATTGGATGGTTTCAAATTTATTTTACCCTATAAGCTCTGCCTCAGGAGCCTGTAATAAAAAAATGGAACGTTTTATTAAATAAACACTTTTTTTATGTCTTAAAGAGGCATACGGTAAATGAGAAAGATTTAAATAGTAACACATGCGAATGGAACGGCTTTATTTTATGAAATGGCGTACCTATTCCCCCAATATTTAATCATGCAATGGCCGTACTACAGAATCCGGAACTCTTTGGTTTACTGACTCAGTGCTGTTTTAATTGTAATCTTTTTAATTACAAGTTAATTACAATGATTGTACATACTTCAAATTATAAAGCAAAAGTAATTGGTACTTCTGATTCATACATTAAACTGTAATGTTAGTTACTATTGGATTCATATCTGTGGATGTATTGGTCAGTCCATGAGACAGGAACTGCCAGTTTCTATGGTGAACTTGTTCAGAAGCCCTAGGTAGTGGTGAAATTAGCAGGTGGCGAGTTTATTGTAATTTAAATCAGGTAATCAAAGATACACAATAGAACAGTTAGTGGATTTAGTCTATGATATATTTTTATTATTTTATGCAAACTTTTAATTCTGTGATCTAAACAGTTGTAAGAAGAGCTAATTATAGTTCTATGTCCCCCCACAGAGCTGAATAGTGATCTGTTGTGTCCATATTAATGTATCCATGCCATGCCTCAGGCTAGAGTCCTAGGATGTTACGTCGGAGCTGGGGAAAACTAGTTTTTTAAAAAGTGTATGTATTTGTTTTGTACACACACACACACGCACATACACACACACACAGTGTTTCAGAAGTATGGTGTGACCAAGTCTAAACATTTTGTGCTTCATTTTATCCCTGCCTCCTGAGCAAGGACACCCTGTTGTCATAGCTACATGACAAGCCTGTTGCCATGGCATATCTCTATACATCTCTAAAAAATGATCTATTGGAAATTGATGATTTGTTTTATAATTCATTGCAACCTTTATCATTGGTCACACACGCGCACACACGCGCACACATGTTTTGTGTCCATCATCACTTCATTCATATTCTCAGGGCCTAGAGCTGATGAATGTACAAGTTATTTATTTTTAACTAGTTACATGTATTTCAGTTTGTGTATTTTTGGATTAAGTGACTCCAATAGATTATATTTTTAGATTTAATGCCAGATAGAGACAGGCTATTGCAATGGGCAGTCCTGTGGCTATGGCAGCAAGGCTGTCATGCGCCTGAGGCGTCAAGCTGTTCTAAGATTGGCAGGAATTTAAATGAAGTACAAAAAATTTTGAACAGTCACACACCATACTTACATACTTACATACTTCTGAAACACTTAGAGGCATTCCATAAAGATAGGAGTGAATGTGTGTCATAACCACAGTGGTCATCAGCTTATCACTGTAATCTCACCAGACTGGCCACACTACACACATTGTTTATATGTATGAACAATAGGTTTATTTGTGCACCCAGACAACCTCTCTCTTCCCTGGCTCACATGTGCCGATCCTGTGGTGGTAGCAGGGCTGTAGCAAGCTATTTTAAGTTGGTCTGGCCAGGAAGTGGGTGTGGTTTCGAATAATACATAGCTAGAAGTTGTTCAGTGTCATGTAAATTTAATTAGTAAAAATAATTAATGATATTACAATTGACACACAAAGTACACAGTTAATACTTTTCAAAAATGTTTGCACGATGCTCAGATCTATCTATAAACTCATTAACTAAAGTCTTCATGTTTAAATCGTCACATCTTTCCTTGTGAACATGAAGCATCATTAAATAATTAAGTCGTTCCTGTGTCATTGTTGACCGCAGATATGACTTCACTCTTCTGAGTGCACTAAATGATCGCTCAGATGAAGCATTCGTAGCTGGCATTACTAGTAAAAGTTGCATGAGAAGTTTCACTTCAGAAATAAAGGAACCATAAATGTATATGATAGCCTATCAAGTAATGGTTTGTCTACTCGCACTATGAGAGTGATTGCAGGGATTTTATTCGTGACTGACCAAAGAAAAATAACTATTAACCATATTGATGTCCAAACTCAGTCTAATTGCAGTGATTGTGGTGTATTTTCACTGGCATTTGCAACATCTTTATCTCAATGCCTCAAAATTGTTAATAATACTGGATAGTGACTCTGCTCTTACTGTCCAACGTGTTGGACAAAGTGTTCGTATCCCAGGGCTACTACTTAAAGAAATGCTTTCTTTTATTTTTTTGAAAATACTTTCTCTTCTTGGGGAATACTTAATAAGCTTAGAAATTTCATGGGTAAGTTCAAGAGCATCTTTCATAACTTTAGATTTTTTAAAGGTGTCACAAGCTGCCAAATTCAAGGAATGGCCATAACAATGGGTAAAAATAGCCCTAGGTTCCAGCTCACTAATGCGCTTAGCAACCCCAGTTCTGTTTCCTGCCATTGTACTGGCCCCATCATAGCACTGGCCACGCAGCTTTTCAATACTTAAATTGCATCTTAAAAATAAGTCAGTTATGACAAATGTAACACTGTCGCATCAATACGTTCTGTACTGTATAATCCCATAAATTCTTCATGTACCTGCAAGGAATCTGTCACCCAACGCAAAAAAATTGTGACCTGCTCAGTATTAGATGAATCTGTGGCCTCGTCCACCATTACAGTAAGAAATGGGTTGAATGTAGAGTGGAAGCAATGTCACGTAAAATAGACATGCCCATTAGCTTAATCATTTCATTTTGAATGGTTGGACTGGTATAATTTGTTTCAGCCACTCTGTTAATTTAGAATCAACTTCAGCCTTCATTTTCAATAATTGAATAAAATTACCATCAGACTCATCTTTGTCTCCTCTCAAAGGAAGCCCTTGGCGACAAAGATACTTCACACAGACCAATATTTCATGCAAAGCATGGCGATTATTTAACTTTTGAATAGCATGCTGCTTAGACAAAAGTTCTCCTATGCCAATGGTCGAAGATGGCAAGGTAATAATTGCTTCCACTGCCTCCGCATGACAAGCACTTGTTTCATGATTACGAAAAGAAACAGTGGCGTTCTTCCAATTACAAAAGCCTTTTGTAACCTGCAAAAATTACAGAATAGTATTCCTTACCTAATATTTATAGCCATAATAGAACTTACAAAAGCTGGGTCAGCTCTCATACTGGTTTTCATTCTGTTAAGCTTAAACCCCATGACACAAGTATGGCAAAAAACTGCATCTTTTGCTTCATCATAGTGCAAGAACGACCACTTTATCAAACCAATTTTGCTGAAAACTTCTTTCTACAACTTTTGAGGTTCCAAAAGATCTCTTAAGAAAGGCAAATGATCGCGGCTGGTGTGGTTTGCCCAGAAAATCGGTCAATTCGTCACTCGTAGAAGCCATGCTTCCTCCTTGCACGCTAAACCACGCCCACCCACGGGAAGCTGCACCCACTTGTTCCGAGCAATGCCCATCGAGTCTGCATAAAGTTGGTCGGGCCAAAACCCGACCCTTTGCTACGGCCCTGGGTAGTAGCTTGCTGCATGGAGTGGGTGTTACAGAACATCCTAAAGGTGACCTTTTTCCTACAAAATTCTGTCTGGCTTCCCAAATTATCTCTATCAATTGGTATTGGAGTGTCATTTCCAGGAACTCTTGCACTAGTCCTGTTTGTCAGATACTATATGTCACAATGAAATGTATTTGAGATGCTGACTAATACTGTGAATCAGAGAGGTCCATTGCTATGAGTATCAACCTGAATGAGTATATATTAGCTTAACATGGCATAGTTTAATTGTTTCAGGCTGTGGACCTTCTTCAGCTATAATGAAACGCTGAAGAAGGTCCACGGAATGAATTGTTCTTTAACAATTAAACTATGCTATGGTAAGCTAATATATACTCATTCAAGTACTGTAAAGTTAACTCAGTCAGTCAGTCAGTCACCGTACGTGTGTCTATAATTCATTTCAGTTCCTGTGTGATCATGTTTCTGAATCTGTATGATTGTTCCTAGCTAACAGTAACACATGAAATATCAGGGACTTCACCTCTGCTAGGTATGTGAGATTCCCCTGGGAAGTTCCCATTGGATTTCCTCAGTCATACTTTGGATTATGTTTTAAATATAAGCAGTTGGTAAAGTATTGGTATAATAGTTAATGCGGAATAGTATTAAACTATACATGTGTACTTCAATAGATTGCCACTGGCTACCATCCCTTAGTTACCATGGCAGAAAGTCGTTATATTAAAGATGTATCATGCTCACTTTTTTAAGCAGATCTTGTGGGTGTGGTCAAATATTGCACTTGATCACTTCACCAATCGGATCCTCCTTTGCAAACTGTGCACTAGCCCGTGCCACTAATTGCTAGCCACTCCTACTTGGTCCTCCATGACATAGCAATATTCCCATGGTGTGGTTTGAATGTCTTGTTTTCCCTTGGGGCACAAGTGACAGTTTTCCCCAAGTCAAAAGATGAAATACGTATGAAGTGTTTTAAATACTATACTGTTTCTAGCGTGTTGTTGTTGTTGTTGTTTGTAGTTTATTGCTGTTGTTGTTGTTTTGTTTCATTAGTTGTTTAATTATTAACAAATATTTGCAATAATTCTGGCTGTTTTCCTGTGTGACTGGTATTGTGTCAAGTTGTTGTGAGGTGCTTGCTTGCTGGACTGTGTGAATAGTGTATGGAGAATATTAACAATTGTGATAAAGGTGAATTGCATCCAGTTACTGTGGTTACCCACCTTTGCATCACCCATCCCAATGTGGCATGTTTTGCCAGTTCCTGTGTTGTGTAATATTATGTACTGTATTAAGTACATGCTATTATTTGCAAGGCAACTGATTGTCATTTCCTGACATGAGAGAGAGGGAGGGAGGGAGGGGATTGATATCAACATTCCAGTGCCCTAAAGTGGCACTCCAAGTGCATTTATTTCTTTAGGCCAATTAAATCCAGCAACTACCCAAGCTAGGCTCCAAATTTGTCAGGCTCCAGGTTGAACACATGGACTCCAGATGTAGCTGCTTGCCATTTGCAAATATCAGTGTGTAATAACATCAAATACAAATGATGAAAAAATAATTGATTTTGTTTTATCATTCTCTCTGCTGCCATTCTTTCTGAGGTAGCAAGCCAATATTGTTAATTAAAACTTAACCCGATATTTCGACTTCTTGCCAAAGTCAAAACGTCGGGTTAAGTTTTAATTAACAATATTGGCTGTTAGAATGAGAAAATTTGCTATTATTAAGAATATTATTTTAATGAAAGGCTCCAAAGTACAAGCTGTGAGGACTATTGTTGCAGTGTTAAATCCAAGACCAGTGCATGTGGAAGTAGTGAGCTGAGCAGTGGGTGTGGGAATTGAAGATGAAGTTTATATTGTTTTTCTAATTGCTTTTCATTTCAATTTCTCACACCACTAGTGAAATCAATTCCAGTAGGCATTTCATTTGTCTCTCTGTAGAGCAGCTATTGTTACAGGAATCAGATATACTCAACTAATCGAGCTACAAATGGTGTAATCTGGAGAAGAAGTGACTGATTGAAGTGATGGTAGCTCATCAACTTTAGATTATCTCGCGCCTACGTTTTCAGAACATGTCACTTTATTACAACTTAATGTATGTAATGTTTCATCTTCACACTGTAAAATATTGTAACATTAAAATCTTCACACTGTAAAATATAGTAAGGTCATCTTCAAATATGGTAACCATCTCATACTGTAAGATATAGTAAGTAACGTCATCTTCACACTAAAATATATTAACGTCATCTTCAAATATAATAACGCCATCTTCACACTGTAAAATATAGTAGCATCATCCTCACACGTGTAGGTATTGTAACATGTGTCTTCTTGGTGTGCTGCAGGATTGTAGAGAGCTATGATTCATGTTCCAATACTTGGCAGCAGCTGGAAGATATGCTACAAGAGCAGAGTAGCGTGGCGACTGTAGCTCTGGGTGACTACATTTATGCCATTGGAGGCTACGACGGATTCAGTAGTTGCTTGCAGAGTGTTGAATGCTACGACATGTCATCTAGCACTTGGTCGTACGTCTCGGACATGTGTGTTGCTCTTAGCTTGCATGATGTGGCCGTGCTCAACCAGCGTCTGTTTGTCGTCGGGGGTTACGACGGAGGCGGGGATTTGGCCAGCTGCGAGGTGTACTTGCCTGAACTCAACAAGTGGGAGCTGATCAAAGAAATGGGATCCCCTCACTGTATGTCAGGAGTGGGCGTGGTCGGCTCCTCCCTCTTTGTAGTAGGCGGGTGTGACTGCTCACAAAACTTAAGTAGCGTTGAAGTGTACGATGAAGATAAAGGCGTGTGGGATTGAGTGGCAGATATGAAAGAACAACGGAGCGGGCATAGAGTTGCTGTTGTGGGAAAGAAGCTGTATGCACTGGGCGGTTACCGTGGGCCTGAAGACAGGTACTCGAGCAGTGTAGAATGTTACGATATGGAGTCAGACTGTTGGTCCATCATAGGTTCAATGAAAGCCGAGCTGCGACAGTTTGGTTGTTCTTGATACTTGACCACCACTTACCTAATCTTCGTCACATCACTGTCTATCTACAGTAGGGGTCAAAATAAAGTTCCCACAGCGGAGCGACTATTCAGAGTAATTTTGAATAAAAGCCGCCTCAAACTCTGCTGAAAAAGCCGCACCCTCAAACCTCCGCTAAAAAAGCCGCACCCTCAAAACATGGGGGGCACTTTAATTTGATGTTGTGTCACCTAATTATTATGGAATTTTAAACAGCCATACTAGTAATTATTATATCAGCATACCACATGGTTTTGTCTTTTTTATTTCCTTCACTCTCTTGTCTGAGCCGGCTGGTTGGCTCCTTTCTTTTTTGCTCTCTTAGGAGTATCCTAAACAAAAGAACTCATGAGGAACATGATGCAAGAATGCTCAGGTGTGCTGCATGCAGTAATAGTGGTGGATAGGTTAAACTTGTGGTGGGGATAGATTAGACCAGAAGGTGGGGCTGAATCACCACTCTCACAACCTGTGCCAGACTTTCCATGGTCTTTGTTTTAGTCAAAGAAGTTTTAGCAGTTGCCATAAGCTAACAAGAACATATGGTGCATATATGCTTGTAAGGTTTACTTTATTTGTTAATTTTTCTAAGAGTTTGGATCACTTTCAGGCATCAAGCAGCCGAGAATAATTAAACTTCCCCCGGTTGGGCTGGATTTTAGGGATAGAGGAATGCCACATAGAGTGCAAATTATTGAGCTGGATGAAAGCTCATGAGACAGAAACTTGGAAGATAATATGTGGGTTCAGCCCAGCAGCACATGAGATATATATTTTTAACCTTTGTGTTGTGTTCACTTATAACAGTATTAATACTGGTATGCTAACAACTGAGATATCTGTACAGCACATAACCCCTGATTTACAGTTTAGAGAAGAGAGCAGAATATATGACTTGTGATGGAGCAGATAACAGATTATGATAATAGGCAGGTGGCTATTGAACCACACTTCAACTCAGCACATCATCCACACATGTGATGTACATATCTGTGTTAGTATGTAGTTACATGTTGACTGAACTCACTTAACTCTGCCACTAAAACCACATCCACTTAAGTTACATTTCCTAATATGGGCATAGGCACTCAACACATATACACTACAGCACTAATTGCCAAGTTATTGCAGAGAGTAACTTCTCATGCCTACTATACTATAGTCATGTGCAATTAGGATATTGTAAGATCAACCATAGTTGTTACATTTGATGACACCAGGTATTTCTACAATTTCGCATAGTGAATTACCAGTATTTCAGTCGATAAGGCTGCAACAGCAGTACTTTCCGAACCTGTATATATTGTCATTAAAATTATAATCCAGTATTTTGCCAACAAAGATGTCTGTACCAATAGTTAATGGTGTATCACTCCCTCTCGGCCTTTTTTTTCTCACAACCTAAGAATGTTCATATTAATAATTCAGTAACTCTTGTTGTTTTTAAAATTAAATTTACCGAAACAACATTTTGACTAGTGTCTGTGTGGAGAATCTCGCCTGGTGAATTTAGCTCAGCGTCATCAGCTAAGCTATTCATCTCCGATTCTGTGCCTGAATAAACATGACACAAAAAACGGCAGTATTCAGAAGAAAATTACCCACAGCATAGCATTAAGCTAAACTAATCTTGGAAGTCGGCAATAACAGTTATTTGTTTGCCCTACGAGGACGCAATACGGTAAAATATTGGGGTAGTTCGATTTGTACTAATCTCAATGTAAATGACCCAATAGGTACACGATAAAAAATTTTATCATGTACTGAACTCAAGTACTCCCATAGAGATTAATACAAATGAAACTACCCCAATATTTTCCCATATTGCGTCCCCTTGGGCATTCTAACAAGTGTTATTGCGTCCCCTTAGGCTAATTTTATATTTTTAGGCTTTTTGTTAAATCTTAATAATAATACATTAATTTGATATAATCTGTCTATTGCTATGTAGGTAGCTATATATAAATTGTAAATCACTTCATTTGTGGTTGTGTGTCATTGGTGCAGCGGACATTGTGGTGAAACTTTGTGTTTGTGTTGCTGTAGGAAAACCAATATTTATTGTACAATTGGTAATTGTTGCTCCACCAAAGAAGGACTGAGCACTTAATCTTGGTTCATAGTATCACTCGATGGTGTTGTAGGGTATGAAGAAAATGGATTAGTTTCAGGCTTTTTGTATGAGCTCAAGACATGAGACATTTTCTTTTGCTGTTGTAATGATGCTTTTTTATAGCTATTTAGATTTTGTAGATTTTTATGCGCAGTTACAGTTGGATTATCTGGGTTTCTGGTGCACTATTCTTGGTAAGACATGTAACCATTGTTTTTCGAGCTGAATGATTTGTTTTTTCGCCAGACAATCCAGCCCATCTTCTGTTTTTTGTACCAAATGTCATCATTGGAGTAATTGTAGTTCACAGCCAGATAAAATGGGGATTCCTATTTGCACATTTCAACTGGACGCTTTTGAAGAAACTTTTCAAAAATACGTAAGGGACACGGAGAGATATTCTTGGGGGTGGTCCCCACAAACATTTCCAACTCTTCATCATCCAAGCACACAGAAGAAGATGCTTCTTCTACGTGCTTAGTTTCCTCCGCCTGTCCGTTAGTATAGACTGGATTAGCAACAGTTGTTTCTATAGGTAGTTTTCAAGAACTTCGTCATCAAAAAAATCCTGTAATGAAATATCTTCAGCCATAACAACGTTAGCTTACTGGTGGTTTAGCTCCAGAAAAATTGTCGTTGCTAAGATTAAGTTTGCGCATGCATACATGATAAATATGTTATACTTAAATACGCGAAATATCACGAGTCTGATCGGGGTATTGGCACTTGTGCCTGCGGCACTCGTCCCAATACATCCGACAGACTCGTGATATTTTGCAGTATTCAAAGTATAATATATATATATATATGACCTGACACACTTATAGTACACTGTATATGTGTTGTAACTAGGAGGCCACTTAGAAATTTTAAAGGTGCTATGGTTCATAATTCAATGCATGTATCTAACAGCCAAGAATTATAAATTGTGAATTATAAATTGTATTGGCCTGGAGCTGTCCGCACGACAAAGATGTTGGAATTGGATGTGTACAATGTAGACCAGCCTTAGAAACTACAGGTTTTTAAAAACCTGAGAAACAATTTTATTATCATGGCCTTATATTACAGTGGATGTGGAATTGCACTGGAGGGGGTGTGTCCATTATTTAAAAAAATTGTTATCAAAAATTAATTTATTCATCTATAAATTATGAAATATTTACCAACTCCTAATCTCTCCCTCATGTATCTGGCGTCTGATTTTTATGCTGCATTTGTCACCCTTCTTGTCTCCAGTAATTAGTTGACTTCTAGGCAATACTGTGAATGAGTCTTCCTCTGACCAGTACACTGGACAATATTCTGCACAGTAGAAGATTTTTAATAAAATTATACTACCAAACTAATCATTTGTAAAGCTATTTATTGATTTATTAATTTATTTAATTTGCCTTGTAATGGAACTTAGAGCCATAGCAGTTTTAATAAATTTTCTAGCACTCATTATCTGTAGTAAAAACTGTCAAAAAAGACAAAACAAAAAGAAAACCTTAATAGTTAAGTAATTACAGTATCTTTAAAAAATAATAATAAAAAAATCAAAAAAATCAAAAAAAAAATCAAAGAGCTAGTTACTGTGAAACTTCCACTTCAGCTTACACCTGAATAGAAATAGTTGAGAACTTGAAGCTGACAAGCACGCACACTAACTACAACCTACAACCGTTTTTGGTTCAGTTTAATTCGCGTGGTGAAAAAACTCCTGACTTTATAATCTGGCACGAGTTTCCCGCGCCGAGCAAAACAAGCTTAACAGCAAGAAGCAGCGCATTCAGAATGGAAAAGGTGTACCTCCACACATAGCTACAGAGTTGAACTGTTACTGGATTAATGGAATATACACAAGTGGAACACTAAAGTAAGGAAGTGGTACATTTATTCATTCATTGATTAGAACAAGTCAAACTGTAGCAGTCAGTAAAGCTAATGGCATATTAATCACTAAATTGTTACATATTTCTCATTCTTGCCATAGATATACAACGCGAAAGTGGGATTGGAAACGGAATTATATACGTACGTATTTTGACCCCATCCGTGTTACCTTAAGGTTACGGTATACAGTTTGCTCATTAATTATTCATGAGTTACAACTTTTGTTTATATCACCAACTACACTTATTTTTATGTAACTAAATTTAAAACAATGAAAGTTTGCTGTTAAAAGTTCCTATTTCTTTAGTAGTCAGCTCTTCATAGCGAATAGGCAGCCCAAGATCGACCTCCTGCAAATATAACATTTTCGGCGTCAAATTACAGCATGGTCGTCAACAACTCTGCCGTATAGGCTGCACTATCTAATTGTAGGAACATCATTGCAGGGCCAGTCAAAAAGTTTTCGTGAAGAAAGCTGACGGTTGTCGAGAAAATCTCAGCTTTGTCTCCCAGATCAAGATAAAATGGCGTCTCTGAGGCACAAAATCGTGAATATCTGGAGATCCATGGCCCATTGAGCCAAAATCACTGTGACTGGCCCTCGAGTAAGTCCTAAAGTAGCCAGGGGAGCTGTCACACTAAAGCTAGGAGTGATGATGAAGCCAAGATTTGAGGCCGAAAATTTGCCTCAGGGGGTCCTCGGTCAAGCCTTGCTGGCTGCTCATTGAAAAGCAAGAGCTAGCTAATAAAGAAACTTAAACACATTATAATTTCATGTTTGGAGCATAGTTCATAAAAATAAGTGTAGTGGATGATACAAACAAAAACAGTAACTCATGAATAATTAATGAGCAAATTGTATACCGTAACCTTAAAATTGTACTCGTAAAAAACAACATTTACTGGCACGCGCGTTACCATTCAGACTTCACTTTAAAACCATCATCTTCCAATAACTCTGGAGGTTGTCTTTCAGAAGACAATATTCTATCAGCTGATCAGTGTTCTTTTGTGTTGCGGGCTGAAAAAATATGGGCAATGTTTCATCAGGTACGAACCAGCAGGGATTTTAGAAGTAAGTGGGATAGCTTTTTTGAAACCTCTATCAAGAAAAAAGCCATTGCGACCGTGTATCAGTACATAACCACGAGAATATTCAGGGAACTTATAAAGAACAAATTTGAAATAAAGAAGGATGTCACACGTACCCGTTACACCCTCACACTGGATGAAAAAAATGCTCTTCGGTACGTTGCAGGATACGTGTGCCTTAAAGTACAAAAAAAAAAATAGAAAAAACTTCACACAAGTATAAGGATGAAATAGTGCTCCTACTTATTAAGTTTTATGGTGATAGCATGGATGGCAGTGGAACAGAAGAATGGATAAACCAGATTGATAGAGGGGGATTATGGCACATTAGTGATGACACCTACTTGGTTTTCGAAATAGTTGAATACGAAATAAGAAATTATTTGCATGTGAAGGCTCTCACAGAAATAGATGACAGCACAAAGAAGACAATTCTGGATGCAATAATGTCCAATGAAGACCTGTTGACATTGTGGGGTATGTCTACTGGACATTATGGTGAGGAAGTATCACAGGAAGTGTTAAGGAGACTAAGTGAAATGTATTTGACAGTGCGTGGATTTTCTTTTGCCAGCTCCTGTCTTGAGTTATACAAGCAACAAAACAGAACACAACTTCAAAAATCAAAAGGACTTAGAAGAAAATTATAAAATAGTTACAGTGAAGACAAATAAATTTTTTTTTTTATTCCCTAGACAAATATCATCACTATTATCATAAATAATTTTATCAGTGTATTTTTCTTCTTTTTTCAAGGGGGGTATTGTCTATCTTAATGTTGTCGTGATCTTTACTACCACGACAGTTCCCATGCACAGTAGCACAGGTAGTGTTAACTATACGAAGAGCCTGGGTGTTTTTAATGAACTCCGCAACATTGGGGTTTTCATTGACCCGTCCTCTCTGACGCTGGCAGCCAAAAAATTTTTCAAGTGGGTCCTGACAGAGTCGATTGCTCAGAAACACAGTCACCCCTGGAACACTTGTGAAAATGTAATCCAGCAACTCCAGAAAAGAATGAACTAAATACAATTTGCATAACAAAACGGGATTAATTTGGGCATTAAATAGCATTCCCTTACCAGTTATACGGAGACCTAGTCGGGTGGGAGCACTGAGTAGCATCCTGTTCTGTGCTGCCCTCTGATTCTCAAAACCTGGTCGTGATCGAACACTTTCCTCCCAGTCATCCAAATATATGAGAAATTTCTTAAGCCACTAAAACACACACACATAATACACAGAGTCATGAATTGTCCGTTTAAAACACGACTGATTGTATTTAGTGTTTTGCTTTTACCTCAATTCTAAAATCCAAATTATCTCTGTATGGTGCTTTGAAAGCATTCCTACTCCTTTTTCCAGCCTCTAGGCTTTTGACATTGAGGCAATCAAAAAACTTGTCAAAAGCAACACAAACTCTACAGTCTTTTCCATTTCAGAAAGCTTCATTCTCTTTAGAGCCTCGCCCACCGTGTTACTTAGCACCTATTATCAATACAGTTTCAATTCGTATCGTAAACACTAATAAAACTCACCTGAGCAGCTAAATCCACACGCATCTTGGAGAAATTGGTAAGGTGTACATGCTCATACTTTAACTTCGGGATGAGCGTCAACCCTGGTGTTGTCTGGTTAGAGCGTGACTGACTGTAGAGTTTTGAGAGGTGGGACCACTGAATATATTTACCTTCATACTAATAACAATAATAATAATATATATAATACAGAGTGTCTTATGTACTATAATACATGTACTTACCCACATCAACAGTTTGTCACTAAACCAACAATTCCTCACAGTCTTAATAAGGTGAGGAGGGTCCGAGAAAAAGTATACAAATCGTTCATCATCAGAATATGGATTCATTGCTTTGTAAACCATGCTTCCAGTGCCATGAAGCTTGAAGAAACGACGGTTGACTGAAAGTCCATCACTAGTACAGGCAAGTACATTGAAGCCACACCTTTCTACACGCTCAACAGCTTCCCAAAAGATGTCGTACAATTCGAACCCAAGCAACTTGTGGCAAGGGAACTGTGTATAAGGAAACTGGAGCTTACTAAAAAGGCCTCTGACCATGAAGACAAGGACTGACTTGGCCAACGATCTTTGATTCTCCTCCCCTCCCTCAACAAGTTTCTCATATGCGACTAAATGAGAGTTGATGTCACCAATATTAGTGAAGCCAATGATCTGGCCTATAAAATATTAATCATTATTAAGAATTTCAATAAGAGTTACTATATATATTTACCTGAATGTTTGTCATACACAAGGTCTTCTCTAACATGAATCTCATCAAATATTATAACCACATTCTTTTCTCTTTCTGGGCAATTGAGAATGTTGGCTGCATCCATCATCTGTTGATCAACACTCACGGAGAAACCTGTTGTTGCTTGGGTATAGTAGGTGTAGTCTCTAAGTGTTCTTTGAGATGGTAGCTTCAATACACCACTGTTGCGAAGCAAGTCATATGCTGATCCAGAGAGGTGGCGTAGATAGAGGCACCACCTAATTTTTTTTATGTCCACACATATACAACAAGAATCATGATCAAGACAAAGTCTTGGATCATCTAAATATAATTAGCATTTTACACATGCATTAATTTGAAGCCCTCAACTTCAAACAACAAGTAAGATTCCTCCCTCTGTAATGATTAGAAGCTGCCAGTCCCTCAAACTGGTAAAAGTTCTGAGGATCCCCTTCACTAATGCTCATAATAAAAAGTGACTCAAATAACTCATAAAGGTTCTGCCCTTTGTTTTCCCCACATAACTCTAGCTTGTACCTGATCATAGCTGCCTCCCATTTCATTGACTTAGCATTTTTAAGACTTGCTGCATGCTTCTGCTGCTTCCAGAATATTGCCATAAAAGAATCTTCAGGATACTTGTCAAGTATCATCTGATGGTTCTCTTCCATTACTGATGACAGGTCTTCATGCAAGTGTTCATCCACCTAATATCATGCCAAAATATTTTCATAGAAGACGATACAAACGTATTGATTACCTGTACCCCTCTCCTTTCAATTTCAGCTTCAAGCCTCTCCCTGAGACGCTTTTCACGGCGCTGGCATGTCTTGGTCCTACCACGCAAATTCTGTAACCGTAGTATCCTGCACAATAAATGAGATATTTAGTCTAGTGGTGATTACTGTTGCAAACATAATACTTGTCTGGAGTGTTGAGATAGCGAAAATTTGTGTGGCTATTAGTCCGAGTGCCATCCTCTACTTTCTCCTTGAGCTGTCGAGACAACATAGAATTCAATACTTTTCGATAAGCATTACAGGAGTTGCAACGAGAAGAGGAGGCAGATGAGACCAAAATATGACAAGATGTGCTACGAATCGTGTGATGATCTAAAAAATCCTTGACATAACCGGCAACCACTGAATCACCTAAAATTAAATTGCTTTATTAAGAGTTGAATACAGCACTAAATAATATACTGACCAGTTGAATCCCTGAATATACCTTTCCTCACAGCCTGAATGTCAAAATACCGTTCATCATCATTTCCGATACATAGCTTGAGAACATGCAGGCCAGTAAGTAATGTCTTCAGTTCACCGACTGTGTCCAGTTTCTGTGGAAGAGAAGCTAGGAGTTCAGCATCTGATGACAATTGACGTCCTGCTACCACTAATTTCCAAGAAAGGTCTTCAGATATTTCAAGGAAAAATAATACCTACATGTGTGTAATTCAAATCAGGATTTATTTCAGTTGTTTTCCCAGGGGGGGGCAATTATATATCTTTTAAGAAAAACTACAATATTCTTTGGATATGAAAGTATTTGGACAAGAAGGGTGCCGAGAATGTGAAGATCAATATTGTAATCAAATCCTAAAAAGCCGGAGGGGGGGGGGGGGGGGGGGGGGAGGGGGGGGCGCAACACAAGTCTAAGGGGAGGAATAAACTGTGCAAATAAAATGCAATTTGTGTGGAGTTCTTACTTGATGATCAGTGATCTTGCTCAATACCAGTAGCTCCATATCATTTGGGCTGGTATTCACCCACCCTAAATATATACATCAAAGACCCCAGAGGTATTAATTCTTAATTAATATTTAGTGAATATGCAAGTACCATATGTATAAACATATACTGATTTATTTGTTCAGTTAGACCCGAGAGTGTCTCGCTCGCTCGCCAACAAGATGGTTTACAAATTAACTTGAGGAAGTACTGAAAGTGTTTTCATTCTTTTCGTTAACTTGTAACATTGACCACAGGCAAGTTGCACATTAAAGTAGTTGGTAACACCTGGACACCCTCAATGGCAATGTTCACTTTCCTGGCTGTATCAAGAACTTGTGGTAAATGATTAAGAAGTGAACTGTTTGAATCAAGATGATCACCAGAAATCAGTAGATACCAGTGAAATGTCTCTCCAATCACAATAGTGTAATTTACCTATTACAATATATAACCAGCTATTATCACTACACTATTCTTTTGTTGTGTTGAATGTTTTACCAAGACAACGCCATCCTTGACCTCTACTTTGGTAAGAAACAACTGGCTAGAGTCACTACTAGCGACTACCCATTCTATGATAACATAATTATTTATAATAATTTATATAGTACAATGAAGCACATACCAAATTGAAGCACAGAGAGCTCTTTCAATCTCTTCTGTAGAACAGCAAAAGTACTTGCCCGCAACTCCCATAATATATTTATGGGAAGAGAGATGGAAAAGCTTGGTCTCGTCCACTCAAGGGTGTCAAGTGACAAAGGGACATGACTAACTGCCACTGAACGTCCACGTCTCTTTCTAGGGCCATTCTTGATGGGTATGGAGAGCCTGAACTTTCTAGGCATACTGCAGATGAAAGGTATTTATAATAAACTAAATCTACTGATAATATGTGACCCACATCATAGTAAGTGAAATTTATTTATCAGTTGAATAAATTTGTTCAACCATTGTGATCCTACAGGGGTACACAAACTTGCATCTTTCTTGGCCCCAAAAACACCTTCATAAGCATGTCACAAGCACGCATTGGCCTGCAAAATTTTTTTGAAAGGCCTATATGTAACTAAAAACTGTTATTTCCAAAAATCATTATCAAAAGGCATAGTTCTCAACGTGCCGGTTTCTAGAACCCTACAAAATGGTGAATCCAACACCTAACTATCAGGCTCGCTCGCCATTTGTGCTCAAGCACACCACTAAGTATATATGTGGGGACGTGCGCATGTCATTTGTACTTTGACCCTCGCGCATTTTTGTGTTAGCTTGGTGTTTGACCCTGTCCTGAACTTCACTAAACTGAACCCTCTGGTTTAGCGATCATTACCCCGTATCATACTAGAAATGCGGTGCAGCTTGAACTAAAAAACTTGCCTGAGTACCATTTCTATGTGAGTTAGTGGTGGTGGTAAGTTAATACACTATTTATCATAGCTATAAGGCCTACGCAACAGTATTTACTTGAATATTCATTGTCCACTAGACTAACCACGAAGGTAAGTCTTGTGTAGATATATCCAGTTGTGTGAAAGTATTGTGGGTTACAGCTACTATTATGAATACCACAAAGAAAATGTTACTTGTTTTTTGTTTGTTTGTTTTTTGTTTTTTTCCAATTCAAACAGTTGTGGGGAGTGGTTACCATGGCATTGAATCCCCTTTACCGTATATGCATAATTAAAAAACTCGCCGTTTTTTAGGAGCTTCTAAGTGCCGCTTGTTGGTTGCCAAGGGCCACTGGTAGTCAGAATGGCTTCTAAAGAAGCTACCAATACTCGGGCTAAGCTAAGATGCTTGGGATAAATATGCAATAGATGCACTTCGAACAATGTCAGCACTACTATATGCTTCAGATGTTGTTTACTGTGGTTTGGTATGTCATACCTCTTACACCCACTCAATTCCTGGCCAGACCACTTAGAAATGCCAGAGAATCCCCTAGTGGTCTCATGTTTGATTCCTGGTGATAGCCAAACTTCTTTTTTCCTTGTGTTGTTTTAAAAAAGCCAAGCCAGTTAAAGAGAGAGAATACGTCTAATGAGTAAAACAAGGCTGAGTATTTCTATGCTCTTGATTTTTAGATCCAGTGAACTGTGAGATACTCGTCTTTAGTTACATGAAAATGGTGACGTCACGACTATGAAGCAGATTATTAGACGAAAACTGGTCAAACTGGTTGGAAAGCCAACTACTTAGAATTTGTACATGGGGCCATTGCCCATGTGCAACGAGCAGAGGAATAGCAGTTGTACCATGTCTACCAAAACTGTGTGTGAGTTTGACGTGTGTGTATGTATGTGTGTGTGTATGTTGCAGGAGGCAGACATGACATGCTGCGTGTATGCTGCAAGCAGAATGATTAATGGAAATTGTGTAGGTATTTCAAGAACTCATTGTATGGAGACACGTGAATGTGTGTAAACATTGCATTGTGACAGCTATTGCTGTTGGCTATGATCTGCTGGTGTACTTCTCATCTTCATGTCATCAGTGTACACATCTTAGACTGAGGTGGGTACACGGATACATGGATGATTTCATCTTCAGAGATGTCAACTAAAGCAAGTTACGCTTTGTGTACATTTCACTATATTTTGTGCATTTCAGTTGATTGTAAGGAGGTAAGTGGGGAGATTACTGATAATAGATTTTGGTGGTCTTTGTGTTTAGTTTCAGTTTGTTTGTTTGTTTTTTGAGTGTGTGTTTGAACTTAAAAGTAGCACACTACACAAGAGAGTTGAAAATGCAGCTGTAGGTTGTAGTGAGTACATTTAGCATCAGCTGTATGTGTATGTATTATATCTACTGTTTTATGATAAGTATAATATGAATGCTCATAATTTCTGCTGGATTTGTTGTCAGTGTCTTAAAATATATCCTATATTGTGATGACTCTGCAGATGTAGAAGAGGTGAGTTAAGATATGGGAAACAGTAAATATTAGTACATGTATTATTGTTTCAACTTTTAAGTGAATCTATGGAGTAGAAGAGATTGCATAAATCGTTGTTTGAAGGAAAATCTACTGGAGTATTGAGGACAACTAAACCTATCACTGACACTGTCATAATCCAACTCTTTAAGAGATTCTTCATACTGGAAATTTACAGTATTTTATTTTTATGGAATAGATTTTGTCAATGGCATTGGGAATTTATACTAGCTTACAAGAAGACGACATTTTCAGAATAAAGTTAACTAACATAGTACTCAAGGTTTTTTCAGTTAGTGACCTCTTAGTGCTGCCTTGAGTCGTCACGCCGATAGTACTTAAGTTGTATTTAACTAGTAATACAATCCTACCATTTACTCTGACGTGTTGGAGAAACGTTTCTATGAACAAATTGGGGGGGGGAAGGGGGCGTGTGGGGGTTACGTGTGGCTGTTGAGCGCACAAAAGGGATCGAGAGAGATGGAGCGTAGTGGAAGCTTAAGCGATTTAGTCAAGTTAGCGAGCATGTCGCTAGTTCTCAGTACTCATTGGCGGGCAGCCTTTCTGCCAGTTCTTCTCAGAACTCAATGACAGGCGGCAGTGGTTGTGTAGAGAACTCAGGACTGGAGCTTGTACCGCTGGCAACACTAGCTGTGATCATTCCACTACTAGTAATTAAAAAAGGATGGAAACAGTTCGGAAGCATGAAACAGTATATTGCAGACACTGTGAACGCTACATTTCAAATCTACTTGGTATGTTCATCATCATAGATTTTATTGCCCTACCACTACAAGTTGGAAGAAACATGTAGTGCCTTTTAACTTTGATGACCACAGTAGTGAGGAAGACTGTGATTTCATAGATGAATATTAAAAAATGGTGACAACAGTTTTCAGGAAAGTGATGATGATATACAATTTGAAGAGGGAATTAACAATGAGCAAGTATAGCTATCCTTAATACTGGTTTACATTTCCTAAATTATTATTATAATAGGCCACAATTGTTAATTAAAACTTAACCCAAGTTAAGTTTTAATTAACAATATTGGCTGTTAGAAGAAGAAAATTTTATTTATATAGTAATACGCTTGTGTGTCAGTAACGACGACGATGACGACGACCGACGATGGTGTGTGTATTCATGAATAATTCATGAGCTTGGTACGGTTTGGTAAACCATTGTCTCTTTATCGTAGGTAAAGTGTCATCACATTCTGTAGAACGTGCCGGTTATTTCTAAAAAGCGAGTGCAATAGAGACGATGGAAGGCGGCGTAGGTATCAAAAAGGAAGGCAAAAGTACGAAAGATAAGGTAAAAGGAGATTCTAAAAAGCGGATGGAATCGGCGAGGTAAGGCGATGTAGGTTAAAATGGAAGGGAAGAGAAGGCAATAACTAAAAAAGCAGGTGGAATAGACGAGTAAAGGCGGGGGTTAGTTTTCAAAGGAAAAGGGGGCGCCATGACTCAAAAAGAAGAGCTGAAGATAGAAGTGGTGGGATAGAATAAAAGCTCAGATAGTTCAGAAAAAAGAGGGCAGGAGGGGGAAACTTATGTAGCCTTAACCAATGGTAGAGAATGATAATTGAGCAGGATAACTTGTGCTACTGCATTCTTACTTTGCAATACGTCAAGCGCCACTATGTGGCGGGGTACTTGCTAGTTATTATTAATTGTCATTATTATTGTTGTTGTTATTATTATTGTTATCGTTATCATTGTTATAGTGTATGGAATGGAAGAAATGGATCATGCAGAATTTTGGTCAAGTGATGATGGTGAAGAGCCAATTGCTGATATACTAGAGAAGGTGACACTGTAAATAGAATGATGTCTACAAGTAATAAATGCAAAGATTCAAGAATAATTGAATTTATTACTTTTCTTTACACATTTTTGTTGATGTGGCAAACCATTTTTAGAGTAGCTGATATTGCAGTACAAGCCTTATTCAAATTCTTTTGTCTGGTATTACTTAAGCTTAAACCAAGTGCTTTAACATGTACCACCCTTAGGCTTTCACCTGTCATAGTAACTATTTATTTATTTTTGAATCATTACCACTGATGAAGGCTACAGTCCGTAGCTGAAATGTTTGGTGTTTAAACTTTTTGTGTTTATTGGTCAGTGATTCTCTCTAAATATAATATATGTCTACAATACCTAATAACATAGGATTTTACAGACTTAATAAACTTAAGCTTAATAAACTTATTAATAATGGTATTTTGACGACAATTGTGGAAATATTTAGCCTTGTTACTGCCAGAAAATTTCTCAATATTGACCGCAATGACTTCCATGGAATGATAGTTTGCCCAAAGAGTCATTCAACTTACTCTTGTGAAGACTGTTTTGAGCTGGAAATGTTTACAACTTATTTTCAAGTCATCCTGAGGGAGGCAATTCATCCTTGGTCTGGAAGATCTGTTAGCAAGAGTCGCTTTTTAAGAGCACATGTACATCTATTTGAGCAGCAGTCTTTCTCCTCTGCTCTTCCTTCTCCAGCCTCTCTTTGCCTCATTCTCCAGCCCTGCTCTTCCCCTCCAGTTACTCCTGTCCTGTGCAGTCACATGCCACGTCTACTCTCTCTATTGAAATCTCGTCCTGTCTCTCCATAATCTTGGACCATGAGCTTGCTTTTGCACCAGCAACCCTTGGAGATTCCCTTTTTGTCCACACATACACAAAACACACACACACACACACACATACACATACAGAATAAAAAGTATGCATAATATCAAAGATGTAGAGTTTCTGTCATGTATAGTTTGGCTATATATAATATACATACATTTGTTTATTTATTTTCATTCTCATTCATTCATTCTCATTTATTTACTTCACAGTTTATGCACGGCACATTAAATAAATTAGACAAGCAGACGATAAACTTGTGACCCAGCTATGAAGTTTAACTGAACAGATCACTCCTCATCTATTTGATAGTTTATTTTTAACTGCACTGTTATAGTAAAAAGATACAATAACATTGTACCCTGAAAACCCTTCACCATATCAGGTCACCTTTATTCTATATATTAATAGATGGATATTTTTAGTGTACCACAAGTAATATCTAAATATTTATAATTATAATATTAATAATAACTACCACTTCAGTAAGCTCCAGTAGATGCCTATATGTGCCAACTCAATGTGGACATACTATAGTATACCTCAAGTGTCACTTAGTCTACTGTGTTTGTCCACTTTGCTTGGTAAAGTAATTGTAAACAACAAACATTAAATTAAAGTTCAGGTTCTCAAAGCTTTTTAAATCTCTTCTTGTGTATGATAATGTCAAAAGAAACTAGTATATGCATTGGACTATCTTACATTATTATATTGAAACTATTTTAAGTTAGCAGAGAGCTAACAGGAACACTCCCTGAATTCAGTACTTTATGAATTAATTAAAACAAAGTGTTAGGGAACAGCATCATTTAGTTGCTATACACATTAGATGGAAACATTGGACTTCAGCATCATTTTTAGTATACACGCCAGGACGAACTTTGTGCTATGTTTAGGGGGAGGGATGGGGGAAATAAATGTTTTGGAAAGTGGGGAAATCCCGGAGCTCCCATACTCTGTATGAAACCTTGCATTAAATAATAATACACATCAATTTAAATCAATAAATAAAAATTAATAAAGAATAAACAAATAAAATGAAAAAAATAAATGAATAGTAAAATAAATAAAAAAATAATAAAATTAAAAAATAAATAATAATAATAATTATTATTATTATATAAATTAATAATTTAACATCAGAAACCTCGCTAATTAAATATACCTTGCTGAAAGTTATATAAACATGTCCAGACAGTCTGATAAGTGACAGGAGCACAATCGATAGGACAGACAGTCTGACAAGTGACAGAAGCAGAATTGATAGGACAAACAGTCTGACAAGTGACAGGAGCTGAATTGATAGGACAGACAGTCTGACAAGTGACAGAAGCAGAATTGATAGGACAGACAGTCTGACAAGTGACAGGAGCAGAATTGATAGGACAAACAGTCTGACAAGTGACAGGAGCAGAATTGATAGGACAGACAGTCTGACAAGTGACAGGAGCAGAATTGATAGGACAGACAGTCTGACAAGTGACAGGAGCAGAATTGATAGGACAGACAGTCTGACAAGTGACAGGAGCAGAATTGATAGGACTGACAGTCTGACAAGTAACAGGAGCAGAATTGATAGGACAAACAGTCTTTCAAGTGACAGGAGCTGAATTGATAGAACGAACAATCTGACAATAATTACATCATTTTCTGCAGCAGATTTGATGAGTTTTAGCATGTAATGTGAGGAATGATCATCTAGCGTCAACAATAGTGGGCGACTTGATATCACATGTCGTAAAACATGATTAGAAAAGAGCTCTGGGTCAATCCAGCCAGAATCAGACATGCCGTACAATGTTCAAGGAACTTCACCAGCGCAGAGATCAGGATTGAAATGCTTTTCTGTACATACAACCATGGGTGGAACGGTCTGACCAGTAGCATTGCCACAGCCAAGAATAGTAATTTGTGCTTTGTTGCCTGTCAAATCTTTTTGGCACCCCTAGCTGCAATAACACGAGGGAGTTTATGCTCAAGGGGTATTCCTGATTCATCACAATTGTATATTTGGGATTGCTTATACATTAAGTTATATTCAAGAAGAGTTTCTTTGCGAAGCTCAAATAACTTACCAGTTGAAGGCGTGGCACCTACGGTTGCAGCTGAGATTTGAGCATATGCTGTCAAAACAAACACAGACAAATATAAACACAGACATTAAAGGCACTCATTTGCTAGCATTTATGCAGTATAATTGTATCAATTGATTATATTGATTACTGGTGCAACTGCCTCCAATTTGTATCTTTCTCACTAAAGGGGACATCATCCCACACAGCTGTGCCACAAAACTTGCTCCTTCAACAATGGAAGTTCATGTACAGTGAAGATGAAAGATAGCGAGCTACAAATTGCAGCAACATCACAGGGCACAGGCTGTCTCATTGTCAGTCTCACAGAAGAGAGGCTATTCTATTATCAGACCACATTCCATACAGAAACACTTACAAACCACATTTGAGGTTGCAAAAATATCCCATTATAACCCCAGCTCTTTCTTCACCAGAGCCCTCTCTGGAAGAACTTGCTAGAAGACTATTATTTATGTCTAACTACTAATAAAGAAACAGCCAATCTTCAACTGAACTTATTTTAGAAGTACAGTACAACTCAGTAAAGTTTGCACTTATTTTCAGCTATTTTTCTGTAACTTACTATTTGAGATCTCGAGCAGTAAAATACTAAAAGAATACACCTTAAACTTGCGCAGAGAAATAGGCCCTTCGTTTTGTTAAGTTGATGTACAGGCGAATTCTGCGGCAGCGCTGAACTGAAACAATGGAACCCCAATCTGGAGGTGGGGCTACTATATTATAGTATTGGTCTCACAGACATAAAATACAAAATAAAGTGCGGGTGACAAAAAGTTTGTTTTATTTTGGTGGCATGGAAAGAACCCTACAAAGGCTTACAATCCTACCATTGTTACTATCTCTTCTCATTCTGTAAAGGGGCGTGGCAGTACTTTTAAAGTGCTGTTATCTATAGTAATTTCCACATAGAATTGAGTAAATAAAGCCTCAAAAATCACAGCCACAAACCTGACTACAAGCTCAACAGCAATAGTTTGGTAACTATATAGAAAGTAAGCTGGTTCAATGATGATAGTGTTGCCAGGTCTTTTCCTTTGAAACAGTGGGTGACAGTATTGGAATTTCGATTTTTTATTTAGGAGTGCCATTCACAGTAATTTGCTAACGGTAGTTCACCACCGCAATAATATTATGTAGCCATGTCTCCTGACCCTTTCTACAAGTGGTTCAATAAAGTACCAAGCCATACAATAATACAGGGTAGTGGTTGGTAAACGGTCTGGCTACACCAGACTACGAGCGACCATTGGTAACTATCTAACTAGTTGACAATAACATACTATGTTTTGTAACACAATGTTAAGCATTCTTTAATGAAAATTTATTTAAAAGTTACAGTAAAAATAAAATAACAATGTGTAAATTTGAATTATGGGATATAATATACAAAAATGTAAAGTGCAATACAATGAGTGTTTTAAAATATATGTCCATGTGACTTTGTCAGACTTCATTCCACAATTCTATTACACAAACAATACAATATTAATTTAAATACTACAATAATAACAATACACTTACTGGAGCTGTTGCTGTATTTTATCTGCTAAATGATTGCATTCTCCTGTTTGGAACAATACAGTAACAAACTCCTTGAGAGCTGAGGGTCTCATTGGAAAGACTCTACGAATGTTGTCCAATAGAGTCCTTGCTCTGTCTTCGTTAATAAGGTTAAGCTCACGAAGTTGGTCATAGGTATACTGTGATATGAGTCCAATACTGTAGCAGTGATCAGCTACTGTCATAACACAAGGCTTCACTGAGTGCACCAAGTCAGGATACACACTCAGAAATATACTCAAGTTATTGCCACCTATTAATAAAACATTTATAATGAAACCAAATAAAAACAATAACTTGACTTACTTTCAGAGACCTCTACCACAGGATCTTTCTTCTCATATTTCTAAACAAAATAAAATAATTGTTAGTTATTGCAAGTTAGAATATTCAGTCTATTTCTACATACCTGTCCATACCAAATGAGGTGTCTATTCTGAAGTGCAATTCCTTGGGAATTGTTGACACATGTCATGGCTGAAGGATTAGACTCGACTTCATGAACTATCCCGAGATGATTCCCTCCTCCTTCATGTGAGCGACAGTCAAAGGCAAACTGGTAGTCCATGGAGCTGTTGTAGTTCATTCTGGAACTAGCTTTCTTTAGAGTGTCTTCTATTTCTTGTTTTAGAGCAGCACATTCATGGTGAATGGAGTCTTGGAAAGTAGGATCACACGAAACTACGACTTCAAAATATTTGCATCGAGATATAAATGTTACACGAATTCGTTTAGATCCGTACATAAAGTGCACCATGTTTTTCTTGACTCCTTCTCCAATGAAAGTGAAGGACTTGTTGGATACGAGACATGCCATTGCAGCAGGAAAGAGTCCCATAGGAGTAAACCCACTACTGAAGTATATCAAGAGAGGCTCCACGAAACTTGAGCTACACGATTCTTTGTGGAATTGGTCAAGTTCTTTTGCACTAGTGTTTTCTAACACGCAAGGCATGATGTATTCTTTCTCCTTTTCTAAAACTGAGTTAGTATAAGAAGATTCAACTGACGCAATCTCAGCTATCAAGTGAAGATATGCAAGCAAAGCTACCAGTTGCTCTGGTGGAATCAGATGTCCTGAAATGTCAGCCGTAGCTTTCTTCAAATCTGTCATAGAAAATCGACCTGTCTTCCTGAATCTCTCGGATGCGGCCTGACCTACGCTATCAAAGCTCATGGCTTTAAGAATGACACCAGTGATACTGTCATACACTACCTGGATGTCAATGATGACCAGGTCCTCCAAACCAGGCACACTGGAGAAGTACATCAGAACACCGGCATGGTGGTGAAGAAACCACAGAGCTGATTTGGTCTCGTAGGGTGTCATATTGAAGGCATGGGACAAGGCCAAGCAGGTCTCCAGGCTGGCTGTCCTCACTTCTCTCATGCGAAGACACAAGCTGAACAGAAGCCACACAGCTGGAATTTTCAGCTTTTTAAAGTGTTTCTCCATGGCATTCTCCAGTAACTGATGCAAGTGATCGATCTCTTCTACTCCGCCTCCCATGTTGTCTAAAGAAACAACAAGCTTGTCTTTTGAGCAGAACTGAACTATGCCTTTTTTTAAGGAGTCTGTGTCTCGAATCACTTTTTGAAGCTGTGAGTCGACTGTAGCGATGACTTCCTCAGAAACCTTGTCTTTGTGAGTGCCCACTATATACACTACTGACTTGGAGGACTCCAGTATCTCACCAATGACTGAGTTGTCTGGTCCTGGTAGAGGTTGAAGATGGGTGGAGGAACTGAAGCAAGATATACTGGCCAGAGTACGCAAAAGCATCTCTTGCAGAGTAAACTCAGATTTCTCTGGTGCAGTTGTCTCTCCTGAAGCTCTTTGATAAAAGACCCGATACTCCTCATCTAGTTGGAACTTGTAGCTAAAGAACAGCAAGTAGAGGCCAGGTCCTATGGTGAGTGCTGGTAGCATGTCCATCAGCTCAGGCTGACCTCCGGTGTCCTCCATTCTCAAAAAAACTTTAAAAGAATGCTTCACATTTTCTGCAAAGTGTGGTTGTTTGGACACTGTCTCGAATATGGCAGCTATTTCAGAATAATCTGGTAATGATACTGCCTGATCAGCTGGTTGGTCATGTGCTGTTGAGAGTGGAGTGATTCCCTTATGTCTGGGTTGCTTATTTCTGGTAAAAGATTGCAATCTTGCCATCATCTTCTGTAATAATGAAGGTTGGGGTGGCTCTTCCACAGAGTGAGACTGCCCTGTACTGCTAGCCTGACTGACCTCTGCCCTGGTGTCACTACCTCTATGGGAATCAGCTGTAGCCTCAGAAGTGGATTCAATCTGAAAACTATCTTTGAGAGTGTGAAAGAGTAGAGATGCTTCCTCAATGAGATTCTTTACAATGGTCCACTTTGTGGTTCTTTCTGCTGTAGTTGGATCAGACTTGCCTTGGACTAGCATATTGGAGCAACACTGTACTGTGCCTGTGCTGCCATGAATCTGCTCCTCTTCTTTTGCTGACAGAAGATCTATGATCTCCTTTTGAATTCTCCTGAGAGTTGTACTCTTGCCTTGTCTTGGAGGACCAAGGGACATAAACTTTAAAGACAGAAGCTCCAACACTTCTTTGGAAACAATGTAGTGTTTGTATGCATCTTCATACTTCAAAGCTATTGAACATAAATAAAATATGAATTATAAAATATTGCAAATAAAATACTTATTATAGGTATTAAGGTCCCATTGGTTATACTATACAAGTAACCCACACACTGCACCAGTACCAGTAGCTGGCTCCAGCAATACAAAGTGTGGGCAGCTGGTTTTATAGCCTGGAGCTAAGCCAGTAGAAGCAGCTGCCAGTAGAAGCAGCTGCATTCCAGCACTTGCAATTTTGGCAAAGACAATCAATTACCTTACTTATTATAATTTCATTATTAATACAATAAATATTTAGTTTTAACATAATTAACACAATAATAAATAATAATATTCTAGTTATACTATAGTACAAGTTTTAATACCTAACTTTAGTTTCCCATACAATCTATAAATGGGACATTCTAAAGAGAAGCCAATATCACTGAAGGCAAGATGGCTTTCTAGAGATGCTGCTATTTACTTACACTAACCTGACAGAGTTTCTTTGTATACTCCACCTCTATTAGCAACCAGCAACTGACCAGTAGACAAGACTGCAGTAGCTATACATACACTATACTTCTGTTGTGGTCTATCTCCCTCACTAGTAGTCTCAATCCACTCCTCTGTCTTGTTGGAGTAACTTCTAATGGTAGAATATCCATCGATGCCGATTAGATTCGATACATAGGAGACGATGGCGAAGATCTCAGTAAGTGTGGTTACTGTCCTCCATATTGTTTGTCTTCTTGTCCTGCCATTACTAGCAGATGCTATGAGGGACTCTAGACTGCATAATAATAGAATCTTCTCCTTGTAAGCTCCTCCTGTGAAGTAGAAGTTGCCTTCATGGAATGTTGATCGCATGTCCCAGCATGAAGAAGGAAGTGAGTCTGCAGTCGTCCAATGGTCGTTGAGTAGAACTTCCACTACGTCCAAGTTCTCGTCATGTGAGCCCAACCCACCAGCCACGACCAGGACCTCTGGTGATCCTCCACTAACTGATGATGCCCAGTAGCGACGAGTAGGCATGGCACGTAGCGATGGCTTCCAGTCTAGACCAGTAGTACTAGTCAACAGAGAGTTGGTGCGTTCCAGAGTGGAGGGATGCACTCCACCAACCAATACAAACTTAGACTGGTAGGTAGTTAGGGACGAGCGTTCATATGGTGCATCAGAAGTAGTCCATGAGTGAAGGTCAGTAGAGATGTGAAGTGTGCGATAATTAGAATCCATAACTAGCAGTTTATCATGTAGTACTGCACATTGTGCAGGCCAGACATCCTCACTCCATGTATGGCAGTGCTCCCAGTGAAGTGAGACTGGAGGATGGAGATCTCTCTAAATACAAACAAATAAATATATAATTAAAGTGATAAATAAACAAACACATAAACAAACAGCACTAAGTGCTATTTAAATGAGACTTTAACATGCAAACACACAAATAAACTTATATAAGACTACAAATATCTTATAAACAAACACACAAACAAATTTATTCCTATATCAGCAATGATAACAACAGCAACTACATGACATGCTAACACACAGACATACAATTTCTCACACAATGATTAAATACAATACAATAATATTTTAATAAATGAAATAGTAAAAAAACAATGCTGAGAAATTTAAAAATAAACAAGCACACAAACATACAACTGGTACAATGCGTAAATATGTGCACACAAACACACGATATTCCAAACACATAATAAGAGAATGTGTTGTTTCTTCCTGTGCTAAAATAATGTACAGTAAGCACCAGAAAAAATAGGTTTTCAATTTTTGTTCAGTAGAATGATTTTTTTTTGCACAGAAGGAGCTATAGTAGAAAGAGTGTGTTTTTGTGTGTGAGTAGAAAAAAGAGTGTGTTTGTGTGTGAGTAGAAAAAGAGCGTGTTTGTGGGTGTGAGTAGAAGAAAGAGTGTGTTTGTGTGTGCATGTGAGTAGAAAAAGAGTGTGTTTGTGTGTGTGAGTAGAAAAAGAGTGTTTGTGATATTTTTTTTTGGACAGAAGGAGCTATAGTAGAAAAAACAAACAAAACGATATGGTAGTTAATAAAATATAGTTTTTCGGTTCGACGATGTTAATATTTTAATCTTCACTGTTTACCACATGCATCACTTCCAGGAATGAAAAAAAAGAAAGATGCTATTTGAAATATTGGGGCCATCAGTGGCTTAGATATTCTTACTTCTAGAGACCCAACTGTAGCTGGTAGAAAGGCTATGAAGTAGGGACCTGTCAGAACAGCAAGTTCAGCAAAAATACAGTCAGTCTGCTTAATTGAAGCGAGTCAGTTTTTTATTTATTGTGCAAGCTGTTTAGCATGATCCCTATAGCATTTAGAAGGTAGTACAAGGCCTTAGCTTACAGATATAGCTGTGGAAGAGTTTCTAGCTTTTAGTAGTAAATCAACAGAAACGAAAACTGGACTGTTAAAATTTTCATGTAGTGGTATCAACTGTTTAGTCAAAATGCAATGAAAAATTTTTGTAAAAAAGCTTTTTTCTTTTCGAAAGATACCTGCTGTTGTTTATAAATTTCTAACACAAACATACACATTAAAAAAATACAAAAAAACATAATCGTAATAAAAGTGCACAAAAATACAAATACCTCCCAAATACAAATTCAATACATGTTGTAAGAAAGTTTAAATAAAACGATAACAAGCACAACAACAGCAACAACAACAAAGAACAAAACAAAAAACCCTCCCAAAAAACAACTAAGCAGATAAATAACATTACAACAAATATACATTGTGCTTATGTGTTATTAACACACAACTTACCGTATTTCTGGAACAAACTAGACTTCAAATGGAACAAACTATTATAGACTTCAAATGACTAGAGTAAAATAGTTACAAACTTATAGCAAAAAGAGAGGGATAGTCTTGTCTAACTATCCTCAAAAACACACTAGCAACTAAAAAAAGAGAGGGAAAGTCATGTCTGAGCATGCTCATAAAAAGAACCTGGTGTTTATTTTCAAGAGCATGCTCAGGAACATGACTTTTACCCTCTCTTTTTTCCAGTTGCCAGTGCATTTGTTGTGAGCATGCTCACACATTAGTTTCCCTCTCTTTTTGTTAGTGTTTGTATGAGCATGCTCAGACATTAGTTTCCCTCTCTTTTCCAGTTGTTAGTATTTTTATGAGCATGCTCACACATAAATTCCCCTCTATTTTTCCAGTTACTGGTGCTTAGTTTTATCGAATGCTCAGACTTTAATTTATCTCTTTTTTTATTTCAGTTGTTGGAAAAATTATGCTTGAAATTATGCTAAGCACTTGGCATGTGTGTAGGTAGCAGTGTTTTCCAACCTTTTGTAAAAGTTAAAAGTTATCTATACAAACAGTGGGCCAGTGAAAAAGACTGGATCTAATAAACAAACAATGGATCTAGTAACTAGGTAAGTCAAACACTCGATCTATTAATCAGCTAGGGATTAGCTATGTGCTCACCTCATCCTCAGTAGGAACTAGCGGCTGGCTTTCCGCCATAACTGTCTTACAGACTAGATTCTACTGTTTTCCATAATTGGGGGTTCCCAGATTCTGTTTATCTCTGACCCACCACACCCAAAATGCAGAATGTAAAGTAGATTCATGAGATATTACGTTACTATTGGAAGAATCACGCGAATAGAATTAACTAGTGATGTGCTTGAGCACAAATGGCGAGCGAGCCTAACGACTATACTATTTTTATAGAATGATTTTGACTTCTAACACTGAAGCTACTGAAAATAAGGTCCAGTTTTTAAATTTAGCATACATGGTAAAGGGATTTCAGTGCCATAGTAACAACTCTCTGCAACTGCTTGAATTGAAGGAAAAAAACAACAGCAAAACAATGTAGGTTATTTAAAAGTTTTCTTTGTGATATTCTTTACCTAAGTAGTGGTTGTAACACACAATGCTTTGACACAACAGTTGGAGATGCACCTACACAGACTGACTTCGCAGCTAGTAGACAATGTATTTTCAAGTAAATACTGTTGCGCACGGCTTATAACCATGACAAAGAGAGCATTGACTTACCACCGCCACTAACTCGAATAGAAATGGAAGTCCCTTAAGTTTTCAAGTTTTAACTGCACCCGCAAAAAAATTCAAAACGGTAAACAATTCAATTTCTAGGGTGATACGGGTGCTGATCGATAAACCAGAGGATTCTGTTTAGTGCAATTTGGGACGGGGTCGACCACATAAATAACACAAAAACGCGAGGGTCAAAGTACAAAATGACATACATACGTCCAAACATATATATAAACTAGTGGTGCGCTCGAATAGCGCAAATGCATGGCGAGCGAGCAGACTCTTTTTACAGAAAAATAGGACAGAAATTACATCTAACTGTAGTGCACAGTGTACCCTTTCCATTCTCAGTTAATCAGAGAATCTAAAGTCTCTGATCCCAGACTAAACTAACAGAATTACCTGAATAAACTTCGAAAGCAGTGACAAAGAAGCGCAGCTTGACAAAGACTTCACAATTGTTTGAAGAAGAGAGTAGCTGTAAACTTTTTGGTTGAAACAAAGTTGCGTCTGCAGCAGGATTCTCCACGCTCGTTAATTGAAAAATACTGGAACTGTAAACGCTTTACCTAACTTACGTAATTAGAAGCGCGGGCGAAAACAGAGGTCTCACGTACCCCATAAACAGATAAATAAATAAATATAGCGAAATCTCGATTGTGTTACCCCTGAGAGTGTCTCGCTCGCTACGCTCGCTCGCCAATAAATAAATAAACAAACATCCCCGATTTTTTCATTTTTACCCCTGTAAGTGTCTCGCTCGCTACGCTCGCTCGCCGATAAACGACCGTTTGTGCAGGAAAAAGGCAGACCTTCACCTTTGACCTCAATAGCTATCACTGGAAGCGCATTTGACCAGCTCTCACTGCTGAAGTGATGGCGCGGTAAGTGATCTCCAGTGTGTGTTGGTAGTAGAGAAGTATTGGTTTCCATATTGCTAGATGATAATGCACGCATCACCAACTGGAGTGCTATTTCCGACACTAGGCTAGCTCCTTGTAATGTAATAACCTGACAACAGTGTGTATGTTTGTGTGTATGTTTGTGTGTTAAATATAATGTACAGTGGAACATCAATTATTTGAACATCAATCATTCGAATCATCTATTAACCGGAACAGAACAAAGACTGCATGCACATTTAAAATTGTAAGAAGCTATAAAAGGGAGGAAAAGCTACAGAGAAAGGCAAGGGTAAGTTAATTTTCTGGAGAAAAATAGTGTGTTTGTGTGTGTGAGTAGAAAAAGAGCGTGTTTGCGTGTGTGTGAGTAGAAAAAAGCGAGTTTGTAAAAAAGGCGTGTTTGTGTGTGTGAATAGAAAAAAGTGTGTTTGTGTGTGAGTAGAAAAAAGAGTGTGTTTGTGTGTGTGAGTAGAAAAAGAGTGTGTATGTGTGTGCGTGTGAGTAGAAAAAAGTGTGTTTATGTGTGTGAGTAGAAAAAGAGTGTGTTTGTGTGTGTGAGTAGAAAAAAGAGTGTGTATGTGTGTGCGTGTGAGTAGAAAAGAGTGTGTTTGTGTTCGTGTGAGTAGAAAAAGAGCGTGTTTGTGTGTGAGTAGAAAAAGAGTGTGTTTGTGTGTGTGTGTGAATAGAAAAAGAGCGTGTTTGTATTTGTGAGTAGAAAAAGAGTGTTTGTGTGTGTGTGAGTAGAAAAAGAGTGTGTTTGTGTGTGAGTAGAAAAAGAGTGTGTTTGTGTGTGCGTGTGAGTAGAAAAAGAGTGTGTTTGTGTGTGAGTAGAAAAAGAGTGTGTTTGTGTGTGCATGTGAGTAGAAAAAAGAGTGTGTTTGTGTGAATAGAAAAAGAGTGTGTTTGTGTGTGTGAGTAGAAAAAAGAGTGTGTTTGTGTGTG
>WLWD01000324.1_pt1 | contig 90381 bp, 34 predicted proteins | sample 6712731 | NCBI WGS metagenome assembly WLWD01 (sample SAMN12718690, study PRJNA576275) | sponge metagenome | isolation source: marine sponge | host: Mycale hentscheli | place: New Zealand: South Island, Marlborough, Capsize Point | collected 2014-11-01
TTTTAATCCTACTGAATTGGATTTTTAAACTATAGTTTTCAACTTACGTTTAGTTTTAGTGCTATTTTTGTGCTAATTTAAGGTGGGTGAAATTCTTGATAATTACAAAGCTACATGTTTTGTAACAATATGGTACTAGAGTAAATCTTTACATTTAATATCCCTATAAAGAATAAAATTAATAGACTAAAACATTAAGCAATATTTATCACAGATAGCTTCATTTAGTCCTATTCTTTATATCAATTCACTCTATTCCATTAAGTGATGAGAAACACACATGTAAAGCAGTTTCAATGTTATTATATTTACTTACAATCCAAGATACTCACTTTAATTGCATTGTCATCTTCATCACATCAATCATAGCACATAGTGGCTATGATAAATAATATGGCCACTTCTAAAAATAGATTGTTATAAATTAAATTATATATAATCATGTTACATAAACAGTGGCATCGTGAAACTCTAAACAGGTAGAAAGGAGTAAACTCACAATATACCAAAGAATATCCAAAAGTACTCACTGAAATGTTAAAGTTCTACAATTTAGTGGCACTATTTAGTGCTTTATTATATTGTGTACTTCAAGTATTGGCAAGTATGTTTTCAACTCATACTGTAATAAATATAATAAGTATTAACTACTTTAAAGATTGTCCTTCAGTTGCTGTCATAAGAAGAGCGAATACAACTAATGGAAGTTCTAGTATGTGGCTAGGAGGTGGTGGTTATGAAGGCTATCTGGAAATATGTACAAACACAAATACTGGCACTCAGTGGATGCCAGTGTGTGGAGGAGAACTGTGGACTGACACAGAGGCTAGAGTAGCCTGTAACCAGTTAGGTTATCCTAACACTACTACATTGGGTAGGTAACCTCAGGCTATAAACACAGATGTATCTGTGGCAATTGTAAATGCATTGGCAATACTACACTCTTTGAATTTCAATGTATTAATCATCCACATATAAGCCATCACAGGAGGCCTGTGTTCTTCACCTCCTAACACAATTAGTAGAGGAGTAGAGATCCAAAATTGTGCAGGTACAGAGACAAAGCTAAATGAATGCCAATCTTCAGAAGGTACTTGCTCTGAGTGGGCTGGAATTATCTGTACATGTGAGTTACTGTATTATCACTAAGCAGTAAAATTAAAAGTAGTCTTAACATTACAGCTTTCGTGATGTGTCATAGAGAAATTTGTTCTGACATTTCTTACTGCAATCCATCCGCCTCGTGCTCTAATTGTACAATACCACAAGGTCTTAATTGTATATGTTATGGAGGTAAAGGTTACATAATTATTTCTATTCTATACTTTACATTATTCTTTCCACAGAATGTAGTCCTCCCTGTATGAATGGAAGAAGATGTGTCTACAATAATACTTGCCAATGTCCTCCACACTTGACTGGAGAATACTGTGAACAAAGTCTGTCATCTACTACCTATGCTAACACACATACAGACAGTTCTTTATCTGATAGCAACATCTCTACTTCCCCTGTGACCTGTTTAAATGAAGAAATATGCTGTAGTAATTCTAACTGCATGTGTGCATCAGAACACTGTATAGAAAGCTGTCAAAGGATGAAAGGTTTGATGAAGTAGAAATAAAATAACTTTCAATCAATGAATATTTTTTCATTTATATTTCAGATACAGATTTTTCTACTCTCTATATTATAATTGCTATTCTATCTACTTTTTCTATCTTCAGTTGGCTAATAATATTAGTGCTAATGGCTACTTTGAAGAAATATAAAATGATATCAAAAGAAAAAAGGTGAGTCATATAATAAACAACATTATATGTAATTCTGCAATAAAATCTTGTTGGACATTTGCGTTAGTGTTGATAGCATGCTAACTTGGATTACGATTATCGCTATGTGCAATACATACTATAGATAAATGTGATGTAATTGCACCTTAAAGTACATACTTAAAAAAAATAAACATAATTAGCAGTTGGATAAATGGGATCGTATCATGACTATTAAGCATATTGCTTTAAATGAACGAAACAGTTAAGCACAGTTATATTAATCAGGACATTGAATTTACAACAGCAAATTGAGATACAACTACACAGAAGTAGAATACAATTAAGTTAATGAAAGAAAAGTATTAGAGATAGATTTACACACATTAACTTGTTTACTCTCCTTATAAAAGATAATAATTAGAATTTCCTGCATTGATTCACATATATACCTATTTATATAAAAATACATATTATATCCAATATGCTGTAGAACATATACAAAAGAAAAAATAGTTCTTGTGAAGATGCTGCACTAACTGCCAATCCTGCTTACGGTGTTCATGCTCAATTAACACGAGACAATAATGATAACCTTACTGATGAGGAGACACATCACAGAGAACCAGAACTACTTGAATTAAATTACTTACAAAGAGAAGATGAAGAAACTGCAGATACTGCCTACATGAATGAAGTAGAGACTCATGACTACTACGCAACTATTTGTGACTAGTACATGAAGAGTTATTGTGTATATTTATATTTTTACATATTATGACTATTAGAATTTTGTTATTGTATTTTTTTAATTTCAATCATAAACAATGGTTTGTGAAAGATGTCAGTTATTTGTGAGTCAAGTTTGTTATCCTTTTTCCACCCTTGAACATGATATTTTCAGTGATTGTTTCATAAATTGTTATTTATAGGTCACACCACGCCGAGTAGGTTGGTACGGGATTTAGAGGGCCAATGCCATGAGGATAGCGTAAATCACATACCCACCAAACAGAGGAGTGCAACTGACTTGTACTATGGCTCTAGGCTATATTATGAAGCGCACAAAAACTAATTTTGATTGGATGGTTCCCTTGTTCACCTCCTAGTATGTGTGTATGAAATTTATTCACCTCGAATTGAGCAATCTGATTGGACACTTGGAATGTACTATAGTACAAAGTATAATTATGTATTATGTATTCTCTCTTTTTCACATGCTTCATTATTTTTTTTAAGCACTACAGAATTAAAAATATTTGGTTGCCACCGGGAATCGAACCCAGGACTGCTTGCTTAATGCACAAGTGCTCTGCCACTGATTGTGGTTATAAATGTTAAGAATTGCTAGTGATGAATAAACAATATTATAACATACAGTTTCAGTTTTATTGATTAAATAGAAGTGATGTGTTATCTGCTTACTCACTATGCTGGAGTTGGGACCTGGCAAATGTTAAGAATTACTAGTGATGAATAAACAATATTATAACTTAGAACCCGTTGCTATATTGTTACTAGGTGTACTAACTTGGTAAGTGTGCACTATTTTTTGCCTTTAGGTATATGAACTGTGCATACTAACAAACCTTGGGGTATTGCTATTTTTGAGTTTTAGTTTAATAGAATAGGCTGGATAAAGCAGGGAGCAGGTTATGTGAGGCAGGATATGGGAGGGTCTACTACTCTCTCATATCCACCTATAGAGCGTTTTCATCACGTGAGCATTAATGAGCATTCCATTCACGCGCGCGCTGATCGGCCATCTTGGTGTACAGCTGGTGCTTAGTTGACTGTAAGAAGCATGGCCAGCTCCAAACCGCAGACTTATCTTGAAGGGCTTCCAGAAAATGCACAGGGCAGATATCGGTCAAAATTGGAACTTATTGGTGGTTTGGACCCGTTTACCTCTCCACTAGGTGAGCCAGTTGATTTGGTTCCTCCAGTAGAAGCTTGCGACCTAGTTGCATACCTCGTGCTGCAAACTAGCTATTTGACTTCAAAACAATTTAAAGCCAGGAAATCCCTTGAAGCATATAATCAGTTTACAAGTGGATGGATCAAGGAAGTGAAGGTTTGGGATGTAGCAGATAAAAGCAAGTATATTGTGAAAGGCAGAGTAAGTTATATTATTCAATTTTGTTATTCATTATTATTATTAAGTTCATTTGGTTAGGTGAGGCATTCTCAAAAGTTTTCTGCAACCCCATTAGCCTGCTGGATTATTATTGATAAAACTGGTGAAATCTGTTGTGGACACTGTAATTGTATGGCAGTATTGGGAGAAGTCTGCACACATGTGGCTGCAGTATTGTTTTATTTGGAAGCACTTTTTCGCATACAAGGGAAGGAAACGTGCACTCAGCAATCATGTAAGTGGATTTTGCCCTCCTTTTCTGCTAATGTGCAGTATCTTCCAATAGCAGATATTGATTTTACTTCTGCTGCAAGTAAGAAACGAAAATTGGATGATACGATTAGCAATGTGGGTGAGACCAGTTCTACACTGGAGACAGTTGAGGTTAAAAGGAAAAAAATTCCTTCCTGTGAGGAAATGGACTGCTTCTATGAGCGCCTCAGTAAGAGTGAAAGCAAGCCCGCTATTTTGTCTTTAATCAATCCTTATACTGATAAGTATGTTCCTGTATCCAATTCTCCTGATTTTCCTCCTCCCTTAACTGCACTTAGTAAGCCAGAATATGAAAGTCTGAGCTATACTGATTTGCTTCAGGTCTGTACAGAAGTAGAAATTTTTGTTACTGAGAGCGAATCGTTAGCCATAGAGAAAGCTACTGTTTCTCAGTTTCAATCGAAATTATGGTTTAAGTATCGTTCTGGAAGGATAACTGCATCACGCATGAAGGCTGTATGCCATACAGATTATTCAAATCCTTCTCAAGCTTTAATTAAAAGTATTTGCTATCCTGACGCATTTCGTTTTAAATCTAAAGCCACCACTTGGGGTTGTACCCATGAAAAAGCAGCCCGAAAGCACTATATAGATTATATTAAAAAGAAACATCACAATTTTATTCTTCTAGATTCTGGCCTGATTATTAATCCTCGATGGGGTCATATGGGTGCTACACCAGATGGTAAAGTTAGTTGTGACTGCTGTGGTCGTGGAGTTGTAGAAATTAAGTGCCCTTTCTGTCATAAAGGTGATAGTATTCAACTTGCCATGGACGACAAAAAATTTTGCCTGAAAAAATTTTTTGGTGAGATTTGCTTGGATACTAATCATGCATACTATTACCAAGTTCAAACGCAGTTGTTTCTTTGTGATGTAGAATACTGTGATTTTGTAGTATGTACTTTTTCTGATGAGACAGTATGCACATTGAACGCATTTCCAAGAACCTTATTTTTTGGAATGATTGTGTGTATAAAGCTGAAACCTTTTATCGTACTTGTGTTTTGCCTGAGTTGATCGGTAAATGGTACACCAGACCAATTACTCCTAATGTTCAAAATCAGCATGATGAAGAAGTCAATAATACCAACAACAGTTTGGAATACTGCTACTGTCATGGGCCAGACGAAGGAGCAATGATTGGATGTGACAATGCTGCATGTAAATTAAAGTGGTTCCATATGAACTGCTTGAAAATCACCAGTGCTCCACGTGGTAAATGGTATTGTCCAGAATGCCGAAGACTACCAGAGTTTTCAAAATCACGGAAAAAAAGAAAAACTCTTTAGCACAAATTTGTCACATCATTGTAATTTAAAACATTGCATTATTATAACATTGTGTCAGCAAAAAAAAACAAAAAAAAATCAAACATGATACATATGATCATTCGAATGGAACGACAGAGTTACACAAATTAGTCAATGCACAGCTAATACGAACCACACTGTCTATTATTGGTGCACAACCATCTCTGGCAGTAACATAATCAATAGGGAGTGTACCCTTTAAAATAGTATACTTCTGCCGCACGTTCCCAATAACTCGTTCAATATGTATTCTAACATTAGCAATAGTTCTAGTTTCTTCTATTTCTAAAGCACTTAACTGGACTTCCCTTTAGTGAAAGCTGAAATACTCAAGCTTGCCTGCATGGCTCCTACAGAGTCAGATATGTCAAAACCTCTGTCTGCAAGAACTACATCCCCTGGAATTAGATTGTTCAGCATTCCACAGTGCTCAGTCAGATACTTGTCACTAACACGCCCTCCCCAAGTCACAGAAACATAACTGATGACACCCTGTGGTGTACAACAAAGCAGTACTTTAGCCGTGTTGTGATGCTTATACGATGACCATGTGGCAGTGCGGGCTTGAAGATTTGATGGACGTTCAATAAATATCTCAAAGCAGTCAATAATCACAGCCACTTTATTGCCGGAGGATTCCTGAAAGCATAGAGGCATAGTCTTCTGCAAACTATCATGATCTGGCCAAACAATAAGTTTACTTAATCTACCATCCATATGGGGAATCCATCGGTGCAATATACGAGATATTGTAGAAGCAGATACCTCAAACCGATATGCCAAATCTTCACAAAAACAATTTAGCCTTAGCTTCATCATAACCACCAGAAACTCTTGGAAGCTGTTTAGTTTGTGAATTCTTGAAATAGGTGGTGCAACAAAGTCAAAAACAACTTTAAGGACATAGAAGTTAGGAAGCCCAGTATAAAATTTAATAAAAGCATCATCTTTAGAGGAAAAGTAGTCTTCTGTAAACATTTGTGGACTTTTAAGTTGAAGAACAACACTCTCACATCTCACCATATCCTCACACTTCAACACTGTTTGGATCCCAGTATCTAAAGTAGAACAAGTAGCTTGCACAGCAACATCTAGTTGTACCTGCTCATCCTCCTGTTCATCCTCATCGACCTCCTGTTCATCCTCATTGACCTCCTGTCCACTGCATTCAGGTAATGACTGGGCAGCTTCAGTGGCTATAGTCTTCCTTCGCTTTGCCCTCTCATACCTTGCTTCTGCAGTCGAACTACGCTTACTGGAGCATTTGGAATGGCCAAGATTTAGTGTAGGTAGCCAGTCAGTACTAGTTGTGTCGTACAGATACGCAGGTTTACCCAGTACAAAGTGTTTAGAGCATATCCTGTCATTCTTCATAATTTTCTCGGTGAGATCGCCCCTTGAAATAGCAGCCAAATAGCCATCCCTGCGCTTTTGCGTCAGCTCTCTTTCTACAGAACCTCTAGTAGTGACTACAGTTGGAATTCTGAAGAAAGATACACCCTTATCCCGACCTGAACGACTAGAGCAACTAATAACAACGCAAAGAACCATCATTAAAAACTGCGAGTTGTACACCAAAATGGCGGTCGAAAACAGTCATGTGATTAGTGACGTCAAATGAAACCGCTCTATATGGGACCAGCCCTATCATATAACTCTCCTGCGGCTCTGGTACCACAGGAATTTACCATAGCTAGCTGCTTTACTGCTTACTGCAGAGCAGCCCAGGTAGAGTTAGATCTGGAGATAACAGCTGGCAGCTACAAATGCTAAAGTAAACTTGCTAAAGTAAACTTTCTGGCGCGCTTCAATTGAATTTTAATTGAATTTTAATTTTGGGCCGGAAACACGGAAGAATTCGCTTGACACCGAAAATGCTGATAAACAAAGTTGCTAGTGGAAACTGGGCAGGCCTCTGGGTAAACGGGATCTAAAATAGTTAGAGCATGCGCTTAGGTACTGGTGGATTTAGTGCACTAAATGCACCAGTACCCAAGCGCTTATGCTCTAACTATAATACAGTTTTCAGTTTTATGATAAAGAGAAAGTTATGTTTGTTATTCTGATGCTGGAGTTGGGACTGGCCAATGTAATGAGATATAGAAGTGAATGTGCCCATTTGTTTGTTCTGTGTGAACAAGTGTGTGTTGTGTGTGAACATGTGCATTGTTTTAGTCCATAGCGTACTCACAAATTTCACAAAAAATCTCTTTGAGGAAAAAATATTATGCTTTGTTTGAACGAAAAAATTTCCAAGCGTACTAGTTCATATAGCTAATAGACGCTGCCAAGTCAGGTGGTAGATGTATTTATGTGCATAATATAGATTTGATTGGATTGTTCTCTATAAATTTCTGAAGAATTGAATAAAAAATGAAATCAAAATCTTCTTGAGGTGAATAAATCCAAGAGGTCCTACAAAAACAGAAAATGTTTACTGTCACTGGAATATTTTTATGTGCTTGGTATAGCTTTGGCAGGCAATAGAAGTACTAGTATTTAATGCAGGTTCTTTCGGTTAAAAATAAACCACCTCAGGAATAAAAAAAAACACGAATTTGAATGGACTTTTTGTTTGGTGGCGGGAAAATTCTGCTTCTTTTGATTCAATATGGCTTTAAACACCAATTTGTAATAACATATCAATTCATATTAATACAACAAAAACCTGACTACAACAACAAGTGACTTTGATAAAATGAACCAAACAGGAAGTAGCACACAATACCACAATGGAAATTAGGTACACAACTGACCACAGCTTGGAGGTTATGACACCAATTTTTCAGTTGTACTGTTAATTGACCTTCAACAACCACACTAGTACCAAACTTAGCTTTAGTGCTGTGTCTCATAGTGATTTGTTCAGACCTTTCTTACTGCAATCCATCTTCCTCATGCTCCAATTGTACAATACCACTACTGTATATGCTTTGAAGGTGAAGCTTACATAGCTATATTTCTATTTATAGTTAACATTTACTACTTACAGAATGTAGTCCTCCATGTATGAAAAGAGGAAAATGTGTCTATAGTAATACCTGCCAATGTCCTCCACACTGGACTAGAAAACACTGAGAACAAAGTCTGCTATCTACTATGTATACTATCACATATACAGACAGAACTTTATATAGTAGCAATATCCCTATATACCTCTCCTGTGACCTGTCTAAACAAAGAAACATTCCATAGTAATTCTAACTGCATGTGTGCATTACAATATACATGTTGAAAGATTTTATCTGTATGAGTGATTGCTTGTTCACTTAAACACATTACTTGATAAAAAATTCCCCTAAAAATATAAAGTGAGAGAAATCAGCTACCAATACTTCGCATTTCAATCAAACAATCTAAAATAACTGTCTGAATTCATCTAGCAAGAAGACAACAACAACAACATAGAAACATATCACCTTATACCACATTTGTGCTAGACAATCTTCAATTTTCTCTCTCCAATAAACAATGTTTGTAGTATGCCATACAACTTTAATTTTTTTCTCTTTAATAAAAATGGCTGCAGTATAGCTATATATTATGGAAATATCACTGTGACACTGCATCATTTTAATGTAGCATAAGTCTGTGAATGTATTTCCGACAGTTTGCTCATAATATTGGCCATCAATAGCTTTCATATTCATACTCTACTGTCTATTCTAATTATAGTGCAACATCAATTTTATCCAAACTAATTAGGGATTGGAGTGTTCGTATAACCAAACAATGAACAGAAAAAAATATTCTTGCTGCTAACTACGGTATTAGTTTAATAAGACAAAACGTATCCCGGCATTATGACTGCTTACTGAGTCCTCCTCACAAGTCAAAACATCAAGGTAAACATGTATAGGTCATTAAACTAAGAAAAACTGCCATTTTATAACCCAAATGTGTTTAAATTGCAAATTTCATAGATCAAATTTTAATTGAAATCAGTATTAAAGTTGTGTTACATAAACAGTGACATCACGAAACTCCAAACAAGTAGAAGGGAAAAACAGGTAATATAATAAAACAAAAGATCTTCCTAATCTATTCATTGAAATGTTGAAATTCTACAGTTTAGTGGCACTATTGAGTGCTTTAGTACATTGTGTACTTCAAGTGCTAGCAAGTAAGAGTTCAACTTATTTAATAATTATCATTCAAGGATATGTTTTTTAAAGATTGTCCTTCAGTTGATTTCATCAGAAGAGTGAATACAACTAATGGAAGTTCTAGTATGTGGCTAGGAGATGATGATTATGAAGGCTATCTGGAAATATGTACATACACAAATCCTAGCACTCAGTGGATGCCAGTGTGTGGAGGAGAACAATGGACTGACACAGAGGCTAGAGTAGCCTGTAACCAGTTAGGATATCCTAACACTACAACATTAGGTAAATAACCTCAGGCTATAATTATATATTTAGCTATAGTTGAAGTTGCACTCTTAGTAGAACTAGTCAATTGTGCTCCTAGAAGTTCAGTATTTGTGTTTTATTCGAAGCCATCACAGGAGGTCTGTGTTCTGTACCTCCTGACACAATTACTAGAGGACTAGCAATACATGGATGTGCAGGTACAGAGACAAATCTAAATGATTGCCAATCTTCAGAAGGTACATGCTCTGAGTGGGCTGGAATTATCTGTACATGTGAGTTACTGTATTATGAGTAAGCAGTAAATTAAACAAAGTCTTAAATTTACAGCTTTTGTGATGTGCCAAAGAGAAATTTGTTCTGACATTTCCTACTGCAATCCATCCTCCTCATGTTCTAATTGTACAATACCACAAAAACCTAACTGTATATGTTATGAAGGTAAGGTTTACTTAATTATTTCTATTATAGACTTAACATTATTCTTTCCACAGAATGTAGTCCTCCCTGTATGAATGGCGGAAGATGTGTATACAATAATACCTGCCAGTGTCCTCCACACTGGACTGGAAAACACTGTGAACAAAGTCTGTCATCTACTACTTATGCTAACGCACAAACAGACAGAACTCTGCTCATAAGTATTTCTAACTGTAATATAACCTGCATGAATGGAGGAACATGTAGTGGTATGAATAGTTGCGTATGTATGACAGGATATGATGGGCTACATTGTGAACATACAAAAGGTATTAGATATAAATTCATCCGGTGTTCATAGCTATGATATATAATGTACTTATTTAGGAGAATCTCCACTGCTATACATCATCATTTCTGTCCTCGCTTTTCTGCTCTTCCTCATTATACTTATTATTACTGTTATATTCTCTCTGCTATATCTGAAAGCATTCAAGAGAATAAAGAGGTAATGTATGTAAGCTTCAGTTAATAATATTATCTGAATCATACATGAATTATTATTGCAACATGTAAGATCAATTTTATTTATTTATTTATTTACTGCTTCCACAGAACACTAAATAATGAAACAAGTGAACATTTGCCTCATGTTGTTCCCACTCTATCTGAAGATACAACAAATCCTATATCTGATACAACTTCAGGAAATTCTCAGAATAGTATTGATAATTTCACAAACAAAGTCACAGATCGTATTATTCTAACGTCTCCTGGAGAAAATAAAAATGAAGCTGCTTTTATGATACCAAACAACAATATATACACTGGGAACTATGACCTAGTAGGTCCTGTAGAAGAGGATCATAATACTTTAATATACAATGGTAACTGTCCCGAATATGCAGAAGTTAATGATTGTCTGGTAGAGAAGCCAGTAGAGATGCCCTCCACTACACTCAGACCTGACTATCAGCCACAGGAATATTCAGGGCTCAATCATGCATATAAAGAGGAGCAAAAATGTCTCACTTTAGACAGGCACATGAAAGATGATCAACTACAACAGGTACACTACTCTAAATTTAATCGCAACATGTCCATTCCTACTCATTCCATCAGACGTCAACATCCGGGTGAAACATACTCCAGCCTGGAGACTTATCACTCTGACAGTGGATATCAAACTACTGAAAGTAAAGATGTTATTTCTGACACTGTAATTGGAAGAATTGAAAACACACATTCTCAGAGTGAATCTGCCGTGGATAATGACTGCAGTAACAGAAAGCAACATACCAATGAAGGATCTGAGACCATGCGTGATAGGGAATTCTTGAAAACCAAAAATGGATTATTGGAATTAGATGGCAAAAGTTCCATAACTTATGACCATTGCACATTAAAATATAACCCGCAGTATAATTGTAATTAGAAAATGTTCCAGCTGCAATAATATGTCCTGTAACTCTTACCACATGTCTACTTATTCCGTTCATTGCATATAATCTATTTTTAGAACACAATACTACATTTAGCACACACTTTTGAATTTTGATGTTGTAACTTTATAAGTTGTACTAAAGAATATTATTTCACTAACCTAAATTAGTGAGAATATTTATCTGAAGATTAGCTGCAGGTACTTTTTATAAAAACAAGCACCAATACGCGAGTAAGATAGAATAGTTGGTAAAAGTGAACAGATAAATATAGTTACCCATGACAGGAAACCATGCTTCTTACCTCAAAGATGAAGCTTTTCATTTATCTGAAAAGGTGTTATCATTCACTCATTCTGTCCCAACTTGCACATGTAATTGAAGTATATACTCACAAAAACATTTCTGTGTGAGTTAAGTTTATATTCTCAAAACAGATTGACTTGTGCACAACATTAAAATTACTTATTTAAAAATCAAAAAGTGTTTCTTACTTGCAACACATTTCTGAATGATGCAGGGATGAGAATTTTATATAAAGTTAACTGCAGATACTCTCACTTTTGCTACCATCATTTTAGCACCTAACTAGAGATAAAGTCTGTTTATTTACAACTCTGCATCTAACGTGTCTTTCCATGACTCTGCCATGAACCAACCAATGATGGATTTGGAAAAGGCTAAGCAGACAGCCAACTTTAGTTACAGTAAGACATATGGCAGGAAGTAATCCTCCTGGCAGGAAGTAGTCCTCCAGCCAGGAAGTGTAAATACTATAACTATAAATAGCCAAATATTTAATTGCTTAATCAAGGAGTAATGAACAATTCATAACCGTACACATGTATAAAGCTGGAGATAATACTCATAGACTTATGCCCACTACATAATCATCTTCAAATACATGCTGGTGAATTTGCACATGAAGTAGCAGTGGAAGAAGATAGCCCCCTCCCCTTCCATTTCTTTTCTTATACATCTGAGAAGCAGTTATATGCACACAATAAATCTTGGAACTCTTAACTTATATGATGATAGAATTGTATCATAATAGTCATATAGTTGACCTAGGCGATCAAAGTAAAGAAATAGATAAGTTTCTGACAATGTTGACATAACACTTCAATGACATGTTTATATAATTCACCTTATCAACATAATCCCAAAACAATCATAGTAAGAAGTCATCAAAACACACACACGCACACACACACATACACAAACATGCACATACATACACACACACACACAAATGTGCCCTATTCACTAAAATATTGTGCAATACTATCTACCTCATTACATTAGCCAGGTCCCACCTCAGTTCAGTCATAGGTCAATAAAACTGAAAAATGATAAATGCAGTCAGTTAGTTAGCACCAGGTAATAATGATTAGCTAATAGTTCCCTCTCTCTCAAAGAGCTGTGAGAACTAGTGACCAATGAATGATAAGTGGTTTGATAAATCTAATGTCACTTGTTTCATAGTCATTGTAATAATTTTATATCCATAGTTCAAGCTACACCATTGTTTTTTTTTCGGTTTTTTCTTTCTTAAAGCAATTTCATAGAACTATTATAGTTCCATTTATTCATCACTAATTAGTATAACATTTAGCATGTTTTTTTTATTCACTGTTGCAATAGTTTGAAAAATATATTGTGAATGTCACAAAAGCCACTTGCAGCATAGTATCTCAGGTGGAAATGGTTATTAAGATCATTAAAACAATGAGTATGTAGTAGCTTATCATTCCTAAACTTATTTAAAATAAAACCTTACCCATATAGATTCAAAATGCCTGTATTAATTTATACAGGTAATATTATTACCTATATAAATAAATACTGTTTTAGCCACAAGTAAAATAATTTGGACAAAATGACTTAAAACTCTTCTATGGTTCAACTTTGTCCTTTTTTCTACATAACAACTACCTATAAATTATAAAGCAACCAAATATAATGACAGGATCAACATTAGAGTGATATTTCTATTCAACTCTGTTTACAGTGACACTCATTGTTTTTTATTCTAAAATACTACTACACTACAATTTCTCAGTAGTAAAAACTACTTGTCACCACTCACAGGAATAGTATATAGCTAAGTGATAGTTTCTGTATTGTGTCTGCAATTCATTAAGCACTTGCACTCATAAAGGATATGTAATGTAAAAATAGCCTAGCCTTATTAATACATTACAGTATCTATCAGCACTATACAGGATTAGAAGCACACATAATTCATAGCTTACCAATTTATTCAAAATGAAGTAATTTAAAAAAGGCGTGAAATCCAAAGGGCCAGCAAAACAAAGAAGTTTGACTATGCAAATATTATTTCAACTTTAGCAAATGCTAATATGACAGCGCACTACATCTGTCAGTAGCTAGCTGTATTGTCTTTACTTTTGTATCCATTTGTTAGTGTTGATAGTTTAATGTGCAGTTGAGTTGGAATGCTACCACTAGCCAATTGTGTCTCAAAGTTTTCCAAATGACCCATGGTAACCACTACATTGCCAAAGTTTCTTAAACATTACAAGTATATACTCTTCCCAATATTGGTACTACTACTACTTATCAGAGTTGCACACTTGAAAAGACTATTATAAACAACTCCATCAAAGTCATTTCAATTCACAGAAGTGATGCAACATTGTACCAAGTGATACCACACTGTACCACCTGATCCACCTCTACCACCTGGTACCACATGTACTATGAAAGTAAACTTCATAAACAGTAAGTAGGATTCACTTTTGGCTTTAATGCTAAAAATATTGGCTATAGCTAAATACAGAGATGCAATGATGTAGTTAAAATGTGGCCATTGTTGACAATATAATCATTAGACATGCAAGACCAATTACTGTAGCAGAAGTGTGTTACAACAAAGACTAGTACAGAAAGGGAAGTCTCATGTTACTACAATTAAAGCTGTGGGTTTGCTTGGTGTTGCAGTTGCTTATGTTAAAATTATTCAGAAAACCAATTTTGGAATGTTTCGTTTGTTTTTAGTCTCTTGGTAGCAGTATTTCATGGAATCCAACATGTTACAGAGCTGCCAGCAGCCACTGCTTCCCTCCCTACTTGATCCACCTGCAGTTAATACCTTCCCAATTCCTTATTTGTTTTGGGGAGTGTATATTTGCAACATCCTCAAACCCACCCTCTACTATACAATCCCTTCAAGATACCCAAGTAGGACCTGGCCTTTGCTACACAATGCATGTAGCTGGAAGAGAAGTGCAATGACCCTTGCGCTATCACACTCCAAGGAGTGGACGTGTTTGCATTATAGAAATCTCAGTATCTATTTATACACCCCTTACTAATAGATAATTATCAATAATAATTATGCTACTCATATGACCACAAGTTGAATTCATGTTTGCATTTGAATCCCAGTTTCTATTTATATATACCTCCATATTGTTAGGTAATCTCCAAATACTAATGCTACACATAAGACTACAAGTAAATGTCATGTAGGCATTTTAGGAAACCCAGTATCTTAACACATCTATATCATCAGGTAATCACCAACAGCATGTTACAGAGCACTTCGTATGACTCTACATGAAGGCAGGTAAATTAATGTCTGTTATAGCTATTTAGTGTTGTTTTAGTGAAATTAAATTTAGTACTTGTTGCTTTTTCATAATGACTTGAAATTTTTAGCGATAGTTTTTAACCCAAGTTTATTTTTAATAACAAGTTGCTATTTGTGTTATTTTAGGGCGGACAAAATTCAGTTTTAATACCCTATACGATGCTGCATGTTTCGTAACCACTATGCTATCATAGTGAGACTTCACATTTAGTGTTTTAGTTGTTACTAACAACTTGATATAATCACTACAGCTGTAAGTTCGCCAGTAAACCTTCCCAATAGGTTCAGTGTCTGCTGGGGAATTGCATAGGGGCACAGATGCTTCTACCTAACTATTCTCCCCAGGAAGTTGTATTCACTGGTGTGGCTAGCCGTTCTGCACAGGTTTTTCGAAAGATATATTATTGTAAGTTCTTAATACAAAAGACAAGCACAACAAACAGAAACTTTGACAGAACTGACAAAACTGACATGTATAGAGGTAATATATAACAACTCACATGATGCAATATGCACAAGATACACCACACACTATTCAATCAATTAACAATAACAAACCAAGCACTATTGAACAGGACCACACTTGAATAAATAAACAATACTACTGACAAGTCTATTAGTCTTCAATTCTTCTCCTCAACAAGAAAATTACCAACTTTTATCCTTGCCTATCTTCTGTCTGCCTAAGGTCTTACTGCATCCTGTGCAAGTCCAAAAACGTTCAGTTTTGTCATATCTAATAGAGTTTTCATTCATAGTAATGATATGTCTAGTTCCAACTATAACCTATTGTTCACACCTCCCATAATTACAATATCTAACAAAGAATCTTTCGTGTACTGTATGCACATTTAATGAAGTGTGCAGTATCCATCATATATTAATTTGCCCATTTTAGTCCCAAAGGTATTCTGCCTAATAGTGAAAAGCAAGAAGGTAATAGACGTAAATTCCTCTCTCATGATTGAAAAAAGTTTGAAGAGGATTAAATGTCCACCACCAAAGCATTAAATTAATCCTCGATATTACAGAAGTAGGTAAGGTGTCACCATAGAAATGGGTAAAACATTGACAAAACTATCCAGTCTTGTGAATTTACACTTCCTGATAAATTCAAGAAATGTAACCTAGTTAGATAAGAGTCTTATTGCTTGCTAATTATTTTAGCTCTTACTGGCAAACCAGTCCCTCTATAAAATAAAAATGAACCAACTACTGCTGGTAAACCCAAATTCCAGATTCATCAATTTCAAAGCTCAGTGAACAAGTAAGCTGTAGAGAATTAGAAGTGAGAAAAAAATCTTAAATTATAGCTACTTCTACTTACTTAGGTAGTTCGAAGATATATCAGCTTTGAGTGATAAAAAATGTCTACAATAATTCTACTACTACTAGTAGCTTAGGAGCTGGTGACATTTCTGGCTACTTAGAAATCTGTGGACTAAGTGATCCCAGTCAGTAGACACCACCGTGTGGAGGAACACTCTGGACTGATAGAGAAGCTCTGGTAGCTTGCAACACATTGGGATATCCAAACAAAACTACAATCGGTATGAATATAAAGAGTAATAAATTGAATGATTTTAAAATTATTTACTTGCTGTAGCTATAAATGGAGTGCTATGTTCTTCCGCTCCTGGTAGTATTAGAAGTGGAGTAAAAATTGTTGAATGTTCAGGATAAGAGAAAAGTGCAGAATAATACCTGTCTGCTGCAGCACCAACATGCAATCAGTGGGAAGGAGTAATATGCACTTGTAACTTACAAATTGTTTTTTACCTTTCTTTTCTAACTTCACATTTTTTAAAGCACTGAAGATATGTCCAGAAAATATTTGCTTCAATTCTTCATACTTTTTACTTGTTTGATAGCACAAGAAATGTGTCCTGAAAGCATTTGTTCCAATTCTTCATACTGCCACCACTCTTCTTCTTGCTCCAATTGTTCTATACTTCAAGAACTAAACTGTATATGCTATTGAGGTGAACATTTCATAAAGCTTCTAAATACTGTTCTACTACTAATATTTCACATTACAGAATGTATTCCTGAATGGAGTAAGAGATGTCTACAACAATACCTGCCAATGTCCTCCACTTAGGACTAGAAAACGCTGTGAACACAAGACACCTCCCACTTTAGCAGTTGTAACACAGAGTGTCATAAAATTTGTACTTGCATTGGCAATGCTCAATGCATAAGTCCTCCTAACATGACAGGTCTGCTTTGTGAACAAGGTGGAAGTAGTAATCCACTTAAGCTTTACTGTTACATTTTAACTCACTTAATTTACATAACTTAGGTGGCTCTTTGTGGTTAAAAGCAAATTACACAAGCTACATGAATTATGAATTAATATTTACGTAACTACTGTCGTTCTAGAGTCTCATAAAACCTGGAGAGCTCTTCAGAAGAAGCTGTGCTGGCTACAAACCCTTCTTATGATGTCTATGCTAAATCAAAAGGACACAATAATGATAACATAATTCGTGAGGAATTATGTCCAAGTGAAGGACCATATGAGTTAATATCCTTCTCAGAGGAAGACATCGGGGATAGTACTGACAGAGTCAAGAATCAGTCGAAGATAATTATTCTATTATCCTGGACATTTAGCTAGTGTCTCGCTGTTGCAATGAGTATGCTCTTACTATCAAACTGATACGAAAAGTTAATTAGCTCATAATTAAAATACTATAATTCGTACAACTTGATTTAAATTTTTCTAAGGGCCATATATCTCAAATTAATTCTGCAACAAATTTCTTGTCTTTCGTTAGGAAGCGGTAAATGCTTTATTTATCAGAAGTCTAGTCTAGAATCTCTAGTCTCACATAGCAACCCCTTTACCAATTGTGATGTGGGAAATGGTCTGGTCCACTGACATAGAGCCAAGTTGTGTTTGCACCATCAGCAAACTAGAAGATTGGCAGTAAGTTCCAGTGAATGTGGTATAACTGATTATTTTTTGCTCCAGCTTCATGAATGGATTCAATATGCTATCATACTCGGTAAAGGGTCTGGCTGCACCAGACTATCTCCCCACCCACATGTACCTTAGGTGAGTGCGCTGACCAGGCTTATCAACTGTATTTATGATGAGTCAGGCACGTAGCCAGAATTTCGCATTGGGGAGTTCGGATTTTGAAGGCGCAAAAGGCCATACCTACTTTTGTTTCCTCTTTAATTATTCTACAATATTAAAAAAAAAAAAAAAAAAAGGTAACTGCACTGTTTTATTATTATTATTATTATTATTATTATTATTATAACTTAGCTTCAATAAATAATATTATCTGAATTGTACATAGATTTTTATTGCCACTTGTAAGATCAACTTTATTTATTTATTTATTTATTTGCTTATAATAAATAGTATCGCACAATATTTAGTTTTACATTTAGCTCATTCTTTCAATTGATGTTGTATGTTTATAACAATAAATAACACAAAAAAGAGAGATGTGTGAAGATTAGGTAGTTCATTATAACAAAAGACAAAGATGTGTGAGTACAGTGGAAGATCAGTAAATGACGACAGACTGAATGAGATACATGAAGTAAACTATGCATCTTATATACCTCCAAGATGAAGCTTTGAATTTATCCCAAAAGATGTTATCATTCACTCATTCTGTCCTAACACAATAATACAGACCCACATGAAATTCAAATATATTATACCTTTCTTTGAGTACATACAAAAAAGTTTAATTTGCATATGACTTAAAAATAGATCAACTTGTACAGCCTTGAAAAATTAATAATTTAATTTTATCTTATTTGCAACACAATTCTTATTAGGCAATGAGAATTTTGTAAATTTTATTTCAGACTCAACACTCTCACCATTAGCCTCTATCAATATTTAGAATCTCGTGCACACACACACACACAAACATGCACATGCTCGCACATAAACTAATACTAAATACTTTGCAATGCTTCATCAACTTCATTGTATTGGCCAGGACCCAACTTTAGCATACTGAGTAGGCAAGTTAAACATATCTTTACTCTTCTATTGGATTTAAGACTGAAAACTGAACGTTATAATGCAGTTTATTCATCACTAACAAGTCTTAACGTTTAAACCACAATGATTCAATTTTATTTTATCTAAATTATATAGCTACAAAGAGAAACAACGTCTTAAAGGATCTACATTAAAGTGAGAGTTCTGTTCAACTTGATCTACAGGGATGCTTGTTGTTGTTTTATTCTAAGAAAATAGGTACTTTATTCTACTGCTAAAATTGCTTAGTGGAGTTATAGCTGCCGGTCACCACTCACAAGAAATAGTAAAATAGGCACGAGGTTATTTTATGTGAAGATCTTCAGCACTTTCATAGCATGCACACTTACATGTACTAAAATGTACAACAATCTATAAACAAATATACACAACTAGGTCTTAAATCCAATGTGAACCTGAAAGGTATTAGTAATAAAATTCATCTGCAGTTCATAGCTATTATATATAATACAGGTGTAATACTGAGAGAGGGGTGTGGTCCTCTTCAAGGGTACAAGCCTGACGAATGCACATATAATTTATGGCTTACAAATTGATTCATTTGAAGTAACATTGAAAACAGTGTAAAAAGGGATAACTAAAATAGGGTTGAATTACTGACATAATTTTAAACTTTAACAAATAAGAATATGACAGAGTGTCTTAATCTGTAAGTAGCTTTATTGCCTAATATTTTCTTATCCATGTGTTTTGGGAAAATAAGTTGTTTGGTGATGACCAATCAAATAGAAATAAGAATTGCTTGTAGTTAATAAGTGTTGATAATGTACATGTGTAATTATGAATTATGAGTGGCATCACTTATCATGTCTCAAACTGTTCCAAATGATATACCTGCCTTAACCACTACATTGCCATAGTTTCTTAAACACTACAGGTGAATTCCTCATCCCAATGTAGTTACTACTACTACAGGGGCGTCCGGAAGCAACCGGACCACTTTTTTCAACTAAACGATTCTTACATTTTTTTAAATGACAACTGTTAAGTAATAGCCGACAAACCAGCCTTACAAAAGTAGGAGTACAAACCTTCTGACCTTCTGGGAAAGTCAAACCAGACTTTACACTTCCAGTAATAAAAATAAGTTTATTTGGTATGTTGATAAGTGGCTAAGTGCCGAGACGACGTGATAGCTTGCAATTATTGGAATTAGAGATTAGCTATTAGCTAAAACAATTTTCAATCTCCTACAGCTGGTAATAAGTGAAGGAATCAAGCTTACATTACTAATGTTCTAAGATGCTGTTGCAAGAGCTTGACGCTTGTATATACAACATTCTCTCTTACTGCCACAAGTAAAAGGTTCCAGTATATCAAGTCATATTCACGAAATACACAAAGACTAGATTAAATCATTTGATTATTTTAAGCCACCACCCATATAATTATACAATTATAACAATTCATTGTCCATAGCTATATATAATATAGCTATTATGTGTGTGATGGTATAATTGGTAAGTTACTTACATGATTTGATAGTATCATCATTACATGATATAACAACTAAATTCTACAATTGAATAATGCTGAATCAGCAAATTAAACCTGACCATTTTGTCAGTGATGGCTACACCCCTGTACTACTTATTAGAGTTGCACTCTTGAAAAGACTATTATAAACAACTGCATTAAAGTCATTTCAATTCTGAAACTGATACATCGTACCAAATGATACACCACACTGTACCACCTGATCCACCTCTACCACCTGATACCACGTGTACTATGACAGTAAACTCTATAAACAATAAGCAGGATTCACTTTTGGCCTTAATACTAAAAAATCTGGCTTTAGATAAATACAAAAAAGTGTATTAATTATATCTTAATGCAGTAGTGCAAATATGGTCATGCAAGACCAATTACTGTACCAGAAAAGACAGTCACAAGAAAACCCAGCAGAGAGAGGAAAGTCCAACAAAACAGTCAGCCAACTAGCAAATGGCTAGTCTACCAAGCAACCTAATTAACTAGCTAAAGAGATAGTCACTCCGACAGCTTAAAAGAGCTTCAAATCGCTGGCTCTTCTTGCCTTTACCTTAACAGTATCCGGCTCGAAGGACCAATGATTGTGGGGTGTAAGTCCACAAGCAAGGAGTTTAACCGAATGACCACTCTGACTGAGACTAGCAGGCAGCCAAGTAGTCTGCCCTAGACTAGCTAAGCTAGCTTACAGTATCATTAGACTCTCTTTCAGCTAGTAAAGCAGAATACAGAATGTTCAATGACAGATTAGAAATACTGACAATGCCAACTGGGAAATGTGGTCCCAGGCCATGCATACAAGTACTGAGCATGCACAGGAAGTGGTACATAAATGGAACAATGAATACAATCAAATGAGCAATGGCAACAAGCTGCACAAGCAACAAATGAACACCAAATGAAACAACAAAACAGACAAACAAACAATTGAATATTAGTTAGCGGTTGTTTGGGAGACCCAAACAATAAGCAGGATTCACTTTTGGCTTTAATACCAAAAAATCAGGCTTTAGATAATAAAAAAAGTGTATTAATTTTATCTCAATGCAGTAGTGCAAATATGGTAATGCAAGACCAATTACTGTACCAGAAACACATTAATTAAGCAATATTTATTATCAAACAGCTTCATTTAGTACTATTCTTTAAATCAATTCACTCTATTTCATTAAGTAATGAGAAACACACATGTAAAGCAGTTTCAATATTATTTTATTAACTTACAATCCATTGTCATCTTCACCACAGCAATCATAGCATAGCACATAGCGACAATTTTCTAAAGCACTGAGTTCAACATAATAAATAATATGGCCATTTCAAAAAATAGATTGTTAATGTTACCTAAGCAGTGGCATCATGAAACTCTAAACAACTAGATAGAAAGGAGCATAAACACAATATAACCAAAGAATTTCCAAAAGTACTCACTGAAATGTTGAAATTCTACATTTTAGTGGCACTATTGAGAACTTTAGTACATTGTGTACTTCAAGTGCTAGCAAGTAAGTGTTCAACTCGTTAAATAATTATCATCATTGAAGAATATTATTTTAAAGATTGCCCTCCAGTTGGTGTCATAAGAAGAGTGAATACAACTAATGGAAGTTCTAGTATGTGGCTAGGAGGAGATGGTTATGAAGGCTATCTGGAAATATGTACAAACACAAATTCTGGAACTCAGTGGAAGCCAGTGTGTGGAGGAGAACTATGGACTGTCACAGAGGCTAGAGTAGCCTGTAAACAGTTAGGATATCCTAACACTACCACATTAGGTAAATTAAGCGTGAATCACTTGTAACAATAGTCACACCAAAATATGGTGTGATGCGCACACCTCATCGTTTGGGTGTGAAGTACACACCAAATTTAGTGTGAATTCTCACCACAATAACTATGAACTCGTACTTACATTAATGCTGAATTATTTTAAGTTACATTGATTCTAGTATTACATATCAACGTTTTTTTCCAAAAAGAGATTGGTGTAATCCCAGATCTCATTAATCAGACGACTATTAGTCAACTCTCTTATCTAGCACACAAGTCTACAAAACATTTATAAGGTAGATTACAATGATAATAGCATTGGTTTTTGCCTGCACATGAATATAATTAATGTTCCGTAAAGGGTCCATGCTATTCCATTGAGTGTGAATTTCACACTAAGTGTGCATTCACACTAGGAAGAAAGTGTGAAGGACACACTATGCCTAGGTGGTGGGCATTCACACAACCAGTTTGGTGTGAATTTGGTGGGTTTTCACGCTATAATTTTTACAAGTATAGCTATAGTATCATTAGAACTAGTAAATTGTACTCTTAGAGAATTTCAATGTTTGTATTTTATTTGAAGCCAACACAGGAGGTCTTTGTTCTGCACCTCCTGACACAATTACAAGAGGAATAAAAATACAAGGATGTGCAGGTACAGAGACAAATCTAAATGATTGCCAATCTTCAGAAGGTACTTGCTCTGAGTGGGCTGGAATTATCTGTACATGTGAGTAACTTCATCATAACTTCACAGAAAATTAAACGAAGTCTTAAAATTACAGCTTTAGTGATGTGTCAAAGAGAAATTTGTTCTGACATTTCTTACTGCAGTCAGTCCTTTTCGTGCTCTAATTGTACAAAACCACAAGGACTTAACTGTATATGTTATGGAGGTAAAGTTTACTCACATGAATTCTTTCTATTATAGACATAACATTATTCTTTCCACAGAATGTAGTCCTCCCTGTATGAATGGAGGAAGATGTGTCTACAAGAATACTTGCCAGTGTCCTCCACACTGGACTGGAGAATACTGTGAACAAAGTCTGTCATCTACTACCTATGCTAACACACATACAGACAGTTCTTTATCTGTTAGCAATATCTCTACTTCCCCTGAGACCTGTTTAAATGAAGGTATATGCTGCAATAATTATAACTGCATGTGTGCATCAGAACATTGTATAGAAAGCTGTCAAAGGATGAAAGGTTTGATGAAGTAGAAATTAAAAAACTTTCAATCAATGAATATTTTTCATTTATATTTCAGATACAGATTTTTATACTCTCTATATTATAATTGCTATTTTATCTACATTTTCTATCTTCAGTTGGCTAATAATATTAGTGCTAATTGTTACTTTGAAGAAATATAAAATGATATCAAAAGAAACAAGGTGAGTTATATATTAACCTTTACATGTAATTCTGCGATAAAATCTTATCGGACATTGGCTTTAGTGTTGATAGAATGCTAACACTGATTACGTTTATCCCTTTGTACAGAATTGTAGAGATAAATGTGATGTAATTGCACCTTGAAGTGCACACTTAAAATTAACATAATTAGCAGTTGGATCAATGGGATCCAATCTTGACTATTAATTAGCATTTAAACAAAACAGCACAGTTATATTAATCAGGACGTTGAATTTACAACAGCAAATTGAGATACAACTACACAGAAGTAGAATACAATTAAGATAATGAAAGGAAAATTTTTAGAGATAGATTTACACACATTAACTTGTTTACTCTCATTATAAAAGATAATAATTAGAATTTCCTGCATTGATTCACATACATATCTATTTGAAAATACATATTATATCCAATATGCTGTAGAACATATACAAAAGAAAAAAAGAGTTCTTGTGAAGATGCTGCACTAACTGCCAATCCTGCTTATGGTGTTCCTGCTCAATTAAAAAGAGACAATAATGATAATCTTTCTGATGAGGAGACACATCACAGAGAACCAGAAGAACTTGAATTAAACTACTTACAAAGAGAAGAAGAAGAAACTGCAGATACTGCCTACATAAATGAAGTAGAAACTCACGACTACTACGCAACTATTTGTGACTAGTACATGAAGAGTTATTGTATTTATATTATCACAAATTATGACTATTAGAATTTTGTTATTGTATTTTTTTTATTTCAATCATAAACAATGGTTTGTGAATGATGTCAGTTATTTGTGAGTCTAATTTGTTATCCTTTTTCCACCCCTGAACATAATATTTTCAGTGATTGCTTCATAAATTGATATGTATAGATTACACCATGACGAGTAGGTTGGTACGGGATTTAGAGGGCCAAAGGCCCGAGTATAGCATAAATCCCATACCAACCAAACAGAGGAGTGCAACTGACTTGTACTATGGCTCTAGGCTATATGAAGCGCACAAAAACTAATTTTGATTGGATGGTTCCCTTATTCACCTCCTAATAGGTGTGTATGAAATTTATTCACCTCAAATAGAGCAATCTGATTGGACACTTTGATATACCATAGTACAAAGTAAAATTATGTATTATGTATTCTCTCTTTTTCACATGCTTTTTTTTAAAGCAATACAGAATTTAAAATATTTGGTTGCCACTGGGACAGGACTACTTACTTAATGCACAAGTGCTCTACCACTGATTGTGGTTACAATAAGAATTGTTAGTGATGAATAAACAGTGTTATAACATTCAGTTTCAGTTTTATTGATTAAATAGAAGTGATGTGTTATCTGCTTACTCACTATGCTGGAGTTGGGACCTGGACAATGTATTGAGGTAGATGAAGTATTGCCCAATATTTAGTGAATGTGGTCCATTTGTTTGTGAGTGAGCATGTGCATGTTTGTGTGTGTATGCATGTATATGTGTGTGTTTTGATATTGCTTGGGTATTATTCTATTATTTATGTGATTAATATCAAGGATATTGATGATCTGAATTATATAGACCTGTCATTGAAATGTTCTTTTATGCCTAAAGAAGTCATAAACTCGTCAACCTCCTTAATTTTGAAAGCCTAGTCCACTATTATAATGACATTCTAAAAATTCATCACGGATTCAGAATTGTATAACTTTATGAGAAAATAGCTACATAAATACAAATTTCTTGTACCACATGTAATTGTTGTAATTGTAATCATTACAATTTCATAAAGGCTCCTCATTTAATGATTGTAATTGTAATGATAGTTATGTAATTGAATTATAATGATTACATTGCTGATGAAATTGTAACAACATTGGTCTATATATTATCTTGTGGGTGAAATGAAAACACCTTTTATGATATATCCAAAGCTTTCTTGGAGGTATATAAGAAGCATAGTTTACTGCCATGGGTAACTATACCTATCCTATATATTTACATTTGCTGACTCTTCCATTGTACTCATGTATCCTTGTCTTTTGTTATATGGAACTGTAACAAATCTTAAAGTATTAGTCTCACTTTTAACCTTGACATTCATGATTGCTCTCGCCTAACTCCCCACCCTCTGCCCTCCGTAACCATTACTGGAAGGAGGGGATAGGAAATGCTCAGGAGCCTCCCTTCCAGTCTTTACTGGGTACCAGGTCCAGCACCTGTTTGCAATATTCTCAAACCCACCTCAACAACACCTTCCAGCTTCCCAAGTAGGACCTGGCCTTTGCTACACAATGCATGTAGCGGGAAGAGAAGTGCAATGGCCCCTGCACTGTCACACTCCAAAATGTTGAAGTATTGTCATGTATGCATTATAGAAATCTTAGTACAGTAAAACCTCTGAATAGTGACCACATTGGGATGGGACTTTTGGTCTCTTCTCAGAGGTTGATCCTTTGTCAGAGGTTCTTTTGTAAATGTCATTATTTGCGATAAAGACTTAAGAGTTAGGGAAATTTAAATTGAACATACATTCATTGTCCTGATGACAAGCATCTTATAAGAAAAAATTTCTTCTGAAGTCTCAATTGCCTTCTTGTGGCTAGCTACTGGTAGCTAACTTAGCTATTTTTCTCAGCCATATTTATCTACTTAGATAAGGATGTGCTGCTACTACTGGTGGTGCATTTTTCTGTAAAAACAAACTTTCCAGAATACAGGGATTGTTTGAGGCGGTGTTTGCAGCAAACCACACCAGTCTTTATTTGTGACCGGTTTTGGGAAAATCGGCCTAAACGCGGCAAACAATTTTTTTCAGTATCCCCGGGTAAAGCCTTATGGGTCGATTTTTTTCAAAAAAATTTTTATGGCAGAAATGGATAGACACCAGTTAGCTCTAGCTTATGACGCAGTTGTAAGCTCTGGCGTGCTCTAGAACTCACACTAGGAAGCTAGAAACACTAGCCGGTTGGACTCGTGTACCGAGAGTTGCTAAGAAATTATTGGCGGGCTTTTCACTAACAGCCGGGAAAAAACTGTAGCTAACTAATTCACTTACTATTCTACATAATTCACGTACTCACGCAATTCTCGTCATCATAGTTTCTTAAGGTGCCCTGCATTAAGCCTTTTAGACTTCTTTTAATCCGCCTGTAACCGGTTTATTCCATAGTGTCCCGGAGACACGCAGTAATAGTATACGGACACAAGGCACGCCCCCTTACCTTAGCAACGCCTTTACCCGGCGTTTTTCGAAATCAGCAATAATAAGTTTAGCAAAAATACTGAAGTGTTGTAGTGCGTAGGGCGAAGACGGCTTGTGCTACAGTTTCCAAATTAGGAGGACGGCATCCCAAGGCCCCGTGCAGCCTACTGGTACAATAAATTAGAAAACTTTAGATGCCGCGTTTAGGCCGATTTTCCTAAAACCGGTCACATTTTGGTAGCAAGCCGTGTGATTTTTCCTGGTAACACTTGCTGTCCTGTGGATATTATTTCCTGCACTTCTTGTTCAGATTAAATAAAAGCATCAAATTTTCAGCGAGCATTTAATGAAGACCTTTTGTCACAGACAAAATTGGATACTGTAGTAGTTGGCGAGCGAGCGAAGCGAGCGAGACACTATCAGGGGTAACTCAATCGAGATTTCGCTATATTTATTTGCGAGCGAGCGTAGCGAGCGAGACACTTACAGGGGTAACACAATTGAAAATCGGGGATGTTTGTTTATTGGCGTGCGAGCGTAGCAAGCGAGACAGTATTAGTATAGGTTACATCACGAGGTGGAGGTCGGTATGGGATTTACACAACCGAGGGCCGAAGGCCCGAGGATAGTGTAAATCCCGTACCGACCGCGCACCGAGCGGTGCAACCGACTTGTACCATGGCTCTAGGCTATAAGAAACGCATAACAACCATTTTTTCTGTAGCCTCGTTGGTCTCCGCTTCGCATAGCTACAGATCGTAATTCTAGGCCACGGGCAAAAAATATTCACCTCCTAGGCGGTGTATAAGTGATTTATTCACCCCGAATTGAGAAATCTGATTGGACGGTTTGAACGAACCATGGTATAAGTATAGGTTACATCACGAGGTGGAGGTCGGTATGGGATTTACACAACCGAGGGCCGAAGGCCCGAGGATAGTGTAAATCCCGTACCGACCGCGCACCGAGCGGTGCAACCGACTTGTACCATGGCTCTAGGCTATAAGAAACGCATAACAACCTTTTTTTCTGTAGCCTCATTGGTCGCCGCTTCGCTTAGCTACAGATCGTAATTCTAGGCCACGGGCAAAAAATATTCACCTCCTAGGCGGTGTATAAGTGATTTATTCACCCCGAATTGAGAAATCTGATTGGACGGTTTGAACGAACCATGGTATAAGGGGTGGATAATGCAAAATCGGGTATATGTTATTGGCGAGCGAGCGTAGCGAGCGAGACAGTATTAGGGGTGGATAATGCAAAATCGGGTATATGTTATATATAATGTATGTATGTATGGATGGTACGTATCTTCTTTAAACGCGCGCGCGTAGAACGTTTTTCTCCTAACTAGTGATGTGCTTGAGCACAAATGGCGAGCGAGCCTAAAGACTATACTATTTTTATATGAATGATTTTGACTTCTAACACTGAAGCTACTGAAAATAAGGTCCAGTTTTTAAATTTCGCATACACGGTAAAGGGATTTCAGTGCCATAGTAACAACTCTCTGCAACTGCTTGAATTGAAGGAAAAAAACAACAACAAAACAATACACGTTATTTAAAAGTTTTCTTTGTGATATTCTTTAGCTAAGTAGTGGTTGTAACACACAATGCTTTGACACAACTGGACATGCACTTACACAGACTTACCTTCGCAGTAGTCTAGTGGACAATGTATTTTCAAGTAAATACTGTTGCGCACGGCTTATAACCATGACAAAGAGAGCATTGACTTACCACCGCCACTAACTCGAATGAAATGGAAGTCCCTTAAGTTTTCAAGTTTAACTGCACCCGCAAAAGAATTCAAAACGGTAAACAATTCAATTTCTAGGGTGATACGGGTACTGATCGATAAACCAGAGGATTCTGTTTAGTGCAATTTGGGACGGGGTCGACCACGTAACTAACACATAAACGCGAGGGTCAAAGTACAAAAATGACATACCTACGTCCATACATATATACAAATAAATAAATAAATAAATAAAACATCCCCGATTTTCGATTGTGTTACCCTGAAGTGTCTCGCTCGCTACGCTCGCTCGCCAAAAACACGGCTGTTTAGGCCAAAAGTATGAGAAAATTTCTGCTAAAACGCTTGTTTTCAAGACACAAAAAGTTGATTCGACAGGTTACTATGGCATTGAAGACCCTTTTCCAGACTTAATTTCAAAACTTCGCCGTTTTATGGGGGGATACGAAGTGCCGGTTGTTGGTTGTCAAGAGCTGTTGGTAGTCAGAATGCCGTAGTATTATGCTATGGAAGCTACTACTTCTCGAGGGAAACGTACGCAATTCAATATTTGTTAGCTAAATATGCAAAATTAACTCTGGCCTTTCTTTTTTCTAGCTAAGAGCTAGTCAACAGTGACTGGTAAATTCAAATAGTCAGATTGGCTCAAATTTGGTACTACTAAAGCTACCACTGCTCAAGAAAATGAGGTAAGAAAGTAAATTTGTATTTGTGTACTAAAATTGATTGTCTTTTGTTTTTGTAGGTGAGAGCTTGTTGTCAAGAATTCAAGGTAATTCAGATGGTCAAAGTAACTTCAATTTGATACTACAGAAGTTATCAATACTCAAGAATGAGGTAAGTAGTAATTCCGTATTTGTTGGCTAAAATTACAAATAATAACACTGGTTTATTTTTTATCGTAGCTGAAAGCTTGTTCAAGAGTTACTGGTGATTGAGATTATCAGAATGGCAGATGTTTGATACTACAAAGTTACCATTAATCAGGTATAGAGAGTTTGATGTTGTATTTGTTTTTGCTGAAATCAAAATGTCATAACTCCCTTATAGGGTGTGCTGAAATAAGCTAAACATAGTACCGTTTATGTTACCTAACATCAGGCCCGCTCGCCATTTGTGCTCAAGCAACACCACAGTATATATATAATATGTATGTATGTATGGATGGTAGTATTGCTCTTTAAAGCGCGCGCTTCAATTACGTAAGTTAGGCTAAAGCGTTCACAGTTCCAGTTTTTTTCAATTAACGAGCGCGGAGTATCCTGCTGCAGACGTAACATTGTTTCAACCAAAAAGTTTACAGCTACTCTCTTCTTGAAACAATTGTGAAGTCTTTGTCAAGCTGCGCTTCTTTGCCACTGCTTTCGAAGTTTATTCAGGTAATTGTTAGTTTAGTCTGGGATCAGAGACTTTAGACTCTCTGATGCTAACTGAGAATGGAAAGGGTTACACTGTGCACTACAGTTAGATGTAATTTCTGTCCTATTTTTCTGTAAAAAGAGTCTGCTCGCTCGCCATGCATTTGCGCTATTCGAGCGCACCACTAGTTTATTTATTTATTTGTATATATGTTTGGACGTACGTATGTCATTTTGTACTTTGACCCTCGCGTTTTTGTGTTAGTTATGTGGTCGACCCCGTCCCAAATTGCACTAAACAGAATCCTCTGGTTTATCGATCAGTACCCGTATCACCCTAGAAATTGAATTGTTTACCGTTTTGAATTCTTTTGCGGGTGCAGTTCAAACTTGAAAACTTAAGCGACTTCCATTTCTATTCGAGTTAGTGGCGGTGGTAAGTCAATGCGCTCTTTGTCATGGTTATAAGCCGTGCGCAACAGTATTTACTTGAAAATATATTGTCCACTATACTACTGCGAAGGTAAGTCTGTGTAGGTGCATGTCCAGTTGTGTCAAAGCATTGTGTGTTACAACCACTACTTAGCTAAAGAATATCACAAAGAAAACTTTTAAATAACGTGTATTGTTTTGTTGTTGCTTTTTTCCTTCAATTCAAGCAGTTGCAGAGAGTTGTTACTATGGTACTGAAATCCCTTTACCGTGTATGCCAAATTAAAAAACTGGACCTTATCAGTAGCTTCAGTGTTAGAAGTCAAAATCATTCATATAAAAATAGTATAGTCTTTAGGCTCGCTCGCCATTTGTGCTCAAGCACATCACTAGTATATATGTATGTATGTATGGATGGTACGTATGCTCTTCAAACGCGCGCGCGGGGAACCTTTTTCTCCTAAAAACACGGCTATTTAGGCTTGACTCCAGTGTATTCTGAAACTACAGCATTAAGCAAGCCTTACTTTATACTTAAGCTCCAAAGTGTGATAAAATTCCTGCGAAAACGCTTGCTTTTCAAGACTCAAAAAGTTGATTCGACAGGTTACTATGGCATTGAAGACCCTTTTCCCGACTTAATTTCAAAACTTCGCCGTTTTATGGGGGGATACGGAGTGCCGGTTGTTGGTTGTCAAGAGCCGTTGGTAGTCAGAATGCCGTAGTATTAATGCTAAGTAAGCTACTACTTCTCGAGGGAAGCTGAGGTAAGTACGTAATTCCATATTTGTTAGCTAAATATGCAAAATTAACTCTGGCCTTTCTTTTTTGAGCTAAGAGCTTGTCAACAGTGACTGGTAAATTCAAATAGTCAGATTGGCTCAAATTTGGTACTACAAAAGTTACCACTGCTCAAGAAAATGAGGTAAGAAAGTAATTGTGTATTTGTGTGCTAAAATTGATTGTCTTTTGATTTTGTAGGTGAGAGCTTGTTGTCAAGAATTCAAGGTAATTCAGATGGTCAAAGTAACTTCAATTTGATACCACAAAAGTTACCATTAATAAGATAAGAGAGTGATTTTGTATTTGTTTGCTGAAATGAAATGTCATATAACTGCTATTATAGTGTTTGCACGAAGTAAGCTAAAACATAGTAACATTTTATGTTACCTAACTATCAGACTCGCTCGCCATTTGTGCTCAAGCACACCACTAGTTTATATATATGTTTGAACGTATGTATGTCATTTTGTACTTTGACCCTCCGTATTTTTGTGTTCGCTCCGCGTTCGACCCCGTCCCAAACTTCACTAAGCACAATCCTCTGGTTCAGCGACCATTACCCGTATCACCTTAGAAATTGAATTGTTTACCGCTTTGAATTGTTTTGCGGGTGCAGTTAAAACGCAAAAACTTATGGGAGCTCCATTTCTATTCAGTTAGTGGCGGTGGTAAGTTAATACGCTATTTGTCACAGTTATAAGCCCTACTCAACAGCATTTACTTGAAAATTCATTGTCACAAAGAAAACTTTAAATAACGTGAGACTTGATTTTGTTGCTTCTTTTTCATTTCAAACAGTTGCGGGGAGCGGTTACTATGGCATTGAATCCTTCTGCTTCTGGTTCATAGTGTAGTTTAAGACTCGCTCGCCATTTGTGCTCAAGCATACCACTAGTTTATTTATTTATTTATTTGTATATATGTATGGACGTACGTAAGGCATTTTTGTACTTTGACCCTCGCGTTTTTGTGTTAGTTCGGTTGTCGACCCCGTCCCAAATTGCACTAAACAGAATCCTCTGGTTTATCGATCAGTACCCGTATTACCCTAGAAATTGAATTGTTTACAGTTTTGAATTCTTTTGCCGGTGCAGTTCAAACTTGACAACTTAAGGGACTTCCATTTCTATTTGAGTTAGTGGTGGTGGTAAGTCAATGCGCTCTTTGTCATGGTTATAAGCCGTGCCACAGTATTTACCTGAAAATACATTGTCCACTAGACTACTGCCAAGGTAAGTCTGTGTAGGTGCATGTTCAGCTGTGTCAAAGCATTGTGTGTTACAACCACTACTTAGCTAAAGAATATCACAAAGAAAACTTTTAAATAACGTGTATTGTTTTGTTGTTGTTTTTTTTCCTTCAATTCAAGCAGTTGCAGAGAGTTGTTACTATGGCACTGAAATCCCTTTACCGTGTATGCGAAATTAAAAAACTGGACCTTATTTTCAGTAGCTTCAGTGTTAGAAGTCAATAAAAATAGTATAGTCTTTAGGCTCGCTCGCCATTTGTGCTCAAGCACACCACTAGTTTATTTATTTATCTGTTTATGGGGTACGTGAGACCTCTGTTTTCACCCGCGCTTCTAATTACGTAAGTTAGGTAAGGCGTTCACAGTTCCAGTATTTTTCAATTAACGACCGCGGAGAATCCTGCTGCACTGCCTTACGCAACTTTGTTTCAACCAAAAAGTTTACAGCTACTCTCTTCTTGAAACAATTGTGAAGTCTTTGTCAAGCTGCACTTCTTTGCCACTGCTTTCGAAGTTTATTCAGGTAATTCTGTTAGTTTAGTCTGGGATCAGAGACTTTAGATTCTCTGATGCTAACTGAGAATGGAAAGGGTTACACTGTGCACTACAGTTAGATGTAATTTCTGTCCTTTTTTTCTGTAAAAAGAGTCTGCTCGCTCGCAATGCATTTGCGCTATTCGAGCGCACCACTAGTGTAGTATGTTATTTTTTATTAGCTTACACATGACCACACTCTCTCAATTTTTAAATAGGTGTGGTCTCTGGTTGCTCGTTGAGCGGGAAATGTAGTTATTTTGGGCATGATGGGACCGAGAAATTAGTTGATGGTCAGAAATAAGAGGTGGTTGCTTCTCAGAGGTACTAAATGCACTATTTTTGTTGTAGTTGCATTCAGGGTGCTTAATTTGGTCTCTCCAGAGAGGCCGGCCACTTCTCGGAGTGGTCGTTGATAGAAGTTTTACTGTATCTATGTACACACTCCTACTAATAGATAATCTAATAAGATCTAGGTATGCAAACATGACTTCAACTTGTGGTCATATGTGTAGCATCAGTACTATTGATAGATAAGCTCCAATAATACCTATGTTACACAAACGACTGAGTATATATGTTTTGCAAGCATTATAGAAAACCCCATTAGATAATCTTTAATGATACATATGCTACACATACGACTAGTAAATGTCATGCAGGCACTTCAGAAACCCAGTATACACATCTATACTGTCAGACAATCAACAATACTACATTTACTACATATATGTGATGTCAGAATTGGGCAGTATATTGCAGTTGTGTATGAAACAAAGTGGTGCATAGCCATTATCAAACAAAAATGCTCCATAACTGCAGACAGAATGTTTTTTTATGAGATGCCATCAATTCAGTCAGGTTTTATTGTTTTAGCCTGAGAGGAAGGAAGTTTTGATTGCTAATCTTTTATATGCTATATGAAATTTCTGTGCCTACTGTTACAGGTCGATTGCTAATCTTTTATATGCTATATGAAATTTCTGTGCGTACTGTTACAGGTCGAAGTGTTAGAAGATCATTGAACACTGCTTTGAAAATTTCGTATCACAAAATAGCTAGTTAATTGTCTACTAATAGTTGACTATAAAGTGTACTACAGTGTTATCAGAGAACATACAGTATGTATTGTATAGTCCTAATCAACCATAGTTAGAACCGTAATAGAGCAAAACACTCCTCTAATTTTTTGATATTTTAGAGATCAAATATGGTTGGACAACATATAAAAATTGTAGGCCAATAGGAATTGACAGAATTAATTTTTGTGGGGTGTGAAGCATTTACACCCTTAAAATCTATTTTTTAGTTCATTTTTAATTCATTAGAGCAAATTACAAGATTATATTCTACAGCATTTATAATACCAATACAAATTTTTAGATTTTTTCCAATGTATAGTTCATGACATATTAACCGATTACACGCGAACAAAAATTTTAATTGCGCCTTACGTAACGCGGTCACGGGCGCACGCGAGACACAGAGGATTGATAGCTTGGTGGGAGGGTGACACTAAGCGGGAGAAAGAAGACGAACGTTTGAAGATTGCCTCGGGGACAGTATTATCGAACGATAGAGTACGCTCTAGGCTATTGGGAAAGCATAAATTCGACGCTAAGGAGCGGTTCCCGACTGAAAAATAACAAAGTACTCGCACCGTTTGGCAAAAACCTTTATGGCATCACACTGAGGCTCTCAGTAAACACACTAGTAAGGTTGGAAGTATAGTTTCATGGCTGAAGCAGTTTGCTACTTGATCATAGAGGTAAGAGAAAGTATTTTTGCACGCATCTGTCTTACATTCAGGAAGAATTTGTTGATATTTATTTAGGGTGTGTTTTATTTTGAACTTAGCAATCTGTTATAAATTTTGTGAACAGAGAAGCTTTTTATGGCTTTTGTGCATGAAAACAGGTACATCACAAATAAATGATAGAATATTTGATTGTATTCAGTTTGATACTCCAAGGTGTATTTACTTTTGATGTGCTGGTAGGCTGCATTGTTGACAGAATAGTTGGTGATCTTACTATCAAGTGCAACTGGTCATAGCATAACAGAAGTATATGTCAGAGGGCTCTCTGCAGTCCACCTGTTGTATAACAATATTTATTTTTACTTATTGTTATAAAGAATGTGGTTAAAATTCCTGTAGAAATCGCCACTTTTCAGAATCATCAATTCCGTTCTCTCGTCAGAGTCCTTGACCATCCAGAGTCCTTGACCATCCAGAGTCCTTGACCATCTAGTAACTACTGCAGTCACTACACCCATCAGTACTGAAGTCATTCTTGCTGTCATCAAACTCCTCGACACTACCACCAGAGTTACTGCCATCCTACTGCCATCCTTGCCACTGCCATGCTGTACCAGGTCAAGAATATTGTCTTCATCACTAGGATGCTGAAGTGCCAGTGTTCCACTAGCCAAGATAGCTTTCTACTTGTCTTATCATGAGCAGTTATAGCTAAAGTAATATTGGTTTCTAAAAAATTATTCTGTGTACCTTTATTATATTATGAAATATATTTTCAATTTATACTTTATCAGAAAGAAGTCTTATTGTTGTGACAAAATTTACTCAACATTTTCTTATGGCAGTCTATGTATTTTATAAGCCTAAAATATACTTACAACAATATAGAATCGTCTGCAATTGTGATTGGTGGCTTCCTTGACTCCACAAAGCTGTAGGGCTAAATTGACGCGAAGACGCATTTTTGACGCATTTTTGCGTCCTCCGCGGTTATCGATTTTTCTCAATTGACGCGTATTTGCGTCTTCCGCGATTAATCGGTTAAGGGGGGAAGGTTTTAAAAGGGTGTGTGGCATGTCTTGTTATGGAAACGAGCATGAATATTTAATATCCTATAACTTGAGAACAGATTTGCTATAATTGCTCACATAATTAGACCAATCTGTGACAAAGTGGTGGAATTTTTATTTTTCACTGGTTTGTTATTTGACATGGAATTACCTCTATATTGTGGCCAACTAATAGCTTCAGGATTGGGTGGTAGGGGGATATTTTGTAGCACAGGCCTACCACTCTCATAGAATTACCATTTTGACTAATCTCATGGATGTAAGTAGTCTAGATCAGGTGCTAGAGATACGTGATAACTGCTACACCTGGTAAATTCCCAGCAACAATGCTTACCAAACTAAATGTAAATAATATTACTGATAAGTGTTTGACACATAAAAATATTGTAGCTAGCATACTTTCTAATTACTATTGTACTGTGGTTTAAAATTTAATGTACAATGGTGATAACTCATGGAACTATTGCAATCTAATCTATTTTTTTAACTCAAGAATTCCCTATCATGTATGGCCTCAGATCCTTCTTTGGTATGTGGCTTTCTGTTACTGCAGTCACTATCCACAGCAGAATCACTCTGAAAGTGTGCATTTCCAATTCTTGCCCATTCATTGTCTGAAATAACATCTTTACTTTCAGTAGTTTGATATCCACTGTCAGAGTGATAAGTATCTAGGCTGGAGTATGTTTCACCCGGGTGACGTCTGATGGAATGAGTAGGAATGGACATGTTGTGATTAAATTTAGAGTAGTGTCCCTGTTGTAGCTGACCATCTTTCATGTGCCTGTATAAAGTGAGACATTTTTGCTCCTCTTTATATGCATGATTGAGATCTGAATACTTCTGCAGCTGATAGTCAGATCTGAGTGTAGTGGAGAGCATCTCTACTGGCTTCTCTACAAGACAATCATTAACTTCTGCATATTCGGAACAGTTACCATTGTTTATTAAAGTACTATGATCCTCTTCTACTGGGCCTACTAGGTCATAGTTTCCGGTGCATGTTGTTGTTTGGTAGCACAAAAACAGTTTCATTTTTATTTTCCCCAGTTGATGTTGGAATAATATGACCTGTGACTTTGTTTGTGAAATTATCAATACTATTCTGGGAATTTCCTGAAGTTGTATCAGATATAGGGTTTGTTGTATCTTCAGATAGAGTGGGAAGAACATGAGGCATATGTTCACTTGTTTCATTATTTAGTGTTCTGTGGAGGCAGTAAACAAATTAATAAATAAAGTTGATCTTACATGTTGCAATAATAATTCATGTATGATTCAGATAACATTATTAACTGAAGCTTACATACATTACCTCTTTTTTCTCTTGATTGCTTTCAGATATAGCAGGGAACATACAACAGTAATAATAAGTATTATGATGGAGTGCAGGAGAGCGAGGATAGAAATGATAATGTATAGCAGTAGAGATTCCCCTAGATCAGTACATTATATATAATAGCTATGAACAGTAGATGAATTTATTAATAATACCTTTCTTATGCTCACATTGTAGTCCATCATATCCGGTCATACATACACAGTTACCATGACTACTACATGCTCCTCCGTTCATACAGGTTGCATGACAGGTAGAAATATTCATGGGCAAAGTCTTGTCTTTATGTGTGTAAGTATAGGTAGTTAAGAGAAGATTTTGTTCACAGTGTTCTCCAGTCCAGTGTGGAGGACACTGGCAGGTATTATTGTAGACACATCTCCCTCCATTCATACATGGAGGACTACATTCTGTGAGGATAGCATCTGTGTCAGTCCATAGTTCTCCTCCCCACACTGGCATCCACTGAGTGCCAGTATTTGTGTTTGTACATATTTCCAGATAGCCTTCATAACCACCACCTCCTAGCCACATACTAGAACTTCCAGTAGTTGTATTCACTCTTCTTATGACACCAACTGGAGGGCAATCTTTAAAATAATATTCTTCAATGATGATAATTATTTAATGAGTTGAACACTTACTTGCTTTCACTTGAAATACACAATATACTAAAGCACTCAATAGTGCCACAAAAATGTAGAATTTCAGCATTTCAGTGTGTGCAAATTTTTTTGGTGATATTGTGTAATGTGCCCCTTTCTAGTTGTTTAGAGTTTCATGATGTCACTGTTTATGTAAAACAACTTTTATAATGACTTCAATTAATATTTCATGCTATTGAAGTAACCCAATTAAATCGAGGTAGCAGCAGTTTTAACACTAATAATTGTAAACTTACCTTGACATTTAGACTTTCTGAAAAGAACTCTAGTAGTCATAATGCCAGGATAATTCTATTTAAATGTATACCATAGTTGTTGTGGTGCATATAAATATATATAATATATAATACATATATATATATATATATTAAGTCCAGTGTTATGCATTTAATTTAATTATGAGAACAATTTCATAATACGAACACTCCAATCCTTAATTAGTTTGAATAAAATTGATGTTCCACCATATAATATATAGACAGTCAAATAGGAACGTGAAAAATAATGGGGGTCCCAATGTTAAGAGCAAACTGTCAGAAATGCATTCACAGATATTGCTACACTCAGATGATGCAATGCCACATTTTTTCCACTATATATAACTATACTGCAAACACAGAAAAATATTTAAAGTTGTATGGCATACTACAAACATTGTTGACTATAGAGTGAAAAAATAGCAAGTTGTATAGAATAAATGAGCTCTGTTGTGATATGTTTTTATGCTGTTGTCTTATTACTAGAGAATTCATACAGTCATTTTAGATTATTTGAATATATGCAAAGAATTGATAGCTGATATAGGTGTAAGTTGTCATATTGATACCTTTTCATTAGAATCACATTCAAAATTTCCTTTAGAGAATCAAGTGTAATAGCTGACAGTAATTTGGAGGAGCAATTGGGGGCCCCCCCCCCCCCCCCCCCCCTTCCCCCCACATCCTACTCTGTTGGATAGAGAGATAGAAATAGAAAGAGTGAGAAAGGGGGAGGGAGGAATGGATTCAATTAAATCCTAAGTTTTGTAATCGTGATTATTGATGGTCAAATAACATCATAATTTGAATAATTGGTTTAAAGCAATATTGGTCAACAGAAGCAGAACTTTTCACAACCCAACATACTGAAAGTCCATCAAAATCCTTATCTGAAGAAACAAATTATCAAGCTATTATAACAATGGATAAGTGCTTTCATTTTTATTCCTGTGAGTAAGCCCGTGTGTTAGAGTTTGACCTTGTGTTAGACTTTAACGGAAGAAACTGCAGTCAAAGTACTATTACTGTCAAATTTCTGCCTTATTATGTACTGCTCATGCTTGAATACCATAGTAACGAGTTTCTAGTGCTATAAACACTTGTATAGCCTGAGGGGACGTAATAACCCAACAGAATAACTCTGAACACAGTGATATGAGGAATAGTGCCTTTAACTTACCTTTAGCTCATTTTGTTTTTATTTACCTAGTATAAGTTCCTCTAAAATAAAAAAAAATATGTACTTATATGCTCAAAATTAATACATCTATTATAATTTAGTCACTAGCTCCAAAAATTTTCAATTACGCGGTAGGTTCTTGATTTTTCACAGACACTTAAACTCAGGCCCCTAGTAGCACCCTCGCTTCGCTCAGGATGCTACAGCTCAGACCCTTCAGGATTCCTAAATCCGGTAGTTTCCTCGGTGCCTCTGTCTAACTTATATATAGACATAAATCTAATAAAAAGAGCAGTACTTTAGAAGAAGCTGCACTAACTGTCAATCCTTCTTATGGTGTTACTGCTCAATTAAACAGAAACCATAATGATAATCCAACTAATGAGGAGTCACATCACAGAGAACCAGTACAACTTGAACTACAAGAAGATATTGTTCATATATTATTAATAACACTACCTCTTCTGTGACCGGTCCAAATGAAGGAACATGCATTAGTTGTGGTAATTATTCAAGCATAAGAATAATGTAAAAAAGACAAAATGGTTTAAACAGGTAGAATTTCATAACCTCCTATGAGTGTTCATTCGTTGTATATTTCAGGTGCAGAGTATGATAATTTCATTTTCTACATCATCATTGCTGTTCTTTCTATTCTACTGATTTTCAGTTGTCTCATTATAATAATATTAATAGTTATTTTCAACAGAAATGCAAAGGATTTAAGGTCAGTGGGATATTATCAAATCAAATTTAATCTTGCCATCATTTTCAGCTTCATCAAGACTAAGTGTTAATATTGAAATATATTTGCGCATGAAACTTTTAGTTCTCAGGGCACAGTGCGTTTTGTATGCCTAGAAAATCTTTAAATGGTTTTATAAGTCTAGAATGAGTTGACTTTAAATTTGTTCACTGAAAATGATTTACCTATTACCAATTTATTCAGCTATATATTACATCAAGTTATTAAATCATGACATACTTCATATAGTTTTGTTAAATGCATCTGTTGACAAATCTATATTCCCAAACATATCGAATTCATTTTCATTTTGGAATTTAAAGAGATAGCTAAATACAAACAACTTGTATTTAACTCATTTTTTGTTCCTATTAACCTAGTATAAGGTCCTCTAAAATAAAATTATGTGCTATACACTCAATATTTATATGACTACTATAATGTAGACATAAATCTGATAAAAAGAGGAGTACTTTTGAAGAAACTGCACTAACTGTCAATCCTTCTTATGGTGTTACTGCTCAATTAAACAGAAACAATAATGATAATCCAACTAATGAGGAGTCACATCACAGAGAACCAGTACAACTTGAACTACAAGAAGATATTGTTGAAACCAGAAACTTCATGAGTGAAGTAGAGAATCTGGAATATTATGCCACTATCTCTGAGTATTATTAACTTTATTGTTTTCCTTCAATTATCAATGTAATAATAACAGGACTTAAGTTTTATACTAAAAGACATTTTAAGCTAGATGTTGTGGTCCATCCCTTTTTCTTTCAATCATAATAATGATTATTTGTGAGTGAATAAAGTAAAGACACTTTTGGAGTTACTATAATTGGGATGTGTTTTTACCAAAGTCATTATCAGAAGTCATAACATCAAGGTAAACACGTATAGGTTATTAAACCCTATGCCAGCCGAATTGCGGGGACAAAACATACAGTATTATACCCCATCAGCTAAAATCAACAGTAGTGGCACCTAATTCAAGTTAGTCAGCAAGTTACTGGACAGTAAGTAGCTGGTTATCTAGCTAAAGACATACCTAAAAGATCTTGGTCAAGAAGCAGAGCAGAATCTCTCTCTGCTGAATCAGGAAGACTCTACAACATGCGACCATCTGGGCACTGCTACTATCCAGTAAGAGGGGGTCTACCAAAATCTGGCATCCGTCAGAACCAGTAAAGTCTCCCTCAGGCTGATATTCACCTTCCCTTTCATTATCTAAGTCTTCTAAACATTCATCCTCACAAATCATCTCTCTGTTCAAGGAGAGCCGCTACCTAAAGAGCAGTATACCTGGCAGCCATAACTTCAACAGCTAAAAACTCCTAGCACTCTTATAGCAACCTATACACTTTTAGCATTCATTCGAAAGCTCCGAGCGTGCTCTATTTAATGATCTCCGGTAAAGCGTTGTCAATTGAACTGGTAACGTTTTATTGAGAGTCAAAAGGACCCATCTCCGACAGGGTCAAAAAAGCCCCTAACGGCTGGCATAGGGTTAAACTAAGAAAAACTGCCATTTTATAACACTACCACGGTTAGATTGACTAAGTCTAATTCAATAGCATCGAGTTAATTGAAATCATTATAAAAGTTGTTACATAAACAGTGACATCATGAAACTCCAAACAATCAGATAGGGACACATACACAATATAACCAAAGAACTTCCTAAACTACTCAATGAAATGTTGAAATTCTACAGTTTAGTGGCACTATTGAGTGCTTTAGTACATTGTGTACTTCAAGTGCTAGCAAGTAAGTGTTCAACTTCTTTAATAATGATCATTGAAGGATATGTTTTTTAAGATTGTCCTTCAGTTGATGTCATAAGAAGAGTGAATACAACTAATGGAAGTTCTAGTATGTGGCTAAGAGATGATGGTTATGAAGGCTATCTGGAAATATGTACAAACAAAAATTCTGGCCCTCAGTGGATACCAGTGTGTGGAGGCGAACTATGGACTGACACAGAGGCTAGAGTAGCCTGTAACCAGTTAGGATATCCTAACACTACCACATTAGGTAAGTAACCTCATGCTATAACTATATGTTTAGCTATAGTTGAAGTTACACTCTTAAGTTTATCATTAGAACTAGTAAATTGTACTCTTAGAGAATTTCAATGTTTTTATTTTATTTGAAGCCAACACAGGAAGTCTATGTTCTGTACCTCCTGACACAATTACTAGAGGAATAGAAATACAAGGATGTGCAGGTACAGAGACAAATCTAAATGATTGCCAATCTTCAGAAGGTACTTGTTCTGAGTGGGCGGCAATTATCTGTACATGTGAGTAACTGCATTATAACTTCGCAGAAAATTAAACAAAGTCGTTAAATTACAGCTTTAGGGATGTGTCAAAGAGAAACTTGTTTTGACATTTCCTACTGCAGTCAGTCCTCCTCGTGCTCTAATTGTACAATACCACAAGGACTTAACTGTATATGTTATGGAGGTAAAGTTTACTCACATGAATTATTTCTATTATAGACTTAACATTATTCTTTCCACAGAATGTTGTCCTCCCTGTATGAATGGAGGAAGATGTGTCTACAATAATACCTGCCAGTGTCCTCCACACTGGACTGGAGAACACTGTGAACAAAGTCTGCTATCTACTTCCTATGCTAACACACACACAGACATTATTTTGCCAAGAAGTACTTCTACGTGTAATGTGACCTGTATGAATGGAGGAACATGTAGTGGTATTAATAGTTGCATATGTATGACAGGATATGATGGGCTACAATGTGAACATAAAAAAGGTATTATCAATAATTCATCCAGTGTTCATAGCTATGATATATAATGTACTCATTTAGGTGAATCTTCACTGCTAAACATCATCATTTCTGTCCTCACTTTTCTGCTCTTCCTCATTATACTTATTATTACTGTTATATTCTCTCTGCTATATCTGAAAGCATTCAAGAGAATAAAGAGGTAATGTATGTAAGCTTCAGTAAATAATATTATCTGAATCATACATGAATTATTATTATAACATGTAAGTTCAACTTTATTTATTTATTTGTTTACTGCTTCCACAGAACACTAAATAATGAAACAAGTGAAAGTTTGCCTCGTGTTGTTCCCACTCTATCTGAAGATACAACAAAGCCTATATCTGATACAATTTCAGGAAATTCCCAGAATAGTACTGATAATTTCCCAAACAAAGTCACAGGTCATATTATTCTAACGTCTCCTGGGGAAAATAAAAAAGAAACTGTGTTTATGTTACCAAACAACACTATATACACTGGGAACTATGACCTAGTAGGTCCTGTAGAAGAGGATCATACTTTAATAAACAATGGTAACGGTCCTGAATATGCAGAAGTCAATGATTGTCTTATAGAGAAGCCATTAGAGATGCCCTCCACTACACTCAGACCTGACTATCAGCCGCAGGAGTATTCAGAGCTCAATCATGCATATAAAGAGGAGCAAAAATGTCTCACTGTAGACAGGCACATGAAAGATGGTCAGCTACAACTGGGACACTACTCTAAATTTAATCGCAACATGTCCATTCCTACTCATTTCATCAGACGTCAACACCCGGGTGAAACATATTCCAGCCTAGAGACTTATCACTCTGACAGTGGATATCAAACTACTGAAAATAAGGATGTTATTTCAGACACTCAAATTGGAAGAATTGAAAACACACATTTTCAGAGTGATTCTGCTGTGGATAGTGACTGCAGTAACAGAAAGCAACATAACTAAGAAGAATCAGAGGCCATACATGATAGGGAATTCTTGAGTTCCAAAAATGGATTATTGGAATTAGATGGCAAAAGTTCCATGACTTATGATCATTGCACGTTAAAATATAACCCACAGTATAATTGTAATTAGAAAATATTCCAGCTGCAATAATATGTCCTGTAACTCTTACCACATGTCTACTTATTTCTTTCATTGCATATGATCTATTTTTAGAACACAATACTACATTTAGCACACACTTTTTGAATTCTGATGTTGTAACTTTATAAGTTGTACTAAACATTTATTCCAATAAACCTAAATCACTGAGAATATATCTGAGGATTAGCTGCAGTTCATTTGTATAAAAACAAGCAACAATACGCGAGTACGATAAAAGTGTTTGCAAGAGTGAACTAGTTAAACATAGTTACCCGTGACAGGAAACCATGCTTCTTACCTCGAAGATGAAGCTTTTCATTTATCTGAAGAGGTGTTATCATTCACTCATTCTGTCCCAACTTGCACATGTAATTGAAGTATATACTCACAAAAACATTTCTGTGTGAGTTAAGTATATATTCTCAAAACATTGACTTGTGCACAACATTAAAAATTACTTATTTAAAAATCAATAAGTGTTTCTTACTTGCAACACATTTCTGAATGATGCAGTGATGAGAATTTTATATAAAGTTAACTGCAGACACTCTCACTTTTGCTACCATCATTTTAGCACCTAACTAGAGATAAAGTCTGTTCATTTACAATTCTGCATCATAAGTGCTTTTCCATGACTGCCATGAACCAACCAATGAATGGATTTGGAAGAGGCTAAGCTGACAGCAAACTTTAGTTACAGTAAGACATATGGCAGGAAGTAATCCTCCTGGCAGGAAGTAGTCCTCCAGGCAGTAAGTAGTCCTCTAAGCCAGGAAGTGTAAATACTATAACTATAATTCGCCAAACATTTAATTGCTTAATATCAAGGAGTATCGTAAATGAACAATTCATTACCGTATAAATGTAATAAAGCTGGAGATAATACAAATACCTTAAGCCATGTTACTCCTAGACTTATGCCCACAACATAATCATCTTCAAATACATGCTGGTGAATTTGCACATGAAGTAGCAGTGTAAGAAGATAGCCCCCTCCCTCCTCCCCTTTCCTCTCTTTTCTTACACATCTGAGAAGCAGTTATTTGCACACAAAAAATCTTGCAACTCTTAACTTATATGATGATAGAATTGTATCACATAGTCATATCATATAGTTGAGCTAGACGTTCAAAATAAAGAAATAGATAAGTTTCTGACAATGTTGACATAAAAGAATGCTTCAATGACGTGTTTATATAATTATCAACAAAATCCCAAAAAAATCATAGTAAGAAGTCATCAAAGCACACACACACATGCACACACACACATACACAAACATGCACATACTCACACACACACACACACACATGCACAAATGTTCCCTATTCGTGCAATACTTTCTACCTCTCATTACATTAGCCAGGTCCCACCTCAGTTCAGTCGTAGATCAATAAAACTGAAAAATGATAAATGCAGTCAGTTAGTTAGCACCAGGTAATAATGATTAGCTAATGGCCTCTCTCTCAAAGAGCTATGAGAACTAGTGACGAATGAATGAATACTGTAAGGTCTGGTGACCAAGATTCAGCATAAAATTTGCTAAGTTGTTTGACAAATCTAATGTCAGTTGTTTCAGTCATTGTAATAATTATATATCCATAGTTTGAGCTACACCATTGTTTTGTTTCGGTTTTTTCTTTCTTAAAGCAACTTAATAGAACTAATAATAGTTCCATTTATTCATCACTAATTAGTATAACATTTAGCCCGTTATATCCCAGCCGCCCTTTTCTAATACTTTTTTTTGGCCTAAAGATTAACATTTTTTATTCACTGTTGCAATAGTTTGAAAAATATATTGTGAATGTTACAAAAGCCACTTGCAGCATAGTATCTCAGGTGGAAATGGTTACTAAGATCATTAAAAACAATCAGTATGTAGTAGCTTATCATTCCTAAACTTATTTAAAATGAAACCTTACCAATGCCTGTATTAATTTATATAGGTAATATTATTAACTATATAAATAATTACTGTTTTAGCCACAAGTAAAATAATTTGGACTAAATGACTTAAAATTCTTCTACGATTCAACTTTGTCCTTTTTTTCTACATAACAACTACCTATAAATTATATAGCAACCAAATAATACTGACAGGATCAACATTAGAGTGATATTTCTATTCAACTCTGTTTACAGTGACACTCATTGTTTTTTTATTCTAAAATACTACTACACTACAATTTCTCAGTAGTAAAAGCTACTTGTCACCACTCACAGGAATAGTATATAGCTAAGTGATAGTTTCTATATTGTGTCTGTAATTCATTAAGCACTTGCACTCATAAAGGATATGTAATGTACAAATTTCCTAGCATTTTTCCAGCATGTAAACTTAGATGTGCCAGAATATAGTAACCATCAATAACTAAATACATATAATTTAGCCCTTAAAATTCATTCCTTATAATGCACACCAACACAGACACACATTAAAGTATCTATCAGAACTACAGGATTAGAAGCACACATAATTCATAGCTGTGAGAACTAGTGACCAATGAATGAATACTGTAAGGTCTGGTGACCAAGATTCAGCATAAAATTTGCTAAGTGGTTTGACAAATCTAATGTCAGTTGTTTCAGTCATTGTAATAATTTTATATCCATAGTTCCAGCTCCACCATTGTTTTGTTTCGGTTTTCTCTTTCTTAAAGAAACTTAATAGAACTAATATAGTTTCATTTATTCATCTCTAATTAGTATAACATTTAGCCAGTTATATTCCAGCTGCCCTTTTCTAATACATTTTTTCCCTAAAGATTAACATTTTTTATTCACTGTTGCAATACTTTGAAAAAAATATTGCAAATGTTACAAATGCCACTTGCAGCATAGTATCTCAGGTGGAAATGGTTATTAAGATCATTAAAAACAAGCAGTATGTAGTAGCTTATCATTCCTAAACTTATTTAAAATAAAACCGTACCCATATAGATTCAAAATGTCTGTATTAATTTATATAGGTAATATTATTACCTATATAATTAAATACTGTTTTAGACACAAGTAAAATAATTTGGACAAAATGACTTGAAACTCTTCTATGGTTCAACTTTGTCCTTTTTTCTACATAACAACTACCTATAAATTATATAGCAACCAAATATACTGACAGGATCAAAATTAGAGTGATATTTCTATTCAACTCTGTTTACAGTGACACTCATTGTTTTTTATTCTAAAATACTACTAAACTACAATTTCTCAGTAGTAAATGCTACTTGTCACCACTCACAGGAATAGTATATAGCTAAGTGATAGTTTCTGTATTGTGTCTGTAATTCATTAAGCACCTGCACTCATAAAAAATATTCAATGTAAAAATAGCCTAGCATTTTTTCAGCATGTACACTTAGATGTGCCAGAATATAGTCACCATCAATAACAAAATACATATAATTTAGCCCTTAAAATTCATTTCAGCATTCATACACACCCTTATAATGTACACCAACACAGACACACATACATTAAAGTATCTATCAGCACTATACAAGATTAGAAGCACACATAATTCATAGCTTACCAATTTATTCAAAATGAAGTAATTTAAAAAAGGCGTAAAATCCAAAGGGCCAGCAAAACAAAAAAGTTTAACTATGCAAATATTATTTCAACTTTAGCAAACACTAATATGACAGCGCACAACATCTGTCAGTAGCTAGCTGTATTGTCTTTACTTTTGTATCCATTTGTTAGTGTCGATAGTATCATGTGCAGTTGAGTTGGAATGCTACCACTAGCCAATTGTGTCTCAAAGTTTTCCAAATGACACATGGTAACTACTACATTGCCAAAGTTTCTTAAACATTACAGGTATATACTCTTCCCAATATTGGTACTACTACTACTTATTAGAGTTGCACACTTGAAAAGACTATTATAAACAACTCCATCAAAGTCATTTCAATTCACAGAAGTGATGCAACATTGTACCAAGTGATACCACACTGTACCACCTGACCACCTGGTACCACATGTACTATGAAAGTAAACTTCATAAACAGTTAGTAGGATTCACTTTTGGCTTAAATGTTAAAAATATTGGCTATAGCTAAATACAGAGATGCAATGATGTAGTTAAATTGTGGGCGTTGTTGACATTATAATCATTAGATATGCAAGACCAATTACTGTAGCAGAAAAGTGTGTTACAACAAAGAGTACAGAGAGTTAAGTCTCATGTTACAACAATTAAATCTGTGGGGTTTGCTTGTTGTTGCAGTTGCTTATGTTAAAATTATTCAGAAAACCAATTTTGGAATGTTTCGTTTGTTTTTAGTCTCTTGGTAGCAGTATTTCATGGAACCCAACATGTTACAGAGCTGCCAGCAGCCACTGCTTCCCTCCCTACTTGATCCACCTGCAGTTAATACCTTCCCGATTCCTTATTTGTTTTGGGGAGTGTATATTTGCAACATCCTCAAACCCACCCTCTACTATACAATCCCTTCAAGATACCCAAGTAGGACCTGGCCTTTGCTACACAATGCATGTAGCTGGAAGAGAAGTGCAATGACCCTTGCGCTATCACACTTCAAGGAGTGGACGTGTTTGCATTATAGAAATCTCAGTATCTATTTATACACCCTTACTAATAGATAATTATCAATAATACTTATGCTACTCATATGACCACAAGCAGATTTCATGTTTGCATTTGAATCCCAGTTTCTATTTATATATACCTCCATATTGTTAGGTAATCACCAAATACTAATGCTACACATAAGACTACAAGTAAATGTCATGTAGGCATTTTAGAAAACCCAGTATCTTAACACATCCATATCATCAGGTAATCACCAACAACATGTTACAGAGCACTCCATATGACTCTACATGAAGGCTGGTTAAATTAATGTCTGTTATAGCTATCTAGTGTTGTTTTAGTGAATTTGAATTAATTTAGTACTTGTTGTTTTTTCATAATGACTTGAAATTTTTAGTGATAGTTTTTAAACCAAGTATATTTTTTAATGATAAGTTGCTATTTGTGTTATTTTAGGGTGGACAAAATTCAGTTCTAATACCCTATACGAAACTGCATGTTTCGTAACCACTATGCTATAATAGTGAGACTTCACATTTAGTGTTTTAGTTGTTACTAACAACTTGATATAATCACTACAGCTGTAAGTTTGCCAGTAATCCTTCCCTATAGGTCAGTGTCTTTGGGGGAATTGCATAGGGGCACGGATGCTTCTGCCTAACTATTCTCCCCAGGAAGTTGTATTCACTGGTGTGGCTGTTCTGCACAGGTTTTTCTAAAGATATATTATTGTAAGTTCTTAATACAAAAGACAAGCACAAGAAACAGGGACTTTGACAGAACTGACAAAAATTGACATGTATAGTGGTAATATAATAACAACTTACATGATGCAATAAGCACATGATACACCACACACTATTCAATCAATTAACAATAACACACCAAGGACTATTCAACAATTATTAACAGGACCACACTTGAATGAATAAACAATACTACTGACAAGTCTATTAGTCTTCACTTCTTCTCCTCAACAAGAAAATTACCAACTTTTATCCTTGCCTAACTTCTGTCTACATAAGGTCTTACTGCATCCTGTGCAAGTCCAAAAACGTTCAGTTTTGTGATATCTAATACAGTTTTTATTCATAGTAATGATATGTCTAGTTCCAACTATAACCTATTGCTCACACCTTTCATAATTACAGTATCTAACAAAGAAGCTTGCGTGTATTGTACGCACATTTAATGTTGTGTGCAGTATCCATCATATATTAATTTGCCTATTTTAGTCCCAAAGGTATTCTGTGAAAAGCAAGAAGGTAATAGACATAAATTCCTGCTCTCATGATTCAAAAAAGTTTGTAGAGGATTAAATGTCCACCACCAAAGCATTAAATTAATAAACTCTTTAAGCTGGATGTTGTGGTACATCCCTTTTCTGTCCATCATAGAATGATTGTTTGTGAGTGAGAAAAGTAAAGACAATTTTGGAGTTACTACAATTAGATTGTGTGTTTCATAGGAGGGGCTGTCTGGACATTATGGGAAAGGCATATGTGTCCTGCCACCCCCCCCCCCCCCACCCCCCCCGTCCCACAAAAAAAGCAATTTTTGTTTCTACAGTGCAAGTGCATGTTTGTGTGAGTAATTGTATCATGTTACTGGCCAATTTTTGATTGGTCATTCTGATAAGGTTGCATTGGGTGTATCACATGTGTTATTGAAGGAGAGAGTTAATTGCAGTCATTATATCATTCAGGAGGATAGAACATTCCTCATAATTGTCATAACAGTAAACACTTATTACACGTTTGGGAAATCTAAATGGGTAACTACTTAGATAGCAATCTTGACCGAAGGTAGCGGAAATAACACCTTCTTGTTCAGTCAGGGGAAAATACCCAGCAGCAGGAAAGTTGTTGCAAGATCTTGGGAGTAGCAAGGGAGTTTATATTCTAGAGTAGGTCACACAGATATGCCACTACTAGCTTTTGTATCTTTAACTCAAAAGTGGTCAAACATTATAAGCATATACTGCTACATGGAAAAAGTTATTTGAGATAATTGGTTAAAAATTAGATTAAAACAAGTTTACTCTAACTTTATATTTTGAGCTGAATTGTTTGTCAAGTAATTTATTTTAAGTGCACGAGCAATCATTCACACAGATAAGAACTTTCAACGTGTCCACTTTCTAGTAAAAAAAGTCTATTGGTTAAAAGGTTTGTTTCAGAATAAATGGTATTGAAGTAAATTAAGAACTGTATTCTTTACTGCACAGCATACACAAAATTCACAAAAATCTACTGTGAGGAAAAGTATTATACTTTGTTTGAATGAATATTTCTAGCAGTACTAGTAATTTAGCTAATAGAAGCTTACAATGTCAGATAGATGTATCTCATGTGCATAATATAGATCTTGATTGGATTGTTCTCAAAAAATATTTCTGAAGAATTGGATAAAAATATGAAATCAAGGTCTTCCTTGAGAGTGAATAAGTCAAAGAGGTCCTAGAAAAACTGAAAATGTTTACTGTCACTGGAATTATTGTTATGTGCTTAGTATAGCGTTGGCAGGAATTAGACAGTACTATATATATTGTATTTTAGCTGCAGCTTCTTCTGTTAAAATCTAGCACCACAGGAATGGAAAAAAAGCACTTATCCAAAATTTGTTTATAACTATTTATATAGATAATTGATGATTTGATACTTCAGATGAGAATTTTGATGGACTTTCAGTTTATTAACAACCAGAAAGGGGCAAACAGGTAATATAAATAAAACCAAAGAACTTCCTAATCTACTCATTGAAATGTTGAAATTCTACAGTTTAGTGGCACTATTGAGTGCTTTAGTACATTGTGTACTTCAAGTGCTAGCAAGTAAGAGTTCAACTTTTTTAATAATGATCATTGAAGAATATGTTTTTAAAGATTGTCCTTCACATGGTGTCATAAGAAGAGTGAATACAACTAATGGAATTTCTAGTATGTGGCTAGGAGATGATGGTTATGAAGGCTATCTGGAAAAATGTACAAACACCAATACTGGCACTCAGTGGATGCCAGTGTGTGGAGGAGAACTATGGATAGACACAGAGGCTAGAGTAGCCTGCAACCAGTTAGGATATCCTAACACTACAACATTAGGTAAGTAACCTCAGGCTATAACTATATATTTAGCTATAGTTGAAGTTACACTCTTAAGTTTATCATTAGAACTAGTAAATTGTACTCTTAGAGAATTTCAATGTTTGTATTTTATTTGAAGCCAACACAGGAGGTCTTAGTTCAGTACCTCCTGACACAATTACTAGAGGAATAGAAATACGTGGATGTGCAGGTACAGAGACAAAGCTAAATGATTGCCAATCTTCAGAAAGTACTTGCTCTGAGTGGGCTGGGATTATCTGTACATGTGAGTTACTGTATTATAACTGTGCATTAGTATTAATTGTAAGCTATAAATTGCAGCTTCAGTGATGTGTCAAAGAGAAATTTGTTCTGACACTTCCTTCTGCAATCCATCCTCCTCATTGTGAACAAAGTCTGTTATCTACTACCTATACTAACACACATACAAACAGAACTTCATATATTATCAATAGCACTACCACTCCTGTGACCGGTCCAAATGAAGGAATATGTATTAGTTGTGGTAATTATTCAAGCATAAGAATAATGTAAAATGGACAAAATTGTTTTAACAGGTAGAATTTCATAACCTCCCATTAGAGTTCATTCGTTGTATATTTCAGGTGCAGAGTATGAGAATTTCACTCTCTACATCATCATTGCTGTTCTTTCTACTCTATTGATTTTCAGTTGTCTCATTATAATAATATTAATAGCTCTTTTCAATAGAAAAGCAAACGATTTAAGGTCAGTGGGATATTATGAAATCAAATTTAATCTTGCCATTATTTTCAGCTACATCAACACTAACTGTAAATTTTGAAATTATTTGCTTCTATTGAATGTACATAGCATCAAACTTTTAGTCTTCAGGGAACCGTGTGTTTTGTATGCCTAGAAATCCTTTAAATGGTTTTATAAGTCTAAAATGAGTTGCCTTTAAATTTATTCACTGAAAATGATTTACCTATTACCAATTTATTCAGCTATTAAATATCTATCAAGTTATTAAATCATGGCATACTGCATATAGTTTTGTTAAATGCAACTGTTGATAAGTCTATATTCCCAATCATATTGAATTCATTTTCATTTTGGAAATTTAAAGAGATAACTAAATACAAACAAACTCAATCTTTAATTCATTTTCTGATTCGATTTACCTAGTATAAGGTCATCTAAAATAAAAATTGTGTTCTACGCTCGCCATTTATATGACTATTATAATATAGACATCAATCTGATAAAAAGAGGAGTACTTTTGAAGAAGCTGCACTAACTGTCAATCCTTCTTATGGTGTTCATACTCAACTAAAAAGAAACAATAATGATAATCCAACTAATGCGGAGTCACATCACAGAGAACAAGTACCACTGGAACTACCAGAAGAAATGGTTGAAACCAGAAACTTGAATGCAGCAGAGAATCTTGAATATTACGCCACTATCTCTGAGTGTTAACTTTATTGTTATCTTTCTTATTTTCACTATTGCTATATAACGGGATTTATTTTATTAAATAAAGACACTTTAAGCTAGATGTTGTAGTCCATCTCGTTTTCTTTAATCATAGAATGATTGTTTGTGAGTGAGTAAAATAAAGATGTTACAGGACATATTTTATTGCAGCTGGAATATTTTCTAATTACAATTGTAATGTGCGTTATACTTTAACGTGCTATGGTCATAATTCATGGAACTTTTGCAATCTAATTCCGATAATCCATTTTTTGAACTTAAGAATTCCCTATCACGCAAGGTCTCAGATCCTTCTTTGGTATGTTGCTTTCTGTTACTGCAGTCATTATCCACAGCAGAATCACTCTGAAAGTGTTCAATCCCAATTCTTGCCCTTTCAATGTCTGAAATAACATCTTTACTTTCAGTAGTTTGATGTCCACTGTCAGAGTGATAAGTCTCTAGGCTGGAGTATGTTTCACCCGGGTGTTGACGTCTGATGGAATGAGTATGAACAGACATGTTGTGATTAAATTTAGAGTAGTGTCCCAGTTGTGATTGACCATCTTTCATGTGCCTGGTCTAAAGTGAGACATTTTTGCTCCTTTTTAAAGGCATGATTGAGCTCTGAATACTCCTGTGGCTGATAGTCAGGTCTGAGTGTAATGGAGGGTTTCTTAATGGCTTCTCTATAAAACAATCATTAACTTCTGCATATTCTGGACAGTTACCATTGTATATTAAAGTATTATAATCCTCTTCTGCAGGACCTACTAGGTCATAGTTCCCAGTGTATATATGGTTGTTTGGTATAATAAAAACAGTTTCATTTTTTATTTTCCCCAGGAGATGTTGGAGTAATAGGAACTGTGACTTGTGGGAATAGCTTGAAGTTGTACCAGATATGGGCTTTGTCCTATCTTCAGATAGAGTGGGAAGCACACAAGGCAAACTTTCACTTGTTCTATTATTTCGTGTTCTGTGGAAGCAGTAAACAAATAAATAAATAAAGTTGATCTTACATGTTGCAATAATAATTCATGTATGATTCAGGTAATATTATTAACTGAAGCTTACATACTTTACCTCTTTTTTCTCTTGAATGCTTTCAGATATAGCAGAGAGAATATAACAGTAATAATAAGCATAATGAGGAAGAGCAGAAAAGATGTAATTTTAAGACTGTTATATTTTCTGCTTAGTTATATTACAGTAACTCACATGTACAGGTAATTCCAGCCCACAAGCTGCAACTTCCTTCTGAAGATTGGCAACTACTTAACTTTGTCTCTGTACCTGCACATCGTCCTATTTCTATTCCACAGATATTGCTACATTAAAATGATGCAATGCCATGGTTTTTTTCCATGATATATAGCTATACTGCAAACACAGAGAAAAATCAAGTTGTATGGATACTACAAACATTGCTGATTAGAAAGAAAAAAGAAAAAGAAAAATGAACTCTTTGGTGATATGTCTTATTGCTAGATGAATTCAGACAGTCATTTTAGATTATTTGAATATATGCAAAGTTTGGTAGCTGATATAGGTGTAAGTTGTCATATTGATACCTTTTTATTGCAATCACATTCAAAATTTCCTTTAGAGGATCAAGTGTACTAGCTGACAATAATTTGGAAGGACCATTGGGGTCCCTGACCTCCCCCCCCCCCCCCCCCCCTTCCCCCCACATCCTACTCTGTTGGATAGAGAGATAGAAATAGAGAGAGTGAGAGAGAGGGAAAGGGAGGGATGGATTGAATTATAGCCTAAGTTTTGTAATCGTGTGGTTATTGATGGTCAAATAACATCATAATTTGAATAATTGGTTTAAAGCAATATTGGTCAACAGAAGCAGAACTTTTCACAACCCAACATACTGAAAGTTCATCAAAATCCTTATCTGAAGAAACAAATTATCAAGTTATTATAACAATGGACAAGTGCTTTCTTTTTTATTCCTGTGAGTAAGCTCATGTGTTAGAGTTTGACCTTGTGTTAGACTTTAACAGAAGAAACTGCAGTTAAAGTACTATTACTGTCTTATTTCTGCCTTTGCTGTACCAAGTGGTATTAAAACTACAATAGCAATTACTTAGCTTAAGCACACAAAAATAATTCCAGTAACAGAAAAAATAAATTCAGTTTTTCTAGGACCTCTAGGACTTATTCACTCTCAAGGAAGGACTTGATTTCATATTTTTATCCTGTTCTTCAGAAATATTGTTGGAGAACAACCCAATCAAGATAATATCATGCACATGAGGTACGTCTTACTGACATTGTAAATTTATGTCCAGTACAGCTGGAAAGATTCATTTAAACAAAGCAAAATATTTTTCCTCAAAGTAGATTTTAGTGAACTTTGAGTTTGTTGCAGCAAAAAATATAGCTCGTAATTTACTTCAATACGCATATTTTTTTCTCGATCAAACCTTCTAACTACCAGACTAGCTTTTTAGACAAGAATGTGGACAAGCTGAAGGTTCTTATCTGTACGAGTGATGGCTTGTTCACTTAAAAATATTACTTGAAAAAAAAAATTCCCCTAAAAATATAAAGTGAAAGAAATCAGCTACCAATACTTTGCATTTATTCAATCAAATAATCTAAAATAACCGTCTGAATTCATCTAGCAAGAAGAAAAAAGCATAGAAACATATCATCTTATAACACATTTGTGCTATACAACCTTCAATTTTCTCTCTCCAATCAGCAATGTGTGTAATATGACATGCAACTTTGTTTGTTTTTTCTTTAATTAAAAATGTTTGCAGTATAGCTATATATTATGGAAATACCACTGTGACACTGCCATCATTTTAATGTAGGATATGTCGAAGAATACATATCTCACAGTTTGCTCTTAACACTGGTTGCCAAAAGCTTTTATATTCATACTCTACCGTCTATTTTAAATATAGTGGAACGTCCATTTTATCCAAACTAATTAGGTATTGGAGTCTTCGTGCAATATATATATATATATTATATATATAAATATAATTATATATATATATATATTATATATATAAATATAATTATATATATACATATATACATACATGATCACATCAATTATGGTTTTAGCTTAATAAAACTTATCCCGTATGACCGCTTACCATAGTCCTCATCAGGAGTCAAAACAATAATGTAAATATTAACAAAAACAATATATTTGTTATAATATTAAATTGAGTCAATTAATTTGACTAAGTCTAATTCTATAACATCAAATTTAATTGATATCGTTATATAAGTTGAGTTACATAAACAGTGACATCATGAAACTCCAAGCAATCAGATAGGGGCACATACACAATATAAACAAAGAATTTCCTAAACTACTCGCTGAAATGTTGAAATTCTACAGTTTAGGCATTATTGAGTGCTTTACATTGTGTACTTCAAGTGCTAGCAAGTAAGTGTCCAACTTCTTTAATAATAATCATTGAAGGATATGTTTTTAAAGATTGTCCTTCAGTTGATGTCATAAGAAGAGTGAATACAACTAATGAAAGTTCCAGTATGTGGCTAGGAGATGATGGTTATGAAGGCTATCTGGAAATATGTACATACACAAATCCTGGCCTTCAGTGGATGCCAGTGTGTGGAGGAGGACTATAGACTGACATTATAGTATCCTGTAACCAGTTAGGATATACTTATACTACTACATTAGGTAAGTAACCTCAAGTAATTAGCTACTGTATGTGCAGATATAACTGAAGTTACATTCTTAAGTTTATCAGAAGAACTAGTCAATTGTGCTCCTAAAAATTCAGTATTTGTATTTTATTCCAAGTCATCCCAGGAGGTCTGTGTTCTGTACCTCCAGACACAATTACTAGAGGAATAGAAATAGGAAGATGTGCAGGTACAGAGACAAAGCTCAGTGATTGCCAATCTTCAGAAGGAACTTGTCGCAAGTGGGCAGGAATTGTGTGTACAAGTGAGTAACTGTATTATAACTGTGCATTAGTATTAAATGTAGGCTATAAATTACAGCTTTATTGATGTGTCAAAGAGAAATTTGTTCCGACATTTATTATTGTAATCCATCCTCCTCGTGCTCTAATTGTACGATACCACAAGGATTAAGTTGTATTTGTTATGGAGGTAAAGTTTACATAAATGAATTATTTCTATTTTGGATTTTCACATTATTCTTTCCACAGAATGTATTCCTCCCTGTATGAATGGAGGAAGATGTGTCTACAATAATACCTGCCAGTGTCCTCCACACTGGACTGGAGAACACTGTGAACAAAGTCTGCTATCTACTACCTATACTAACACACATACAGATAAAACCTTATATATTAGCAATATCTCTACTTCTCCTGTGATCTTGCCAAATGAAGGAACATGTATTAGTCATGGTAATTATGCGTACATAAAATAATGTTAAAAAGAAAAAAATGGTTTGACCAGGTAGAAGCATATAACCTCCCATGAGTGTTCATTGGTTGTATTTTTCAGGTTCAGAATACTTTACTCTCTACATCATCATTGCTGTTCTTTCTACTCTGCTGATATTCAGTTGAGTCATTATAATAATATTAACAGCTCGAAAAGCAAAGGATATAAGGTTAATCGATTATTATAAAAGAAAGTTCTATCTTGCTATATTTTTCAGCTACATCAAAACTATGTGTTCAAATTGAAATTATATTTGCTTCTAATGAATTAATGTACATAACATGAGGCCTTAGTCTATAGGGCACAGTGTGTTTTTTATGGCTAGAAATTCAGCAAATGGTATAAGTCAATAATGAGTAGCCTTATAATTTATTCACTGATAATGGTTCACTTATTACCAAGTGATTCAGCTATTATTATATAGTTATTATATTGTGGCATATATATATATTACTCATTTGATACAGGAGAATATCACAAGTCTGTTGGCTTAGTATTTACACAAGTGCCGCAGACACCAGTGTAAATAGTGCCAATAAGATAAGTGATATTCTGTGGTATCCAATGAACAATACTTTTATTATGTACTAGTAACGAGTTTCTAGTGCTATAAACACTTGTATAACCTGAGGGGACGTAATAACCCAACAGAATAATTCTGAACACAGTGATATGAGGAATAGTACCTTAAACTCACCTTTAGCTCATTTTTGTGTTTATTTACCTAGTATAATGTCCTCTAAAATAAAAATAAAATATGTGCTTATATGCTCAAAATTAATATATCTATTATAATGCAGACATAAATCTGATAAAAAGAGGAGTACTTTTGAAGAAGCTGCACTAACTGTCAATCCTTCTTATGGTGTTCATACTCAACTAAAAAGAAACAATACTGATAATCCAACTAATGCGGAGTCACATCACAGAGAACAAGTACCACTAGAACTACAAGAAGAAATTGTTGAAACCAGAAACTTGAGTGCAGTAGAGAGTCTGGAATATTACGCCACTATCTCTGAGTACTAACTTTATTGTTTTCCTTCTTATTATCTCTATTGTAATATAACGGGACTTTTTATTTTTAACAATACTTTAAGCTAGATGTTGTGGTCCATCCCTTTTCTGTCCATCATAGAATGATTGTTTGTGAGTGAGAAAAGTAAAGACACTTTTGGAGTTACTATAATTGGATGGTGTGTTTCATAAGAGGGGCTGTCTAGACATTATGGGTATTGCATATATCCCCCCACCCCCCCCCCCCCCCCCCCCCCCCAGAAAAAACATGCAATTTGTGTTTCTAAAGTGCAAGCTTGCATGTTTGTGTGAGTAATTGTACCATGTTGCTGGCCAATTTTTGATTGGTCATTCTTATAAGGTTGCATTGGGTGGCACATGTGTTATTGCAAGAGAGAGTTGATTGGAGTCATCATATCATTGGGTAGGATAGAACATTCCTCATAATTGTCATAATAGTAAACACGTATTACAGGTAACTACTTAGATAGCATTCTAGACAGGTGGTAGCGGAAATAACACCTTCTTGTTCAGTCAGGGGCAAATACACATCGGCAGGAAAGTTGTTGCAAGATCTTGGGAGAAGAAAGGGAGTTTATATTCTAGAGTAGGTCACACAGATATCCCACTACAAGCTTTGGTATCTTTAACACAAATGTGTTAAATATTATAAGCATATACTGCTACATGGAAATAACTATTTGAGATAATTGGATAAAAATTAAATTAAAACAAGTTTACTCTAACTTTATACTTTGAGGTGAATTGTTTGTCAATTAATTTATTTTAAGTGAATGAGCAAGCATTCGTATAGATAAGAACTTTCAACTTGTCCGCTTTCTAGTCTAAAAAGTCTATAGTCTGGTGGTTAAAAGGTTTGATCCAGAATAAAATGGTATTGAAGTGAATTAAGAACTGTATTTTTAGTGTATAGCATATTCATAATTCACAAAAATCTACTTCGAGGAAAAATATTATACTTTGTTTGAACGAATATTTCCCGCTGTACTAGTCATATAGCTAATAGAAGCTTACAATGTCAGATAGATGTATCTCATGTGCATAATATAGATCTTTTAATGATTCAGCCATTCTCGACTGAAATAATTATAATAATAGAATATTTTTCTCTTTTTAACAGCCAATATCTTTAATTATAACTTAACCAACGTTTCGACTCTTACAAAATTCCTCTTCAGGGGTTAACTATATAGATCTTAAGTATTTTAACTGCAGCTTCTTCTGTTGAAATCTAACACCACAGGAATGAAAAAGAAGCACGAACTTTGATGGACTTTTAGTTTATTGGTGTGTGGAAAATTCTGCTTCTTTTGATCAATATTGCTTTAACACCAATTTTTTTCAGTTTGTACTGTTACTTGACCTACCTCTCCTGTGACCTGTCTAAATGAAGGTAGTAATTCTAACTACAAGTGTGCATTACAATACACAAGTTGAAAGTTCTTATCTGTACGAGTGATGGCTTGTTCACTTAAAAATATTACTTGATAAAAAATTCCCCTCAAAATATAAAGTGAGAGAAATCAGCTACCAATACTTTACATTTATTCAAACAAACAATCTAAAATAGCTGTCTGAATTCATCTAGCAAGAAGACAACAGCATACAAACATATCACCTTATTAACCCCTTTTGTGCTATACAACCTTCAATTTTCTTTCTCCAATCAACAATGTTTGTAGTATGCCATACAACTTAAATTTTTTCCCTATAATTTAAAATGTTTGCAGTATAGCTATATATTATGGAAGTATCGCTGTGACACTGCATCATTTTAATGTAGCATAAGTCTGTGAAGGTATTTCTGACAATTTGCTCATAACATTGGCCACCAATAGCTTTCATATTCATACTCTACTGTCTATTCTAGTGGAACGTCAATTTTATCTGAACTAATTAGGGATTGAAATGTTCGTATAACCAAACAATGAACAGAAGGAAAAAAACTCTTGCTGCTATACACATCACAACAACTATGGTATTAGTTGAATTAGACTTATTTTTGGCATTATGACTGCTTACCAAAGTCCTCCTCAGAAGTCAAAACATCAACGTAAACATGTATAAGTTATTAAACTAAGAAAAAATGTCATTTGATAACACAAATGTGTTCAAACTGCTGCTACCTCGGTTAAATTGACTAAGTCTAATTCAATAGATCAAATTTTAATTGATATCATTATAAAAGTTGTGTTACATAAACAGTGACATCATGAAACTTCAAACAAGTAGAAGGGGAAAACAGGTAATATAAATAAAACCAAAGAATTTCCTAATCTACTCATTGAAATGTTGAAATTCTACAGTTTAGTGGCACTATTGAGTGCTTTAGTACATTGTGTACTTCAAGTGCTAGCAAGTAAGAGTTCCACTTTTTTAATAATGATCATTGAAGGATATGTTTTTAAAGATTGCCCTTCAATTGATATAATCAGACGAGTGAATACAACTACTGGAAGTTCTAGTATGTGGCTAGGAGATGATGGTTATGAAGGCTATCTGGAAATATGTACAAACACAAATTCTGGCACTCAGTGGAGGCCAGTGTGTGGAGGAGAACTATGGACTGACACAGAGGCTAGAGTAGCCTGTAACCAGTTAGGATATCCTAACACTACAACATTGGGTAAGTAACCTCAGACTATAACTATACATTTAGCTATAGTTGAAGTTGCACTCATTGTAGAACTAGTCAATTGTGCTCCTAGAAGTTCAGTATTTATATTTTATTCGAAGCCATCACAGGAGGTCTGTGTTCTGTACCTCCTGACACAATTACTAGAGGAATAGAAACCAAAGAGTGTGCAGGTACAGAGACAACGCTAAATGATTGCCAATCTTCAGAAGGTACTTGCTCTGAGTGGGCTGGAATTATCTGTACATGTGAGTTACTGTATTATCACAAAGCAGTAAATTAAACAAAGTCTTAAAATACAGCTTTTGTAATGTGCCAAAGCGAAATTTGTTCTGACATTTCCTACTGCAATCCATCCTCATTCTGCTCTAATTGTACAATACAACAAGGACTTAACTGTATATGTTTTGGAGGTACGTTTTAACATGTCAATTATTTCTATTTTAGACTTAACATTATTCTTTCCACAGAATGTAATCCTCCCTGTATGAATGGAGGAAGATGTGTCTACAACAATACCTGCCAGTGTCCTCCACACTGGACTGGAGAACACTGTGAACAAAGTCTGCTATCTACTACCTATAGTAGCACACACACAGACAGAATTTAATATATTACCAATAGTACTACGTCTCCTGTGACCGGTCCAAATGAAGGAACATGTATTAATTGTGGTAATTATTCATGCATAAGAATAATGTAAAAAAGACAATATGGTTTAAACAGGTAGATTATCATAACCTCCCATGAGTGTTCATTCATTGTATATTTCAGGTGCAGCATGTGAGAATTTCATTTTCTACATCGTAATTGCTGTTCTTTTTACTCTACTGATTTTCAGTTGTCTCATTATAATTATGTTAATAACTCTTTTCAACAGAAAAGCAAAGGATTTAAGGTCAGTGGGATATTATGAAATCAAATTTAATCTTGCCATTATTTTCAGCTACATCAAGACTGTGTTAATATTGAAATTATTTGCTTCTAGTGAATGTACATAGCATCAAACTTTTAGACTTCAGGGAACCATGTGTTATGCCTAGAAATCCTTTAAATGGTTTTATAAGTCTAAAATGAGTTGCCTTTAAATTTATTCACTGAAAATGATTTACCTATTACCAATTTATTCAGCTATATATTATATCAAGTTATTAAATCATGGCATACTTCATAATATAGTTTTGTTAAATGCATCTGTTGACAAATCTAAATTCCCAATCATATTGAATTCATTTTCATTTTGGAAATATATAGAGATAACTAAATACAAACAAACATAATCGTTAACTCATTTTCTGTTTCGATTTACCTGTATAAGGTCCTCTAAAATAAAAATTGTGTTCTACGCTCGCCATTTATATGACTATTATAATACAGACATCAATCTGATAAAAAGAGGAGTACTTTTGAAGAAGCTGCACTAACTGTCAATCCTTCTTATGGTGTTCATACTAAACTAAAAAGAAACAATAATGATAATCCAACTAATGCGGAGTCACATCACAGAGAACAAGTACCACTGGAACTACCAGAAGAAATGGTTGAAACCAGAAACTTGAATGCAGCAGAGAATCTTGAATATTACGCCACTATCTCTGAGTGTTAACTTTATTGTTATCCTTCTTATTTTCACTATTGCTATATAACGGGATTTATTTTATTAAATAAAGACATTTTAAGCTAGATGTTGTAGTCCATCTCGTTTTCCTATAGAATGATTGTTTGTGAGTAAAATAAAGACGATTTTGGAGTTGCTAAAATTGGGTTGTGTGTTTTGTAGTAGGTGCAGTCTGGACAATTACACATATGACCTTCCCACATGAAATGAAAAAATGCAATTTTTGTTTCTAAAAGCAAACCTGCATGTTTGTGTGAGTTATATCATGTGGCTGGCCAATTTTGATTAGTCAATTACGGTTGCATTGGGTGTAGCATGTATTGTGTGAGATGTGTGAGTTATTGCATAAGAGAATTTATTGAAGTCATCATATCATTGGGGATAGAATGTTCCTCATGATGAACTATTATGTTGCCTGAACTATAAATACTTATTGCACTCTTTGGAAATCTAAATGGGTAGCTACTCAGATAGTATTCTAGACTAATGGAATCAGAACTGCTACCTCTTATAATATTCATACTAAATTGTAATGATAATAATCCAGAAACTTTAAATAAACTTCTTACAAAAAATTATTTTAATATTCGAGCTGAACCAGTGGATTAAAAAACCTTCTATTGGAGATAAAGTTTACACTAATAATTCTCTTCTAAAATCTACTAAATGTATTCCTCCCAGTACGAGTGGACCAAGATGAGTCCATAAACCTGCCAGTGTCTTCCACACCATTGTACGCTATCACACACACATGCAACCCAACATACCCACAATGGCTACACAATATTACCATTAGGTTATGAACGTAAGCTTATCAATTACAGTAAGGTAAAAAAGAAAGCCTCCATCATTGGTTAGTATTCTTGATTTTGTGCTACTCAATTCAGGTAAGGAGTTTCTAGGATCAAGCATAATTGAATAATCTTGGCAAGTTTGCTCTCAATGAAAAAAAATAGAAAATAATTATATTTTTTTAATTTTTTTATAATTTTTAATTTTTAATTCAACTGATGTTGAGTAAAGTAGAGAATTTGGAATATAACGCCACTATCTCTGAGTATTAACTTTATGTATGCCATATTGTTTTGTTTTCATATACTTAGTTCCACTTTGTATTAGAATTGTACTTTTTAATATATATGCAGTAGTTCAGTCTTTTATTTTTTCTTCACTCATGTGATTGATTGTAAATGAAAGAAATAAAGACACTTTTGGAGTTACTAAAATTGAGTAGGGTGTTTAGCAGGAGGTGCAGTCTAGATTTATGGGAAAGTGGGAATGTACTACGCCACAAGACAAAGAACAAAAACAATTTGTGTTTCTAAACAGAAAACTTGCATGATTGGCGAATAATTATATCACGTGTTTAGTAAATTTAGATAAGTCTTTCTTATTAGGTTGCATTAGCTAATTGTGGCACATATATAAATTGTGTTTGCATTATCGCAAGAGAGAGTTCATTGCAATCATTGGCTATATCATTAGGGGAAGGCTAGAACTATCCTCATAGTGCCTTTAAGTTGCCGAAACTGTAAATAATTATTTGCACTCTTGAGAAATCTAGCAGTTCAGATAGCATCCTAGACAAATAGTACCAAAACTACTACCTTTATAATATTCTCACTAAATAATGCTAATAATCCAACCACTAATAAGATTTCACATCACAGAATACCAGAAAAACTTGAAATAAATTTCTTACAAAAAGAAGATAAAAATCTCTTAATGTACAAGCATAGTCTGTGTATTGCCTACATTGGGGTTTCTTAGTTTGTTTGTTTTTTGTTTTTATGAATTGCAATGGCAACTTTAAATATTGTAACTATTGAAATATCATGTTTGTTCATATGTTCTGTAGTCCATCATTTCCTTTCAATTATTGACTACGATTTTTTTAAATAAATCAAGCCAATATGACCCTTAGGCCATGTTGGATTATGCAGTGAATTTATATATGGAGGAGAAGAAAACAAACACAATGGTTTCAATATCATTGTAGAAATTTGGTTAGGTAAATCCTCTGCCCATCCCCATCTTAAAAAAAAACATGCCCAGGTAAATAATATTAATATTCAAGCTGAAGCAGTGGATTCAAAACACTCCATTTTAGAGTTCAAATTATTACATATTATTTCGAATTATTTATATTCTAAAGTTATCTTTATCCTTTATACAAAATGCTGTCCTCCCTGTATGAATGGAGGAAAATGTGTCTATAATAATACCTGTCAGTGTCCTCCACACAAGACTGAATAATACTATGCACAAAATCTATCATCTACTGCCTATACTATCACACATACAAACATGATTACTTTGCCTATGAAAAATAGTTCTACCTGTCGTGTGACTTGTCAGAAAAGAGGTACATGTGGTAGTCATGGTCACTGGTGCATGCCCATCAGAATACAATGGACAGCAATGTGAAGAAGACAAAAGGTTAGTGGAAGTATTGAACTTCTCATAAACAAGCCATTGCTTTAATTATTTGCAGGTGCAGAGAACTTATTCTCTGCATAATCATTGCCATTCTTATTCAAATTTAATTTGCTCGGTATTTATAATAACATTAATAGTTGGCGAGCGAGCGTAGCGAGCGAGACACTTACAGGGGTAACACAATCGAAAATCGGGGATGTCAGTTTATTTTTTTATTTATTTTTAGTCACTAGCTCCAAAATTTTTCAATTACGCGGTAGGTTCTTGATTTTTCACAGACGCTTAAACTCGCCGAAATCATTGGCGGGGTCCTTCCTGTTGGCATTTATTATCCTCCCCTGTGGCATTTAGAACCCTAGCTTGTGACATTTAGTACCCTAGCTCACTCCACCTTCTTTATTGTTTGGAATAGCTACTTGACAATTCTGACACATTTGTATAATATTCAAAATTTTAGGGATATAACAAAGAATTATTTTTATTTTTTTATACTGATATTAAAATAAAGTGATGAGTAGCTAAAACTGATTAAATAAGTTACAACAGCTAATGATGATATTCCTATTTATTTGAGATAATATTCATAGTAACTGAGCATGATTGGAAGTTAAAAGTAAAAGGAGAAGTGAAAGTTGTGCTGGAAGATTGCAAAGTATTCATGCTATTAGCACCACACGAGTAATCAGAAGTTGCTGCAGTAACTCTCCGTTTTGTTTTCTTACTTCGAAGACGAAAAGGCACAATTTGGTGGACAATTCTTGGGTAAATATTTCTTTCAGGGGTGTAACTTCTCATCCGTACTCCGTAGAAATGTGTGCACACCATTGTTGCCATACATTGACACAGTATTTTGTGTCAGCCATGGTCTTAGAAGGTATAGCACTAAGCTTGGCCTTCATAACCTCATCCTCGTTTTTCCTGGGAGCAGCTCCAAGTTATAGTCGTGAACAGAATGTTCCGCTGAATAGCTGGTTGACCAGTAACTAAGGTTTGTTCGCTATCAGACGTTTCCCCGTTTAAAAGGTCCATAATTTCTGGTGATAAAAAGTCCAGTAATGACTCCATAAGTTAGCCTGAGAAGTGGTGGAACAGGCTGTATCACCTAGCTAGCTTTTATTTCTTTTTTTAGTGACTAAATCAGTTAGACAGAGGCACCAAGGAAACTACCGGATTTAGGAAACGCCTCAGGCCCCTAGTAGCACCCTCGCTTCGCTCGGGATGCTACAGCTCAGGGCCTTCGGAATTCCTAAATCCGGTAGTTTCCTCGGTGCCTCTGTCTAACTTATTGGCGAGCGAGCGTAGCGAGCGAGACACTTACAGGGGTAAAAATGAAAAAATCGGGGATGTTTATTGGCGAGCGAGCGTAGCGAGCGAGACACTTACAGGGGTAACACAATCGAAAATCGGGGATGTCAGTTTATTTATTTGTATATATGTATGGACGTACGTAAGGCATTTTTGTACTTTGACCCTCGCGTTTTTGTGTTAGTTCGGTTGTCGACCCTGTCCCAAATTGCACTAAACAGAATCCTCTGGTTTATCGATCAGTACCCGTATCACCCTAGAAATTGAATTGTTTACCGTTTTGAATTCTTTTGCTGGTGCAGTTAAAACTTGAAAACTTAAGGGACTTCCATTTCTATTCGAGTTAGTGGCGGTGGTAAGCCAATGCGCTCTTTGTCATGGTTCTAAGCCGTGCGCAACAGTATTTACTTGAAAATGCATTGTCCACTAGACTAACCACGAAGGTAAGTCTTGTGTAGGTGTACAACAGCATTTACTGGAAAATTCATTGTCCACTCCATTTTACCCGTTTAAGTTGTGTCTGATTTCTAGCCTAATCTTAAGTCTTACATAGGAGAAGATACTAATTAATTTTCTGGCTGGTGTGAGTTATCTTGGTTAATGCGCTATTTGTCATAGTTAACCCTACTCAACAGTATTGTTCTGACCTGAAAATTCATTGTCCAATAGCCAAATCACTGAAGAAAGTAAGTCTTGTGTTGGTATATCAAGTGAACAAGTGTATGTGAAGGTGCCGTGTGTTACAAGGACTGCTTAGCTAATGAAAAATCTTTACCTTTATTGACAGGTTAGGTTTTTGTCTCTGACCTATCTGATTTTTTGCCTACACAGTTACGTCTTGTGTACTTATTGAGTCCAATTTCTAACTGATAGCATTCAAATGGCAAATTTACATTTGGTCCTATATTGAAGAGAACCATTGTAGACTTGTTCAAGGTGTGACCACTTTTAAAACCATGGAGGGCGCTATGCCCACAACCACAAACTTCTGAGTTTTGAGCCAGCTAGATAGCCATCACATAACTCTTCATGATAATACAAAGATTACACATTTTAAAGCATATATTATATGTTTATAATTGGTTAAAATATATATTTTAAGTGGTTAATATGGAGTTAAGATACATAAGTTAATATGGACAGTTAAGATAAATAAGTTATTTAAATACAATAATGTATTTGCTCTTCTGATTGTGGTGGTATTGCTGCTGTCTACAAAAAAAAGTGCATCATATCATAACAGCTACAGGTTAAACCATGATGACTTACCTATTTCTTTTTCTTCTTCTTCTTTTTTTCTGTATTAAAATGAAGTAAATTATGAGAATTTTAATACTATATAGCTATCTACTCACTTTATTATTTAAAACTTTTTTTATTTCTTGAGCCACTGGGGGCTCAGTCTTCTCTTCCTTTTGTCTTTGTCTTCCATTCTAACACAATTATATCACAACTGATACAATTCTTCTCCTAAATAATCTACTCACTTGTTCTGCCATAGGCTCTGGTTCCATTGTTAAAGCAGGTGACAAATCTAACCGCTAAGTAGCTACTGATCATGCGCAAACTACACAAAACCGATGGTAGTCGCGCCGAGAACATTTCTCCCGCCTTTTACTCTTTGCACGTACTGCGCAGTTATTTTTCTGAGTTGTATAAAAACCAAATAAACTGAGCACCCGCGTTATTGCTACCTTGATACGAGATTCCTACAGCAATTGCGGTGTGGATTAGGCGAACTAAGGCTAAGTTCTATAATTTGTGTGGCGGTGTTTCATTTATTTTATTCTTATTTTCTTTTACTTGTCAAGGTTTTGTGCTTTATAACTAATGGAGCTCGATAATCCCAACCTGAAAAAGGAAAGTGCGAATGAAAAACGGGCTCGCCTTGACAAAAAAAACCAGAGGGCACAAGAACTGAGGAGGGCTGAAACCGAACAAGAAAGGCAAGCCCGCCTAAAAAAAAGAAATGAAAAGGACAGGGCTAAACGCAAAGCAGAAAGTCCTCTAGAAACTGAGCAAAGACGAAAAAACAGAAAAATTGATGAAACAAATGAATCCGAAGTGCACAAAGAAGTTAGATTAGAGCATAAGAGGAGCAAACTAGCACAAGAATCCCTTGATAGAAGAGCTGCTAGATTAAATGAAATGAGAATTCAGCAAAAACATAGACTAGCAGTTGAGAGCCAAGAGAATCGATCTGCTAGGCTACAAAATATGAGGATCTTGCAAAAAGAACATTTAGCCAATGAAACCGGAGATGACAGGGCTGCTCGGCTGGAACGCCTGAGTGTTCTTAAAGATGAACGCTTAGCCAAGGAAACACAAGAAGAGAAAGCTGCTAGACTAAAGTATCAAAGCACTCTTCAGGAAGAAAAAATAGCAAACGAAACTGTACACAAACGGGCTGCTCGACTGAAACATCAGAACAATTTGCAGGAAAAAAAAATGGCTAAAGAAACATCAGATGAACGGGCTGTTCGACTGAAGCGTCAATGTGCTTATAAAGAAAATGCTTTGGCCAATGAAACTCCAGATGAACGAGCTGTTCGACTGAAGCGTCAATGTGCTTATAAAGAAAATGCTTTGGCCAATGAAACTCCAGAACAAAAATCTGCTAGACTTCAAAACATGAGTGTCTATAAACGACAATTTGCTCAAGATGCACTATTAAAAGTTATCAATGCTGAACATTTACATAATAATGAAACTGCTCCTCTAATTCATCAAGCCATTCTTAAAGATAAAGTTGTGAAAGAGAAGATGGACAAATTTCATCACGAAATGTCTTCAATCGAGTCAACAATATGTATTGTATGCTCAGAAAAATTTCCTGGCACTAAAATGGCATCACTGTCAACTACATGTATACGATGTTATCGAGACAAAGCAAACCCAAAACTTTATTCCTCTGAAAACAATATGAATCCTGGAGCAGTGCCCAATGAATTACAGGTTTGTGACATAAATTTGAATTTTCTATTGTATTACAGAACTAACCCGTTGAAATCACTTTAATAATAAACATTGCATAATATAAATGCATCCTCACATTATACACATTTTATAGTTATTCCATCCATGTAACTGTATCTGAGTAAAAAATTTAAATTACATTAAAGCAATAAAAGCATTCTAATAAGCTGTGAAGCATAATTATTAAATATATATATTATATTGATCTATTGATATATAACTGAGTACCATAAAATAATGTTTATATGTTTATATTTATATTCAAAATTAAGGGGTTGTCACAAGCAGAGGAAATGTTGATCTCGACTGTTATGCCACTAATGTCCATCTATCGACTACCCCATGGTCAGTATGGATACAAAGGCCATGTAATCAACCTGCCACAGGATGTCACTTCTTTTGCGTCCAGCCTTCCAAGAAACACAAAAAATCTTGATGTGTTGATCGTGAGGAAACATGGCTCAGATAATACTCACAAGGACTTTAGAGTGAGACGCTCAGTTGTCCTACATGCTCTCCTGTGGCTAAAACAGCACAACAAGTATTATCGTGATGTGACAATTGATATGGAAGAAGTTAAGCAGCTCCCTATTGATGGAAATCTTTCCAATATTACCACTATTGAAGATGCATCCATCAAAATTGAAGACAAAAGCCAGCAACAAGAGGAAAATGATGAAAGTAATCAAGAATTGGGATCCTTTGTTCCAATTACTGTGCAAAAGGGCACAGAAGAAGAGACTGTCAAGAAGTCCATAAAGGAGCGACAAAAACCGCATCCAGACAATATAATTCCATGGCCGTCTCGAGGGGACACTCCAATAAACGAGTTTGTCACCGAAGGATACATCTCCTGTGCCTTCCCTACATTGTTTCCCACTGGTAATGGTGATTTTTTGGCTCCAAGACAGCGTACTGTAACGGTGGGGAATTACTTCAAGCATTTGATGCGTTATGAAGATGGCAGGTTTGCCAAACATCCTCGTTTTCGATATTTTGCTCTCAACACCGAAATGAGATGGCGTGCTCTCCAAACTGGTAAGATTTACATAAAGCAACACCCAAAAGATGCACGTCTGTCTTTGGAAGACTTGAAGGAAATGATCAGTAGTGGAGGGAAAGAGCTCAGCAAGCGAGTACTACATTATGCCACCAGCTTACGTGGAACTAAGCAATTTTGGTTCAAGCAGCGAAGTAGGCTCATTTCCATGATTGACTGTCTCGGTATGCCCACTGTATTTTTCACTCATAGTGCCGCTGACAATCAGTGGCCTGAGCTGGCTCGTTTGATTGCTGAAAATCCAGATGAAAGTTCCAGCCGCAGCTCTGCAGTCAATAACAACCCGGCCATTGCCGATTGGTTTTTCTATGAACGAATTAGCAAGTTCATGAAAACATTTTATGTGGATGTTCTTGGAGCCACAGATTACTGGTTCAGATTCGAGTGGCAGCACAGGGGATCTCCTCATGTACATGGTGTAGCTTGGCTGCACAATGCACCAGACATTGAGAAACTATTGTCATCTGATGACAGTGCTGAATTGTTGGATGCTGCTGAGAGGATTACTGCATATGTTGATGGCCTGGTTAGTACAATGAACCCAGGAATTCCTGCTGATGGGAACAACATAATCAATTCTATTCCCTTACCTAAGATTAAACCGCATGTGTGCAACCAACAATACCAAGGCATAAATAACTTGGAAATGGACCTGGTTGATTTAGTTGCTACTTGCCAACGGCACACAAGATGCTCAACATCATATTGCTTGAAGCGTAAGAGAGGCAAGCAGGAGTGCAGGTTCGGCTACCCCAAACCATTACAGCAAGTGACTACTATCACCACACAAGAAGGTGAACCTGTAGTGCTGACTTCCAGAAATGACAATTTGTTGAATGCCTACAACCCAGTACAATTGTCAGCTTGGAGAGCCAATGTTGATATGCAGTACATTGTGTCCAGAAACAAAGTCATCAAGTATGTGGCAAAATATGCTACCAAATCTGAGCCTCGTTCAAAAGGTCTGCAAGAAGTATACAGTACAATCATGAAAAGCATCAAAGAGGATGCCACACCACTCAAAGTAGTGCAAAAGCTATTAACAAGCACTATTGGAGAGAGAGATTTTTCTGCACAGGAGACATGTCATCTTCTTTTGATGCTGCCCTTGTTTAGAGCTTCTCGAGATTTCGTTGTTCTTAGTCTTGATGGTTCTCGACAGGTGACCGAAACATTTGAAGAAGACAAATCTGTGACTGTGGACTCCCAACTGGACCACTATTGTGCTCGTCCTGATGTCCCAGAGTTTAGAGAAGTGTCCCTGCTGAAATTTGTTCAGAAGTACAGAATCCCCAAGAAAATTGGCAGTGCACTGGTGCAAAGGAACAAAGATGTAATAGTGATACCACGTCCTTATTGCTCACCAGATCCACAAGGACCACAATATGAGCAATATTCAAAGCAGAAACTCATGCTTCACAAGCCTTTTGTTCAACTGGATGAGCTACTTGGAGGATGTGACACATATGCAGCTGCTTATGCTACTTTTCTTCAGTCTGGTAATGTGCCAAAGTCTCTTGCTGATGATATTCACAGGCTAGAAATGGCACAGGCAGAAGATCAACAGACTGTTGATGAAGAGGTGACTATTATTTATATTTTCAAACAATTCATTTTTTATTCATTTATATGTATTCATTTTGCAGGCATGTGATAACGATGACAATGATGATCAAAACAAGAACACTGTATTGGATTGGATGCAGCTCTGTTATCATCACACAGAATTTGAGCAAGTTGCTTCTACTTGTGAAGTCGACTGGTCTGCTGCTGGAAAAAAGTATGACAACTTGCAGGAAATGCCTTCCTTTATTGCACAGCACAAACAGCATTTTGTCTACTCTGCATATGAAACTGAGGCTGAAGCACAAAATTTGAAAGGAAAGCAGAGTGAAGCTTACCAAATAGTATGCAATCACTACCATGGCAAACTGTGTGGGTCACCTCTAAGGATGATCATCTCTGGCACAGCAGGAACTGGAAAGTCATATTTGATAAAGTGCTTGAAGAAATTGTTGGGCGATTGCCTTCGTGTGACAGCTCCAACTGGAGTGGCAGCTTACAATGTAGATGGCTATACGCTTCATTCGCTTCTCAGCATTCCTGTCACTGGAGACTTTAAGGACTTGGAGGGACAGCGTCTCAGTGCTCTTCAAGGATCACTTTGTGGCGTTAGGTACTTGATAATTGATGAAATGTCAATGGTTGGCCGAAAACTATTTGGTCAGGTAGACAGAAGACTTCGCCAGGCATTCCCTCAAAGGTATCTGTTTATTGTTACTCGTAACTCAACTGTGTTTCATGTTGTTTTTTTAATGAAAAAAATCTAGATCTCATGAGGTACTGGGTGGATGTTCCTGTCTACTGACTGGAGACTGGGGTCAACTACCACCAGTGATGGACTTGCCACTGTACACTACAGCAACAAAATCTGAACTGTCTGACCTTGGCAGTGCTAATTATCGTCTCTTTGATTGTGGTATTGTTTTGAAACAAGTACTCAGGCAAGAAAGCCTAGACTTTAAAGAGTTACTCATGCGTCTCAGAAATGGTGAAATTACTTTGGATGACTGGAAAGTTCTGATGAAACAGACTCCAGCTGCAGTAGGAAATGCCAGCACATTTCAGGAAGCTCTACATCTTTTTCCAACTGCTGCAGCAGTGGCTGAGTACAATGTTGAAAAATTGCGAACAAATTCTCAGCCAGTAGCAAGAATTGAAGCCATCCATTCTGGTCCTAGAGCTAGCAGAATTCCTGCAAGTGATGCTGGTGGATTGGAACCAGTTATTTTTTTAGCATGCAAGGCACGTGTAATGCTGACTGCTAATCTGTGGGTTCAAGTTGGACTGGTTAATGGAGCACTTGGTACAGTTGTGTCAATTTGCTATGATGGTGCAGATCAATCACCACCAAGTTTACCAGTAGCAGTGACAGTAAAGTTTGATTTCTACACTGGTCCTACTCTGGCAGATGGCACTGTTCCAATAGTTCCACTACGCCGCACATGGTTGTCCTCTACCTACCCATGCTCGAGACTCCAGCTTCCCCTAAAATTGGCCTGGGCAGTTACAATTCACAAGTCCCAAGGTATGACATTAGACAAAGTTATCATTGATGTGGGGAAAAAAGAATTCTCGGCTGGACTGACTTTTGTGGCATGCTCACGTGTGCGGCATGTAAAAGATCTGCTTTTCAATCCTCCGTTCGCTTTTCAACGTGTAGCACATCTAGCCAGCAGCAGACGTCATAAGGAAAGACTCCATGAAGACCTCAGATTAGAGAAACTCAGCAATAGTTTAGGCTCACAAACAACACTGTCAGTCAAGTCTGAGTCGTGCACAGATCACAGAATTAGCGAGGAGGCAGAAGAAGCAGAAACAGCAACAAATGTGCCCCATATTCCAATTCCATCATCAGGGGAAGCACATGATGCCTGCTGTAATGGAGACTGCAAAAATGTTATCGCTAATGAACCACCTCTTCCGGTCGAAAGAAAAAAGAGTCTCACTGATGATGTTGTTGTCACTAGCGTTGACACCCATACTCACCAATTCCACTATAACCCTGTCAATGAAGAGTGGCAGCGTGCACAATGTGAAAGGCTTGGATTGCAGTACTGTGGACCAAATGGAGTCACTCCTGGTGGTTCTAATGTCCCATTAACACGTCCGACCAATTTCAAGAGGATAGTTGGCGATGGAAATTGCCTATTTCGATCTTTTTCTTTGATTCTTACAGGGTCGGAAGAGCAGCACTTAGCTATACGAGGTGCTATCGTACAGCACATGAGAACAATTGGGGATGCGATATGGCCACATCAGATTGCTCCTCTTCTGAGACAGATTCAAAATCTTGGAGAAGTGCACCTTGTTGGCTCAGTTTATACAGATGCAGAATGGGAGCTGGGAATTGAGCAGTATATTGCAGCAACCAGGATGAATCAAAACAGGGCATGGGGATCGGAGGTTGAAGTCATGGCATTGGCACACCTTCTGGATACCCCAATATACAGTTATGATACCGTGAGTGGTTGGAATCTATATATCCCAGGTATGGTGCATGGTACATTTAATTTCAGTCATACAGATACACATCAAATGGCTATGTATGTGCACCATGCTGTTAACCACTATGATGTGGTCAATTCAGTGCAGTAATTGGTTAAATTTGGCAAAATTTAATAGTGGTCACATCAAATGCATAGCGCACAGGCTTTGTAATTGTTGTCTTTCTTGCTGTAAAGCGGGAATTGTCTTTATGGTAGTAGTTTGAGTTGACTTTATTAGGAGACACCAAAATTAGCATTCTTGGACTCATGTACTGATTTCACAATGTGTGGGCTGTAATAATGTGGAGCCCTGAGCTCTTTGTGTGCCTCTGCAAAGACGACCTCCAGGAATGCATTTTTTGCTGGGATTTCCGGTGTTTCCTGAGCTCACTAACTGGGTGGCAGGGAGTCCCAGTAATCACAAAGTGTCGTCTATGTCCACACATTTCGGTACAGTTCGCCATCCAAACAGTCCTCAAATTATTTGTCCATTTAGAACCTAGCTTGTGTGCCAGTATAAATAACTGGGTATTTTAAGCTGGAGGTCCTAAGTTATTTTTCATCAACTATATTCAACTAAACGTCATATTTTATGCTCATCAAATTTATACTCAAGTTCTTAAAAATTTCAATGTCAAGTATTGAACTCAAGTCTTATAAATTTTGAATATTTTTATAGTCAAATTCTTATACTCGAGTGCTTCAAGTTTACACCTTAAAGAAAGATTTTTAACTGCAGCAAGCTGCTTACAAGTACACCTTATTTGCTTTAACTTTTAATATTAACTTTCTTCTTTAAATATGAAGGAGGAAATAAATGGTTTTATCATGAACATAAATTTCATATGACTAGCACAACATTTCAAGTTCTACTTTTTTAACAGTCCTGAAGCATTTTTTTGTATCACAAAATATATTATTAAACATTTTCACAAATAATAATAATTACATTCATTAAAATTTTCTAAAAAGGACCCAAAGTAAATATCAGTGCATTTGAAAATGTGACTACTATGGTCCCCTCTGAAATATTCGGAGGGGGGCAATCATCTGTCGAAGATGAGTACAGATGATTGTCCATATCTATCATATGTCACATCCAAAATTACCAACTTTTAAACAATAGTAAATAACACATATGCAATACATTCTTGGAATAGTGTACAGTATCAACTGACAGATTGTCTATCTGGTTTATACAAAACTTTGAAATGGTTGGTAACTTTGTATGTGTATGTATGGTTATGGTATGCTGATGAGCTCAAAAAAGAGCGAAACAATCATTTCCCCCCCTAAAATTATCATACAGTGTACTCATTTTAAATTGCATTTTCTCTAAGTGGCATTATTTCATTTTATTTTCAGCTGGGCCAGCTCGCTCGCCATTTGCGCTATTCGAGCGCACCACTAGTTTATTTGTATATATGTTTGGACGTACGTATGTCATTTTGTACTTTGACCCTCGCGTTTTTGTGTTAGTTAGGTGCTCGACCCCGTCCCAAATTGCACTAAACAGAATCCTCTGGTTTATCGATCAGTACCCGTATCACCCTAGAAATTGAATTGTTTACCGTTTTGAATTCTTTTGCGGGTGCAGTAAAACTTGAAACTTAAGGGACTTCCATTTCTATTCGAGTTGTGGCGGGGTGGCGGTGGTAAGTCAAAAATGCGCTCTTTGTCATGGTTATAAGCCGTGCGCAACAGTATTTACTTGAAAATACATTGTCCACTAGACTACCCCGAAGGTAAGTCTGTGTAGGTGCATGTCCAGTTGTGTCAAAGCATTGTGTGTTACAACCACTACTTAGCTAAAGAATATCACAAAGAAAACTTTTAAATAACGTGTATTGTTTCAATCAAGCAGTTGCAGGGAGTTGTTACTATGGCACTGAAATCCCTTTACCCTGTATGCTAAATTTAAAAACTGGACCTTATTCAGTAGCTTCAGTGTTAGAAGTCAAAATCATTCATATAAAAATAATTTAGTCTTTAGGCTCGCTCGCCATTTGTGCTCAAGCACATCACTAGTTTATTTATTTATTTATTTATTTGTATATATGTTTGGACGTACGTATGTCATTTTGTACTTTGACCCTCGCGTTTTTGTGTTAGTTTATGTGGTCGACCCGGTCCCAAATTGCACTAAACAGAATCCTCTGGTTTATCGATCAGTACCCGTATCACCCTAGAAATTGAATTGTTTACCGTTTTGAATTCTTTTGCGGGTGCAGTTAAAACTTGAAAACTTAAAGGACTTCCATTTCTATTCGAGTTAGTGGCGGTGGTAAGTCAATGCGCTCTTTGTCATGGTTATAAGCCGTGCGCAACAGTATTTACTTGAAAATACATTGTCCACTTACTGCGAAGGTAAGTCTGTGTACCGTTTTGAATTCTTTTGCGGGTGCAGTTAAAACTTGACAACTTAAGGGACTTCCATTTCTATTCGAGTTAGTGGCGGTGGTAAGTCAATGCGCTCTTTGTCATGGTTATAAGCCGTGCGCAACAGTATTTACCTGAAAATACATTGTCCACTAGACTACTGCGAAGATAAGTCTGTGTAGGTGCATGTCCAGTTGTGTCAAAGCATTGTGTGTTACAACCACTACTTAGCTAAACAATGTCACAAAGAAAAAAACTTTTAAATAACGTGTACTGTTTTGTTGTTGTTTTTTACCTTCAATTCAAGCAGTTGCAGAGAGTTGTTACTATGGCACTGAAATCCCTTTACCGTGTATGCTAAATTTAAAAACTGGACCTTATTTTCAGTAGCTTCAGTGTTAGAAGTCAAAATCATTCATATAAATATAGTATAGTCTTTAGGCTCGCTCGCCATTGGTGCTCAAGCACATCACTAGTTATTTATTTGTATATATGTTTGGACGTACGTATGTCATTTTGTACTTTGACCCTCGCGTTTTTGTGTTAGTTATTTGTTCGACCCCTTCCCAAATTGCACTAAACAGAGTCCTCTGGTTTATCGATCAGTACCCGTATCACCCTAGAAATTGAATTGTTTACCGTTTTGAATTCTTTTGCGGGTGCAGTTAAAACTTGAAAACTTAGGGACTTCCATTTCTATTCGAGGTAGTGGCGGTGGTAAGTCAATGCGCTCTTTGTCATGGTTATAAGCCGTGCGCAACAGTATTTACTTGAAAATACACTGTCCACTAGACTACTGTGAAGGTAAGTCTGTGTAGGTGCATGTCCAGTTGTGTCAAAGCATTGTGTGTTACAACCACTACTTAGCTAAAGAATATCACAAAGAAAACTTTTAAATAACGTGTATTGTTTTGTTGTTGTTTTTTTTCCTTCCAAGCAGTTGCAGAGAGTTGTTACTATGACCTTATTTTCAATAGCTTCAGTGTTAGAAGTCAAAATCATTCATATAAAAATAGTATAGTCTTTAGGCTCGCTCGCCATTTGTGCTCAAGCACATCACTAGTTTATTTATTGGCGAGCGAGCGAAGCGAGCAAGACAGTATTAGGGGTGGATAATGCAAAATCGGGTATATGTTATATGTATATATGTATGTGGGATGGTACGTATGCCCTTTAAACGCGCTCGCGCGGAACTTTTTTCTCCAAAAAATACGGCTTTTTAGGCTTGACCCCCAGTTTATACTTTATACTTAAGCTCCAAAGTGTGAGAAAATTCCTGCTAAATTGCTTGCTTTTCAAGAAACAAAAAGTTGATTCGACAGGTTACTATGGCATTGAAGACCCTTTTCCAGATTTAATTTCAAATTCGCCGTTTTATGGGGGGGATACGGAGTGCCGGTTGTTGGTTGTCAAGAGCTGTTGGTAGTCAGAATGCCGTAGTATTAATGCTAAGGAAGCTACTACTTCTCGAGGGAAGCTGAGGTAAGTGCGTAATTCCATATTTGTTAGCTAAATATGCAAAATTAACTCTGGCCTATATTTTTTGTAGCTAAGAGCTTGTCAACAGTGACTGGTAAATTCAAATAGTCAGATTGGCTCAAATTTGGTACTACAAAAGTTACCACTGCTCAAGAGAATGAGGTAAGAAAATAATTTTGTATTTGTGTGCTAAAATTGATTGTTTTTGTTTTTGTAGGTGAGAGCTTGTTGTCAAGAATTCAAGGTAATTCAGATGGTCAAAGTAACTTCAATTTGATACTACAGAAGTTATCAAAACTCAAGAATGATGTAAGTAGTAATTCCATATTTGTTGGCTAAAATTACACTGGTTTATTTTTTTATCGTATATGAGAGCTTGTTCAAGAGTTACTGGTGATTGAGATTATCAGAATGGTTGATGTTTGATACTATAAAAGTTACCATTAATCAGGTAAAGAGAGTGATTTTGTATTTGTTTGCTGAAATAAAATGTCATAACTGCTATTATAGTGTTTGCATGAACTAAACTAAAACATAGTAACAATAGTTAGTTTTATGTTACCTAACATCAGGCTCGCTCGCCATTTGTGCTCAAGCACACCACTAGTTTATTTATTTATTTGTATATATGTTTGGACGTACGTATGTCATTTCGTACTTTGACCCTCGCGTTTTTGTGTTAGTTATGTGGTCGACCCCGTCCCAAATTGCACTAAACAGAATCTTCTGGTTTATCGATCAGTACCCGTATCACCCTAGAAATTGAATTGTTTATCGTTTTGAATTCTTTTGCGGGTGCAGTTAAAACTTGAAAACTTAAGGGCCTTCCATTTCTATTCGAGTTAGTGGCGGTGGTAAGTCAATGCGCTCTTTGTCGTGGTTATAAGCCCTACTCAACAGTATTTACTTAAAAATGCATTGTCCACTAGACGAACCACGAAGGTAAGTCTTGCGTAGGTAAGTCTTGCGTAGTTATGTTCAGTTGTGTGAAAGTATTGTGCGTTACAACTACTATTAAGAACATCACAAAGAAATTTTTAAATAACTTGATTTGATTTTGTTGCTTCTTTTTCAATTCAAACTGTTGCGGGAGCGGTTACTATGACATTGAAACCCCCTTTACCTCATACGTAATTTAAAAAATCGACTTTATTTTAATAGCTTGAGTGTTAGTTGTTAAAATCAAATTAAACAATAGTGTAGTGTAAGGCTCGCTCGCCATTTGTGCTCAAGCACACCACTAGTATGTATATATGTATGGACGTACGTAAGGCATTTTTGTACTTTGACCCTCGCGTTTTTGTGTTAGTTCGGTTGTCGACCCCGTCCCAAATTGCACTAAACAGAATCCTCTGGTTTATCGATCAGTACCCGTATCACCCTAGAAATTGAATTGTTTACCGTTTTGAATTCTTTTGCCGGTGTCACAGTAAATACTGTCGCTCGGAAATTCTGTCGCAGCGGCGGCAAAATTTACTAGTAAAAATTGTCGCTCCCGGTAAATTTTGTCGCTTGTAGAAAGCGGTGACATTTAGTTCCTAGTATTTTGTCCAGCATGGATCAGCAAGAATATGATCTCCTTTATGAGTACATAAGAAGGAAAGAATTTCCCACCACTATAAGTAAGAACAAGAGAGATTCCTTGCTAGGAAGAGCAAACAATTTGAAGTTATGGAGGATGGACTGTTATATTTCAAAGACAAGAAGAACAACAAGAAATTAAAGGTTAGTCAAGTGCTATTTATTGAGCTAGCTACATTGATCCTTTAGTTATTATTCCAAAATTTGTAAGGTTGTGCCCCAGTCGCAAAAGCAGGCAGTGATCGAAGGCTGCCATTCAGATGCCTTTGGAGGTGGACACTTTGGCAGGGACAAGACTTATTTCAAAGTTACTGAGAGATTCTATTGGAATGGTATAATGGAGGATATTAAAAAGTATTGCCAGTCCTGCGACAAGTGCCAGAGAGCAAACAGGCAAGTTATTCATCTATTTCAAGTGACATATCAATACCAAATACAAATCCATGATTGTCACAATGGATTGTGAATTATTGACTAGTAATTGTTTAAAGGCTGCTTGATTTACATACTTTTATATACTATTGGGTCCATACCATTAACCTGCAACTATCACACCTCTATAGAACTACTCATACGGGCCATCATCAACACCTCTATTTCTTATTCATAACCGCCACGTCTGTAAATTACCTAGCTACATATTAGCTCTTTACCAACTCTTTACCATCTCTTTTGGATGAATGACTAGATACTAAACAATAAAGATAGCGCATGTCACAGCAGAACTTCATTTCACTATACTGTTACTTTTTAATATACTAGGAGATATTACTAAGTCCTTGTCAAGTCATAATTAGAGTGCCAGAACTGAAAGTGAGAGCTGGCAGCAAATGTATCTTAGTATAATATATGTACACAGAGTTGTACTTCTAGATTTTGGTTACTTAATTATATTGGTATATATTTTACACATTCATACTCCTATATTTATGCAGAAAGTTTGATAAATTTACAGCAGAGCTCCATCCAATTCCTGTGAAAAATGAAGTTTGGGATACAATAGGAGTAGATTTGATTGGGCCACTTCCAGTAACACCGAGAGGAAACAAGTACATCATGACAGTTTCTTGTTTCTTTTCTAAGTGGCCTGAAGCTACTCCACTTCCTAACAAAAATGCTACAGGAGTGGCAGAATTTTTGTTTAAATGCTTTACTAGACATGGTTGTTGTAATGTAAAGATAACGGATCAGGGAAGAGAATTCGTAAATCAAGTAAGAGATTATGCTTTCATTTTGTAACTATGGTTAAAAATAATACTTTTACTAAAGGTCAATGATGAGTTGTGCCGACTTACAGGAGTAGAGAGTCGATTAACAAGTGCATATCACCCTCAATCTAATGGCTTAGATGAGAGGTTCAACCAAACTTTGCAGCGGCAGTTGTTAAAATACATTGATGATAAACAAGATGATTGGGATTTGTATCTTGATGCTATTTTGTTTTCGTATCGAGTGTCTCAACAAGCTAGCACTAAGTACTCTCCTTTCTATTTAATGTATGGTCGACAGGCACGGCTTCCAATTGAATTTCAGAAACAGAATGATGATGGTAATGGTACTGATATTGAAACAGACAATTCCATAGGTAATATAAGCGCATGTGAAGTCCAGTAATCTCATTATTTTCCCTATAGTTGATAGTGTAGATATAGAAGAGAGAACTAGAATGATGGTTGAATTACGTAAGAAAACTCTCGTTAACATTGAAAAGGCACAGGAAAAACAGAAAATGTATTATGATGAAAAGCATTGTAAAGATAAAGAGATGTTCAAGGTAATTTCTAAGCATAATTTTTATGCTGGTTTTTTAATCACTGATTTTGGCTTGTTGTTTTGAGGTCGGTGCACTAGTCCTTTTAAAAAATAGTAAAAAGCTATCCAGAAAGGGATCAAAGCTGGAACCAAACTGGACAGGACCGTACATGATTCATGAAGCTAAAGGAAAAGGAACATATAGACTTTGTTCTAAAAATGACTCCACCATTGTTTTGAAATCTCTGTATAATGGGAGCACGATTAAAGCTGTACTATGATCGAGATCTGTCACAGGTAAAATATTGATTGTTATTATGAATTTTTTTGTTCAGAAATCTATTTCAAATGAGAATAAAGTTGAAGACAAGGTTTGTTGATTTTACCTGCAATAAAAACAACTGCAAACTTCATTACTATTTTACTGCATAGAATGTCACAAAGTCAAAATTGGAACCTCAGGGCGAAGATTCCTTCAAAAGTTTACCACTTACATACCATTGCTCACATGAGGTAAGGTTACTATTTCATTATTAAATCTTACTATTTGACATCCTAACTACATTAAATATTCTCTGGAAGTGTTCATGCTACAAGTTTCCTCAATTACATAAAACCATGTAAACATACATATAGGAATTGATAACTAAATTGATTGAGCAGCTAATGGACAACTACCTTCTTCGCTTGTGGAGAACTGGTGGTAATTTGAGAACACATAATTCTGATTGTGATGATCCATCTGAGGTATTTCTCACCATATGATTTATGAATTCATTATAATTTTCTTTAATTTAACTCTTTAATTTTATATATTATAGATTAATACAACCTGTTCGGATAATGAGTATCATTTGAGTAAGGATTTGGATGTTGTGCTCTGGATGACACACAGAGAGTATAATGGCAAGCCTAAGCTACAGGATACGATAAATTTTGTCACAGTTAATGTTGACTTTCATGCTGAGTTCGATTGTTTTAAGGCACGTATGTTATCAAAAGGATCTAGCTTTGTTCTAGTCAATGAGCTGCTAAGCCTATATTGCTCCATGTGTTCATTGGAGTTCTCTTGTGTGCAAATGGCTGGAGGCTGTTATGTGAGGCTATCAGGAGATGAAATGGACCTGCTAATTGACTGGATGGTAGATCTGAAGGGGAAATATATGGAGGATGGTGAAGCACTGTTGTCTTCTTTAACTGGAGCATTATTATCATTCAAGACAGGTTAGGTAGAAATAATATATTGTGTGTTTGTTGTAGTTAACATGTTATCATTCAGGTACCAAGAGAAAAACTATTGAAGAGTCTGCCAGAATGAAGAAAAAACATAGAAGTAATGAAAACCATGCTATCAAGTGAGCTATTGATATGATTTTAAAATGTATAGCTAATTACAATGTCAAATTCACAGGCATTCGATAAAAAATGTGCAAGCTCAAAAACTCTTTGAGATAATTCGTCAGGAAGAAATTACTTTGAAGTATGTACTTACAATAGTAATTAATAATATTCAGATTTACTATGTTGTGTGTATTTTAGGGAAAGCAGAATAAATGATATTGATATCATCACAGCTCATGATATCGATCTCACAGCTCATGATATCACCACTACTAAATCAAAAAATAGTTTGAACTGGATTCCCAATTTGCATCTAACTATGTCTGACAAGAACACTATACTTCATCCGGCTGGGTGGTTAACAGATACAATTATTGATGCAGCGCAGAAACTTTTGAAGCAACAGTTTCCCCACATTCAAGGCCTTCAGCAAGTAGCATTGGGGTTGACAATGTCTTTTGAAATGCAGAGTGGCGAATTTCTGCAAATACTTCACTGTAACAATCATTGGTTTACAGTATCTTCTATGGGAAGCAATCAAACATCTGCTGTTAATGTTTTCGATAGTATGTATGATTCAATTCCAGCCTTAGGAAAGGCGCAGATTGCTTGCCTTCTTAAAACTTCAAATGATTCTATTTTGGTTAATATTATGAGAGTCCAAAAACAGGTAAGCTATTTAATGTGCTTATTTTAAAAAGTATATATATATTTTATTGTTGTTATTACTTGATGTACAGGTTGGCAACTGTGACTGTGGCCTATTTGCAATTGCTTTTGCTACAGCAGTCGCATATGGTAAGGATCCGAGTCAGTGTGATTTTGATCAAGCAAAGATGAGGGAGCATTTATATAAATGCTTTTCTGGGAGAAAATTACTCCCATTTCCAGAGAACATAGCAACATTGATTAAAAACAACATCCAGAGTTCAACTGATGACATTGCAGTACACTGCTATTGCAGAATGCCTGAACTTAAGGATGTTCCAATGATTGAATGCAGCAGTTGCTTCAAATGGTTTCATGTAGCATGCTGCCATGATTCCATAACTGATGAACAATTAAAGGAATTGGACACTACGTGGTGTTGTCAAGTGTGTCAGTAAACTTTTTCCTCTGATAAAATTCTGTTAATGTTAAAAAAAATTCTTAGGAATCACACAAGCTATGCAGTGTAGTTTTAATATTTGGGTTTTTCCCCATCTCCCAGAAAATCCTGTATGAAATGCTGGTGGGGAGTGTGTTAGGCATAGATAAGGCCTGATCAGATCCTAAATAGTAGCTAAAAATAGTGAGAGATTCTCTAGAATAGCTATAGCCAACTTTGTCAAGAGCTCTTCCCATCTCCCAGAAAATCCTGTATGAAATGCTGGTGGGGAGTGTGTTAGGCATAGATAAGGCCTGATCAGATCCTAAATAGTAGCTAAAAATAGTGAGAGATTCTCTAGAATAGCTATAGCCAACTTTGTCAAGAGCTCTTCCCATCTCCCAGAAAATCCTGTATGAAATGCTGGTGGGGAGTGTGTTAGGCATAGATAAGGCCTGATCAGATCCTAAATAGTAGCTAAAAATAGTGAGAGATTCTCTAGAATAGCTATAGCCAACTTTGTCAAGAGCTCTTAGACTTTGGCAGATAAGCTATATTCCATTGAAACCATTAGTTACCAGCTAGGTTTTCATGCCCAGTATTCATAGCTACCTTGCTACAGATTATAAGAGCGACAGAATTTCCTAGCGGCGGCAAAATTTCCTAGGAAAAAATGTCGCTGACTTTTCGAAGCGACACTATTTCCTAAGGAAATTTCGTCGCCGCGACAGAATTTCCGGGCGACAGTATTTACTGTGACACCGGTACAGTAAAACTTGAAAACTTAAGGGACTTCCATTTCTATGAGTTAGTGGCGGTGGTAAGTCAATGCGCTCTTGTCTGGTTATAAGCCGTGAGCACAGATTTACCTGAAAATACATTGTCCACTAGACTACTGCGAAGTAAGTCTGTGTAGGTGCATGTCCAGCTTGTGTCAAAGCATTGTGTGTTACAACCACTACTTAGCTAAAGAATATCACAAAGAAAACTTTTAAATAACGTGTATTGTTTTGTTGTTGTGTTTTTCCCTTCAATTCAAGCAGTTGCAGAGAGTTGTTACTATGGCACTGAATGAAAATTCTTTACCCGTATGCTACATAAAAAAAACTGAATATTTTAGTAGCTTCAGTGTTAGAAGTCAATAAAAAATAGGTATAGTTTTAGGCTCGCTGCGCCATTTGTGCTCAAGCACACATAGTTACGTAAGTTAGGTAAAGCGTTCACAGTTCCAGTATTTTTCAATTAACGAGCGCGGAGAATCCTGCTGCAGACGCAACTTTGTTTCAATCAAAAAGTTTACAGCTACTCTCTTCTTGAAACAATTGTGAAGTCTTTGTCAAGCTGCGCTTCTTTGCCACTGCTTTCGAAGTTTATTCAGGTAATTCTGTTAGTTTAGTCTGGGATCAGAGACTTTAGATTCTGTGATGCTAACTGAGAATGGAAAGGGTTACACTGTGCACTACAGTTAGATGTAATTTCTGTCCTATTTTTCTGTAAAAAGAGTCTGCTCGCTCGCCATGCATTTGCGCTATTCGAGCGCACCACTAGTTTATTTATTTGTATATGTATGGACGTATGTATGTCATTTTGTACTTTCACCCTCGCGTTTTTGTGTTAGTTATGTGTTCGACCCCGTCCCAAATTGCACTAAACAGAATCCTCTGGTTTATCGATCAGTACCCGTATCACCCTAGAAATTGAATTGTTTACCGTTTTGAATTCTTTTGCCGGTGCAGTTAAAACTTGACAACTTAAGGGACTTCCATTTCTATTCGAGTTAGTGGCGGTGGTAAGTCAATGCGCTCTTTGTCATGGTTATAAGCCGTGGCACAGTATTTACCTGAAAATACATTGTCCACTAGACTACTGCGAAGGTAAGTCTGTGTAGGTGCATGTCCAGCTGTGTCAAAGCATTGTGTGTTACAACCACTACTTAGCTAAAGAATATCACAAAGAACATTTTAAATAACGTGTATTGTTTTGTTGTTGTTGTTTTTTCCTTCAATTCAAGCAGTTGCAGAGTTGTTACTATGGCACTGAAATCCCTTTACCCTGTATGCTAAATTTAAAAACTTGACCTTATTTTCAGTAGCTTCAGTGTTAGAAGTCAATAAAAATAGTATAGTCTTTAGACTCGCTCGCCATTTGTGCTCAAGCACACCACTAGTTATTTAATGTATAGAAAATCTTCCACAGGAAACCAAAGGACTTAATGTCTTAGCACTACTACATCCTACCAGAAAATAAATTTAATTTTATGGTTCCTGTTCTTATGGTTCAAATCTGTGGTCTAAGTGGATGGGTGTTTATTTTCAAATATTTTTAACTACAATATAGCCATAATGGTTGTGCCTGATAGCATGAGGGGAATTTCTGGGAAGGGGGGGAGGGGGCGAGAAAGCCACAGCGCCCATATCTGACTATGACAACATTAATTGTAATAATGATTTTAATAATATATATATATATATATATATCGTCAAATTGTGTGTGTGTGTGTGTGCGTGTATGTGTGTGTGTATGTATGTATGCATGTGTGTGCATGTATGTGTGTGTGCATGCGTGTGTGTGCGTGTGTGTGTGTGTGTGTGTAAATTAAGTCTTTATGAAATGTATATTCCACATTTAGATGGTCAATTATGATTATTTTTTCCTTCCTCTCCATTTTTCAAAAAAAAATTACTCCTTAACAACTGGGTGGAAAATAAATCCCCAAATATAGCCAATTTTCATTTATTCAGTATTGTTTAAAAAAGCCTACGAACAAGAGTTTTAAAACAAAAAATGTTTAAACTACTACAGTACCTCAGTTAAATGGCTTAAATAACATTACATTTTAATTGGAACCATTCTGAAAGTTGTTACATAAACAGTGACATCATGAAACTCTAAACAACTAGAAAGGAGTACACACACAATACAACCAAAGAATATCCAAAAGTACTCACTGAAATGCTGAAATTCTACATTTTAGTAGCACTATTGAGTGCTTTAGTACATTGTGTACTTCAAGTACTTGCAAGTAAGAGTTCAACTTCTTTAATAATTATCATTATGTTTTTAAAGATTGTCCTTCACTTGATGTCATAAGAAGAGTGAATACAACTAATGGTAGTTCTAGTATGTGGCTAGGAGATGATGGTTATGAAGGCTATCTGGAAATATGTTCAAACACAAATTCTGGCACTCAGTGGAGGCCAGTGTGTGGAGGAGAACTATGGACTGACACAGAGGCTAGAGTAGCCTGTAACCAGTTAGGATATCCTAACACTACAACATTAGGTAAGTAACCTCAGGCTATAACTATATATTTAGCTATAGTTGAAGTTGCACTCATAAGTTTATCATTAGAACTAGTAAATTGTATTCTTAGAAAATTTCAGTATTTGTATTTTATTCGAAGCCATCACAGGAGGTCTGTGTTCTGTACCTCCTGACACAATTACTAGAGGAATAGAAACCAAGGAGTGTGCAGGTACAGAGACAAAGCTAAATGATTGCCAATCTTCAGAAGGTACTTGCTCAGAGTGGGCTGGAATTATCTGTACATGTAAGTTACTGTATTATAAATAAGCAGTAAATTAAACAGTTTTAAATTTACAGCTTTAGTGATGTGCCAAAGAGAAATTTGTTCTGACATTTCCTATTGCAATCCATCCTCCTCATGCTCTAATTGTACAATACAACAAGGACTTAACTGTATATGCTGTGGAGGTAAAGTTTACTCACATGAATTATTTCTATTATAGAGATAACATTATTCTTTCCACAGAATGTAGTCCTCCCTGTATGAACGGAGGAAGATGTGTCTACAATAATACCTGCCAGTGTCCTCCACACTGGACTGGAGAACATTGTGAACAAAGTCTGTCGTATACTACCTATACAAACACACATACCGACAAAACTTTGCCCAGAAGTTTTTCTACCTGTAATGTGACCTGTATGAATGGAGGAACATGTAGTGGTATTAATAGTTGTGCATGTATGACAGGATATGATGGGCTACAATGTGAACAAAAAAAAGGTATTATCAATAATTAATCTAGTGTTCATAGCTATGATATATAATGTACTCATCTAGGGGAATCTCCAGTACTCTACATCATCATTTCTATCCTCTCGCTCTCCTGCTCTCCATCATTATACTTATTATTACTGTTATATTCTCTCTGCTATATCTGAAAGCATTCAAGAGAAAAAAGAGGTAATGTATGTAAGCTTCAGTTAGTAATATAATCTGAATCGTACATAAATTATTGTTGCAACATGTAAGATCAACTTTATTTATTTATTTGTTTACTGCTTCCACAGAACACAAAATAATGAAACAAGTGAACATTTGCCTCATGTTCTTCCCACTCTATCTGAAGATACAACAAATCCTATGTCTGATACAACTTCAGGAAATTCCCAGAATAGTATTGATAATTTCCCATACAAAGTCACAGATCGTATTATTCTAACGTCTCCTGGGAAAATATAAATAAAACTGTGTTTATGTTACCAAACAACACTATATATACTGGGAACTATGACCTAGTAGGTCCAGTAGAAGAGGATCATAGTACTTTAATAAACTATGGTAACTGCCCTGAATATGCAGAAGTTAGTGGTTGTCTTGTAGAGAAGCCAGTAGAGATGCCCTCCACTACACTCAGACCTGACTATCAGCCGCAGGAGTATTCAGAGCTCAATCATGCATATAAAGAGGAGCAAAAATGTCTCACTTTAGACAGGCACATGAAAGATGGTCAACTACAACTGGGACACTACTCTAAATTTAATCGCAACATGTCCATTCCTACTCATTCCTCCATCAGACGTCAAAACCCGGGTGAAACCTACTCCAGCCTGGAGACTTATCACTCTGACAGTGGATATCAAACTACTGAAAATAAAGATGTCATTTCAGACACTGAAATTGGAAGAATTGAAAACACACATTTTCAGAGTGATTCTGCTGTGGATAATGACTGCAGTAACAGAAAGCAACATACCAAAGAAGGATCTGAGGCCATACATGATAGGGAATTCTTGAGTTCAAAAAATGGATTATTGGAAATAGATGGCAAAAGTTCCATGACTTATGACCATTGCATGTTAAAATATAACCCACAGTACAATTGTAATTAAAAAATATTCCAGCTGCAATAATATGTCCTGTAACTCTTACAACATGTCTACTTATTTCTTTCATTGCATATAATCTATTTTTAGAACACAATATTACATTTAGCACACACTTTTTGAATTCTGATGTTGTAACTTTATAAGTTGTACTAAACATTTATTCCACTAAACTTAAATCACTGAGAATATATCTGAGGATTAACTGCAGTTCATTTGTATAAAAACAAGCAACAATACGCAAGTGCGATAACAGAATTTGCAAGAGTGAACTAGTTAAATATAGTTAACCCCCATGACAGGAAACCATGCTTCTTATCTTGAAGATGAAGCTTTTCATTTATCTGAAGAGGTGTCATCATTCACTCATTCTGTCCCAACTTGCACATGTAATTGAAGTATATACTCACAAAAACATTTCTGTGTGAGTTAAGTATATATTCTCAAAACAGATTGACTTTGTGCACAACATTAAAAATTACTTATTTAAATATCAAAAAATGTTTCTTACTTGCAACACATTTCTGAATGACGCAGTGATGAAAATTTTATATAAAGTTAACTGCAGACACTCTCACTTTTGCTACCATCATTTTAGCACCTAACTAAAGTCTGTTCATTTACAACTCTGCATCTAAAGTGTTTTTCCATGACTGCCATGAACCAACCAATGAATGGATTTGGAAGAGGCTAAGCTGACAGCCAACTTTACAGTA
>WLWD01006004.1_pt1 | contig 90321 bp, 93 predicted proteins | sample 6712731 | NCBI WGS metagenome assembly WLWD01 (sample SAMN12718690, study PRJNA576275) | sponge metagenome | isolation source: marine sponge | host: Mycale hentscheli | place: New Zealand: South Island, Marlborough, Capsize Point | collected 2014-11-01
CAGCACTTGATAGTTGCTCCTAAAGCTGTGAGTTCACAGTAGTCCTATAATTACAGTATTATAGTCACACAGCTTTTACTCTACAATAACCCACACACACTCATATGCTACTATTCTCAGCTGGCTCCAGCACTAGGAGTGTGGGCAGCTGGTTTTATAGCCTGGAGCTAAGCCAGTAGAAGCAGCTGCCAGTGCACCAGCTGCAATTTAGCTCAGACATTCTCAGCTAATAATTACATATCATACTTTCTTCTAGAGAGAAGCTGCTATTTGCATACACTAACCTGACAGAGTTACTTTATACACTCCATCTTCAATAGCAACCAGTAACTGTCCAGCAGACAAGACTGCAGTAGCTATGTCTCCACTATTATACCGATGACCTGGTCCATCTCCCTCACTAGTAGTCTCAATCCACTTCTCTGTCTTGTTGGAATAAATTTTAACCTTAGAATATTCATCCATGCCAATTAGATTAGATAAGGAAGAGGTGATAGCCAAGATGTCAGCAATAGTGTGAGTAGATGTGGTTACTGTCCTCCATATTGTTAGTGGAGTTGTCCTGCCATTACTAGCAGATGCTATGAGGGACTCTAAAGTGCATATAAATAGAATCTCTCTCTTGTCATGTCCTCCTGTGAAGTAGAAGTTGCCTTCATGGAATGTTGATCGCATGTCACTGCATGAAGAAGGAAGTGAGTCTGCAGTCATCCAATGGTCGTTGAGTAGAACTTCCACTACGTCCAAGTCCTCGTCAGGTGAGCCACTCCCACCAGCCACGACCAGGACCTCCGGTGATCCTCCACTAACTGATGATGGGAAGGAGCGAGGAGTAGGCATGGCACGTAGCGATGGCTTCCAGTCTAGACCAGTAGTACTAGTCAACAGAGAGTTAGTGGGTTCGCGAGTGGAGGGATGCTCTCCACCAACCAATACAAACTTAGACTGGTAGGTAGTTAGGGACGAGAGTGCATATGGTGCATTAGTAGTAGTCCATGAGTGAAGGTCAGTAGAGATGTGAAGTCTGCCATAAATATCCAGTATTATTACTGTATTCTGTAGTACTGCACATTGGTCAGGCCCGACATCCTCACTCCAGGTATGGCAGCGTTCCCAGTGAAGTGAGGTTTGAGGATGGAGATCTCTCTAAATGCAAATAAATAAAAATATATACTTAAATTACAAATAAACAAACAAAAAGCATTAATTATTTATGCATATAAACACACGGACTTCATGTTTGATAAACAAATACACATTAAAAACAAACACACAAACACATTGATTTCAATATAAGCAATGAATATGCCATATAAATATAAATATAAACTTTGTAAACTGTAGATAACCACATTTAGAGAAATGGACATGCATACTAACAATACCAACTCTATAACATACAAACACACAAACACACACTTTCTTACACAATGCTTAGATACATAAACATAACGTGTTAAAAAATTATAGTTAGCAACATTACTTAAAAACACACACACACAAACATACAATAAAAAGAAAAGTGTCTTTTTTTCCCATGTATTTTAGCCCAGAAAAACGTTTTGAATTCAATTTAACATAACAACCGGTGAGTGCAAAGATAAAAAAGAGTACAGATAAAAACAGTACAAGTCAACTTTAGAGAATGTTATTACATCGTTAGAGAGTATGTTATCACATCGTCAGAGACTATGTTATCACATTGTCAGAGACTACAATATTACATCGTCAGAGACTGCGATATCACATCGTCAGAGAGTATGTTATCATATCGTCAGAGAGTATGTTATCACATCGACAGAGAATATGTTATCACATCGACAGAGACTATGTTATCACATCGTCAGAGACTGCGATATCACATCGTCAGAGAGTATGTTATCACATCGTCAGAGACTATGTTATCACATTGTCAGAGAGTCTGTTATCACATCGACTGAGACTATGTTATCACATCGACTGAGACTATGTTATCATATCGTCAAAGAGTATGTTATCACATCGTCAGAGAGTATGTCATCACATTGTCAAAGAGTATGTTATCACATCGACTGAGACTATGTTATCACATCGACTGAGACTATGTTATCATATCGTCAGAGAGTATGTTATCACATCGTCAGAGAGTCTGTTATCACAATGTAAGAGAGTATGTCATCACATCGTCAAAGAGTATGTTATCACATCGTCAAAGAGTATGTTATCACATCGTCAGAGAGTATGTTATCACATCATAAGAGAGAGTATGTCATCACATCGTCAAAGAGTATGTTATCACATCGTCAGAGAGTATGTTATCACATCGTCAGAGAGTATGTTATCACATCGTCAGAGAGTATGTTATCACAATGTAAGAGAGTATGTTATCACATTGTCAGAGACTATGGTATCACGTCCTAACTACTGATGTTAGGACCATGGCTGGATTAGATAATTTAAAAAATTAGAGGAACTACTGTAACTGGCAAAGAGCCTACCAAGTGGGAACCTGGTTAGAGTGGTGTGTTTGTCAGAAATTAAGTCTGTCTGCTTAGTCAAAAATAAAGCAAGATTTTTGTACGAGCTGGTTTGTGTGTCTTCCAAAAGCACTGAATTGGGAGTATAAGGCTTTAGCTTGCTGATATAGCTGTGGAAGATTTTCTAGCTTTTAGCAGTAAATTTGAAAGAAAAGTTTGACAAATTTTATCAGTGTTTTATGTAAGCAGTATTGAAACTAAGCCAAAACAGTAACAGAATGCTGAAGAAAAAGCTGCTTACTCTCATTCTATGACTGTTTGGAATTTGCTTAGGATAGTCACTGTGCTACATGTAGATAAAAATTGCCAACACGTAAGCATACATTAAATACAAACATACAACATTAAAATACACAAGCATAACATTTTTATAAACACTGTAAGAAACTCTAAATAACAAGCACAGCAATATAAATACACAACTTACTGTATTTCTGGAACAAACTAGACTTCAAATAGCAAAAGTAAAATAGACAATTACAAACTATAGGAAAAAACGAGGGAAAGCAATGTATGAGAGTCCTCTCATAAAAATGCACCAGCAAATAAAAAAAGAGAGGGAAACTCATGTCTGAGCATGCTCATAAAGGCATCAACCAGCATCTGGAAAAAAGGGGGGGAAAGTCAAGTCTGAGCATGCTCATAAAAGGCACCAGCATCTGAAAAAAAGAGGGAAAGTCATGTTTGAGCACGCTCATAAAGGCACCAGCATCTGGAAAGAAAAAAGAGAGAGGGAACTCATGCCTGGGCATGCTCATAAAAGGCACCAGAGACTGGAAAGTAAAGAGAGGTTTAAAATATGCACAAAACATGTCCACTATTGCAACAAAAAAACAACAAAACAAACACAAAACAAATTAATTCTTAACGATTTTTCTAATTGGATTTATTGAAATGTAGTTTTTGCCCACACATTAGTTTTGACTTAAATCACTTGCCCTCGCTGTAGCACGAAACTAGAAAATCATTTTAAGGAGCTATCACAAGCAATGCTTGCACAAGTGACTTAATTGAGCCCTTAACTACAAAAAAACAAAAACAAAAACAATAAAAACCACTTGTGGTTTAGTTGACTTATTTTGAACTTGTCTCGAGTTTGCTGATTGAGGTCTGTTGTCCTGACCTACACTTGGATGCAGTTGGGAAAGAGTTCTACTCTGATACTATCAAGGTTGGTGGCAAGCTCACTCTTACAATACAAGTAACAAAATAGTACAATTGAAAGAAGCTTCAGTTCTGCAAATGTCTAAATATGGCTGCACAAAAGAATGCATCAAGCAAGGATGTACGTTTGTCAATGTTTACATAAAGAACAGATGGTGTGTGTGTGTGTTCCAATTAGAGCTAATGAATTGTACAAAAAAAAACACCAGTGAACTGAGGAGTAGGAAGACAAATTGAGTTTGTGCATTCATTCAATTAATGAATTGGATTGATAAAAAAGACAAAGTAGAAGCTTATTTTTTGTCAAATGAATCAAACACTTTTAGTCTATGCTGCTTATTTGTACTGGTATCTAACATAGCTCCTCTCACTTTGTAAAAGTTATCTACATAACACTGGATCTAGTAATTAGATAAATAGACACTAGATCTAATAATGAATTCAGCAACTACATAAATACTGGATCTAATAAATTAGCAAACACTGAATCTTGCAATCAGACAATAAACAAACACTGATCTGGTAGACAAAACTGGTTTTAGTGAACAAACCATAATTTGGTAACTAGCCAATACTTCTAGAAAACACAACTCAGTAGCTACGGGCGCTCACCTCCTTAGGAAGTTGAGGCTGACCTTCCGCCATGCATAATCCTTTCCTGCCGCCGTCTTCAAGAATGGAGGCCTCCCTACGCTACTTAGATTCCTACTTTAAATATCCGGACTGGACCCCACCCAAAATACTGTATTTTACTGGATTCGCCCACCTAGTACGTAGTATACAAGGGGGACCGTTTTCCTAATAGGGGATTTGCATGATGACATCACGTAACATCCTACCACGCCCACCGATGGTATCACTGCACACCGTGTCCCATTGAAAATGTATTAGTTTTGCTGACCGCTTAGTCTATTTTTTGCTGTAGCAACAGCACCGGGCTGCACAGAGCTTCCAAATTACAGGAATAGCTTTATTATGAAATTTACTAAGTGCTGATAGCAAAAGTTTAGGATTTTCAGCCCTGGCTATTGGAATTCCTAGGAGTAAAATTTGGTGATGGTTATCTAACCACCCTACTTCTTCTTGGAACTCACCTTGAAAACTGAGACTGGCTGGTTTTTCTCAGAATTCTATAGCCTGGGGGTGGCCTGCTTCTTAGAAGCTGATTGTGGTGAAGATACTAATTTCTCTGGAGGGATTGGTGAGTCTTAAACGAGAAGTTAGAAAAAGAGATTGCTTTGTTCCCTGAATGCTAAGATAACAGAAGAAAGAACAACATGGTGATCATTTCATAACTTTCCTAAGGATAAACTGATGAGAAAGAAATGATTAATTTCTAAAAAGATAGGATTTGTATCATCAGCTGTTTTGCTCCACAATGTGGAAGAACTCTTGAATATCTTTGTGGAGGATATTGTAACAAAAAGCATTGCTACAGGGACGGCAGTGGAGAATTGGCAAGCCTACAAATATTGCCTCTTATTACTGATCAAGTTTACTTTATTTAGATTGAGTATATGTTTTTATGTTTATTTTAATTATCTTTCTCCCCTTAGTTCAATGTGTATTCATTTTCTTTGATTGTTTAGTTACAATTTAACCACAGTGTAAAACATGAAAGCAATAGTTCTGCAGGACATTAATGTCCGTGCATTAACTACCTAAAATAACTCACCTACTGTGGAGTTAAGTAATGCCATTAGCTAGCTACCTGTTGAAGAGGTAAAAAAATGGTGAAGGGACATATAAATTCTAGTTAAAAACTAGCAAACAGGACATTATTACTGATACAGTCCATAGATATACAATAGTCCCACACGCTTTGTGAGAAAATGTTTTCGTTTATACATGCCTTGATTCTCAAAGACAAATATCTGGATCTATATAATATATTCAATTTAGGAAGTATGTCTTAGACCTCTTTACTTTGTCACAAGTCACAGTATTGCGAGGCTGTTGTTTAGCTACATTACCATTTTGCTCACCTTTCTTTAAGTTGCCAATATTTGCTAGCAAATACATACCTTTTATCTATCTCAACTTTACAACATGAAGCTGACTAAGAGCAAGATGTTCAACTATAGCTACTTGCTTTTATAAATGGTATTTCTGCCAGAGTCTGAGTCTGTCAGACAGGTGGTTGCATTTATGTCTCCTGACTAGTTTATGGAGATGATAACTTCACCACAATCAGGTTACTTCTAAGAAAATCCACAGCACAATAGGCAGGCCACCACACCAGGCTATAGAATTCTGAGAAAAATCAGCTGTCTCAGTTTTCAAGATGAGTTCCAAGAAGAAGTAGGGTGGTTAGATAACCATCACCAAATTTCACTCCCAGGAATTCCAATAGCCAGGGCTGAAAATCCTAAACTTTTGCAATCAGCACTTAGTAAATTTCATAATAAAGCTATTCCTGTAATTTGGAAACTCTGTGCAGCCTGGTGCTGTTGCTACAGCAAAAAATAGACCAAGCGGTCAGCAAAACTAATACATTTTCAATGGGACACGGTGTGCAGTGATACCATCGGTGGGCGTGGTAGGATGTTACGTGATGTCATCATGCAAATCCCCTATTGCTGCTTCTGCTGGTAGCTAATTAGGAAAGGATCGTGTTGCTGCTGGTGCGTGTGAGGTGCTTGGTAGAGAAGGAAAAAACTTCAAACTTTTGGCTGCATTCATGCTAAAGCAGTTTGAAGAAGTCGATCTACTATGGATGTACATATTGAACTGCCCTGCAAGATAGAAATACTCTTCTTTGTCATAGTTGTGAGTTTATGCTAACCAATGTAAAGAAGGCTTAAAATAAATTGTAATATACTGTTGGTACTATTAACTTTTAGTAGTAGTAATGATATTATAAACTAGCAAGCACCTTGCCACACAGTGGCACTTGATGCACTAACGTTTGCAAGTTAGGAATGCAGTAGCATAAAGTATTTTTATCCATGGTTTTCCTCTCTTGCTCTCTTTTTTCCTGAGCCATCTCAGTTTTTCTTATTCTTCTCGTCAGCTCATGGGTTCCCTTCTCTTGTATCTCTTGTCCTTTTAAAAAACCTTGGTTTCCTTATCGCCTTCTACTGAATGTGATGACGCTTGCCTTGTGGCTCTTGGTGTGCTAAGTTTAGCAATTTAGAAATGCTTTAGCACCATATATTTTTATTTTATTTTTTAAATTTCTTTATATATTTCAAAGAGTAAGAGAGCTAGTGTGTATCATGAGTATTTATAGAAGTGTGTGTGCGTTGGTATAACTAGTGATGTGCTTGAGCACAAATGGCGAGCGAGCCTAAAACTACACTATTGTTAAATGATTGATTTTAACTTGAACACCATAGGAAATGTATTATAACTGATCACCATAGGAAATGTATTATAACTGATCACCATAGGAAATGTATTATAACTGATCACCATAGGAAATGTATTATAACTGATCACCATAGGAAATGTATTATAACTGATCACAATAGGAAATGTATTATAACTGAAGTTCTTTGTACTTCTATTCCAGTTTGTAAAGGAATGTGTGTATGTGTGTTTGTGTGCAGTGGAGCATCCCCACCCCTCAACTAATATTTCCTCATACTTGTAACACTCTCATTCTATTCAGTTCTTTAACTCTCTCATTCTGTTCAGTTCTTTAACTCTCTCATACTATTCAATTCTTTAACTCTCTCATTCTGTTCAGTTCTTTAACTCTCTCATTCTATTCAGTTCTTTAACTCTCTCATTCTGTTCAGTTCTTCCTGTTTTCCTTTGCTATTTTGTGCTTTCTTTTTGTTATCTGTTATACTTAACTTGTCCATACTTTTTATAGTTCTTGCTTGCTTTTGTGTATCATTTATTTTGTTTTGTTTTATGTTCTGTAATTGTACTTTGTTCTTTAGTTCTGTATCATTTTGTTTGAATTTGAGACTGAGTACTGATAGGGATCTTGAGCATACTGGGAATAGTGGATAGACCTGAGTCAGTGTGTTTAAGTCTGGAGATATTTTTGTCTTTTTCCCTTTGTTTTAGTTAGTAGTCTTTGTGTGATAGTTTGGCTGAGTTTCTATAGCTTTACCCAATTGTCGTGTGCTACTACAGGCGGGCAATAATTAAAATCCAACCTTAGGAGTTAAGATTGTGTATAATATTATTGATTGGTATAATGATATGTTGGTAAGGTGTAGTTCATTGTAAAGTTAGTTTTATTATGAACTGGTTATATTTGACAGAGATGAGTTCTTCCAGCAACTTATGACTTATACAGCATCCTTCACATGTGGCCAATATTCCAGCAACACTGAAGAGTCTCTCCACAGGAGCTGAAGATACTGGAATGCAAAGGTAATTAGTGAATGGGATGACAGGGGCACAGAGTGTAGTTGTATGTATGTGTGTGAATATGTGACCACTCAATATGTAGACAGTGTGTGTGTTTGCATGAGTAGTGAGTGTTGTCCAGTCACAGCGTCAGTGGTCCCATGGGACAATAGAAAGGTCTCATGGGATGTCTCATCAAAATATTGAAATTTTTTAAGTTGTAACTTTCACTGCAGGTAACTCCTTCTTGTAGTTGAACAGTCATGCTAGTATATTGGGTCTGTAGTCACATGACTGGTACACCCAATATGGAGGGCTTCATCTCCATGCCCTATTGATACTTGACACCCCCCAAATGAGTGTGCTATGAATATCATTATAGGGTCTGCTACACATGTAGTGGTTTTAAATTGTTGTTTTAATGCCCACCCTTTAAGGGTGCTGGCACATAGCAACGCTCGCGCGCGGCTTAATTGAGCAATAAACCACGAAACCACCGAGTTGTAGAGGTAGAGGACGGACCTTAAATACCCGCGCATAGATATAAGAGCCTTATACGCGCGCGTATAGTTAACTCGGCTTAGGAGGGCGGGGCTAGAAAATTGCACAGCGGCAAAAAAGTACGAGACAATTGGAATCTATTTTGTACTCCAAGTACAGGAAGGCGGATGATTAGTGTTTCAATTTTGGTACAGCGGCATAACTTAACAAGGTAATAAAAGTAGTCGTTTTTGTTTTTCGATACAGTATACATTTGTGACGCAACAAGAAAAAAATCACGTAAAAATATGAGTAAACATAAAGCAAAATAGAATTGAACAAAACAAAAACGACAATATTGTAAACAATGAGCTGAAGAAGCGGTGGACGAAATTCTGGCTTCTGTGCGTCCTCCACTATCTCCAATAAGTTCCGTTTATTTTGGGACTTTGAGGCTTCATGACTTCTTTGGTTCAGTGCGTGTGTCAGTCATTCTTGGTAAGTTCACATTTTGCCAGCATGTCTCGTAGATCCGCTGGGCTGCGTGAACCTGCAAGGTATAGAATCGGAGTTATTTTCCATAGCAACAGCCAATTAACCTTAATTGATTTGTGTGGGCGGAGCGCGTATCCGGTGTGCCAGCACCCTTAATAGGATATTTGGTGCAGTGCACAGCTGTTTCACCTATAGAAACTTACCGTTAAATTATTAACCCGCCAGGGATTTCCGGTATGCTCATGAATATATTCATGATTCACTCTGGTGATTCTCAAAAATTTAGTAATTTGATCACTCAATTCCTTTTCCTGGGAAAGGGAACCAGAGTTTCTGATTGAATACTAATAATAAGTAACGTTTCAAAATCCATTCCCATTCCACTGCACATTACAACCTGATTCCATATACAACCACGCACTGACCTTATCCACACCTGTCAACCACGAGGTATTCATCGGTTGTAAGAAGCCATTTAGTGGGTGCTTTTTTATGCTGTTGGGAAGTTTTTCAACAATTCATAATGAGGTGAGGCAGTAATTAAAAGGTTAATTGATCAAATGAACAACTCAACTGAATGCTACTTATTTTTGTGATGACAAAAATTAACACACATTAACACATAAAGTTCACTGGAGTATCACCAGGAACAGCTGAAGAGACATTGCAGGATTTGTGGTAACAAGCTCCATAAGTCAAAAGGCAGACCACAACCTGTGTACTCCAGCCAGAGCAATTCAGAATGCCTAGCAGAGTTTGCTGGAGTTTCCAATAGCTCCACTGAGGACGGCAGTGTCTTTCCACAGTTTTTCTGCAACCCATGCCATTCGAAGTTGAAGCGTGCAAAGAAGGCTTCTGAGGATGGAGTTCCCTTTCACTCCATTGTACCAGTAGAATGGTCACCACATGTGGAAAACTGTCAAGTAGGTTTAAAGTATCTAAGATTAACATTAATAATTAATATTAATTATATGAATAATAATAATATTAAAAAAAAAAATGGACATTAGGCTCTCCTACTTTCCAGCCCTAACAATTCAGCTGTTTAGCTGGTGCCTTAAATAGATCACTTGTAACTCAGCCTGATTTATTAATAACACAGCTATAAGATTATCCTATCAAAACATTATTGACTCCAAGGTCAATTAAAAAAAAAAAAAGATAGTTGATGCAAGGAAATGGTTTAAGCTCTGAATGGAAGCTCCTCCCAAGTAACCAAGCACACATATAGAAGTTATCAGTGTGGTGAGGCATTCTCACTATTATGTGTCAAAGGCTGTGGAGGTGTAGTGAAGCTGCAGGACTATCAGAAACACTTGGATAGCAAATGCAGCAGTTTTAGGGAGAACATGGACTCACCATCGAAGATCACCCTAAGGGATGTTCTGGGAAAGTCCTCCAAATCTCCAACAACTCCTGTTGAAGCTAGAGCCGCACATTCATTGGTAAAGCGGCTACTCAATCAAGGTGAAGGTCCTTCATCTTCAGTCTTAAAAGTAGGGTGTCGTGGTCAGGTAAGTTGCTAAAATCTGATGCTATAATGAAATAATATTAAACTAAATTATTGATAATAAAGCCACTTACATTGGTTCAAGTTCCTGCTGGACGAGTGAGTTCCTCCGACGCTTGCAACAAGACTGTACAACAACGGTCTAAAATACTCAGTGTTGTAAGGAAAGTTGCAAGTAATGATGACAGCAACACACAGCTTGGCATGGAAATCAAGACTCTGTCTAAATCGGAGAGAGAGGACCTCCTGAAGAATGTTCAGCTTCCCATAACAGTGCCTGCTGACCATGCTCTGGCCATCAAAGCAGACTTGGCCTTGCCCTGGAGTAAATTGAGAGTACTGAGGAAGTAATAAAAAAACTAACAAACAATTAAACTAGACATGACTTACACATTATTTGTAGGTGGTTTAGATCATTCAACATCTCCATCGCCAGTGAGCGTCAGCAGAGGAAGCTAGCCAAGAGTATTGTTGGGGAGAATATCATTGCTGAGAAGGGGGCTTTCACTTTCTCTACAGAGCGAGGACAAGAGGAGATACGGGAAGTACCATTTGCTTATAGACCAAACCTCATTGCAGCAATAGCAGATTTGGTTGACAAGCATGAAAGGTATTTAATAAATTCTGAATACTTATTGCTAACAAATTATACAAAACTTTAGTTACATTTTGAAGCTCATGTTAATTTTTTTTTTTAAGTTATGCATGCTGTTTTTGTATTATTAAGGTCTAGTGCTGGTCTAACCTGGCATCAAGGTGCTATTCCCTCCAATGAGCTCTGGGTGAAGTTAGGGGGAGATAAGGGTCATGGAAGCTTTAAGTTGAACCTCCAACTTGTAAATACTGCTAACCCGAACTCCATCAAGAGAACAGTCTTGCTCTCCATCTTTAAGGCCAGCGATACAACCACAAATTTGCACACGGCCCTGACTATGTACAAGGAACATGTGTTGGAATCACAGGGAATGTGCATCAAGTAAGGCCATATGATTCTGTGTCAAATGAACTTGACATCATATTACTCACCTGGTAATAGGGACTACACAGTTCGGCTGTTCCTGTCAGGGGACTATGAGTTCCTTTGTAGGATGTACGGCCTTAGCGGTGCTAGTGGTAGGTGTTCTATAATATAAACAATGAATGTTGATAGCTAATAGCATTATTAATGTAGGCCGCCACAATTGCTTGTGGTGTCACATACCTGGTTCCATGCTGAAGGTACCTCTATCACAGAGGAAATCATGTCAGCCACGGTCTTTAGAGACTTTGAAGCATGATCACGCCAGGTTCTTGTCTGAAGCTCATGGTGACCTCAAGCAGGCCAAGAATTATAACAACGTTATTGGGGACATCATGTTCGAGATTCCTATCGATCAAGTAAGATTAATAAATAAACTTAAAATTCAATTAAGACTACAAGCATTGTCATTTTTGATAGGTTTGCATACCTGGCCTCCACCTTTCATTAGGAATTTTCAACCGGCTATGGACACTTCTAGAGGCTGCATGTCATGAACTTGACTTCAAGATAGCTCTTGAAAGTGCTGGTACTGGCTCCTCTAGTGACACTAATGTAATAAGTGTCAGTATGGTGAGGAAGCTAACTCTTATGAAGTTTGAGCGTGACACCCTGCAGAAGTTGGCTGATGTGACATCTGAAATGTTCACTTATTCCTCGCTCATTGTAGAGGAGCCATCTACAGACAGTGTTTGCCAGAGCTTACGCAAAGACGTGTCTACAGCAAAAAAGAATGTAGCCAATAAGGTATACAACATAGTAATATAAATGCTACTTTGAAATTTATCAATCTCATAGGACAAGGAGATCGCTGATCTAGAGACCACCCTCAAAAGCCATGTAGATTTTTCAAAAGGATTGTTCCACATTACTTTGGAGGGTTGCCTTGCAAGTCTGCACGTTGCACGACAAGCATATCATGGCGGAACATTCGTTGGAAACCATGTCCACAAATTACTCAAGGTTTGTATTTATAATCTTACTTTGAAGCTTGCTTCATTGTACTTCGTGTTATAGCCCAAGAGCATCACTGTAGTTTGTAGCAGGATAAGGGAAGCTGCATCATCACAACCAGCCATTGCTGATGAAGCTAATGAAGTGGCTGAGAAGTTCGGCAAGGCACTTGATCTTTTCGGACAGTGTCATCGAGGCTACAACTCCTCACACCTCATGACAGAAAAAGATATCAGTGACCTAGGTAAATGTTTAGAATTTTTTTCTTCATAACTCAATATCACAAATATATGTCTAGACACTCACATCAGTACATTTATGAAGTTTTATCGGGAGACTTTTCCATCGTCAACCGTCTTTCCCAAACTTCATATAATGGAAGATCATGTTGTGCCCTGGGTCAAGAGATGGAGACTTGGTTCAGGCATTACGGGCTAACAGGGCGCCGAGTCCATTCATGCACACATTATGAGATTAGAAAGGACTTACCAAGGAATTCCGGATGATTTAGAGAGACTGAAGTATGTTGTAAGAGAGCAGATAATAGAATCCAACCCTTCCTTACTTGAACTGCAGCCACCAGAAACTAAGAGAAGAAAGAAGAAAGTCTCTACTGAATCCTCTTAACACTAATTAATCACCCTAACCCACCTTTATACCATTTCATTCTTTAATGATCTCAATCTTCACAACAGCATCATAATACTCCAATACCAGCTCCTACACAGTTACTTCAACGAGTTTATCATTCATTAACAATAGCTAATACTGAAAGATTGTAACTAATTGGCAAAATATAGTAGCATACTGGAACAAATTGCAAAACGTAGCTAAATGCTTGCTTGTTTTGATGCTTTGCAGCTGATACCTTCAAAAACTTCCAGAGTCTCCAAAGAATCACATTAAGCACGAAAAATTCTCCACCGCAGTACCGGTTCAGACAGCTATTTTTCTCTGTTTTTTGTTTTTTGTGAATTTGACCTTTCACTGGCAAGGCCGATTAACAAGAGTCCGCACGTGAATCTATACTATTTTTAGCAATATAGCTGAATAAACAATTCTATTCAGTGGTTGCTACCGTGGTTGCCAGGGAAGTTGGGCCCAGGAAAAATTTTTTGGGGGTGTGTTTAAGTTTCCGTGAACTTCAATAATTGAAACAGCCGTGAGTGTGTTTGTATCGATGTGTGTATGTGTATGGATAGGTGTGTTTCAGTGTGTGTGTGTGGGAGGGGGATGGTAGGTATGTTGTGTGTGTGTGTGTGGGAGGGGGGATGGTAGGTATGTTGTGTGTGTGTGTGTTTCGGTGAGTAGGTGGGTGAGTGTGATGAGCTAAGTCAATTTATTATTAATTACACTTTTGATGATGATAAATTTTTAATTACAGTAGAAGACAAAATAATAGTTTCAAATTCCGTTCCGTAGAACGGCCGTCACACGATTAAAAAAACGGGAGGAGAATGGTACGCTGTTTTGTAAAAAACGGCCGTTCCATTTGACTGCGTTACCGTTTTAATCTGTCTCATTCACCGTATGTCTCGCTCAAAGAAATATAATAAAATTGTTTATCCAATAAAACGTTCCGATTTTTTTGTTTACAGGCTCCTGAGGCAGAGCTTTTTAATTGAAGCCGCCCTATTCGAAGTTGTCTCGCATAGAATTATTAGTTCGACCACCGCACAGTATCGATTATTTCTCGATGTTAGGGCCTTCTTGGGCTCTGATTTTTTACTACTGGAGGTCCATCAGTAGCTAAGAGAAGACCTACGAAGTGCGGACCTCGTTATAGCTCTGTGCCCATCGGAACTTTGGTCTGCAGCTTTATTGAAGCAAGTTAAATTTTAGTGCGATCTTTTTTGCACTATCCCAGTAGCATTTAATGGTCGATACAAGGCCTTAGCTTGCTGATATAGCTATGGAAGAGTTTCTAGCTAGGAAATATCTGTGAATCAATGGAAATGCTTAACGTTACGAGCACCATTAGCTCATTAATTATTCATGAGGCTAATCACACTTGAATATCACCAGTGTAAGCTTTCCCAAGAATCTGCTACTGACTGCCTAACAAGCTATAGACTATATTTCATAGAACAACATAACAGAATAGTCCAGAAACTCTCGCAAACTTCGTAAAAACATCGCTAGTCATTCTAATGTACCACACGTCAAATTCTTCGGGCCACCCCCTATCTTTCGTGATTCTTACCTCATAGTATAAGTCTTCGACGCAGTACCGGGTGGCTGAATACAAAATACAAGCACAGTCGCAGCTTAAATAAGGTTAAATGTATCTTAACCCTTTACCTGTCAAAGCCGAGAATTCTCGGCGCGCAAAGTACCCGCGCTAAAAAATATTTTAAAAGACTAACGGCGTGAAGTTAGGTTAGAGTATACGTATAAAAACACGCGTCTTGAGTTGCTCTACGACGTAAAATTGTTTATAAATAGCATAAAAGGATGTTACTAAGGCCTAGGTTAAAAATAAACCAGACCGTTGATTAAAAAAATAACAAAATGGCCGAACGGTTTACCGCGGTGGAATTGTTGGATATGTTTGAGAGGCTCCATCACTGAGGCTGTCCAATGAGTCATCCAGCATTGCTACATCATCAACTTCATCAGAAGTTGAGCTGCTAGTGCTTCCTTCGTAGTCAGAGGGGGCCACTACTGTCTCAGACAGAGTACCAAGGTAAGAAAACATTCTGTCATCCTCAAATCACTTTCATCGCTTCCTGAGATGTCGCAACTGTCTAAGTTGCACCACCAGTAAGTATGCTTTGTTGCTACTAACATGATTATTGTTGTTTTTTTGGCATAAGACTAGGTATGAACCAATTGTTTAGCTACACTTTTACTAAACCACTAACTAAGTGGTTGTGGTAATTCAAATTTCGAATGCAGTTTATACTAGGCTAATTATAAGGTAAAATTATGTCATGATTTGTTGGCACTAACTTTGTTTGATTTTGACATGAGACTACTTGTGAACTAATTGTTTGGCTACATTATTGCAAAGGCACTAGCTGGGAATTCAAATTTTTAAATTTAGCTATTTATAAAGTCAAAATATGTAATAAAATTTAGATGCTGGTGTCAATGATGGTGGTGAGTCAAGTGATGGTGCTCAGTCAAGTGATGGTGCTGAATCACATGGGGAAAGAGAGCGATCCCATTGGAGAGCAATATATGAATCTCTTAGAACATATAATCATTTTGTATTTTTTTTCTCGACGTTCTTTATGGTATTTTTTTATGAAATCATGGTTTTCACTTATTGTTCTGCTTTGATACAACATTCAGTTTAATTATATAACAATTTTTCATATTTCTATAATTGATTTAGCAAGAAAATACAAAAAAATAAAATAAATCGGTTAATTAATTTTTGTGGTTTTGTTGCTTGGCAACCTAATTAATGTGGTCAAGTGTAAAATTAACTGATAATTACAAAAATGTATGGTTGCTAGGGACTTTGACCAATATTTATTTTTTTATGAATTTTTAAATGCATTCACCGGAATCATTGGAAAAAAAATTGACAGGGAAAGGGTTAAGTCTAGAGGAGACGCCATTCCAACGACCTTTACCAGAGACTTCGCATCTTATCTTCGATTTCAATAAACTCTGGCAGTTTTTGAAGGATTCAGTCTCCGCCCCATATGTCGTAGAATGACGTTCTGTATAGCAACCAAGAGCAGCAATGCTGGGAGAAGCAAAAATTGACGCTCCACGTGACTCGGTCCTAACTCGGGCTGAGTGAGAGACCGCCAAACAGCTGTAAACGCCCACGCATTCTAAAGGCGCGCTTTTTGCGGGAAGACTTTCAAGCGCAGCTTGATCTAGCTTGGGTGGTCCAGGTCTAGTGTGCAGACAGGCATCCAGCTCTTGATCAGGTAAACAAGGTTTGTATTAGAAGGAGTATTTGTATTAGTTGGAGTAAGGTTATGAATAGTGTGTGTCTCAAGTTTAGGTTGTATTTCTAGACTATATCTAGTTGGATATAATGCCCACTCAAAGCTGTATAGCTAACTTAACCTTGGGAAGGTTTACTGAAAATAAAGGCATAGTCATATTTTTAATATAATATGTTCATGTCCAATAAGTAAAGTACAAATTTTAATATAATTGTAGAATGCAACCACCAGTATATTCATTGTTGATAATTACCTATCTAGCTATTTCCATAAAATGCTATAATTTAGGGAGAGTGGATGAATTATAGGGGGAAAAATAGAACTTCTCACAAAATCTAAATGATTGATATAACAATTCTAATTACTTTGTCTTACCTTATCATCAACACTACAAAAAACAAAAACAAATGTAGGTGCATGATGGCAAACAAGAAAAACCAACAAAATCACCGCAATAACCACCGTCGATCAATGCAGAGAAGATGGAGTGCTGCAAAGTACAGAGAAAAGAAAGTTAAGAGTCAAGCTCATCCCTCCACAGAAAATTGTGACAAATTAGAAGGCTCAAGAATTATCAATCTGGACAAGTTGCAGCAGTATGTTAATGAATTAACAACACATGCCGCAAAGTGTGGCAGTCAAATAATACTGAGTGGAGAGCAAAAATCTGGCCTTGCTTCAATCATTTCTAGTCATTGTTCAAAGTGCTCTTTTATTATACCATTGACAACATCAAATAAAGTATCTGGCCCTAAAGGAATCTCACGCTGGGAAATAAATCTGGCTGCTGTGTGGGGACAAATGTGTACGGGGAGGCGGCCACTCTAAACTTAAAGACAATGTGAGTATATTGGGTGTACCTGTTATGTCTCCAAAGAATTTCATCAATACTGAACGAAGTATTGGGCAGTGGTGGCAAAATCAGCTGCAAGATGAAATGAAAGAAGCTGGTCAGGAAGAAAAGAGGTTGGCTATTCAAAGAGGAGACTACCACGAAGGAGTTCCGGCAATTACTGTTATTGTGGATGCCGGTTGGAGCAAACGGTCACATAAACATACGTATAATGCCAAATCGGGGGTTGGTGTGATTATTGGCAAAGAAACAGGAAAAATTCTTTTCATTGGGGTGCGGAACAAGTATTGTACTGCTTGCAGTCGAGGAATATCAAAAGACAAACATCATTGCTTCAAAAATTGGAACGATTCTTCATCCCAAATGGAATCACACACCAAATGGAATCAGACATTATTTTGGAAGGTTTTTGTCAGGCTGAAGAGGTCCATGGTGTTCGGTATGTACAATTTATTGGGGATGGGGACAGCTCAGTTTATCCTACACTATTGCAGCAAGTACCTGGATGGGGGAGGTACATCGAGAAGCTTGAGTGTGCAAATCATAGCTGTAAATGCTACAGATCTGCTCTAGAAAAGTTGGTGCAGGAGAAGCCTCACTACAAAGGAAAGGGTGGTTTGACAGGTGCAATGCGACAGCGACTAACAAGTGCAGCACGCTGTGCTATTCGAATGCGAAGCCAAGAAACTGATGTCAAAAAAGCTGTAAAAAAGCTAAAGCAAGATCTTAAAAATGGGCATTTTCATTGCTTCGGAGTGCACACAAAATGTAGCCCAGACTTCTGCCAGAAAGCAAAAGAGAAGTTATCTGAAGAACACCAGGAGTCTATTGGTAATGAAGATGTCTGTGAAGAATTCTCTGACCTCATTGAAGGTACCTGTAACTAAATAATAAAAATATTTTAATAATTAAATGTAATGAAGTCATTATTTATAAAGCAAAAAATATATAATAATTAATTACACCGCATTTCTTAAATGTATGGTTAGTACCTGATATAATCATAAAATGTATTATTTTTAAATTTAATTATAGAGTCTGCCAATGCTATCGAGGAACAGAGATTACTATGGGAAGAAACGATGAAAGATACTTTGCCGGCAGAAACTGATGAAAGTGTAACTGAAGTGAATCCTCAGCTAATGCATGATATCCAGTTATTAGTGAGTAGATTAGTTTGTAAGTCTGAGAGATTAATTACAAATTGTACTACTAACCTTGCTGAGAACTGGATGCACATAAGGTGCAAGTTTGACGGTGGCAAAGTGGTGAATAGATCACAGAGTGGGTCTTGGGAAAATCGCTGTTGTGGTGCCGGTATACAAAAGAATGTTGGTAAAACCTGGGGACCAATCATGTGGGAGAAGATGACAGGCAATCCCGCAAATTGTATTTTTGGCACTGCTATGGACGCTTCTGCTAAGAAAGCAGAATAAGACAAGAAAAGAAAATCTACCCAAGAAGCTAAGAATAGCAGACGAAAGGGAAAATTTTCAAAAGCTGACAATTCTTTGGCAGCTCGCAAAGCATATTCTCGGCATGACGGAGGAATAGAAGTAGAAGATCATGTGGCTGATATTTCATCAGATTACCTAAAGGAATTTTTTAAAAACCACTACTCATTGCAAGTTGTTGTTACTGCTGAAAAACGGGACATCATTGAACTGGAAACAAGACAACAGAGCAGATGTAAAGTATGGAGGGAAGAGCGAATGAAAAGAATCACAGCATCACATGTTGGAGGAATTGTGAAGATGCGAGCGGCAACTAAAAGAAGCAAGAAAGTGAAAGAGATGTTGTACACCACCTTCAAAGGCAACAAAGCTACCATGTATGGTATGCTCATGGAAGATGTAGCACAGCAGAAATATGTGGAGAAACAGCAACAAAACCATCCTGGTCTAAAGACTGAGCCATCTGGACTAGTTGTTAGTTTGGAAAATCCTTGGCTGGCTGCTAGCCCCGATGGCAGAGTAACTGACCCAAGTGCAGCCCAACCTATCGGGTTAGTGGAATATAAGAATCCATATTCGACAAGGGACTCAACAATTGAAGAAGCCTGTGCGAGTAAGGGATTTTGTTTGGAGAAAACAAAAAAAGGAGAAGAGATGGTATACTCACTGAGGAGTAGGCATAACTATTATTATCAAGTACAGTGCCAGTTGTATTGTTGTAATCTTGAGTGGTGTGACTTTGTTGTGCACACTGAAAAGGACATGCATATAGAACGTATTGAGAGAAACAAGGATTGGTGGGAGGAACAACTGCCCAAACTAAAAGAATTTTACTTTAACAGTTTACTACCCGAGTTAGCGAGCCCCAGATATAGAAACGGAGGTATAAGGGAGTCTGGAGAACAAAGCACTTCAACAATGTAGTATTATTTTCCATTACTGTTTTTTTTTTCTTCCAGCATAGTTGTTAAATACATGTATTTACTGTTGCATTCAATTCTAATGAACCACGAGTTGTACTATTAATCCCCTAACCACTTGTGTGACCACAGCTACAACCATAACACTTACCACAGTGGCTTAGGACTTAGCCACTGTGGTTCATTTAATGAGGCTCAAAATGAGTGGGCAGCAAGGGTCATCGTAACCTTAACCGTTTTTTACCGTTATAGTAAACGGTGTCGACTGTATAGTCAACTATGGTAAAAAACTACTGTTTTACGGCCGTACTACTGAACGGAATTCAGAACTTTATTTTGTCTCCTACTGTAGTTCTAATTAACATTAAAATTTTTATTTTTATGCTCATCACGTGATTCTGGTATGTGTGTGTGTGAGTATGATATCTAATACTTTGCTGCCAACTCATTAAGTGGGTGGGAGAAATGGGTGGGGCCTCTTAGGAATAGTCATGGAATTGATGACAAGTCAGGGATTCATACAGGATGTTTTGCTAGGGGGAGAAATTATGTCGAGTCGCAAAAAACAGTTTATCTACATAATATGGTCATGACCGTGAGACTGTGAAACAGATTTCAGATGAAAACTTGACAAACTATATAATAGTTAGGCGGCGCCTCCAAGACCATTTTTAGGGTCTTGGAGGCTTTAGGCTTTTATATCCCAAACGCAGCGAAGGCATTACTTAGTGCCTGAGGGACCCTAAAAACAGTAGTTCACGACGGCTGCACAGCGCCTAACTAATATGGCTGCACATTCATGCTATGGTACCCATCATGGACCATTCATGAAATAAATAGTCTTAATTTGGAGAATGAATTGAAGGGGGAGAAAGGAACTGCTACTAGAGGGGGAAACTTTTGCTAGGTTAGCACTTTCTTCTCCACAAGTGTTGACCAGCTACAACTTGTGGTTACTTCCCACAAGAGCCAACTAGGCAACCACATGTGGTTTAGTGGCCTACCTTTCACATGTGGTTTAGTGGCCTACCTTTCACATGTGGTTTACTGTTCTAATTTTCACATGTGGTTTAGTGGCCTACCTTTCACATGTGGTTTAGTGGCCTACCTTTCACATGTGGTTTAGTGGCCTACCTTTCACATGTGGTTTAGTGTTCTACCTTTCACATGTGGTTTAGTGTCCTACCTTTCACATGTGGTTTAGTGTTCTACCTTTCACATGTGGTTTAGTGTTCTACCTTTCACATGTGGTTTAGTGGCCTACCTTTCACATGTGGTTTAGTGTTCTACCTTTCACATGTGGTTTAGTGGCCTACCTTTCACATGTGGTTTAGTGTTCTACCTTTCACATGTGGTTTAGTGTCCTACCTTTCACATGTGGTTTAGTGGCCTACCTTTCACATGTGGTTTAGTGTCCTACCTTTCACATGTGGTTTAGTGTCCTACCTTTCACATGTGGTTTAGTGGCCTACCTTTCACATGTGGTTTAGTGGCCTACCTTTCACATGTGGTTTAGTGGCCTACCTTTCACATGTGGTTTAGTGTCCTACCTTTCACATGTGGTTTAGTGTCCTACCTTTCACATGTGGTTTAGTGTCCTACCTTTCACATGTGGTTTAGTGTCCTACCTTTCACATGTGGTTTAGTGTCCTACCTTTCACATGTGGTTTAGTGGCCTACCTTTCACATGTGGTTTAGTGTCCTACCTTTCACATGTGGTTTAGTGTCCTACCTTTCACATGTGGTTTAGTGGCCTACCTTTCACATGTGGTTTAGTGTTCTACCTTTCACATGTGGTTTAGTGTCCTACCTTTCACATGTGGTTTAGTGTCCTACCTTTCACATGTGGTTTAGTGGCCTACCTTTCACATGTGGTTTAGTGTTCTACCTTTCACATGTGGTTTAGTGTCCTACCTTTCACATGTGGTTTAGTGTTCTACCTTTCACATGTGGTTTAGTGTCCTACCTTTCACATGTGGTTTAGTGTCCTACCTTTCACATGTGGTTTAGTGGCCTACCTTTCACATGTGGTTTAGTGTCCTACCTTTCACATGTGGTTTAGTGTCCTACCTTTCACATGTGGTTTAGTGTCCTACCTTTCACATGTGGTTTAGTGTCCTACCTTTTCAATAGGCTAAGAAACAAGCACATTATTGTATCATAAAATATGTCAGTCAAATTCTGTATGAGTTGACAGATTATATTGCCACAATGGAAAGCAAGTGAGATATGAGAGACTAAATCCAGCAAAGAGTAAACATACTAAATAAAATAATTAATAATGCAAAAATAATGCTGTGATTAATGTCTGCAGGATATGTTGCAAAAGATGTGTATTTAATAATGTATTATTAATTACATTGTTTAATTTAATCTTTTATGTTAAATTTTATTAAATTGATTAAACAAATTTGGAATATTTTAAGTTACCTAAATTCAATGAGACAATTTACTCTGAAATAAAAGCGATTGTGTAAGACCCCTCCCCCCTGACTTAATCATTTTTGTTTACAAAATCACAATATATGATTTCTCACTAATTATGACCAGCTAGTGCCATTTAAAATATTAAATTAATGAGGTTCTGTCTTTTTTTTGTCAACCCTTCCCCTCCAACTATAAACAACAATAACAACAAACCAGTAGCATAACAAACTCTTTTATGTGTCTATAGTGGAGATGACATAATGTCCATTGGAGAGGAGACATTTGAAGTGGACTGAGTGGATGAAGAGAGAGACACTGCACTGGCTGTGAGTGGGTGGAGTATGTGGGGTGGGTGGAGCATATGGGAGTGGGTGGAGCATGTGGGGGTGGGGTGGTAGTATAGTAGAGATGGAATGATCTATGTAATTGGCAGTGAATGACAGAAGAAATAGTTATTTAGATGGAGGACAGGCCAGCTGAACGAGGAAAGGGATTGCAAGACGGACAATGAGGAATGGGTAGAGTGTGTGTGTGTGATAAAGTGCTAGGTGTTGGCTAGTTGCAGCCTCCAGCAATGTGCTGGTATGCTTTGTTGTGTTCATGTTGGGAGAATTAGTTGCACTGTCAAACTTTCTATCTAGTCCACTCACTGGAGATTATTTTGTGCACATGCAGAGAGACAAGAGTAGAGGGACTCCATTGTCCAAGAGAGGCTGTCTCTACAAAGGACCCTTCCCTCAAGATGGCGGCTACTCTGTTAGCATGAAGGTAGGCGTGTTCATTATTGCTTCCTTGTATAACGATGGCTTTATTTGCTGCAGAATTATCAGAAGTTGGTTTGTGCGGACTAGAGGGTCTATGGATGGAGGGTGCACACTGGCTTTTGATAAGGTAAAGGGTGGGTAGGATAAAAACAGACAAGCCCTATATTAAGAATACATCATCTATACACACATACATTCACACATACACACATACATACATACATACAGTAAATATATACATACACATTATATATATATGCATACATGTATTTTAAATTTTTTATTAGTGTATCTGTAGAACTCTCACTACAGGCTGTGTGGGCTTGCCTTGGTAACTGATGACGATCACATCTTCTACCCTCTGTCTACTGATGGGGAGGACGAGTGGACGCGGGCCATAGGCATAGAGGTGGAGGAAACTGATGCTGGTGGGTGACAGGGGTCAAAGTGCTTAGGTCATAGGTTACAGTATATAATTGAGTAAGGTTCTCATGTGACCAATGACTAGAGGCAGTGATGGAGTTCTCATGTGACCAGTGACTAGAGGTAGTGATGGGGTTCTCATGTGACCAGTGACTAGAGGTAGTGATGGAGTTCTCATGTGACCATTGACTAGAGGTAGTGATGGGGTTCTCATGTGACCAGTGACTAGAGGTAGTGATGGAGTTCTCATGTGACCAGTGACTAGAGGTAGTGATGGAGTTCTCATGTGACCATTGACTAGAGGTAGTGATGGGGTTCTCATGTGACCAGTGACTAGAGGTAGTGATTAGGTTCTCATGTGACCACGGACTAGAGGTAGTGATTGGGTTCTAATGTGACCAGTGACTAGATGTAGTGATGGGGTTCTAATGTGACCAGTGACTAGAGGTAGTGATGGGGTTCTCATGTGACCAGTGACTAGAGGTAGTGATGGGGTTCTAATGTGACCAGTGACTAGAGGTAATGATGGGATTCATATGTGACCAGTGACTAGATGTAGTGATGGAGTTCTCATGTGACCAGTGACTAGAGGTAGTGATGGGGTTCTCATGTGACCAGTGACTAGAGGTAGTGATAGGGTTCTCATGTGACCAGTGACTAGAGGTAGTGATGGGGTTCTCATGCGACCATAGACTAGAGGTAGTGATGGGGTTCTCATGTGACCAGTGACTAGATGTAGTGATGGGGTTCTCATGTGACCAGTGACTAGAGGTAGTGATGGGGTTCTCATGTGACTAGTGACTAGAGGTAGTGATGGGGTTCTCATGTGACCAGTGACTAGATGTAGTGATGGGGTTCTCATGTGACCAGTGACTAGAGGTAGTGATGGGGTTCTCATGTGACCAGTGACTAGAGGTAGTGATGGGGTTCTCATGTGACCAGTGACTAGAGGTAGTGATGGGGTTCTAATGTGACCAGTGACTAGGGGTAGTGATGGGGTTCTCATGCGACCATTGACTAGAGGTAGTGATGGGGTTCTCATGTGACCATAGAGGTAGTGATGGGGTAGTGATGGGGTTCTCATGTTGACCTCATGTGACCATAGAGGTAGTGATGGGGTTCTCATGTGTCCAGTGACTAGAGGTAGTGATGGGGTTCTCATGTGACCAGTAACTAGAGGTATGGTCCTGCCAGTACTAACTCTGTGGACATGTTGATGAAGCTGATAGAGAAGGGCATGTGTGTGGTGCGCATGAATTCTCACATGGAACTCACGAGGTCAGTCGCAGAGTGGGTAAAGGGTTGCAGAAATGGAGGAAATTTGACCGAGTAATGGATTATCATGCAGTGATGTGTGTGTGTGTAGTATTATGCTGAGACTACTAGTGGTGTGCTTGAGCACAAATGGCGAGCGAGCCTAAAGACTATACTATTTTTATATGAATGATCTTGACTTCTAACACTGAAGCTACTGAAAATAAGGTCCAGTTTTTAAATTTAGCATACAGGGTAAAGGGATTTCAGTGCCATAGTAACAATTCTCTGCAACACGTTACTTAAAAGTTTTCTTTGTGACATTCTTTAGCTAAGTAGTGGTTGTAACACACAATGCTTTGACACAACTGGACATGCACCTACACAGACTTACCTTCGCAATAGTCTAGTGGACAATGTATTTTCGAGTAAATACTGTTGTGCACGGCTTATAACCATGACAAAGAGCGCATTGACTTACCACCGCCACTAACTCGAATAGAAATGGAAGTCCCCTAAGTTTTCAAGTTTGAACTGCACCCACAAAAGAATTCAAAATGGTAAACAATTCAATTTCTAGGGTGATACGGGTACTGATCAATAAACCAGAGGATTCTGTTTAGTGCAATTTGGGACGGGGTCGACCACATAACTAACACAAAAACGCGAGGGTCAAAGTACGAAATGACATACGTACGTCCATACATATATCTAAATAAACAAACTTCCCCGATTTTTGATTGTGTTACCCCTGTAAGTGTCTCGCTCACTACGCTCGCTCGCCAATTAAGAATGTAGGAAAAGTGGAAATAGTGAAGAACAGATCCATTGCTATTGCTTTGGATACCAAGGGACCAGAAATCAGAACTGGAGTCCTTAAGGGTTCGAGTTAGGTTTCCTGTGAGTGTGTGTGTGTGTGTGTGTGTGTGTGGGTGTGGGTGTGCTGAAAAACAATTCTAGGAAGGGAAAGAGTAACTTTTTAAATTTTAAAGGAGGGGCAATGAGAGGAGACACAGTCAAGGAATCTTTGCAGTATACGCGAAGACTATGTTGATTTCATGTTGCAAATCAGTACTAAAGGATTTCTGTGGGAGGGGGAGGGGACTTTCAGCACAGACAATTTTCCTCCCTTACCCCTTTAAATGCAGCCCAGTGTGTGTGTGTGTGTGTGTGTGTGTGTGTGTGTGTGTGAATATTTTTTAAATTTGTTTTTCTGCAACATTATTCATGCAGTCAAGAACAAGAGTTGTTGCTATGAATACAGTTAACATTTATGAATGGTGTTAGGCAGTGAACTGGCCTTCTGTCAGGAATGCAGCCCCCAGGGCAACAGGCATAAGACATGATTAGTTCTTGTTTGTTTAATTGTTGTGTTTGGGTGTAGGGAGGATAGGCAGAAGTGTGTCTGGAGACTGGTAAGGTGTTGAAAGTGTCTATTGAAGACAAATTCAAGGAATGTGGCAATGAGAACACCATTTATGTGGACTGCATGAACATCATCAAGATCCTGAGTCCTGGAGACCTGGTGTTCGTGAATGACGGACTCATCTCATTCAAGGTCACTGAGAAGTTCCCCGCCCACCTGGTGACAGTTTATCACATGTGTATGTGTGTGTAAAGAGAGAGAGAGAGTAGGTGGTGTGTATATTGGCATACATCTGTGTGTGTTAGCTGTTAGTTGTATCAGTTTCTGTATCCATAGTTACACTGTCCCTTTCACCTCTTATTACTACACTTATGCAATACAGCCAGTCACATGTGTTGGTGGCTCTAAGCAAACAGGTTTTCTGGGCCACGCCTACAAGACCATCTTTAGTTATGTCTCATTGCATCCACTCTCATTCAAATTATTTCTACACCTCTTTTGATTGTTGTCATGGTTGCTGTGGTTCAAAATGGAGGTGGATCTACCGGCATTCTCTGAGAAAGACAAGGTTAACTACGCAGACCACACCCACTTTTTCTACACTACTCACCTGCCAGTTTGATTTTATGGGTAAGTATATGACAGAGTTACAGCACTTAGTAAAGTCGTCATCATATGAGGATGACACTCATGCATCCTATAAATGTATTATGGATTATTTCATTAGATAGGAGTGTACTAATTTATGATTTTGTCACAACTATTGTCAGCTATTTAATACTGGTAAATGATTACACGGAGTACAAGGAGTGGGGAGTGGTACTAATTAGAGAGAGGCCACCGTGTGAGAGTGGGGTCAGGTTGAGAAATGCAATGAAGATATTTTTCAGAAGGCAACAAATACTCATGGAGTAGTTAATTCATTAGTGACTGTCTTAGTTATCTGCAGTAGTAGTATCAGAAGTGACGAATCGAAGGTTTTCTTCATTTCCAGTAAGGATTTTCTTAATGTTGTCAGCTACTGAATGAACTAAGGCAATGAAAGGTAGCAACACTGGGAGATTTGTTGAAGACGAATTATTTGATTTATAACATTAATACAGAGTGTCTGCTTTTCATACAAACTAGTTGCTGAGTTGTTCAGCATGTGAAGTTCCTGTTGCACATATGTACACACACACACACACACATGGTAATGATGATCATTACCTAATGTGTTATTGAGTGAAACCATCTTGTGGTGTAGGTTCTTTGAAATTGTCTCCTCTTTCTTTCCTCTTATTCCCTCTGTGTAGCCTGACCTGAAGTTTGGTGTGGACTAAGATGTGGACATTGTGTTTGCCTCCTTCATCCGCAAGGCCTCAGACCTCCATGATATCCACAAGGCCTCAGACCTCCATGATATCTGCAAGGCCTCAGACCTCCATGATATCCGCAAGGCCTCAGAGCTCCATGATATCTGTAAGGAGCTGGGCGAGAAGGGCAAGAATATTTTTTTTGTTTCCAAGGTAATTCAAACAAATAGAACAAGGGGAGCTTTGCATTATTTATATGTCCATGAGATTCTGTATGTGAGAAGCTCTTACACCAACACTGAATAGAAAAATAGACTGCCACATAAGATTGAAACCAGAACTGTAGTTGATTTGCTCCAGTGACTCTATACTGGCTGTAGAGAGTGACACTAGGATCCTCCTACCAAAAAGTCTTGTATAGCTGTTTGACAGTCACGATCAAGTAAAGTGTTTGTAAACAAGACAAAAAAAAGCCTATATCTTTGGTCAGTTGAATACCTATCCTACATAGAGAATTAGCTGTTGCATTTTCTTTCACTTTGTTTTGTTTTAGTACTCAAGAATAACTTTAGTTGTTGATGATTGTTGTTGTTTTCAGAGAAGGTGTGAAGAATTTTGACGAGATATTAAATGCTTCGGATGGGATTATGGTTGCCAGGGGCGACCTCGGAATAGAGATCCCACCATCGAAGGTGTTCATTGCACAGAAGATGATGATAGGTCACTGTAACAAGGCAGGGAAGCCAGTCATTGTGGTCACTCAGGTAACCAGTGGAGGTTTTGTTGTCTTTAATTCCGTAGCAATAGATTAGCTTTTTATTTTGATGTAAAAGATACAGAAAATTTTTTTCATACAAACTTTATCCAATAGTGTACTCAGCTAAGTATCTGTAGCACTTCTTTCAGCTTCATTGTGAGACACACCCTTAAAGCTTCACTTTGGTGATCACATGACCAGTTTTACCTGGCTACCCCTTGGACCCTGTTCGTTAACAACTTATTCCTTTTTTGAATGCTGATCAATTGGTCACATGATTTCACTTTGATCCACAGATGATGGAGAGCATGGTCAGTAAGTCACGCCCCACTCGTGCCGAAGCCAATGATATCACTAATGCTGTATTGGATGGAGCAGACTGTGTGACATTGTCATCAAAGGGTAAGGGGTCACCATACATAGTGGATATGTAGTGTGTGGGAGGGGCATGAGGACTATCACATTTTAAAACACAATTACAATTACATTGAAGCAGTTATGAAGGTAAGCTAGTGAAGAACATTATAGTGTGTTAACTACATCCTGGTGCCCACTGTTGCCTGCAGGGCCATCAGGAGGCAATGTTTGTGGTTTGTCACAATTGCAGCTGTTTTGTAGTTTTGGTTTGCTTGTTTTTTGTTTCTTACCAAATGGCAGGAAGACTTCGAATGTATTCAGCCTCTTTATAATTATAAGTGTAGTAAAACTATCCACGCACAGCCACTAAGAAAGGAACTGGTGTGGAGAAGTCTTCCTTGTCCAGTGGATGGCAACTAACAATAATGGCTACGATTACTTTATCTAGTGCACCATAAGGGAGAGCTATCAGTAGTGCTGGACATAAGCAAGGAGTGTGTTGAAACCTGAACTAATGAATCAAATAGTGTTTCTGTCAAAGAACTAGTAATTGTTGGACCTATGAGATTATAGTGAGCTTACTAGTGATGTGCTTGGAGCACAAATGGCGAGCGAGCCTAAAACTACACTAGCGTTAAACGATGTTAAAGCTTTCAAAGTGGCTAGTGTGCCAGGTGAGCTCCTGTGAGAAGAACAGTAGCCAAAGATAGAGAAGTAAATGAAAATTGAAGATAACACTCTGCCTACACTTACCACATTTCAAGTCAATTTAACTTAAACTTAGAGAGGCAAGCAGTGTACCAGAACTTAAATTAGCTGGAAATAGAAGTTGGTTATGGTCACAGTTGAAGTTTTAATAGTTTGGGATAGTTGGGTAATAAAATACATTTCAAACAAAACTAGCAGTGCCTGAGGTGATTATGTTTCTGTTATTGTTATTATAGTGTACTTAACTCCAGTTCCAGTATGACCTTATTTGGTCATATCACTAATGGGTTTGTGGTAATAACACCACCTCTCACAATGAAGCAGCTGCCCTAGATAAAACCAGAGGCTGGTTAGGCCTGTAGTCTGTCCAAGTTGAGTTGGCCAGAAAATAACTTGAATAACTTTTGAACCAAAGCAGCTACGCATCTAGGGTTTGCACCATTAGATAGCTGTATCCTTGTCAATCAACAAATCCCAGATCCATGCCTCCACGTATGTGTTATATAGTAGCTACTAGTTAAATGCTTCCACCAACCATTGGGCACTGACATGCTTCATTACAGTAAGACTGCGATCAATAGGAGAAATTGAAACAGATTCCAGTTCATTGATGTATTTTCCTGTGGTAATGTAATATTCTATGGTAGTAGCCTCTGTTGACCAATGCTTTGGAGCGTGGGTTAGTACAGCAGATATGTGAAAAAATCGTGCCTTTTGTGATAGAATCATGAAATTTTGCAAGCTAATAGGGAAAACCCTACGGATGATTTTAAGCTATAGGGACATCCATGATTTGACCTCTTCTGACCTTTGGGCGCTAATTAATGCGCCAAATTTTATACGTCTACAGTAATTTTTGAATCATTTAATTTAACCATATCAAGTTTAGTATCAAACGAATGCTTACATTAAGAGGAGTAAAATAAACTTTGAATCAAAGACATATCTGTTTTCAATCAGAAAGTATGACCTTTTGAAGTAATACCATTTACTACAATGTGGTATAATATAAATAGCCCTGCAGCTATTGTGCATTAATTGTTTAGGATGGCTGAATACATGGTAGTAGTTAACCAGTTTCTTCCTAAATTCATATTTATATGTGTTGTAGAGGGAGCATACTATCAAGAATAATGGTTTTGTTAGTTGAAAATGAAAAAGTTAGTCATTGCATTGTCCTCCACAATTACAAAGTGCGGTACATTGAAGTGCTGCTTTTTGGCATTTGCAGCGTCCCTTGCATTCTTTCTTGCACCCACAACGAATTAGCTCCCTACATGCTTCTGTGGCTTCTGGTAGAGTAGTCCAGAGTGCGTTCCATCCACATCCTTGGTTTTTCTTTTTCCACCCCCAGTCTACTGGAGATGGCATTTCTGGGGCAGTAATCATCACTTGGGCCCAGCAGTGACCAGCCTGATACGCTGCCCTTTTGATGTGCTGAACAAGAGCAGCTTGGGTAGATGGTAGTCGGTCAATTGCTCTACCCTTCTTTGTGAATAGTTCTTTTCTGGAATCATTCACATGCTCAAGACTGCTCGTGCAGTCGTAGAGTAAGACTACAAATCGCTCCAGAAGAGGAAGCCATTGCTCTGTGCACTGTACACTTGGAGTATTAGCTAATGCACAAAATGCAGGAGTGACTGAATCATATGACTTCCAAGTATTCCATGCAGTCTTTTTGCTTTTTCCAAGGAAAGACACTGTGTCACAACCTGCCAGTGAATGAAAGAAGGGCAAGGCAATACACTTTTGAGGACCAAGAGTATCAGCTAGCTCATGTATTGGAAGGAACCTGAAGTGTTTCCCTGTTCCGAATGCAATCCAGAGTTCAGATATTCCCAACCACTAAGCTGATAAAATGGCTAGTACAACAACATCTGTGTCCACAGTTCGGATCAACGCTTTGTTGTATTGCTGTTTCACAGCATCTTCCAGATGGAGTAGTATACATGTGTCGGCTTCTTCGTGTGTACATGGTGCCAAACCTGAAACATCATGATGATTGTTGCAGAGAACTTCAGTTAGGCATGTGGCAATGATAGCTTTGCCACTATCAATTCTTGTAACTTGTGATGACCGAAATGAAAACAACTCTGTTTTGTTTTCATTGATTCGCAGAAACGCTCACCAATTTTGGGGAACTATGCTTAATGCTTCCACTCGTCTTCTGATACCTTTCCCTCTCTTGCTGCGAGTATCTTCTTTCAAACTTTCTGGCTTGTAGACATCACATACAACATCCAGTCTCAAAACATGTTGAAGTTGAGACTGAATGTATGGCAAAAACACATTGTTTGCATAGTCCTGAAATGTTTTTGAATTCACCGGTTTAAGCATATTAACGATAGCAGCACTATCAAGAATAAGAACTTCCACTGAAGGATTAGGTATGGATTTTTCTAATGAAATAAGCTTTTCTAGGCAGTACAGCAACTCTGCTTTGTCCCCATCTCATATGCTACCATTCTTTGCCAATACCGGTGGACATGCCTGATTTTCGTGACTGAAGAAGTCGTCCAAATCTCCATTCCGTGTTTGAGAGGCTATATATAGCCTAGAAAAAAGAGAACAATTATTCTTCAGGGATAAAAGTTGCAGTTGCTTGAGCTGGACTTCTTATGAACTGGAGGTCGGCTAAAGAGGTGAAGATTGTTTCGTTTAATAGGGTCAGCAATTGCCTTCATCTGCTTCGCTAATCTTTCTTCCACATAGGTTTCATACTGGTCTAGGCCAAGCTGTTCAATGTCTTTACATGTATCACTCAGAGCTGTGTCTACAATGTTTCGGCTGTCCACCAGAAGATCCTCACTATCCTCAAGGAATGGATTTCCCAATTCTTCAATCACTTCAGTTAGTGATTGCATGTCTCGTGCAAATGCAGACTGTATGTGCTGCTTTTGTTCATGGTGACAGGTTTCTGTGCTTTGTTTCTTCTTTCCATCAGATGTCTGAAATTCTCCAATCAAACGTGCCATTTCAGGGTCTGAGACCATCCATCGATGCAGAGCTGTAGAGTTTTCTGTGAGCCCAATAGCTCCACCATCACCTTTCACAATGGCATTATTTTGCTCGTGAGCTTGATCTATAGAAATGGCTGAAAATGAGCGTTTCGACTTCTTGACTATAAAATTCTGCTTGGCAAATTCTGCATAGATGCTAGGATGGCTCTGTTCCAGTGAAATCATGTCGTGCAAGCGAACTGGAGTCCACCTGGCATAGTGAGTGTGGTCCAAGGCAAAATACCATGGGATGATCTTCGCAAGAGCTTGAACATAGAGTTCAAAATTTCCCTCAGTATTGATCTTACGAAGATCAGTACATAGATTTCCAACTGTAATATGATGGACCAGAACTGGAACTGGGGGCATTTTTGAGCTTTTTCACCACACCACTTTTCAAATGTTCTATCTTCGATTTCATCTTCTACTACTGACTCATTGTAAGCCTTATTTAAAAGCAAGTACAGGTGTTAATTGCAGCTGCTATCCAAGTGTTTAGTTACTGTTGCTTCATTTGCCGTAATGTGTTTACCTCTCTGCTACATGAAGATCATTACTGTCCTCAGTGAAAGGATTGCCCATATCTTCTATAACTCCGGTCAGTGATTTCACATTTTGCGTAAAGCAAGTTGGCTATGACAAGTTTTACTGTGCAGAATACTATGTGTATATCACTTACAGTTGCTTAAACGACCATAACTTTTGATTGAAAATAGATATAACTTTGATTCAAATTTTATATTATTCCTCTTAATATGAGCTTTCATATGATACCTAACATGGCACTATTTAGTTTAATAATTCAAAAATTACTACAACCGTAGTAATTACGGCATACTAATTAGCACCTAAAGGTCAAATCAGAGATGCCCCTATGGCCTAAAATCATCTTCAGGTTGTTGGCTATCAGCATGCAAAATTTCATGCTTCTATCACAAAAGTCACAATACCCCTAAAAACATGCACATATCTGCTCTACTATATGCTCCAGTCAAGTGGGAAATTATACTTAGGGTGACAATGACTAGTTTTCCCTTGATAAATCAATTGCGGAGGTAGGAAGTCTCCAACCATAGAACCACAAAACACAGCGGTAGGTAATTTGCCTTTTGTCATTCATACCAGTTAACTCCACTCTTTTGCTTCCTTGCTTTTCTAATGTCCAGTTCGATGATGGAACCAATTTTATTCCACTCTGGTCCCAGTTTAAGATCATCTCTGGTGGAACTTCCTCCATGGTTACAATAGTAGTAATATCATCTAAAAAACCTTTCTTTAAGCTTTCAAAGTCATCCCCATTGCACTTACTCAGAGCTGTGTAAGCTTTCCTTTATACAAACCCCATTCTCTTCAGAAGAGAATGAGCCCATGATATCCCCAGGACGACAGGTCCGCCATACTCCTCTAGCATTGTTTTGTTACAAGTCAAAAGGATGCCTTTAGCTGATGAAATAGCAATTCGAGCCGACACTGCTCCTCCTTCTCTTAACTTCTTCAAATATATCTGAACCATCTTGTCAATATCTGATCCAAGTAAAAGTGGTCTGCCTCGCTTAGCAGTAGGCAAATATAAAATGGCCAGATCTTTCTCAGCCTTCCTCTTCCTAGATAGCTCACTCAGATAACCTATTTTGATGCCACGGACAGTACTTTCATTGATTTTTTTATTCAACCCTTTAGAAAAAAACTTTGAAGCTGCTACAACACCATTTTCACATGCATACTTGCCAATCTTAGCTCTTTGCTCAGAAGAGAAACAGTTGTATGTTCCACGCTTCTTGGGCTGCTTTGACTTCTCCACTTCTTTGTTGGCAGCTTCAATGGCTCTTGCTGGCAGCAACTCAGACAAAGGACCTCTAGGATCAGGAAGTCCGTTGCCAGAAACTGGCTTGAAGTACTTCAACAACGACATTGCGTTTAGCTACTTACTATATAATAGCGGTTGCAAATGTACACGCGACTTTATAATGATGTCATTTATTATTGAAGTTCTTTAATTTCTCTGACCTTTACCCACCGCGAATGTAGCGAAAATAAAGTGACAGTGAAATTAACCGGATCTACGGTATTTAATTAGGGTCAGAATTAGGGGGAATGAATAAGTGGGTTAGAATTGCTTGTTGTGTAACAACAAGTTACATATGTACTCTCATTCTAGATGTGAGAGGACAATGTGACACATTTTAGTGGTCTGTTATAGAGGTTGTAAATATATTGTAAGAGTCAGCTATAACCATAGTTACCTAGAAATCTCATTACTATTGCATTTAAAATTATGCCCATATTTTTTTCCTTGAACATGTATTATTTTTATTTTATTTTTTTGTCTTGAGAGAAAGGACAAAAGTAAGAGTTGTTTGTTTGTGTGTATGTGTTTGTGCCTTTCTTGTGTGAGGAATTATTTTTTAAGGTAGTTATAGTAAGGTCAGTCTAGAGGTCAGTATGCACAAGAGGCCATAAAGCACCCAATTTGCATCTGTTTGAGAATGTAAGCCCTAATTGCAGACCAGGTGAGCTTTTGTTTTCTAGCAAAAGGTGAATTCCCAAGTCTTAATTTTAGTACCTTTGGAAGGTTTTATTAACCCTTTAACCGTTATTAACATTATTGCGGCCGCGGTAGTTGACGATTTAAAATTATGGTTGCTAGGGGTTACATATGTCTAAAATTAATTTTTTCAAGTTATATGACCTCAATTTGTCCAAAAGTTTGCAAAAAAATAAAATATTGTGGAATAAAGTCTGTGACAGGTTCATTTTATTATGTTATTTGAGTAACTTGGTGCTCACTTTTTGTTCGTGAGAGTTGGGAATATATACAAGTACACTATTCGTCAATGCTCAGACAAATATCAGAACAATACTAAGCTTGGTCTGACATTTAGAAATGGTAGGACAAATGGTACCAGAAGAAAGAATAAAAGGGGATAAAAGAAAAAGGAAAAGAAAAAGACGGAAAAAAGAAAAAAATGAAAGTGCCCATGCCGGGATTGAAGCATAGCTGTTATGCTGTGAACTATGAAGGAGTGAACTGAATGGATGAAGAGAGATACACTTCACTAACTGTGAGTGGGTGGGGTTAGTGGGTGGAGCATGTGGCAGTAGTTGGAGCGTTTGGGGGTGGTTGGAGTGTGTGTGTGGGGGGGGAAGGGGAGAGAGAGAGGAGGGGATAGTTGGGGGTGTCATGTAGAGATAGAAGTGTGTGTGTAGCTGGCAGTAGGAGTGGATGGTATTTCAATATTTAGTCATTGTGTCTAGTGTTCCCAGATTTATTTGGTTCTGTATGGCCAGTTTGAGATAAAACTGTACACCACCTATACTAGTTATCACTGCACAGAGAAAAAAAACTTTTCTTCGTACATACCGCAGGTATGCAAGAAAAAATAATAAAATGAAGGTATTTAATCTGTTGATCTGTCACAGGGAAATTCATCACATTATGTATGAGTTTTAAGGAAAAAACAAAAAGAAATAATATATACATCGTAATTTTTTAATTTATTGCGTTATTGTTTTAACGCAAAAATTGCAAATTTATCTCTGCAAAAACTTTTGAATTATAGCATTCATGCATGCCACATTGTGTCTGATTTTCCTATGAGTGGCTACATATATATATCCTCACTGCTAGCATTGCTGGTCTGATGTCCATCTTCTTAGAATCTTTCAGAGTCTCTCTGGCATAGAATGAATTAATAGTAGCTAGTCCTACAAACACATGCACACACACATACATACTGTACAGTATACACACTTCTTCTCGTGCTTGTAACCTAGCCTAGCAGATCTAAATTTTGGGATAGTGATGTAGTTGGAAAGAAATACAGTTTAAGGGTGGCCGCACATAGCAACGCGCACCGCCTGTAGATCCGGACATTAATTTATTCCCCACCAATACCCCACCATTCGATAATACGCGAGCAGAAACAATCACGCATTAGTAGCAGAAGTATACATTGCGAAGTTGTGGTGTTTTAGTTTAGCTTCTTGTTGTCTCATATTCGTTTACAGCAACTCTCCATACGTCGTCTGAGCTCACACGGCAAGGTGCACCAGGCTACCTCTCTTCCAGTAGCCATTCTCCGGACTCTGCGCACCTGAACTCAAGCGGTTATATCCACCAGGCTCTATTTCTGCGGAGCAAAGACTTCCCAAGCTGCGCAGATCTAATACCTTCACCTCTGGCTATCTCCAATAAAGTGCTCTCTCTTCTGACTCTCTTGTTATTGTTGTATTGATGTTTGTTTACTCTTGATATGGGCGGGCTCTTTTTAGAACCAACACAAACTAATTGAAAAAAAAAATTGCTTGTGTACTCGTAGTACGAAATATGGGGGTGGGGCTATTTCTTAAGAATTGCGAGTGGAATTAAAGTTCCAAATTTTGTATGAGTTTTTCTTGGAATCTAATAATGAGAACGCCAAAAAAAAATTATACACGGGTAAACCAAAAAAAAAAATGAACTGCACCACAACAAGAATTTTTCAATATCTTATAAATAGAAAAAATTGCAAATAAATCATAAAGTAATATTGAAATGGATAAGAACTCGTTATGTTGCAGTAGAGTATCGGCTCGGCTAGTAGTGCACCAAATAGCGGAGCTCCAACTTATCACACCGCTCCAAAAAAGGGCTACAAAGTTTTATAACCAGGCCCCGATATTTCCTCCAGATTCGCTCTAAAATTAGTAAGCTGCTCCTTTGGCAGGTACTTTGTCCTTGTGTTGTAGTGGAGAAGCCCCTGTAAGTATACAATAGTAGTAATCGTGCATAGCAACCATCAACAAAAAATTGCGTAGGTGGTGTGCCGCCCTTAAGACTAAACTAGGAATGCCCGAGATTATTATTTTTCTGTTATTGTTATTATAGTGTACTTTACTCCAGTTCCAGTATGACCTTATTTGGTCATATCACTAATGGGTTTGTGGTAATAACACCACCTCTCACATTAAAGCAGCTGCCCTAGATAAATCCAAAGAAAGTTAGATATGATTTATAAGAAAAACTGTATTCTTGCCAATTAACAAATCCAGTCTTGGCTTCACAAAGATGTTGAAAAACTTAATTATTCATAGAAGTGTATTTAATTGCATTGCAAATACATCACATACACACATCCACACACATGTACACACGCACACACACATGTATACACGCACACACACACACACACACACTCAGTGGGCTCCAATGAAATATCCTAATGGTATTTTCCCCTTTCCTTCTCCCAGTAGCTTTTCTGAGGGACTTTTCATATTTTCTCTTTCCTCTCTTCGTTTCTGTTTTGTATTAGCAATGCATGTATTTCAAACTTTGTAATCATAAATTTTGCTAGTATTTAATCCTTTCACCGCCAAGTTTATGACAACCAGTTTGGTAACGTGAAAATTAAAAATATTTTTGTTATTTTTTGCTCAGACATTCAGCAAGAGATATAATTTAAAAGCAAGTAGCTACAGACATAATTATTTACTATGACTTAAATACCGTTGCTATACTGTTGTCAGGTGTAATAACTTGGCAAGTGTGCAATAACACTTGCCCGGTATTTAAACTAGTTAAAGCATGAGCGCTTAGTGCCTAGTACATTTATCGCACTCAGCCCTCGGGCCTACGGCCCTCGGGCTGTCGTGCAATAAATCGACTAGAAACTAAGCGCTCATGCTTTAACTATAACATAAAAAAAGTTTATTGTCTGCACAAAGAATAGTTAAAAATAATTCGGACTTGCCGTTACAATGGTACTAATTGAAACTCTATTTCTGACGGTCTCAGAGCTGCTTCAGGTTTCTGGCAAAGTCCATACACGACTTATTCATCTTCTATGTGATGGAGTCTGAGCTTCCGTTCCTCATAGTACTATAAAACATTTCAAGTGCACAGACAACTCAACAGTTAGCATTCCAGCAGCCATATTTCTTAATTGTAAAAATCACAATACCTGTGCTATCAGACTTGCTGTTTGTCTACTCTTTTCATGAACGACAACCCACGACTTCCAAGACCTTCACATTTTCCCTTTATATGTTGAGCAGTACCTCTTGCTGCAGTCTCGTACTCAACTGACCACCAATTATGTGCCGTCAGAACACCTTTTCGGTGTCAACTGGAAATACCTCCCCTTTCAGTGAGGAGCCATTAACTTAGAGGGACAAGCAGTGTAGCTAGAGTTGAATTAGCTGGAAATAAAAGAGGGAGGTTATGGTCATAGTTGAGGGTTTAATAGTTTGGGGTAAAGGTGAAGTTGGAATAAAATACTTTTAAAACAGAACTAGGAATACCTGAGATTATTATTTTTCTGTTGTTGTTATGATAGTGTACTTTACTCCAGTTCCAGTGTGACCTTATTTTGGTCATATCACTAATGGTTTGTGGTAATAACACCACCTCTCACAATGAAGCAGCTGCCCTAGATAAAACCAGAGGCTGGTTAGGTCTATAGTCTGTACAAGTTGAGTTGGCCAGAAAATAACTTGAATGTCTTTTGAACCAAAACAGCTACTCATCCAGGGTTTGCACCATTAGAAAGCTGTATTCTTGTTAATCAACAAATCCCAGATTTGATTTCACAAAGAAGTTGGATAGCTTAATTATTCATAATTCTGTTCATCTGCTATCTGACAGTTTATGAACTTCCTCTGCAAAATAATTTTAATATTACTACTAAATTATAGAAGTGTATGTGATGATATTTCAGTGCGTAGGAGGAGAGTGTGTATGTGTGTGAGGATATTTCAATATGTAGGAGGAGAGTGTGTATGTGGGTGATAATATTTCAGTGTGTAGGAGGAGAGTGACTTTTTCCGACTGTACATCAAGATTAATAATGAACATAACAGGTAAGATAACTTGCCGATCAACATAAAAACACACACACTAACTAATGCTGATTGTCTATGTTTATCATTATGAAGTTATGGGTGTATCCTATAATTATTTAGTGCTACATTATTATTATAAGTTATTATAGTCCACTGTCACCCATGACTTCATAGTGATTATAACATACTGATGATTCCTAATAAGGATGAAACAATCACAGCATAGTTGTCATTTCAGTGGCTATTTAATTAGGTCAGAATTAGGGGAAATGAATAAGTGGGTTAGAATTGCTTGTTGTACAACAAGTACATACAGTGAAACACCCCTTATCCGGACGTCCAAGATACGGGCACGACCCTCTACCGGGCAGTTTTAGCTGCCATTTGCATCCGCGCTTCAACAATAGTTGCGCGCGCTCATCGGAAAATTATCACATGACAGGTGACAGCTGCATGACAGTGCAGAATTGAATAGTGACGAGCGTAAGGAATGTATTATGGCCTCTACTTCCAATCCTAAGCAGGGAAGGAAGCAGAGGGTTCTTACCTTGGAAAAGAAACTGGATATTATCAAGGAGTTGAAGGGTGGAAAATCACATAACGGTGCGTTTCTGAGCTGCATCAAGTTCCTAAGTCTACGGTAGCAGATATTTGGAAGGAAAGAGAGAAAATAGAAAAATACATTGGCTGTGGTGAGTGTCCATCAGTTCTAAAGTCACGGTCAGTCTAGAAGTCATTTTGCATAGAGGTCATGATGAAGCTCACAAATTGCAGCTGTTTGAGAATGTTACCCAAATTGCAGCTATGTGAATGGACTTGCTGAGCTTGTTTCAATAAGAAATAGTAATCATTTTAGTTTAGAAAAGAGAGAGTATTTGTGTATGTACATATTGTATGCACACACCACATGGGGTGTGTCTATATGTATGTGGTGTGTGTTGTGATAGTTGTGTGAATATGTGTTTGTGTGGAGAAAAATTAGTTGTGGTGCAGTAAGAAAGTTGAGGCCAAGTTATTCACTCATTCACTATGTGACTATTCTTAGATATGCATATGGGGTTACAGGTTGAGGTGTAAATATCTTGTAAGTGTTAGTCATAACTGCAGTTCTTAGTAATCTCACTATTATAATTAACTAGTTCATGACCATAAAAATTTCCCCTTCAAATTGTGTTATTGATGTTTAGAGTAGGGAGGGTTTTTGTTTGTGTGTATATGTGTTTGTGTGATTTTTTTAAATGTAGAATAACATTTTCAGGTAATTAATGTAGTGAGGTCAGCCTGCTCAAGAGGTCACCTTGGTGAGAGGTCATTCCTGCCAGTCAAATTGCAGCTGTTATGTACCTCAAAATCTGTGCATACTACATTCTTGTGTCTCTCTATGTGCTCCTAAAGCAGCTGTTAGCTGTAGTAGAAGATCAATGAATCAGCAAAAACTGAGTTTCCTTTATACAACTACACCTATTTTATTAATGGCTGGCTGTTTCTTCATAATGATTTTCTAAAAAATATTCTAAACTTTTTGAAGTGTGTTTAAACTGTGGGCTGTTATGCAAGCCATGAAACCTCCTTTGTGTGTACTAGTTAAAATTTTGATGTTGTTGGTGTTGTTGTGGGTATGTGTGTATGAACTCAAGGAATATTGAAGTTGGCTAAAGATTAAAATGTAATCAATAGCTACTTGTCTGTCATAATTTTATTATACAATATCTATATTAAAACAAAGTTATTTGAGCTGTATAAAAAGACAACTACAATTTGCAAGTATAAATAGACTCAGGAATTGACAAATAGTAGTTGGATGAGTAATAAGAGGTAGCTGCAATCAGGGGTGGGTGCATGATTTGGAGGTTAGTCACTTTTTGAGAGGTCATTAATTGAAGTTTTACTGTAATACATGCCACACCCAGTGAAACTTATAAAGAATGAAGAATATAAATTATTCAGCCACAAGGAATTGCACACACAAACATGAGTACCACAGTGTAAATAACAAGACTGTATGGATGTTATTCAGAAGAATTCTGGCCTCACCTGTGTCATCCAGTCCAAAAGTTGGCCTCATCACTGAGTGGACCAAGTTAGGATACAGAAATATACTCAAGTTATTGCTAGTTGTGTGGGCTTCCAAGTTCATACCACTTGAAAACATACACTAGTTACCTTTGTATGCTATAATATATGGCTAATAATATATATTTTTAATGAAAATTTACAGCTGCAATAAAAATTGAAACTGGACAATGTGAAAATTCAATGGCCAATTTGAAATATGGGATACATTATCAACTGTGTGTGATATATAAAAAAGTGTAAAATGCAATACAATGAGTTTTCAAATGTATGTCCATGTAGTATTGACAGACTTCAATCCACAATTCTATTACAAAATCAAAACAATAACACAAATACTACAACAATAACAGTAAACTCACTTTTGCTGTATTTTATCTGCCACATCATTACATTCTGTTTTGTACAATACAGTAACAAAATCCTTGAGAGCTGCATGTTCAGATGAAAAGACTTCACGAATGTAGTCTAAGAGAACCCTTGCTTTGTCTTCGTCAATCAGGTCTCTACGTTGACAAAGTTGTCTATTGGTATAACATGATATGAGTCCTTTACTGTAGCAGTGATCAGCTACTGGCATAACACAAGGCGTCACTGAGCGAACCAAGTCAGGATACACACTCAGAAATATACTCAAGTTGTTGCTGCCTAATAATAAAACATTTTCAATAATACTAGCTAAATACAAATAACAACTTCACTTACTTTCAGAGATTTCTACTGCAGGATCTTTCTTTTCATATTTCTAATATTAAATAAATGAGAGTTAGTAAATACAAGTTAGAATACATAGTCTATTTCTACATACCTGTCCATACCAAATGAGGTGTCTATTGGTGAGCACAACTGCTTGTGGGTTGTCTGGATTGAAGAGACATTTCATGACTTTGGGGACAGAGTGCACTCCATCAACGACCCCGAGATGATTCCCTCCTTCATGTGAACGACAGTCAAAGGCAAACTGGTAGTCCATGCAGCTGTTGTAGTTCATTCTGGAACTGGCCTTCTTTAAAGTGTCCTCTATTTCTTGTTTTAAAGCAGTACATTCATGGTGAATGGAGTCTTGGAATGTAGGATCACATGAAACTACCACTTCAAAATATTTCGATTGAGATACAAATGTTACACGAAGTAAATTGGATCCGTACAAAAAGGTCACCATGTTTTTCTTGACACCTTCTCTGATGAAAGTGAAGGACTTATTAGATATGAGACAAGCCATGGAAGCAGGAAAGAGTCCCATAGGAGTAAACCCACTACTGAAGTACATCAAGAGAGGCTCCACCAAACATGACCTACAGGATTCTTTGTGGAATAGGTCAAGTTCCTTTGCACTTGAGTTTTCTAACACGCAAGGTATGATGTACTCTTTCTCCTCTTCTAAGACTGACTTAGAATATTCAACTGACACAATCTCAGCTATAATGTGAAGATATGCTAGCAAAACTACCAGCTGCTCTGGTGGAATGACACCTGAAATTTTAGATGTAGCTGATTTCAAATCTTTCATAGTGAATCTGCCTGTCTTCCTGAATCTCTCAGATGTGGCCTGACCTACGCTATCAAAGCTCATGGCTTTGAGAATGACACCAGTGATACTGTCATACACTACCTGGGTGTCTATGATGACCAGGTCTTCCAAACCAGGCACACTGGGGAAGTACATCAGAACACCGGCATGGTGGTGAAGAAACCACAGAGCTACTTTGGTCTCATAGGGTGTCATATTGAATGCATTGGACAAGGCCATACAGGTCTCCAGGCTGGCTGTCCTCACCTCTCTGATACGAAGACACAAGCTGAATAGAAGCCACACAGCTGGAATCTTCAGCTTCTTAAAGTGTTTCTCCATGGCATTCTCCAGTAGCTGATGCAAGTGATGGATTTCTTCTACTCCGCCTTTCATGTTGTCCAAAGAAACAACAAGCTTGTCTTGTGAGCAGAACTGTAATATGCCCTTTCTGTAGAAGTCCGTGTCTCGAATCACCTTTTGAAGCTGTGAGTCGACTGTAGCGATGTCTTCCTCAGAAACTTGGTCTTTGTGAGTACCCACTATATACACTACTGACTTGGAGGACTCGAGTATCTCACCAATGATGGGCGAGCTGTCTGCTCCTGGTAGAGGTTGAAGATGGGAGGACGAACTGAAACAAGATACACTGGCCAGAGTACGCAAAAGCATCTCTTGCAGAGTAAACTCAGAGTTCTCTGGTGCAGTTGTCTCTCCTGAAGCTCTCTGATAAAAGACTCGATACTCCTCGTCTAACTTGAACTTGTAGCTAAAGAACAGCAAGTAGAGGCCAGGTCCTATGGTGAGTGCTGGTAGCATGTCCATCAGCTCAGGCTGCCCTCCAGTGTCCTCCATTCTCAAGAAAGCTTTGAAAGAATGCTTCATAATTTCTGCAAACTGTGGTTGCCTTGAAACTCTCTCGTATATGGCAGCTATTTCAGAATAATCTTGTGATGTTACCACCTCATCAGCTAGTTGGACATGTGTTGGTGAGAGCGGTGAGGATTTCTTTTGTCTGGACTGCTTCAATGTTGGTTGTGGTGGTTTTTCCACAAGGTGAGACTGCTCTGTACTGCTAGCCTGACTGACCTCTGCCATCGTTGCAATATCTCCACAGGGACGAGCTGCAGTCTCAGAAGTGAATTTAGTCTCCAGACCTTTTCTAAGACTATGAAGGAGTAGAGATGCTTCCTCAGTGAGATTCTGTACAATGGTCCAGTTTGTTCCCTTATCTGCTGTAGTTGTATCAGACGTGCCTTGGACTAGCATATTAGAACAACACTCCACTGTGCCTGTGCTGCCATGAATCTGTTCCTCTTCTTTGGCTGACATAAGATCTATGATCTCTTTCGTAACGCGACGGCGAGTTGTAGTCTTGCCTTGTCGTGGTGGACCAAGAAACATAAGCTTTAAAGACAGAAGCTCCAGAACCTCCTTGGAAACAATGAAGTGTTTGTATGCTTCTTCATACTTGTAGTCATCTATCACATAAAATAAAAAATAAGTCCATTTTTTGGAGAACTGATAGTAAATAGAACTACTTCAATGAACACAAAACTTGGTACAGACACTGGGATTTCTTGCTCAAATGAAGTGGTTTCCAAAGAAAATGTCCCCTTTCTTAAACTATGTAACTCTCCTATTGCATATGCACTAATGACTTTTGACACAACTTTTATTATTCACACTGGTAATAGCTCACACACTCCTGTGCTTTGGTGCCTTTTGTAGTGACTTCTAGCTAATGAAGCAACACTTGATTGTTGCTCTTAAAGCTGTGAGTTTACAGTAGCCCTATAATTACAAGTGATATAGTCACATAGCTTTTACTCTACAATAACCCTCACACTCCTATGCTTCTACCCTCAGCTGGCTCCAGCAATAGGAGTGTGGGCAGCTGGTTTTATAGCCTGGAGCTAAGCCAGTAGAAGCAGCTGCCAGTGCACCAGCTGCAATTTAGCTCAAACATTCTCAGCTAATAATTACATATCATACTTTCTTCTAGAGAGAAGCTGCTATTTGCATACACTAACCTGACAGAGTTCCTTTATACACTCCATCTTCAATAGCAACCAGTAACTGTCCAGTAGACAAGACTGCAGCAGCTATACATGTATCATTATACTGATGACCTGGTCCATCTCCCTCACTAGTAGTCTCAATCCACTTCTCTGTCTTGTTGGAATAAATTCTAACCTTAGAATCATCATCCATGCCAATTAGATTCGATAAGGATGAGGAGATGGCTTCAGTGAGAGTAGATGTGGTTACTGTCCTCCATATTGTTAGTGGAGTTGTCCTGCCATTACTAGCAGATGTTATGAGAGACTCTAAAGTGCATATAAATAGAATCTCTCTCTTGCCTCTTCCTCCTGTGAAGTAGAAGTTGCCTTCATGGAATGTTGATCGCATGTCCCTGCATGAAGAAGGAAGTGAGTCTGCAGTCGTCCAATGGTCGTTGAGTAGAACTTCCACTACGTCCAAGTACTCGCCATGTGAGTCACACCCACCAGCCACGACCAGGACCTCCGGTGATCCTCCACTAACTGACGATGTCCAGTAGCGACGAGTAGGCATGGCACGCAGCGATGGCTTCCAGTCTAGACCAGTAGTACTAGTCAACAGAGAGTTAGTGGGTTCATAAGTGGAGAGATGATATCCACCAACCAATACAAACTTAGACTGGTAGGTAGTTAGGGACGAGTATTCATATGGTGCACGAGTAGTAGTCCATGAGTGAAGGTCAGTAGAGATGTGAAGTGTGTTATAATCATCCAGTATTACTGTATTCTGTAGTACTGCACATTGTTCAGGCCAGACATATTCACTCCAGGTATGGCAGTGTTCCCAGTGAAGTGAGGTTTGAGGATGGAGATCTCTCTAAATAAAAATAAATAAAAATATATATTTAAATCACAAGCAAACAAACAAACAAAAATCATTAATTACTTTTACAAGATACTTATGCATATAAACACACAAACAAACTTCAGATTTGATAAACAATACATTTTAAAACAAACACAAACTCATTGATTCCAATATAAGAAATGAATATGCCATATAAATATAAACTTTGTAAACTGTAGATAAACACATATAGAGAAATCGTCAGAGAGTATGTTATCACATCGTCAGAGAGTATGTTATCACATCATCAGAGAGTATGTTATCACATCGTCAGAGAGTATGTTATCACATCATCAGAGAGTATGTTATCACATCGTCAGAGAGTATGTTATCACATCGTCAGAGAGTATGTTATCACATCGTCAGAGAGTATGTTATCACATCGTCAGAGAGTATGTTATCACATCGTCAGAGAGTATGTTATCACATCGTCAGAGAGTATGTTATCACATCGTCAGAGAGTATGTTATCACAATGTAAGAGAGTATGTTATCACATTGTCAGAGACTATGGTATCACGTCCTAACTACTGATGTTTCCTAGATGTTAGGACCATGGCTGGATTAGATAATTTAAAAAATTAGAGGAACTACTGTAACTGGCAAAGAGCCTACCAAGTGGGAACCTGGATAGAGTGGTGTGTTTGTCAGAAATTAAGTCTGTCTGCTTAGTCAAAAATAAAGCAAGATTTTTGTACGAGCTGGTTTGTGTGTCCTCCAAAAGCACTGAATTGGGAGTATAAGGCTTTAGCTTGCTGATATAGCTGTGGAAGATTTTCTAGCTTTTAGCAGTAAATTGAAAGAAAAGTTTGACAAATTTTATTAGTGTTTTATGTAAGCAGTATTGAAACTAGGCCAAAGCAGTATTGAAACTAAGCCAAAACAGTAACAGAATGCTGAAGAAAAAGCTGCTTACTCTCATTCTATGACTGTTTGGAATTTGCTTAGGATAGTCACTGTGCTACATGTATATAAAAATTGCCAACACGTAAGCATACATTAAATACAAACATACAACATTAAAATACACAAGCATACAATTTTTATAAACACTGTAAGAAACTGTAAATAACAAGCACAGCAATATAAATACACAACTTACTGTATTTCTGGAACAAACTAGACTTCAAATAGCAAAAGTAAAATAGACAATTACAAACTATAGGAAAAAACGAGGGAAAGCAATGTATGAGAGTCCTCTCATAAAAACGCACCAGCAAATAAAAAAAAGAGAGGGAAACTCATGTTTGAGCATGCTCATAAAGGCATCAACCAGCATCTGGAAAAAAAGGGGGGGAAAGTCAAGTCTGAGCATGCTCATAAAAGGCACCAGCATCTGAAAAAAAGAGGGAAAGTCATGTCTGAGCACGCTCATAAAGGCACCAGCATCTGGAAAGAAAAAAGAGAGAGAGGGAACTCATGCCTGGGCATGCTCATAAAGGCACCAGAGACTGGAAAGTAAAGAGAGGTTTAAAATATGCACAAAACATGTCCACTATTGCAACAAAAAAACAAACAAAAAAACAACAAAACAAAACAAAACAAAAAAAAAATTGAATTCTTAACTATTTTTCTAATTGGATTTATTGAAATGTAGTTTTTGCCCACACCTTAGTTTCGACTTAAATCACTTGCCCTCGCTGTAGCACGAAACTAGAAAATCATTTTAAGGAGCTATCACAAGCAATGCTTGCACAAGTGACTTAATTGAGCCCTTAACAACAAAAAAACAAAAACAAAAACAATAAAAACCACTTGTGGTTTAGTTGACTTATTTTGAACTTGTCTAGAGTTTACTGATTGAGGTCTGTTGTCCTGACCTACACTTGGATGCAGTTGGGAAAGAGTTCTACTCTGATACTATCAAGGTTGGTGGCAAGCTCACTCTTACAATACAAGTAACAAAATAGTACAATTAAAAGAAGCTTCAGTTCTGCAAATGTCTAAATATGGCTGCACAAAAGAATGCATCAAGCAAGGATGTACGTTTGTCAATGTTTACAAAAAGAACAGATGGTGTGTGTGTGTGTGTTCCAATTAGAGCTAATGAATTGTACAAAAAAAAACACCAGTAAACTGAGGAGTAGGAAGACAAATTGTGTTTGTGCATTCATTCAATTAATGAATTGGATTGATAAAAAAGACAAAGTAGAAGCTTATTTTTTGTCAAATGAATCAAACACTTTTAGTCTGTGCTGCTTATTTGTACTGGTATCTAACATAGCTCCTCTCACTTTGTAAAAGTTATCTACATAACACTGGATCTAGTAATTAGATAAATAGACACTGGATCTAATAATGAATTCAGCAACTACATAAATACATCTAATAAATTAGCAAACACTGAATCTTGCAATCAGACAATAAACAAACACTGATCTGGTAGACAAAACTGGTTTAGTGAACAAACCATAATTTGGTAACTAGCCAATACTTCTAGAAAACCCAACTCAGTAGCTACGGGCGCTCACCTCCTTAGGAAGTTGAGGCTGACCTTCCGCCATGCCTAATCCTTTCCTGCCGCCGTCTTCAAGAATGGAGGCGGCCTCCCTACGCTACTTAGATTCCTACTTTAAATATCCGGACTGGACCCCACCCAAAATACTGTACTTTACTGGATTCCGCCCACCTAGTACGTAGTATACAAGGCAAAAGGGGGACCGTTTTCCTAATTGCTGCTTCTGCTGGTAGCTAATTAGGAAAGGATCGTGTTGCTGCTGGTGCGTGTGAGGTGCTTGGTAGAGAAGGAAAAAACTTCAAACTTTTGGCTGTTTCCATGCTAAAGCAGTTTGAAGAAGTTGATCTACTATGGATGTACATATTGAACTGACCTGCTAGATAGAAATACTCTTCTTTGTCATAGTTGTGAGTTTATGCTAACCAATGTAAAGAAGGTTGAAAATAAATTGTAATATACTGTTGGTACTAGTAACTTCTAGTAGTAGTAATGATATTATAAACTAGCAAGCACCTTGCCACACAGTGGCACTTGATGCACTAACTTTTGCAAGTTAGGAATGCAGTAGCATAAAGTATTTTTATCCATGGTTTCCCTCTCTTGCTCTCTTTTTTCCTGAGCCATCTCAGTTTTTCTTATTCTTCTCTTCAGCTCATGGGTTCCCTTCTCTCCTTTGTCTATCTCTCTTGCTTCTCTGTATCTCTTGTCCTTTTAAAAAACCTTGGTTTCCTTATCGCCTTCTACTGAATGTGATGACGCTTGCCTCGTGGCACTTGGTGTGCTAAGTTTAGCAATTAGAAATGCTTTAGCACCATAATTTTTATTTTATTTTTTTAATTTCTTTATATATTTTAAAGAGTAAGAGAGCTAGTGTGTATGATGAGTATTTATAGAAGATTGTGTGCGTTGGAATAACTAGTGATGTGCTTAGCACAAATGGCGAGTGAGCCTAAAACTACACTATTGTTAAATGATTGATTTTAACTTGAACACCATAGGAAATGTATTATAACTGATCTCCATAGGAAATGTATTATAACTGAACACCATAGGAAATGTATTATAACTGATCACCATAGGAAATGTATTATAACTGATCACCGTAGGAAATGTATTATAACTGATCACCATAGGAAATGTATTATAACTGAAGTTCTTTGTACTTCTAGTTTGTACATGAATGTGTGTATGTGTGTTTGTGTGCGGTGGAGCAGCCCCACCCCTCAACTAATATTTCCTCATACTTGTAACTCTCTCATTCTATTCAGTTCTTTAACTCTTTCTCTACTACAGGCGGGCAATAATTAAAATCCAACCTTAGGAGTTAAGATTGTGTATAATATTATTGATTGGTATAATGATATGTTGGTAAGGTGTAGTTCATTGTAAAAGTGTTTGTTTTATTATGAACTTGTTATATTTGATAGAGATGAGTTCTTCCAGGAACTTATGACTTATTCAGCATCCTTCACATGTGGCAATATTCCAGCAACACTGAAGAGTCTCTCCGCAGGAGCTGAAGATACTGGAATGCAAAGGTAATTAGTGAATGGGATTACAGGGGCACAGAGTGTAGTTCGTATGTATGTGTGTGAATATGTGACCACTCAATATGTAGACAGTGTGTGTGTGTGTTTGTATGAGTAGTGAGTGTTGTCCAGTCACAGCGTCAGTTGTCCCATGGGACAATAGAAATGTCTCATGGGATGTCTCATCAAAATGTTGAAGTTTATAAAGTTGTAACTTTCACTGCAGGTAACTCCTTCTTGTAGTTGAATAGTCATGCTAGTATATTGTGTTTGTAGTCACATGACTGGTACACCCAATATGGAGGGCTTCATCTCCATGCCCTATACATACTCCTCAACATCCCACAAATGGTGAGACTGAGTGTGCTATGAATATCATTATAGGATCTGCTACACATGTAGTGGCTTTAACTAGTGGTTTTTATGCCCACCCTGTAAAAGGATGGGACATCCCTAACTCAGGTAGTGATGAGGTTCTTACGTGACCAGTGACTAGAGGTAGTGATGAGGTTCTCATGTGACCAGTGACTAGAGGTAGTGATGAGGTTCTTACGTGACCAGTGACTAGAGGTAGTGATGGTGTTCTCATGTGACTAGTGACTAGAGGTAGTGATGAGGTTCTTACGTGACCATAACGTGTTTGCACTGTAAGGCTCTTGAGGTAGACTTGGTGGTTGAAAGGGGTGGGCGTGGCATTTTCGATTTCCGTAAAACAGGCGTAGAGTATGTATGTGTGTGATAATATTTAAGTGTGTAGGAGGAGAGTGTGTATGTGTGTGATGATATTTCAGTGTGTAGGAGGAGAGTGTGTATGTGTGTGATGATATTTCAGTGTGTAGGAGGAGAGTGTGTATGTGTGTGATGATATTTCAGTGTGTAGGAGGAGAGTGTGTATGTGTGTGATGATATTTCAGTGTGTAGGAGGAGTGTGTGTATGTGTGTGATGATATTTCAGTGAGTAGGAGGAGAGTGTGTATGTGTGTGATGATATTTCAGTGTGTAGGAGTAGAGTGTGTATGTGTGTGATGATATTTCAGTGTGTAGGAGGAGAGTGTGTATGTGTGTGATGATATTTCAGTGTGTAGGATGAGAGTGTGTATGTGTGTGATGATATTTCAGTGTGTAGGAGGAGAGTGTGTATGTGTGTGATGATATTTCATTGTGTAGGAGGAGAGTGTGTATGTGTGTGATGATATTTCAGTGTGTAGGAGGAGAGTGTGTATGTGTGTGATGATATTTCAGTGTGTAGGAGGAGTGTGTAATGTGTGTGATGATATTTTCATGTGTAGGAGGAGAGTTGTATTGTTGAATGATAATTTCCCAGTGTGTAGAGGAGAGTGTGTATGTGTGGGATGATATTCAGTGAGTAGGAGGGAGTTTGTATGTGTGTGATGATATTTCGTGTGAGGAGAGAGTGTGTAGTGTGTGTATATTTCAGTTGTAGGAGGAAATGTGTATTTGTGTGAATGATAGTCAGGTGTAGGAGGAAGAGTGTGGTAATGTGTGTGATGATATTTCAGTGTGTAGGAATAGAGTGTGTTATTTGTGGTGAATGATATTTCGTGGCTGTATGAGGAGAGTGTGTTGTGTGTGATGATATTTCGTGTGTAGGGGGAGGGTGTATGTGTGTGATGAATATTTCCTTATGTGGAGGAAGTGTGGTATTTTTTGTGAATATATTTTCAGTTGTGTAGGAAGAGTTGTGTATGTGTGTGAGATGTTTCAGTGCGTAGAAAGAGTTTGTATGTTGTGATGATAGTGTCAGTGTGTAGGAGGAGAGTGTGTATGTTGTGATGATATTTCAGTGTGTAGGAGGAGAGTGTGTATGTGTGTGATGATATTTCAGTGTGTAGGAGGAGAGTGTGTGTATTTGTGTGATGATATTTCAGTGTGTAGGAGGAGAGTGTGTGTATTTGTGTGATGATATTTCAGTGTGTAGGAGGAGAGTATGTATGTGTGTGATGATATTTCAGTGTGTAGGAAGAGAGTGTGTATGTGTGTGATGATATTTCAGTGTGTAGGAGGAGAGTGTGTATGTGTGTGATGATATTTCAGTGTGTAGGAGGAGAGTGTGTATGTGTGTGATGATATTTCAGTGAGTAGGAGGAGAGTGTGTATGTGTGTGATGATATTTCATGTGGAGAGGAGAGTGTGTGGTATTTGTGTGATGATATTTCAGTGTGTAGGAGGAGACGTTAGTTATGTTGTGATGAGATTTCAGTGTGTAGGAGGAGAGTATGTATGTGTGTGATGATATTTCAGTGTGTAGGAGGAGAGTGTGTATGTGTGTGATGATATTTCAGTGTGTAGGAGTAGAGTGTGTATGTGTGTGATGATATTTCATTATGTAGGAGGAGAGTGTGTATATGTGTGATGATATTTCATTGTGTAGGAGGAGAGTGTGTATGTGTGTGATGATATTTCATTATGTAGGAGGAGAGTGTGTATGTGTGTGATGATATTTCATTATGTAGGAGGAGTGTGTGTATGTGTGTGATGATATTTCATTATGTAGGAGGAGAGTGTGTATGTGTGTGATGATATTTCATTGTGTAGGAGGAGAGTGTGTATGTGTGTGATGATATTTCATTATGTAGGAGGAGTGTGTGTATGTGTGTGATGATATTTCAGTGTGTAGGAGGAGAGTGTGTATGTGTGTGATGATATTTCAGTGTGTAGGAGGAGAGTGTGTATGTGTGTGATGATATTTCAGTGTGTAGGAGGAGAGTGTGTATGTGTGTGTGATGATATTTCAGTGTGTAGGTATGAGGTATACACTGTAGTTGAGAGTAGAATAGAGAGAGTGTGTGGATGGGTGTAAAGATGATATTTCAGAGTGTATGTGGACACACTGTATAAATGAGGTGTTATATTACACTGAGTGTTGTTAGTCAGTTACCCTCTTGGATAATAGAAAAGTTTTATGAATTATTTATTTTATTTGTGTGTGTGTGTGTGTGTGTGTGTGTGTGTGTGTGTGCAGAGATTACCTATCCTAGCATAATGCCACCTAATATGGCTACCAGCAAAGGGGCAGGGCCAACAGAGAGGAGGGCGGAGCCACTAGGTGTAGACTGCAATAATGAGGAGGAGGAGCTACTCTGTAAACTCTTGCAACATAACAAGTAAGACCAACAGAAAGAAAATAATAGAGAGACATGTGCAGTACGTATGGTGTGTATGTATGTGTGTTTGTGTGCGCATGATACAGTCACATCAGTGACCACGATAGAAATAAGAATATATATAAAGATATATCAGTTTGTTGTTGTTGTTGATGTGTGTGGGGGCCCCGCCCTGCTCCGAGTGGCAGGCATGCCAGACATGATGGGCATGGCGACGCAGCCCTAAACTGAACTGTGTTAATTAGTAGAGTATGTGTGTGTGGGTGTGCGTACACATGTTTGTAGATACCAAGAGGTATTGCGTTTTATGGTCATTTAGTAAGCGCGTTTTAGAAGTGTGTCATTGTGTGGGCATGTCCCGGCCTTTTGTATAAAAGGCCGGTACGCACATGAGTTTGAGTTTGTTCTTTCAGTCTGTATCACCTTCATCGCCTTTGTGTTGTCCTGTTTGATGTATTAAAAGAGTTGAAACCCTCTTCACAGAGAACACTGGGGAAGGCCAGCCATAAGGGGTAGCTACCACTAGTTGCAGAAGGGATTTAGGGACTTACAAGGTGGCAGCAATTACTATTATTATTATTACAGTCGACGTAGAACATCTGCTGGTAGCCCACGGTCACAGAGAAAGAAGAGGAACGAACTGTCGCCCGGCACGGAGAATTAGAGCTCCCTGTGTTGTGTTGTATATATCTGTGCACCGTCTAAATTTTATACGTTGTGTATTCACCCTGTATTATTTTTTGTACAGCTCTAGTCCGTCCCCAAGGGAAAGACTAATTTAAAGGATGCATCCTAAAGCGAAGCAGAGCAAGTCTGGAGCCAAACAAGAGGAGCCGGAAAGTGAGGACATTCTTGGAGAGGAGGAAATAGATGAGGAATTTGATGAGGAGGTGAGGCCAAAGGGAGTGGCAGTAGGAGGAGCTGGTATAAGGCGGGAAGCAGAAGAGGTGATAGAGAGCCACACCATGTGGGAGGAGCTCGGGTGGGTGGAGCTGGAGAGTTTGGAGGGTTGGTGGAAGCTTTGAAGCTAGCCTTTGGAGGTAGTAGTAGGACCCCAACCCATTTGCTTTGAGCCCCCGGGAGGTGTAAAGGATATCCCAGCTTACCGGGAGGGTGGGGACCTTGCTAAGTATTTACGAGGATTAGAGGCTGAGTTACGTGAACTGAAAATGCCCAGAGGGAACCCAGTTATCAAAGATTCCTTCTAGACTCAAGGATAACATTGTTGAGTTGTTGAGAGCAGAGGAGGTTGTGAGGACATCAAGCAGGCGTTACTAAGGAGGGTAGGGCCTAGCTTGCGGGAGTTGGAAATAGAATTTTTTCCCCCAAGGAAATGTACCAACCAGGATAGGGTTGACAGAGTTCAGAGCATTATTAGTAAAGTGGAGAGAGCTTGTATGCTAGTATGCTGTGTCCGACCAGGAACCATTTTAAGCTGTTCCTGGCTCGTGGAATGTGGACTTGTGTCCAGTTCATCTGTCACCACAACAGATGAGTTGGTAGAGGCAGCCTGTCTCCTCATGGACCATGTTGAGGGAAGATAAGAAATCTTCTGGAAGTGTGAAGTGTTTCACTTGCCAGAAGCCAGGCCATAAGAGTTGTGACTTCCCTGACTGAGCAAAGAAACCCAGTGAGAGCACTAAGGGGGCCGGTATAGAACCCGGCCAGCCCACCATGAAAGTGAACTGGGCTCGGGCTGGACAATCAGTCACTCCCTTGACAGGAGAGGTGAATGGCACTTCCTGCACTATCATTCCGGATACTGAGGCAGACATAACTATTGTCCCAGGGCACTTGGTGTATGCCTCACAACTGCTCGAGGAATTCGAGATGGTGAGGAGCGTGTCCGGTGCCCCAGTCTGTGTGCAATGTGCAGTGGTGCCCATCACTTTTGAGGGAAAAGAGTATGTGAGGAAGGTGGCCATTGCCTCGAAAGAGTTGGTTAAGACTGCATCTTGTATGTAGTACTGCTGGCAGGGTCTGTGGCTAGACAACTGTTTCTAGTGCTGGTACATGTGCTGCATGTCTGCCTGGTAGATGTGGTACATGTGCTGCATGTCTGCCTGGTAGATGTGGTACATGTGCTGCATGTCTGCCTGGTAGATGTTTGTACTCTGCCGTCGTTGTAGAGCTAGCGAAGTGGGAGCGCACACAACTCAAGCGAATACTATTGCCTTTGTGAAAAGTTATAAGTAAGGAATCGAGTACAGTACTTATGTATGACGCACGATGATACATGCATTGGGTTTGAGTGGGTATGAATAACATTAATGTAAATGAGATTTGGTAAGGGTCTATAACATCGTGGTATCGTGGGTAAATTAACATGCACATGGCACAATAGCAACATGCACATAAGTGTTTGATATGCATGTGGCATAGTAGCAATATGCACATGTGTATTTGACATGCATGTGGCATAGTAGCAATATGCACATGTGTATTTGACATGCATGTGGCATAGTAGCACATGCACATGTGTATTTGACATGCATGTGGCATAGTAGCAATATGCACATGTGTATTTGACATGCATGTGGCATAGTAGCAGCATGCACATGTGTATTTGACATGCGTGTGGCATAGTAGCAGCATGCACATGTGTATTTGACATGCATGTGGCATAGTAGCAGCATGCACATGTGTATTTGACATGCATGTGGCATAGTAGCAACATGCACATGTGTACTCGCCTTTGCTCCCACAAGAAATTCTATAGTACTACATTTTTGGCGTTGCAATATGAAATCAGCGTATTTTTTCCCTTTTTTGTTTTTTTTGTTTTTTGTTTTGTTTTGTTTTATTTTATTTTAAAATCTAAGCCCTGCAAAAGTCTCTTACACTGAACAGACTCTATACTCTTACTGCCTCTCCAAAAATCTAAGAAAGTTGTTATTGCCCCTCCTACACTCCAGACAAACTCATCTTACGTTAGGGAGTGAGTTAAAAGAATTTTTGCAATCCCTTATTTCTCTCATTATTTAATTACTTTCTAATAACTTTTAAGCTTGAGTAATTTCCTAGCCCAGGACCACCTGTATCACTTTAACTCATGTTACATTCTTAGAATCACAGCCGCCGGTGTTTCAGACAAGCCCATGCCACGCGTGAGCACACTACTGGGATGTTTCCGAGAGTACCAATCTACCTGGTAATTTAATTGCACATACCATTGCATGCACTTGGTTGCTCTGTGGTTACCTGGTGTGCATTCCCTTGACTTTACATAGGCTAGTGTTTTATGTTAGCTGTGTTTTCCTAGCGTCCATCGTTTTTTTATGCTTATACTTTTCTGAACTCAACTCCTGCTGTATACTTTTGCTGTGCATTTATCTGCCTTTATTTTTTTATTTTTTTATTTAATCAAATTTTGAACACGAATCATCTCTGTCTTAATTGATAGAGGTAGAGGCACTGGTAATTGTTTTAAATGTGCCCAGGCTAAAGTCATTGGGTAAGGGAAAACATGTTTCTTTCAATAGCCATTGGGTAAGGAGTAGCTTGCTATGTCAGTGTTAAGGTTCTGGTGTAGTGTTACACCCACTCATTCAAAGGAGCTAGATTACAACCGTGAATATCATTAACACTTGGTTTTGTGGTGTTAGGCTTTAGAGGTGCACCGATAGAAGATTTTGCCGATGTACCGATAACCGATATTTTATCTAGAATCAAGGCTGATACCCGATAACAGATAGATATATTTACTGATATTTTTAGCATTTAAATGTTTATATAATTGAAAGATGATGGTACAGGATTACATAGATATGTAGTAAATAGTGTTATTTTATTAGGTCTATCGTCTATATTGTTTTTAATAAAAAGTAGGATTCTGCATTTCAATGGGCTAGACGGCAGCGTCTGTCGTCGTACACTTTTCCTGCTCCAGAAAACAACCTTTCAGATGGCACTGAAGTTGGAGGTGCACACAAATACTTTTGGGCTATTTGTGGTAGCGTAGGAAACCTACTTAAGTTTTCTGACCACCACTGAAGTCCATTACTTCGTCCAAAAGTCACAAGTGGTTCAGCCAAATATGTATCTAGTTCATCTCTATAGCAACTTGATTCATTTTGATTTTCTTCCAATATCTCGTTAAACATTTTCCACATTTCAGTACAGGGTCGCTTTGGGGGAGGTTCACATAACTCAACTGATAAGGACTGGTCTGATTGTGATGAACTGGTTAAAGCACGAACAGAAGATGTTACATGAGTCTTGACTGCGGGTGAAGAATATAATTTGTCTTTAAAGCGAGGATCTAATAAAGTGGCAATACTTAGTTTATCATTCTGTTCTATATTATGAAACCTTCTCGTAAGAGATGATTTCATTTTAGTTTTCCTAGTTTGTACTCCCCTGTCATTATCACCTGGTTCTAATGACTTCGAAATTATTCGAACGTAGGGAATAACAACTGAAACCGAAGCAGCAGATGTGGATATAGACTTAGTTATTTCCTCTATAGGTGTCAAGACCTTCACCAACTTACTGGCTAATGAAGGTTAGAGCTTAGCTGGGCAATATTATATTCCGTAGCATAAGCTGCAAGAGCCATTTTCTGCTCAAGAAGTCGAACAAGCATATATAAAGTGGAGTTCCATCTGGTGGGTTCATCTTGGACTAATCGATGCAGAGGCAAGCCAAGGTTCTTCTGAATGTCAGCCAAGCGAGTGTATGCCAAGTTTGACCTCCTGAAATGACCTATTATTTGCCTACTGATTGCAAGCATGTCTGAGATCATTCTTTGGTTCAATAGCGCATCATGAACCACTAACTGAAGAGTGTGGGCAAAACATCCTATGTGAGGCAAACCCACATCATTCAATCCTTTAACCATATTAGCAGCATTATCTCTTACAAAGAGGTGAACTTTTTCTCTTAGTTCCCACGACTCTAACATGTTATTAATTTGAAACACGAATAGCGTCACCAGTATGAGAACCATCAAACTGGTGGACATGAAGCACAGCATTCTTTAACTCAAACTTTGGTGTCAACCACTGAGCTGTTAAGCTAAGCAGTGAGCTAGAGTTAAGATCAGTGCTCCAGATGTCAGTAGTTAAACTTACATTAGTAGCATTAGTAATTTCCAGAACAACTGACTGCTTGACTTTCTCATAAATCTTTGGAATTACAGTCTCTGTGAAATACTTTGGGCTAGGCATTGTACATCGAGGCTCCAAATGGCTCATTAAGTTGATAAATCCTTGATCCTCTACAATTGAAAATGGCTGATAATCAATAGCAATCATTTCTCCAATTTTTGCATGGATGGCTTGTGCTTTTGATGAATTTATGTCCAATCCTTTGATCTCTCTGCCAATTGTAATAATGTAGGCTGAGAATTACTTGGTGTTGCAGCAGCAAGGTTCTTTCCTTTTGAAGCGCTGGCACTATAAGCAGCAAACTCCTCCTTGTGCTTCTTCAAGTGGTAGACCATATTTGTAGTGTTGAAAGTCTTGGTACTCGATCCGCCTCTAGAAACCTGATCCCCGCACACTTTACAATTTACTACCCTCGAGTCTTCAGTTGTACGTAAAAAGTATTGCCAAATGGGAGATCTCTTCTTAGACATCTTCGCTTTCTCTTCCTGGCATCTACGCGCAAATAGGTGAGGACTCAATTCTTATTAGCATTCACGTGGCAATGGCAAGTACAAAATTTCTTTCTATCGGTTAATTATATCGGCAGGGCAGGTAACATAAACGACCGATACCGATATCGAAAAAGTAGGCCGATAAACGATAGACCGACAGATTATCGGTGCACCTCTACTACAGTGTACATGTGCTCAGTCTCCATGGCTGTGTTTTATTCATTATACATGTGTACAGTGTACATGCTGAGTGTGTGTGTGTGTGTGTGTGTGTGATTTGAAGAGGCACAAGTGTCATGCAGAAAGAGAGAGAAGCCATCAGAGAAGCAGAAGGGAGCTGTGTGAGTAATTGTGGCTTGTATTTTATGTTCAGGTTTGGTGGGGACTATTGATAACCTGGGTGGGCATGTTTTCACTTTATTTATTTTGACTCTAGCCACTGCCGAGTCCTTTGTGGGCTTAGCCATTTTAATTGCACATTACAGAAAGAGAGCGACCAATGAAGTTTAATGGCACATTAAACTAGGTTAACAGAATACCAGAAAGCTGATCAATTCATCTGATAAAGGGCCTCAGTGCATCTGGTAAGGGGTCCTCAGTCCACGCATGCTCACGAAAAGCTGGACCGCGTGTCAGTTACTCAGTCAATGTTTACTGATAGAGACAGCCAGCGTGAAGTAGCTGGACAGATCGAGTATTAACTGTCCCACCCTCCCTCCTTCAAAAAAAAAAAAATAATCATCATAATCATAATCATAATAAATGACAGAACAAAGAAAGAGAGGGAGAGCAGAGGATTATTACTGACAAGGGGGGCATATCTCCACTGAGGACATACAATCCTTAGTGTGAAGAGAGCGGGGTCACGGGTGTAAACCACACTACATAGGTGCTAAGTAGTGTGAATTACAATTAATAGCCCCAATCACTTCCGGTTAAACTGGCGAAAAACGACCCCGCCCTCACCGGCAAACCTTAGGTAGTAACCATAACTGAGTATGATGTTAATTGCAGTTCAAGCTCTTTAAAGGGCTAGTTTATTTATGGGTGTTTTTACCACATGGGTGGTTCATTATTTACCTTTAGAATTTAAGCTTGGCATTATCAACTGGATATATGGTTTTAAAATGGCTGACAAGGTGAGTTTTCTTCACCAATAGGCACCCTATATTTACTATTTGGGGGGTTGGCGGGTATGGTGGGCACAGCCTTTTGGTATGTTGATCTGCTGGGAATTATCTGGGCCCAGCCTGATGTTGGTTGTGTGTGTGTGTGTGTGCGCGCGCACGCGTGTGTATGTGTGTGAACTTTGTCGCTAAAGTTATGACATGACCCCCACTTAGAACTTTGAAGGCCCTCGTTCTGCCGTTGAACTAAACCCCAACATTATTATTGTGTGCCATTTACGGAGAAGTTGATAATGGTAGGATTTGAACCTACAGCTGCTGAGCTAAATCACATGTTTACCTTTCCACCACACATGGAAATGGTGACATTATGACTATGAAACAGACTATTAGACGAAAACTTGGACAAACCATTACGAATCATGTGATCATGGCTGTCTTTGTGATCACGATTCCAATATGTTTACCAATCATGGGCTATTCTTGGTGAGGGACTATTGCCTCTAAAGTTGTCTCTTTTTGTTTGTTCACTGTGGTGCTGTGGGTTCAATTTTTAGGTCATTATTAACTTGCAGGTTTACATGATTTCAATTGTGAAATATGCAGTTAATTTTTTTGTTAGTATTTTTGTACTTGAACAGGGAAAAAAAGTACACTGAAAATTTTATAGTTTGAAATAATTTGAAAGCCAACTATTTAGAATGTACATGTACATGGGGCCCAAGAATAGAGGAATAGCAGTTGTACCATGTCTACCAAAACTGTGTATGAGTTTGACGTGTGTGTGTGTGTATGTTGCAGGAGGCAGGCATGACATGCTGCGTTTGTGTGTATGCTGCAAACAGAATGATTAATGCAAAGTGGAAATTGTGTTGGTATTATTCATTTCAAGAACTCATTGTGGAGACACGTGAATGTGTGTAAACATTGCATTATGACAGCTATTGTTGCTGTTAGCTATGATCTGCTGGTGTACTTCTCATCTTCATGTCATCAGTGTACACATCTTAGACTGAGGTGGGTACACGGATGCATGGATGATTTCATCTTCAGAGATGTTAACAAGGAAGTTACGCTTTGTGTACTTTTCACTACATTTTGTACATTTCAGTGATTATAAGAAGGTAAGTGGGGAGATTACTGATAATAGATTTTGGTGGTCTTTCTGTCAGAAAACCCAGGGGCAGGAAATTCAGATGTTACCTCTGACACCCGGACAGTGATGGCGGGCATGCTTGTCACCACTTTCCCGTACAATACTGCCACAACTGGTAGTGCCGGGGAGCAGAGAGATGTCTTGGCTGTGACTAGGGTGGCTGCCATGACAGAGAGTGAAAGACAGGCACTTAATCAAGTTGCATTGAGTGCCGTGCCTGAGCTTGTGTCAGCTGCGGTTGGTACCTTGGGAAGGGTTGACGAAGGCTTGTCTGGATCAGCCAAAAATCTAACCTGGGATAGTTTGATAGTAAAAGTCAGAAACCCAAATTTTTTTTTGAGAAAATTGAGGTAGATGATTTTACCGCGCATATACTCGATTTTAATTTATTGTCACAATGGTCAATTTTCTCATAGCCAGTCACATGTGTGCATTCTCTATTATATTGTGGCCATGTTTTGATCATTCTTGTGTAATTGTGTTCAGAACCATCCCAAGCTGCGCGTGGTGGACCCCCTGGACTATGAGGGGCAACTCATTACCAGATGCAAGAACTTGGACCACGAGAAGTACATGAACCTGTTTCCACAGCAGGACGTCATGGTGGGTGTGGTCATGTGATTGATCAATGTGGTCACGTGATTGCTGTGTGGGGTCAAGTGATTGATGAATGGGATCATGTGATTGCTGTGTGGGGTCATGTGATTGATCAATGGAGTCATGTGATATTGTGTGCTATGGCAGCAATGCTGTTGAAAGATTATCACTGCACACGATCAATTTGGAGGTGCAGTCTATTTTTCTTGTTGTTTTTTTTCACCATCCTTGGAGCTTCTGGTATTGTGTGGTTGTTCTTCTCCATCCTCCAGTGTCTCAAGTTCTACTGTGGTCGCTGGCACAAAGTGGACCACAGCTTCAACCAGTCCACAACCAATTACACCCACCTGCTCCAGTGAGTTGCGACATGGAAAGAGGTGGGTGTGGTCTATGTATGAGTGGGTGTGGTCAGTTGTTAGGTTTGGCTAATTTGACAAGTAGTGGCACTGGTTCATTAAATTACAACTTCTGTGATGTAAGTGTGTGTAAGCCACACCCCCTCCCATCCCTCTCTTTTTTCCCTTTCTCTTGAGATTCTGACATTTATGATCTTCTCTACTCAGTGGAGGGAAGGAAGAGAGGGAGGGAGTAAGGGGTGTGTATGTTAGAAAGATAGGTATATATTTGTGTTTCTCTATGGCAGACAACTTGGGATGGGTGGAGCATGTGGGGGGGGGTGGAACATGTGGGGGTGAGTGGAGTATGTGGGTGATAGAGCAGTGGGGTGGGTGGAGCATTGTGGGGGTTGAGTGGAGAATGTGGGGTTGGGGGAGCATGTGGGGTGGGTGGAGCGTGGGGTGAGTGGAGCTGTGGTGGTGAGTTTATAGCAGTGTGGGTGAGTGTGAGCATGGGGTTTTTTCTGTTTATCATTTTTTTTTTTTGTTGATCATGTGTGGTGAGTTAGATCCTTTTTTTTTTTTTTCTATTTGTTTTTTCTTAGTTCTCTCATTTTGTATTTTTTATCATTTTGATTTTTTTTTTCTCCTTTTTTTTTTTTTTATCATTTTTTTTTTTTTATATTTTTGTTTTTTTTGAGATGTGGGAGGAGTAGGAGAACGGGGGGGTGGGTGGAGCATGGGGGGGGGGAGAGGAGAATGTGGGGTGGGTGGTAGAAGGGGGGGAGGTGGGTGCGAGATGGTGGAAGGGGGCTGGGGATGGAGAAGGGGGGGGGGGGGGAGAATGTGGGGGTGGGTGGTAAGCATATGGGGCGGGGGGGGAGCATGTGGGGGGGAGGGGAGCAGTGTGGGGTGGAGTCATGAGTTAGAGACATGGGGGTGGCGGTGGGTGGCTGGTGAAGTGGGAGCGTGAGGGGAGAATGTGGGGTGAGAGTAGAGCATGTGGGGATGGGTGGACGCATGGTGGAGGTGGGTGGAGAGGGGGGGGGGGGGGGGGGGGGGGAGCACGGTATGGTGGGGGTGAGTGGAGCATGTGGGGTGGCGTAGAGCAGGTGGGGAATGGGGGAGATAGGTGGAGGTGGGGGGAGCATGTGGGGTGGGTGGAGCATGTGGGGGTGGGTGGAGCATGTGGGGTGGGTGGAGCATGTGGGGGTGGGTGGAGCATTTAAGGGTGGGTGGAGCATGTGGGTTGGGTGGAGCATTTAAGGGTGGGTGGAGCATGTGGGGGTGGGTGGAGCATGTGGGGGTGGGTGGAGCATTTAAGGGTGGGTGGAGCATGTGGGTTGGGTGGAGCATTTAAGGGTGGGTGGAGCATGTGTGGGGGTGGGTGGAGCATGTGGGGTGGGTGGAGCATGTGGGGGTGGGTGGAGCATTTAAGGGTGGGTGGAGCATGTGGGTTGGGTGGAGCATTTAAGGGTGGGTGGAGCATGTGGGGGTGGGTGGAGCATGTGGGGGTGGGTGGAGCATTTAAGGGTGGGTGGAGCATGTGGGTTGGGTGGAGCATTTAAGGGTGGGTGGAGCATGTGGGGGTGGGTGGAGCATGTGGGGGTGGGTGGAGCATGTGGGGGTGGGGGGAGATGGAGCATTAGGGTGGTGGAGAATGTGGAGGGGGTGGTAGCATGTGGGCATGGGTGGAGCATGTGGGGGTGGGTGAAGCATGTGGGGGGGGTGGAGCATGTGGGGGTGGGGTGGTAGTATAGTAGAGATGGAATGATGTGTGTAGCTGGCAGTGAATGACAGAAGGAATAGTTATGTAGACGGAGGACGGGCCAGCTGAACGAGGAAAGGGGTTGCAAGACGGGTAATGAGGAATGGGTGGAGTGTGTGTGTGTGTGTGTGTGATAAAGTGCTAGGTGTTGGCTAGTTGCAGCCTCCAGCCATGTGCTGGTGTGCTCTGTTGTGTTCATGTTGGGAGAATTAGTTGCACTAGTCAAAGTTTCTAACTAGTCCACTCACTGGAGATTATTTTGTGCACATGCAGAGAGACAAGAGAGTAGAGGGACTCCATTGTCCAAGAGAGGCTGTCTCTACAAAGGACCCTTCCCTCAAGATGGCGGCTACTCTGTTAGCATGAAGGTAGGCGTGTTCATTATTGCTTCCTTGTATAACGATGGCTTTATTTGCTGCAGAATTATCGGAATTTGGTTTGTGCGGAATAGAGGGTGCACACTGGCTTTTTATATGGTAAAGGGTTGATAGAAGAAAACGGGCAAGCCCAATATTAAGCATAATATAAGGTAAAAGGGTGGGTAGGAGAAAAACGGATAAGCTTATATCGTCATACATACGCACATACATACATACATACGCACATACATACATACATACGCACATACATACATACATACACACAAGTGTCTGTGGATAGAGACAGTTAGTTGTGTGTGTTGCTGATTTTCCTGTAGAGTCGCTCACTAATATACAAAGAACTAGAAAATGAATTTGATAATAATTTGTTCAATTGATTCATCTCCAGTACACTCAGACCACGGACAGTCAGAATGCAAGAAGATGAGAATTGGACAGACACACCCTTATCCTGTCTGGAGCTCCACCTCCAACTCCCTCTTCCTCCTCTCCTTCTTCCTTGGGTCCAGCCCTGACGACAGAGGAAGGCGGGGCAATGCTCAGTGCCCGGAACAGAAGTTTTGTTTCCACTTGTTCTTGAAATGTCTCAGTCTCAGCTCCAATCTCAAGGCAGAACAGAACGGAAACCTGGACCATGTCAGTTCCCATTCTGTTTTACTGAGTGCAAGTATTTAATTTAATTCAACCATTGCAGATAGAGCCGTTCTTTGTGACATTTGCCGTCTACGATGCCAATGAAGGTCTCAATATATCGGAGAAATTTCACGTTGATTGAAACTCCGCCTTCTTGAAGCAGATGGTGCTGCCTCCTGAAGGGCGCACTGATGATGGGCTCAACCCGGTGTGTATGAAGGCAGCAAGAGCCACAGAAGTAAGTGAAGATGAATAGCTAGTACAGGAAGCATGCGTATGTATGTACATGTGTGTGTATGTATGTATGTGTGTGTATGTGTGTGTGTATGTATGTATTTATGCTGTGCGACGGCACGCCAACTAAATTGGTGGAGCCGCCCACATTATTAATAGAACATTATATGTGTATGTATGTGCGTTTGTGTGGTGCTTGTGTTTTGGATTCAGTTATTTCAGTCATGGGACTTAGTTATATTTTTTAAAGTCATGTCATCTGTGAGTGTGTGTGTGTGTGTGTGTGTATCTTAACATGATCTGTTGGTCTGACTGTTATGCGTTTTTGTGTCCGGGCTGTGTCTGGGCTGGGCTGTGTCCGGGCTGGGCTGTGTCTGGGCTGTGTCTGGGCTGTGTCTGGGCTGGGCTGTGTCCGGTCTGGGCTGTGTCTGGGCTGTGTCTGGGCTGGGCTGTGTCTGGGCTGGGCTGTGTCTGGGCTTGGCTGTGTCCGGGCTGTGTCTGGGCTGGGCTGTGTCTGGGCTGGGCTGTGTCTGGGCTTGGCTGTGTCTGGGCTGGGCTGTGTCTGGGCTGTGTCTGGGCTGTGTCTGGGCTGGGCCTGGGCTGTGTCCGGGCTGTGTCTGGGCTGTGTCTGGGCTGTGTCTGGGCTGTGTCCGGGCTGTGTATGGGATGGGCGTGTTATGGGATGGGCTGTGTCGGGATTGGGCTGTGTCTGGCTGGGCTGTATGGGCTGGGCTGTGTATGGGAGGCTGTGTCTGGGCTTCCCTGTGTTGGGCTGGGCTGTGTATGGGCCTGGCTGTGTAAGGGCTGTGTATGGGCGGGGGCTGTGTCTGGGCTGTGTCCGGGTTGGGCTGTGTCTGGGCTGTGTCCGGGCTGTGTCTGGGCTGGGCTGTGTCTGGGCTGGGCTGTGTCTGGGCTGGGCTGTGTCTGGGCTTGGCTGTGTCTGGTAGGCCAGGTAGACTAGGTAGGCCAGGTAGGCCAGGTAGACCAGGTAGGCCAGGTAGACCAGGTAGACCAGGTAGGCCAGGTAGACCAGGTAGACCAGGTAGGCCAGGTAGACCAGGTAGACCAGGTAGACCAGGTAGACCAGGTAGACCAGGTAGGCCAGGTAGACCAGGTAGGCCAGGTAGACCTGGCAGACCAGGTAGACCAGGTAGGCCAGGTAGACCTGGCAGACCAGGTAGACCAGGTAGGCCAGGTAGGCCAGGTAGGCCAGATAGACCAGGTAGACCAGGTAGGCCAGGTAGGCCAGATAGACCAGGTAGGCCAGGTAGACCAGGTAGGCCAGGTAGACCAGGTAGGCCAGGTAGACCAGGTAGACCAGGTAGGCCAGGTAGACCAGGTAGACCAGGTAGACAAGGTAGACCAGGTAGGCCAGGTAGACCAGGTAGACCAGGTAGTTTCGAGAGTATTTCACAATTTTTGCGTTTATGCCTAGGTCGGTCACAAATTTTTACCGTGGTCTCTATGAAAAATTATATAAAAAGTTACCTCGGTCACAGAAGCTTTTAGATGACTTAGCTTTCTCTAGAAGCATTGTAGAAGCTGTAAAAAATGTGTTAGAACCCGGTAGTGTATCAGACGAACTGTTTGTTTACGGTCGAACACTCCGCGGTTGAACGAACTTGTGGGGGGGTTATACGTCATTGGAAACATGTGACTTTATAGGGGAAAAGTGTGAGCGTTGTGGGACCTTGGCAACTCCGGGAAACTTTTTTTTTTGCACCATCATATTCAAAATGGCTTCAATGAGTCACAACGCTGAGGACGTATTACAGTCACTTGAGGAGGACAATTTTGAGTTTCCTGATTCAGTTTCAAGTGGAGAGGAGGGAGAAGAGGTCTACCCTTACAGTGGACCTAGTTTCAGCGCCAATGAATCAGAAAACATTTCTGACCCTGGTAATCTCATATTTTAGGTATTTTTGTCACAAATAGCCTTCTTGTTAACGTAGCTAGCAAAAGAAAGGTATTAGCTTCACTGTGATATGTTTTTATATGTGATTTCTTGAGTAGTTTTTTAATTATACATCTTTTACTGTTGTTGGATTGTTTGGCCACATTCTAATTTTCAAAAAAATTCAAATTTATATATGTACTTCTAGCAGTGGGAGGAGATGCTAGCTTTTAGGATGTGTAGTACATATTTGGTTTGGTTTACAATTCACAACAAACAGCTGAACAACTAATTTGTTGTGTGTTGGAGTGTTTTAGGGGCGTGTACGGATGGGAGTAACCCTGATGATCTGTTCCGACTTGGCGTAGACGTACAGGGATTGGATGTACTTCATATTGTTACAGCCAGGGTAAGTTGAGTATCATTTGTATATGTGTATGTTTTGGAAGGTCGTGTGTGCATGACAGTGATAAAATACACTAATAGAAAACAAAAACACTGTGTTGTGTTTGTATTGTTTTAGAGGAACGTATTCATACAACCTTCGTGGTGATCTTTATCAGCCGTAGAATCACCTAACAGTCTTATTATTTATATTGTTTGGAAAGCTCACGCAAACTCTATTAGGTAAAATTTGTTGGTAAGGGTTTAGACGAGCAAAAAAAAATATATATATATATAAATAAAACGGTGATTCATTTGATTAACCATCGTTGCCCGAGGTCGTCAACGTGCAGTGAGATGAAGTCCGGAAAGAAAGGGTTATACCACATTAGAACCTCTTTGAGTAGGCAAGGATCCTGAATCATTTCTCCATGTGATCGGTGTATCCATCTTGTATTGGGGTGGGTACACAGATGCATAGATGAATTCTACCAAGTTTATAAACAGCACTGAAGGCATCAGCTGTTTATTAGTTATTTTTCTTTTGTGAAAGATAATTTTTTTTTTTTTTTTTTTTTTGGAGTTCTCACTGCATGTGGTTGTATTCCTCACAATTGCAGCTGACACTCTACTCAATATATAGTTGTTGTGTCACTATCCCTTCCAATCTGGTATGGGTTGGGGTGAGCCACTGAAGTATTGTGGTAAAAATGCAGGTGGAAGTGCTTGTACTTATGGTCATGTCTAGACTTGGGTAAGGGTAGAAACCCACAGGCACACACATGTCCTTGACCAGTGCAGGTTAGGTACCCACAGGCACACACATGTCCTAGACCAGTGCAGGTTAGGTACCCACAGGCACATACATGTCCTAGACCAGTGCAGGTTAGGTACCCACAGGCACACACATGTCCTAGACCAGTGCAGGTTAGGTACCCACAGGCACATACATGTCCTAGACCAGTGCAGGTTAGGTACCCACAGGCACACATGTCCTAGACCAGTGCAGGTTAGGTACCCACAGGCACACACATGTCCTAGACCAGTACAGGTTAGGTACCCACAGGCACACACATGTACTAGACCTGTGCAGGTTAGGTACCCACAGGCACACACATGTCCTAGACCAGTGCAGGTTAGGTACCCACAGGCACACACATGTCCTAGACCAGTGCAGGTTAGGTACCCACAGGCTCACACATGTCCTAGACCAGTGCAGGTTAGGTACCCACAGGCACACACATGTCCTAGACCAGTGCAGGCTAGGTACCCACAGGCACACACATGTCCTAGACCAGTGCAGGTTAGGTACCCACAGGCACACACATGTCCTAAACCAGTGCAGGTTAGGTACCCACAGGCACACACATGTCCTAGACCAGTGCAGGTTAGGTACCCACAGGCACACACATGTCCTAGACCAGTGCAGGTTAGGTACCCACAGGCACACACATGTCCTAGACCAGTGCAGGTTAGGTACCCACAGGCACACACATGTCCTAGACCAGTGCAGGTTAGGTACCCACAGGCACACACATGTCCTAGACCAGTGCAGGTTAGGTACCCACAGGCACACACATGTCCTAGACCAGTGCAGGTTAGGTACCCACAGGCACACACATGTCCTAGACCAGTGCAGGTTAGGTACCCACAGGCACACACATGTCCTAGACCAGTGCAGGTTAGGTACCCACAGGCACACACGTGTCCTAGACCAGTGCAGGCTAGGTACACACATGTCCTAGACCAGTGCAGGCTAGGTACCCACAGGTACACACATGTCCTATATCAGTACAGGTTAGGTACCCACAGGCACACACATGTCCTAGACCAGTGCAGGCTAGGTACCCCACAGGAGGCACACACATGTCCTAAGACCAGTGCAGGTTAGGTACCCCACAGGCACACACAATGTCCCTAGACCATGCAGGCTAGGTACCCACAGGCACACACATGTCCTAGACCAGTGCAGGTTAGGTACCCACAGGCACACACGTCCTAGACCAGTACAGGTTAGGTACCCACAGGCACACACATGTACTAGACCTGTGCAGGTTAGGTACCCACAGGCACACACATGTCCTAGACCAGTGCAGGTTAGGTACCCACAGGCACACACATGTCCTAGACCAGTGCAGGCTAGGTACCCACAGGCACACACATGTCCTAGACCAGTGCAGGCTTGGTACCCACAGGCACACACATGTCCTAGACCAGTGCAGGTTAGGTACCCACAGGCACACACATGTCCTAAACCAGTGCAGGTTAGGTACCCACAGGCACACACATGTCCTAGACCAGTGCAGGTTAGGTACCCACAGGCACACACATGTCCTAGACCAGTGCAGGTTAGGTACCCACAGGCACACACATGTACTAGACCAGTGCAGGTTAGGTACCCACAGGCACACACATGTCCCAGACCAGTGCAGGTTAAGTACCCACAGGCACACACATGTCCTAGACCTGTGCAGGTTAGGTACCCACGGGCACACACATGTTTTAGACCTGTGCAGGTTAAGTACCCACTGGCACACACATGTCCTAGACCTGTTCAGGTTAGGTACCCACAGGTACACACATGTCCTAGACCAGTGCAGGCTAGGTACCCACAGGCACACACATGTCCTAGACTAGTGCAGGCTAGGTACCCACAGGCACACACATGTCCTAGACCAGTGCAGGTTTGGTACCCACAGGCACACACATGTCCTAGACCAGTGCAGGTTAGGTACCCACAGGCACACACATGTCCTAGACCAGTGCAGGTTAGGTACCCACAGGCACACACATGTCCTAGACCTGTGCAGGTTAGGTACCCACAGGCACAACATGCATAGACCAGGCAGGTTAGGTACCCACAGCACACACAGGTCCTAGACCAGTTGCAGGTGAGTACCACAGGCACCACACATGTCCTAGACGCGTGGTGGCAGGTAGGCACCCACAGCAACACATTTCTGACGAGTGCAGGTTAGGTACCCACAGGCACCACACATGTACTAGACCTGTGCAGGTTAGGTACCCACAGGCACACACATGTCCTAGACCAGTGCAGGTTAGGTACCCACAGGCACACACATGTCCTAGACCAGTGCAGGCTAGGTACCCACAGGCACACACATGTCCTAGACCAGTGCAGGCTAGGTACCCACAGGCACACACATGTCCTAGACCAGTGCAGGTTAGGTACCCACAGGCACACACATGTCCTAACCAGTGCAGGCATAGGTACCCACAAGCACACACATGTCCTAGACTAGTGCAGGTTAGGTACCCACAGGCACACACATGTCCTAGACCAGTGCAGGTTAGGTACCCACAGGCACACACATGTCCTAGACCAGTGCAGGTTAGGTACCCACAGGCACACACATGTCCTAGACCAGTGCAGGTTAGGTACCCACAGGCACACACATGTCCTAGACCAGTGCAGGTTAGGTACCCACAGGCACACACATGTCCTAGACCAGTGCAGGTTAGGTACCCACAGGCACACACATGTCCTAGACCAGTGCAGGTTAGGTACCCACAGGCACACACATGTCCTAGACCAGTGCAGGTTAGGTACCCACAGGCACACACATGTCCTAGACCAGTGCAGGTTAGGTACCCACAGGCACACACATGTCCTAGACCAGTGCAGGCTAGGTACCCACAGGCACACACATGTCCTAGACCAGTGCAGGTTAGGTACCCACAGGCACACACATGTCCTAGACCAGTGCAGGTTAGGTACCCACAGGCACACACATGTCCTAGACCAGTGCAGGCTAGGTACCCACAGGCACACACATGTCCTAGACCTAGTGCAGGTTAGGTACCCACAGGCACACACATGTCCTAGACCAGTGCAGGTTAGGTACCCACAGGCACACACATGTCCTAGACCAGTGCAGGTTAGGTACCCACAGGCACACACATGTCCTAGACCAGTGAAAGTTAGGTACCCACAGGCACACACATGTCCTAGACCAGTGCAGGTTAGGTACCAACAGGCACACACATGTCCTAGACCAGTGCAGGTTAGGTACTTACAGGCACACACATGTCCTAGACCAGTGCAGGTTAGGTACCCACAGGCACACACATGTCCTAGACCTGTGCAGGTTAGGTACCCACAGGCACACACATGTCCTAGACCAGTGCAGGTTAGGTACCCACAGGCACACACATGTCCTAGACCAGTGCAGGCTAGGTACCCACAGGCACACACATGTCCTAGACCAGTGCAGGCTAGGTACCCACAGGCACACACATGTCCTAGACCAGTGCAGGTTAAGTACCCACAGGCACACACATGTCCTAAACCAGTGCAGGTTAGGTACCCACAGGCACACACATGTCCTAGACCAGTGCAGGTTAGGTACCCACAGGCACACACATGTCCTAAACCTGTGCAGGTTAAGTACCCACAGGCACACACATGTCCCTCAGACCAGTGCAGGTTAGGTAACCACAGGCACACACAATGTCCTAGACTATCATTGGTAACAGCACAGGACACCACATGTCCTAGACTAGTTCTTAGTACCCCAGGCACCACATGTCCTAGACTAGTGCAGGTTAGTAACCCACAGGCACACACATGTCTAGACCATTGCAGGTTTAGGTACCCACAGGCACACCCCATGGTCCTAGACTATGCAGGTTGGTACCCACCAGGCCACACCTGTCCCTACCTAGTGCCTGTAGGTACCCACAGCCCACACATGTCCTAGACCATTGCAAGTTAGGTACCACAGCACACACATGTCCCCCCCCTAGAACCAGTGCATGTTAGGTACCACAGGCACACACATGTCCTAGACCAGTGCAGGTTAGGTACCCACAGGCACACACATGTCCTAAACCAGTGCAGGTTAGGTACCCACAGGCACACACATGTCCTAGACCAGTGCAGGTTAGGTACCCACAGGCACACACATGTCCTAAACCTGTGCAGGTTAAGTACCCACAGGCACACACATGTCCTAGACCTGTGCAGGTTAGGTACCCACAGGTACACACATGTCCTAGACCAGTGCAGGTTAGGTACCCACAGGCACACAAATGTCCTAGACCAGTACAGGTTAGGTACCCACAGGCACACACATGTCCTAAACCAGTGCAAGTTAGGTACCCACAGGCACACACATGTCCTAGACCAGTGCAGGTTAGGTACCCACAGGCACACACATGTCCTAGACCAGTGCAGGTTAGGTACCCACAGGCACACACATGTCCTAGACCAGTGCAGGTTAGGTACCCACAGGCACACACGTGTCCTAGACCAGTGCAGGCTAGGTACACACATGTCCTAGACCAGTGCAGGCTAGGTACCCACAGGTACACACATGTCCTATATCAGTACAGGTTAGGTACCCACAGGCACACACATGTCCTAGACCAGTGCAGGCTAGGTACCCACAGGCACACACATGTCCTAGACCAGTGCAGGCTAGGTACCCACAGGCACACACATGTCCTAGACCAGTGCAGGCTAGGTACCCACAGGTACACACATGTCCTATATCAGTACAGGTTAGGTACCCACAGGCACACACATGTCCTAGACCAGTGCAGGCTTGGTACCCACAGGCACACACATGTCCTAGACCAGTGCAGGCTAGGTACCCACAGGCACACACATGTCCTAGACCAGTGCAGGCTAGGTACCCACAGGTACACACATGTCCTATATCAGTACAGGTTAGGTACCCACAGGCACACACATGTCCTAGACCAGTGCAGGTTAGGTACCCACAGGCACACACATGTCCTAGACCAGTGCAGGTTAGGTACCCACAGGCACACACATGTCCTAGACCAGTGCAGGTTTGGTACCCACAGGCACACACATGTCCTAGACCAGTGCAGGTTAGGTACCCACAGGCACACACATGTCCTAGACCAGTGCAGGTTAGGTAACCACAGGCACACACATGTCCTAGACCAGTGCAGGTTAGGTACCCACAGGCACACACATGTTCTAGACCATTGCAGGCTAGGTACCCACAGGCACACACATGTCTTAGACCAGTGCAGGCTAGGTACCCACAGGCACACACATGTCCTAGACTAGTACAGGTTAGGTACCAACAGGCACACACATGTCCTAGACCAGTGCAGGTTAGGTACCCACAGGCACACACATGTCCTAGACCAGTGCAGGTTAGGTACCCACAGGCACACACATGTTCCTGGACCAGTGCAGGTTAGGTACCCACAGGCACCCACATGTCCGAGACCAGTGAGTGTTAGGTACCCACAGGCACACACAGTCCTAGCCCAGTTGCAGGTTTGGTACCCAAAGGAAACAAGGGTCCTAGACCAGTGCAGGTTAGGTACACACAGGCACACACATGTTCTAGAACAGTGCAGGTTAGGTAACCACAGGCACACAATGTCCTAGGACAGTGCACAGGTTAGGTACCCCACAGGCAAAAATGGTTATAGACCATTGCAGGCTAGGTACCCACAGGCACACACATGTCCTAGACTAGTACAGGTTAGGTACCAACAGGCACACACATGTCCTAGACCAGTGCAGGTTAGGTACCCACAGGCAAACACATGTCCTAGACCAGTGCAGGTTAGGTACCCACAGGCACACACATGTCCTAGACCAGTGCAGGTTAGGTAACCACAGGCACACACATGTCCTAGACCTGTGCAGGTTAGGTACCCACAGGCACACACATGTCCTAGACCAGTGCAGGCTAGGTACCCACAGGCACACACGTGTCCTAGACCAGTGCAGGCTAGGTACACACATGTCCTAGACCAGTGCAGGCTAGATACCCACAGGTACAACAACTGTCCTAGACAGTACAGGTTAGGTACCCACAGGCACAAACATTGTCCTAGACCAGTGCAGGATAGGTACCCACAGGCACAAACAGTCCTAGAACCGTACAGGTTAGGTACAGCAGGACACACATGTTCCTGACCAGTGCAGGTAGGGTACCCACAGGCACAACACATGTTCCTCGAACCAGTACAGGTTAGGTACAGCGGCACACACATGCCTCGACCAGTCCAAGTTAGGTACCCACAGGCACACAAATGTCCCTAGACCAGGGAAGGTTAGGTACACACAGCCACACGTCCATAGACCAGTACAGGTGAGGAACACAGGAACACCCACCATGTACTAGACCTGTGAGGTAGGTACAAACAGGCACCACACATGTCCATAGACCAGTGCAGGATATGTAACCACAGGCACACAATGTCTAGACCAGTGAACGTTAGGTACCCACAGGCACACACATGTACTAGACCAGTGCAGGTTAGGTACCCACAGGCACACACATGTCCCAGACCAGTGCAGGTTAAGTACCCACAGGCACACACATGTCCTAGACCAGTGCAGGTTAGGTACCCACAGGCACACACATGTCCTAGACCAGTGCAGGTTAGGTACCCACAGGCACACACATGTCCTAGACCAGTGCAGGTTAGGTACCCACAGGCACACACATGTCCTAGACCAGTGCAGGTTAGGTACCCACAGGCACACACATGTCCTAGACCAGTGCAGGTTAGGTACCCACAGGCACACACATGTCCTAGACCAGTGCAGGTTAGGTACCCACAGGCACACACATGTCCTAGACCAGTGCAGGTTAGGTACCCACAGGCACACACATGTCCTAGACCAGTGCAGGTTAGGTACCCACAGGCACACACATGTTCTAGACCATTGCAGGCTAGGTACCCACAGGCACACACATGTCTTAGACCAGTGCAGGCTAGGTACCCACAGGCACACACATGTCCTAGACCAGTGCAGGCTAGGTACCCTCAGGCACACACAGTCTAGACCAGTACAGGTGAGGTACCAAACAGGCACACAACATGTCTCGACCCATTTGTGCAGCAGTTGTGGTTGTATGGTACCCACAGGCACACACATGTCCTAGACCAGTGCACGTTAGGTACCCACAGGCACACACATGTCCTAGACTAGTGCAGGTTAGGTACCCACAGGCAAACACATGTCCTAGACCAGTGCAGGTTAGGTACCAACAGGCACACACATGTCCTAGACCAGTGCAGGTTAGGTACTTACAGGCACACACATGTCCTAGACCAGTGCAGGTTAGGTACCCACAGGCACACACATGTCCTAGACCTGTGCAGGTTAGGTACCCACAGGCACACACATGTCCTAGACCAGTGCAGGTTAGGTACCCACAGGCACACACATGTCCTAGACCAGTGCAGGTTAGGTACCCACAGGCACACACATGTCCTAGACCAGTGCAGGTTAGGTACCCACAGGCACACACATGTCCTAGACCAGTGCAGGTTAGGTACCCACAGGCACACACGTGTCCTAGACCAGTGCAGGCTAGGTACACACATGTCCTAGACCAGTGCAGGCTAGGTACCCACAGGTACACACATGTCCTATATCAGTACAGGTTAGGTACCCACAGGCACACACATGTCCTAGACCAGTGCAGGCTAGGTACCCACAGGCACACACGTGTCCTAGACCAGTGCAGGCTAGGTACACACATGTCTTAGACCAGTGCAGGCTAGGTACCCTCAGGCACACACATGTCCTAGACCAGTACAGGTTAGGTACCAACAGGCACACACATGTCCTAGACCAGTGCAGGTTAGGTACCCACAGGCACACACATGTCCTAGACCAGTGCAGGTTAGGTACCCACAGGCACACACATGTCCTAGACCTGTGCAGGTTAGGTACCCACAGGTACACACATGTCCTAGACCAGTGCAAGTTAGGTACCCACAGGCACACACATGTCCTAGACCAGTGCAAGTTAGGTACCCACAGGCACACACATGTCCTAGACCAGTGCAGGTTAGGTACCCACAGGCACACACATGTCCTAGACCAGTGCAGGTTAGGTAACCACAGGCACACACATGTCCTAGACTAGTGCAGGTTAGGTAACCACAGGCACACACATGTCCTAGACTAGTGCAGGTTAGGTACCCACAGGCACACACATGTCCTAGACTAGTGCAGGTTAGGTACCCACAGGCACACACATGTCCTAGACCAGTGCAGGTTAGGTACCCACAGGCACACACATGTCCTAGACTAGTGCAGGTTAGGTACCCACAGGCACACACATGTCCTAGACTAGTGCAGGTTAGGTACCCACAGGCACACACATGTCCTAGACCAGTGCAAGTTAGGTACCCACAGGCACACACATGTCCTAGACCAGTGCAGGTTAGGTACCCACAGGCACACACATGTCCTAGACCGGGCAGGGTAGGTAACCACAGGCAACACATGTCCTAGACCGTGCAGGTTAGGACCCACAGGCACACACATGTTAGACCATGCAGGCTAGGTACCCAAAGGCACACACTGTCTTAGGACCAGTGCAGGCTAGTACCCCACAGGCACACCACATGTCCTAGACTAGTACAGTTAGGTACCCAAGGCACACACATGTCATAGACCAGTGCAGGTTAGGTACCCACAGGCCACAAACAGTCCTAGACCAGTGCGGTAGGTACCCACATGCACACACATGTCCTAGACCAGTGCAGGTTAGGTACCCACAGGCACACACATGTCCTAGACCAGTGCAGGTTAGGTACCCACAGGCACACACATGTCCTAGACCAGTACAGGTTAGGTACCCACAGGCACACACATGTCCTAGACCAGTGCAGGTTAGGTACCCACAGGCACACACATGTCCTAGACCAGTGCAGGTTAGGTACCCACAGGCACACACATGTCCTAGACCAGTGCAGGCTAGGTACCCACAGGCACACACATGTCCTAGACCAGTGCAGGTTAGGTACCCACAGGCACACACATGTCCTAGACCAGTGCTGGCTAGGTACTCACAGGCACACACATGTCCTAGACTAGTGCAGGTTAAGAGTATTGATGGCAGAGAGTGAATGTCATTCCACACTCTGACTTCTCTCCCCCTCCAGAAACCTCCTTTTTACCCACAAATGCTACATAGGCATAGTTTGATGTACTTGAAATGAATGGCTGACAAACACACAAACAAACACCAAATCACACCAGGTAGACTGTTGTCGCCTGGTAGACTTTTGTCACCTGATAGACTGTTGTCACCTGGTGTTGGTTTCACTTGAGTCAGAATGGATCTTAGTGTCCTCCCTGAGCAAAATACCACAGAAATGCCAGCTTTGTGGCAGACTCTCTTTATCTTCACTGATGCCTCGTACATAGGGGATGGTCATGATTGCCTTTGTCTCCAGCTGTACACTCTTCTTTGTTGATATTGTTCTTGTTCTTGGTATTTCAAAGGATTCTGTTCATCATGGCATCTGGGTACCCATTGCTCCTGAAAACTGATCTTAGATGATTGGTCTCTTGAGCCAGGGAGGTCTGATCTTTGCAAATTGCTTCAGCACGATGATTCAGAGTGCTGATGATTCTATTTTTGATACAGTGAGGGTGGTAAGAGTGATAATTTAGATAGCGGTCTGTGTGTGGTTGCTTGCAATATATTTCTGTTTTGATCTTGTTGGGGCCAGTGACAGTGATGTCTATGAATGGTAACTGTTAGACTCAGTCTCCATGGTGAACTGGATGGTAGGTCGTATGGAGTTGAGATGGTGCAGGAACTCATCCAAGGAGTCCTGGTTATGGGGCCATAGAGTAAATGTGTCGTCCACATAACGTAACCATAGTGACGGCTTTTTATTTTAACTGGCTGATTCTTAGGCAATTTCCTCAAAGTATTCCATAAAGATATTGGCAATAATTAGAGAGAGGAGACCCCATCACTGCACCTTCACTTTGACGGTAATAGCTGCATGAAGTCTGTGGATAAGCGCACTCTGAGGAGGTTCATTATTGTTGGTAGAGAGGTTCGTACGATCAGGTAGAGAAGAATCAGTGCTTATGTTAAGAATTTTAGGAACTGGGACCTTGGTAAACAGAGATGTAAAGTCAAAGCTATCATTTCATCAGCTGTATTTGATTATTTCACTGAAATGGGCTGAGTTTCTCACGTATGAGGGTGTCTATCCAACAGGTGGAGAAATGATCTTAGTGAGATGTTTTGCTGATGATTGGACGTAGAGGAACAATATCTTTGTGAATCTTTGGAAATCCACACATGCAAGATAGGCAGGAATGTGTGGGATTAAGCTTCTTGTATGATTCTTTGTCTAATTCACCTAGTTCCGTGAGATGGAGTTTTTCACTAGGAGATGGCAGTATGCTAAGGGAGAAAGAACTATGCACATGGAAATGATTCTTCAAGATGGTATGTACTAAGAAGGAGTGTATGTTAAATAGTGTTCTCTATGTACCTAACCTTGCATACAATCTAGTGAGTGTCTCTATAGAACCACAGATGCAGGCAAACCTGTTGACATTGATGAGTCAATGTGTGAACTCAGGAATGAAGAAGATGAAGTGATAGTTGTCGGTTCATGAAGGCAGCCTGCATTACCTCAAGTGCACTGGGAAGTTACCTGCATAGGTCTAACAATATATTCAAAAGTTGTAATTACTGATAGTTGAATAGTATTTGTTGTGAAGAGAACGTGTGTCAGTTTAATGCTGCATAAGATTAATGGATGAGTGATAGCTGTCACCTGACATGTTGTAAGCTAGTTAGGAATCAATCTCGTGCAAGTCCACCATTGAATCAATTATTAACAGACAAATCCTCAGAGACAACCACACACTCATGGGTAGTTTGGACTTCAAACCAACAACTTCTGTCTAATTCAATAGTAGGCTTGAGGTCCTTATCAACACATCGGTGTTACTATAAGCTGGTTTAGAATTGTGCAGCAATTGCGTAATTTTTTTCTATTCTTTTGGTTACCTATTAATCTAAAAATATTCCAGAGTAATTTATTAAGGCCTACTTCTAACTTCACCTCTCAGCTGAATAAGTGTGGACTCACCCCACATGAACCTCCGGACCCATTCATTGGATGCTGTGATTGTCATGTGAGGTGGGAATATTTGGCTCCGCCTCCTTGTGGTTCAGCTTTTGAGTGTAATTGCTCAGTTTACATATAATGCAGTGCTTTAATAAATTATTTTACATAAATAAAAAACTTGGTGGCTGTAATTTGTTACACCACCAGTTGTGCGGGAATTGCAGACTAGCTACCACTAACTGGTTCACCTTGTTAATATTTAATGCATAATATTTGGGCATGACAGAGGGTGTGGTTATGTGGGCATGACAGAGGGTGTGGTTATGTGGGCATGACAGAGGGTGTGGTTATGTGAGGCTGTTGTCTATTAAGCTGTTTGATTAACCCATTCACCTGCAATAGTGCCATATGGTGCTGATCGTTCAGTCGGCACTTCTCCGAATTAAAAAAAATTGATTATACAATATGGCGTTCTACTTTTCTGGTTTTATGTTGCCGTGTGTAGCACTTCCTGTAACAAAAAAAAAATTGAAATGAAAGCATCAATATTTTATTTTTTAGAATATTAAATAAAATATGGCCGTAGGAAAAGAAGCGCCAGTCTGCCCAAATGATACGAGGCTCAGAATTTAGTAACTAAGGTGAATAAGACATGTACTGTGTTTGAACTCCGTAGCAGCATCATGGCCATCTGTAATTGAGTTTAAGATCCAAACCGTTAATCCGAATTTTTAGCTTTTCTCTTTTTGAACTATGGTACTTCTTTTGGATACTAGAAAATATTTTTGTGTTACCTTGCTTTAAAAATTCTTCTCTTGCTGATTGTCTTTACAGGAAAAGAATAAAAAAAGAAGAAATATCATGAAATTATGAAGTTACCACTGGTCGTCATAAACCTACAGGTGAAAGGGTCAAAGTTTAGATTCTTGTTACCTCCAAATCTTAAAGGAAAAAAAAAGAAAAAAAGAAAAAAGAACAACTACTTTAACTAAATATAACAAATGGATTGACCTCCTACATGCAGCAAAGAGAATGTGTAATGTACTATAATATTATGTCTGTTGTTGTGGTATTGTTGCGAGATTGCTGACTGGTATCAACTTTAGAAAGCTGATAACACATACAGTAGGTTAAATGTATTCATTTTTACGTGTATTTAAAATGTGTCATACAGAACTAGAAAGCTAGACTTTGTCATGTGAAGGAACATATGTCAACTCAAGTGGATGCTAATTATCTACAGTACTGTAGCCAGTTTACAAAAGTTTTACCACTCTTTGGTAATAGGTTTCTGTTGCTTGTCTGTGAACTCATAGGTTATTTCTCGCTCCATAAGTTCCTGTAAATCGTCTCCAACACTCTCCAAGTCTTCTTTGGTGGTATAAATGTGAATAACAAAATTTTCTTTATTTTCACATTTTGGACACTCCATTTTAAGAATTCCTTGGTTCTCTCTTAAAATTCTTCTTCTTAAAATATGCCACACTCCTGTAGCTTCTCCCTTGGTTACTGGTACCACCCATTTCCCAGAACAACTTCTCATCTCATCTGGTGTATAAAGGGGGCTCGTTACAATATTTAATTTCCATTCATCTTCTCGTTTACGAGAGTAGCCTAGATTTTTTCTCTGCTTTTCTTTCCCCATTAAACGAGGACTGCCCCTGTTATAAAGCATAGTTTCATTAGAAGGTGGTCTGCTATGCCCACTTCCATGATATCTGCCCTCTCTTGTTGCCCTCTCTGTTTTGTACATGATGTCATGTTCCACAATTTTGCATACCTCTCTCCCAACGCTATCTCTATTTCCTACTTTTGTGTAGACCTCAATGACGCCAGTGGTACATGGACCTGGGCCATATGAACCAGGTCGGTACACCTTTGTGCTGGTTTTGAGGTACAAAGAACCATCAAACCTGCCTTCATCCTTTGCTCTCTTAATATTCCTCCATGTGCTCCTCAATTCATCGAAGTGTTTGAATATCATCCACTTACCATGGGAACCCCCGAACTCTCCATAGCAAATGAATTCATAGTCACCAGGATTTTCTGGGTCTACTTCAGGATTCTCTGGGTCTACTTCTACTTCAATGTGAGCTATAAGGAATAAACAACAGCAGCAGCAACAAAAATATAATGTGGGTTTGCCAAAAAACAAACAAACAAAAACAACAACAACAACAACAACAACAACAAATAAAAACATCAATTGTTCATGTATGTCTGGGAGACCCTTGGATGAACAAGTTTACTCAAGTCGACCAATCAAATGGTAGAATGATAGTGCAAATGGTAGCACCAAGGATTCACAGATAGTAGCCAACATTAACACAACTGAGCTTCAGCAGCTTAGCCGATTACACAGTATGTACGTGATGAGTGTGCTGTTAACACACACACACACACACACACACAAAAGTAAATGCAAATTATCTTGCAACCATCTTGTGGTTATGCACACAAACAACAATAAGAAGTAAAAATAAAGCACACTCACTCTACTAAAAGAACCATGTAATTGGCGAGCGAGCGGAGTGAGCAAGTCAGTATTAGTGTTAGGGGTGGATAGTGCAAGATCGGGTATATGTTATGTATATGTAGGGATAGTATGTATGCCCCTTGACATGCACGTGTGCCATTTTTCTCCTGAAAACACAGAATTTTAGGCTTGATCCCCATTTCTTCTGATATGACAGCATTCAGCAGTTGTACTTTATACTTAGGCTCCCAATTGGAGAGAATTACTGCAAAATGTTTGTTTTCAAGTCAAAAAAATTTGCTACGACTGGTTACCATGGCATTAAAACCCTTTACCACATGTAATTTCCAAACTTTGCTATTTTGGGGGGACTGATGAATGCAGTTTGTTGGTTGTCAAGAGCCACTGGTAATCAAAATGGCTTAAGGGTGGAGACCCATCCAGCCCATGCAATTTCTTGGTGTAATTGTTTATGAACTAACTTTTTAAATATGAATGTTGCAATAATTTGAATATGATAAGTTACTCTTCTTGGCATACAGCCAACATTTAGAGCGGGAACATATCAGCAAGTGAAGTTACAAGTGAAAATTTCCTATGCACATTTCGCAGTTTCTCCACAACTGATCAAGATTTTCAACAATTTAAAACTTGACACTCTTCTCTACTCAATGCCCATCTCTCTACGTTTATTTTTTAATGACTGCAAATTTACTTTTCTAAATTTGCGACTTCAAAAGCCAAATTTTTGCTAGACATCCTATTGACAAAATTAAATGTAGGTGTATTTCAATTACACTACTGAATAAATGTAGGTGTATCTCACTTACACTACTGAATAAATGTAGGTGTATTCACTTACACTACTGAATAAATGTAGGTGTATCTCACTTACACTACTGAATAAATGTAGGTGTATTCACTTACACTATTGAATAAATGTAGGTGTATTCACTTACACTACTGAATAAATGTAGGTGTATTCACTTACACTACTGAATAAATGTAGGTGTATTCACTTACACTACTGAATAAATGTAGGTGTATTCACTTACATTACTGAATAAATGTTCCAAGTTTGGACTTCATCTAGCGATCCCTTCTAGCTCAACTATTACAGCTGCTAATAAAGCATTCTGCAGACAGCCACGAATTGCAGCAGCTGCTATTCTAAGTGCACAGGGAAGTAAAAATGCCCCTCCGGGAAGAAATAGGCATGTGGCCTGCCTCTACCTCTTTGTTCTGAATTTTTGACAGCTCAGCATTTTCATACAACTTGTCTCGTCCTAAAAAAAGGTTGATTTATGTGAAGCTAAGGCAATTATGCGCACTAACGTCAACATTGCATGTGAAAAGTGGCGGTTACAAAGGTGCGCATTAATTCTGTAACTTGTAAGTAAGAAGTTTAGTGAAGTTAATAGAGTTTTTTCGGGTCCTGTTCAGCTCATCTCAACTATATTTATGTTTCTTACGCATAGGTAATGTGCAGCAGATGGAGAATGCAAACTGGTGAGGCTTATCACGATACAAAGCTAGAAACTCAGCCACCAGAAAAGAAGCCGTTCATTGTTTACAAAATAATAATTTGCTGTTAGAATGAGAAAATTTTCTATTATTATAATTGTTTACAAAATTATTAATGAAGACCATCCGCGTGATCAATTGAGTCATGCCTCGTGACTAAAAGTGGGTGTGTTTTGAGCGGGAAACCTGTGGTTTTTCTATTCCCATAGACTTTTGTATTGAGTTTTTGAATAGCACTTTCTCTACAGTTTTGGAGTATACTGAGGAAACATTTTAACCGCTTCAGCGCGAGCTTACTAATGGTTCAAACCCCATAGCTGCTTCCAAAGTTATTCAAGTGTTTTTCTGCCCAAACCGACTATACATTGTCTGACTCCTACAATCATTTTTTTTACACACCAATCGTCAATGCTATAGTTTCAATAAAAGAGTGACACAATTTGAACTTACAATAACAGCAATTTTTCTCGTTCTAACTGTGGGGATACACCCACATGTAGAAGAGAGAAGAGAGAAGTCAAGAGAATGAGAAGTAGATAAAGACAAAGACAGAATAGAAGATAGAACAGAACATTATGCAAGAACAGTTAATAGTATTTATAGTCATTTAGTTATTCTCCACACATGCGTATTTAGTTAGAACTCGTGATGTATCATGTCATTGGTTGGTTGTGTTGCATTTTGATTGGTCGTTGTCATTCCTTTGGGAGGGGTCAGCACTCAGTATATATTCTATACCGCGTGCTGATCTCTTCAGATTACAATTACACTTAACTTTAGTCTATCTGAGGTTGTGTACCAGTTCGCTGGCTAAGGGTTCGGCTTCGGCTAGTATAACTCTTAGTTTGTTCTCTCTGGTGGCAGCGTACCGTGCTGTTATCAGGTGCGAGGAGGCAACGCATTCCTTGGATTGCCGAGCCGCTCCACATTTTGGTGGCAGCGGTGGGATCCTTTCTTGACTGCGGACTTGAGGGACCACCTGACTCGGGGAGGGAGACGTCCTTTCCTAGAGATTCAGATCGAACAACTAGAACCATCTACCTGTTGTCTTGGGACGATTGACCACGACCTTGCTTCGCGGCATTGGAAGTATCGTGCGACCTTACTTCGGTGGAGGAAGCTATTATCACAGGGACTTGCCACGGCAGAGAACCTAGATCACAGTTACCTTGCTTCGGCAGTGGAGCTAACGAGGTTGCCGTGCTACGGCAGTGGTGGACATTACGGTGGACCAAGTTGCGACGCGGGCTACCTTGGAGTTTTGTGCGGAGTGCTTGCACGGGAAGGAGTATTGGCAGAAGGGACCTGGAGAGTGCTGGGCCGCCTGTCTGCTAGCATTTGTGAATAAGTTGTGTTGTGTTGTAAAATTTTCTGAAGTGTTAATCGCCTTATCATCCCCTTTATTTCTAATAAGTGTTGTACCGTAGTTGGTGTTCGTGCTGATTGGACTTGAGTGTCTGTGGACTGAGATTGTGTCTTGCGATTTTAATTACCTGTATATCTGCTATTATTCATCCTATTTTTTCTAATTCATAGGTGTCTACCAGAAGCTGGTTTCGACTTGCCTTCTATGACGGAGCCTGTGACTGGTGAGGGTAGGACGAAGGGGACCAAGAGGATTATAGGGGTAGCTGGAGAGGAGCCATATCGACCCCATAAGAGGACTGAGGTTGAGAGACGTTCACCGTACCCTTTTAGGTCTGGTGTGAAGTGCCCTGAGGAGGGTGACGACGAAGTTGAATCAGAAGTGAGAGGAGAGGCAGAAGCGGGTATGGCACAAGGAGGAGAGGCACTAGGAGCAGCAGCTTTGCTTGAGTATTTACGGGAGAAGGATGCCCAGGATAGGCAGGAGAGGATGCAGGCTTTCGAGCTACAGAAGAAGGCTTTGGAGCAAGAACGAGAACGACACCGGCTGGCGGAAGAAAGATTCTTAGATAGAAGAGAGGAAGAGGAACAGAAGAGAAGAGAAGAGGAAGAGACCCGAAGACAATTGGACGACGTGAGGCGACGCGATGATAGACGTGAGGAGACAAGGGTTAGGGAGAAAAGAGAATTGTTAAATGAACGATTTAGGCATGTACAAGGATGGGAGTGAGCTTAGTACGTACCTTAGTAAATTTGAAAGAATAATGAGAATGGGTGATGTTAGTAAAGAAGTTTGGGGTGAGAGATTATACCCCAAGTTAAGTGAGGGTTTATGTAAGAGAATGGATAAGGACTTAGACAGTGGAAGTGGATATGAAATTATTAAGAAGGGGTTATTGAAAGCAGTGGGGGAGACGGCAATTACCTATGGTAATGTATTGCTTAGTGCGAACAGTGACATGTTCAAGAGTATGACAGCGGGGGGGATAGCTGATTGGCTCGTGAGAGTTACAGGAGGTATGTTTAGGGAGTGCAAGTCTGTGGATGACTGTGCTGTAGCTGCGGCCTTAGCAGTCTTAAGGAGAGTTTTACCCGAGAGTGGTAAGGTGTTTATAGACGCCAAGAAGGTGTCTCAGTGGGGGGAGTTGAGAGATAGCATGGAGGACTGGATGTCGGGTAGGATGCCTGGCAACTACTTTAGGAGCTTGGGCAGTGAGCCTGCCAGCTCAGGTGGCAGAGGCTACAAGGGAGGTGTGAGTACGTTAGGGTCGAGTGTTAAGGCCCAGGGCAATGTTGTAGGGGGGAATAGTGGAGGTGTGCGTAGTAGTTTTGGGGGTGGATACACCGTTAAGTGTTATAATTGTGGAGAATTAGGCCATAGAGCCTTTGAGTGTAGAAAGGAGAAGGCTGGGAGCACCAGTACGGCAAGGGTGCCTGTGTGTTATACCTGTGGGAAGAGTGGACACAAGAGTCCAGAGTGCAAGAGTAAGGGGACAGTAGCTAGGGTTAAGACGGAACCTCCGACTAAGCTATCTGTGCTTAGGCATAGTAAGCTAGGAGCCTCAGGAAACGTGGCTGTTGGGGAAGTGAATGGTGTCAGGACTGAGGTACTGATCGATTCCGGGGCTGAGCTAGCTGCAGTTCCCAGGGCATTAGTCCCTGAAGGGGTTAAGTGGGAGTCAGATGTGTTAGTAAGAGGATATGGAGGAGTGGAGAAGTTATGTAAGAGTTTCATAGGAGACTTTGTGGTTATAAGAAGTGTGTTAGGACAGTGGTGGATGAAAGTGAAGTAGAGGGTGTGGCCTGTTTGATACCATTTTCCCTAGATAATGAGGTAGAGGCTACGGCCTACAGGGAGGCTATCAGGGCTTACAAGGAGAGTCAGAAGGTGAAGGTGAATGTCTTAACTAGAAGCATGGCACGACAGGAGGTTGAGTCAGATAGGTGTGATGTAGAGGGGGTTGAGAGTGCCATAGAGTGGGATGTGGTGGTGCCCGTGGGCGAGTGTAGTGTGAGTGTGCATGAGCCCGAGGATCTTGCAAGTAACCACCTTGAACCCTTAAATATGCCCGAAGATGTGAGTAGGGTGGGGGATAGGCATGGGGCGGATGAAGTGGAAGGTGCGCCTGAAACGGACAAGCCCCAGGTGAACGCAAGGGAGGAGAGTGTTAGGGGGTGTGCAGTGCCTCTTGACAAGTTAGCAGCAGGAGAAACTGTTGAAGGAGAGTTTAATAAGTTGGTAGAGGAGATAGGTCCTATTAGAGAGGGCAAGGATACAGAGCATTTGATTAAGGAAGTCAAGGAAGATAAGAGTTTGAGTGTTTGGCGTGAACTAGCCGACAGGAAGGAGAGGGGGTTTAAATGGAGTAGAGGAGTTTTAGTTCGTGAGATGTATGTGACTTGGGAGGAGTTCCGAGAAGTAGTTGTACTGCCTAAGAGTCTTAGGGGGAAGGTGCTCAAGTTAGGGCATGATATGAACGGACACTTGGGGGGGGAGAAGGTGTCTAGGCTCGTGAGCAGGTACTTTGTATGGCCGAACATGGCCAAGGAGATCATGGAATATTGTGCTAGTTGCGAATTGTGTCAGAGGAAGAGTAAGAGTAAGCCTAGGAGGGCTCCGGCAGTAGACAGGCCGGTGATGAGTGAACCTTTTGAGACCGTGGCAATCGACCTTGTAGGGCCGTTGCCCAAGGGTAAGTGTGGCTGTAGATTCATCCTGACCTACGTGTGTTTGGCTACCAGATGGCCAGAGGCCGTTCCGTTGAAAAGTATCACGGCAAAGTCTGTAGTTGAAGGTTTATGGAGCATTTTTTCCAGAACATCTGTGCCTGAGGTTGTTCTTAGTGATCAGGGGTCCCAGTTTTGTGGGAAGGTTATGGGTCAGCTTTGTTCTTGGCTAGGGGTGGAGAAGGTTAAAACCTCTCCCTATCACCCCGAAACCAACGGGTGTGTCGAGCGTATACATGGTACCTTGAAGTCTGTGTTAGGGAAATGCATTGCAGATGGAATAGATTGGGTGGACCAGATTAACTTCGTTCTGTTTGTATTATGTGAGATGCCTCACAAGGACTCTGGTTACAGTCCTTTTGACCTTGTGTATGGGTTTCGTGTTAGGACACCCTTAGACGCACTTTACCACGGATTGTACGAGTGCGAGACAAGCGAGTTGAGTGTATGTGATTGGGTTCTGCGAATGTCAGAAAGGTTAGAAGCTATGCGTGATTGTGCAGCCTTAGGGTTAGCAAAGGGAAAGGAGTCTAGGATGCAGTATCTCAATAGGGGTACTAGATTGCGAGAATTTAAGGAGGGGGAGAAGGTATTATATCGTGTTCCAGGGATGAGCTGTAAGATGGCAGATTCATGGCAAGGGCCATATGTTGTAGTAAAGAAAGTGGGAGCGGTAAATTATAGAATTGGAAGTATAGGGAAGGTCAAGCATAACAAGGCTGTGCATGTGAACTGTTTAAAGTTGTTTAAGGAGAGAGTGAATATTAGTAGATTGGACGTAGTTATTGAGGATGAGAGTGATAGTGGGAGTATACTTAAGGGGGAGTGTGAAGGTTTTGTTCAGAGAGAGTTAGATGAAGTTTTGAGTGAATATACAGACATATTTTCTGACAGACCGGGAAGTACTGAGAAGGTCGTGATGGGTATAGAGTTGAAGGAGGAGGAGCCGATTCGTCAGGTTCCATATTCCGTGCCTTTGGGTATTCGAGAATTAGTGAGGAAAGAGTTGATGAGTTTAGAGAGTCAGGGCATCATTGAACGGTGCCAGAGTAAGTGGGCTTCGCCCTTGGTTCCAGTTAGGAAGCCTGATGGTACAGTACGGTTGTGTGTAGATTACCGTAAGCTTAATGAGAAGACCATAAGGGAGCCATACTACATTCCCTCATTCGAAGAAATGGTGGAGAAAGTTGGGAGTGGTCGTGTACTATCCAAGATTGACCTTGCAAAGGGTTTCCACCAGGTTACAGTGAAAGAATCAGATAGAGACAAGACCGGTTTCGTTTGTCCCTTTGGCAAGTTTAGATTTGTACGGATGCCGTTTGGCCTTACTAACGCGCCTTCGGTTTTCCAAAGACTTATGGATGAAGTGTTGGTTGATTGTACTGGGTTTGCTAGAGTGTATATAGACGACATTCTTGTCGTGTCATCGAGTTGGAAGGAGCATGTTGCTCATTTGAGGAAGATATTAAGTGTGTTGAGTGAAGCAGGTCTTACCTGTAAGCGTTCCAAATGCCAGTTTGGCAAGAGGTCATTGGAATTTCTGGGTCACCAGTTGGGTGATGGGAAAGTGACAGTCCCTGCAGCTAGAGTCGCTGCCATAAAGGATCATCTGGTCCCTCAGACCAGAAGGCAACTACGTGCTTTCTTGGGGTTAATAGGGTTCTATCGAAGGTTCATTCCGAATTTCCATCGATGTTCCTCAGTCCTCACGCCTCACACGTCTACGGCGATGTCTACGAGGGTGAGTTGGACTGGTGATATGTTAGATGCCTTTCGTGGCTTGTGTGATTCATTGTCAGTGTCTGTGTGTCTTCATGTTCCTTGTGCAAGTGATGTATTTGTCTTAGACACAGATGCTAGTGGTACGGGAGTGGGGGCGGTGTTGTCTGTGGTCCGTGATGAGGAGAAACTTCCCGTTGCGTTCTTCTCCAAACAGCTCCAGGGAGCTCAGAAGAACTACAGTGCGCAGGAGTTGGAAGGTCTAGGAGTGTATGAAAGTGTCAACCATTTTGCTTATTTTCTTTACGGGAAGAGATTTACTGTCATTACCGACCATAAGGGTTTGGTAGGGATGATGACTAGAAAGCAAGAGAATAGAAGGATATTGAAATGGAGTCTAAAGTTGTCCATGTTTGACTTTGATGTTGTCTATAGAGCAGGTGTTGAGAATCTCGTTGCAGATGATTTGAGCAGATGTGGAGAATCAGTGGATGTCGCAGAGAGAGATGCGAATGGAGTCAGTGCGGGGAGCACCCGTCTTCTGGAGGAGGGGGGAGATGTGGGGATACACCCACATGTAGAAGAGAGAAGAGAGAAGTCAAGAGAATGAGAAGTAGATAAAGACAAAGACAGAATAGAAGATAGAACAGAACATTATGCAAGAACAGTTAATAGTATTTATAGTCATTTAGTTATTCTCCACACATGCGTATTTAGTTAGAACTCGTGATGTATCATGTCATTGGTTGGTTGTGTTGCATTTTGATTGGTCGTTGTCATTCCTTTGGGAGGGGTCAGCACTCAGTATATATTCTATACCGCGTGCTGATCTCTTCAGATTACAATTACACTTAACTTTAGTCTATCTGAGGTTGTGTACCAGTTCGCTGGCTAAGGGTTCGGCTTCGGCTAGTATAACTCTTAGTTTGTTCTCTCTGGTGGCAGCGTACCGTGCTGTTATCAGGTGCGAGGAGGCAACGCATTCCTTGGATTGCCGAGCCGCCCCACACTAACAGCCAATATTGTTAATTAAAACTTTACCTAACGTTATCACCACGGAGAGTTCGACCTCAGTTGACCCCTTTGGCAAGAAGTCGAAATGTCAGGTTGAGTTTTAATTAACAATATTGGCTGTTAGAACGGGAAATTTTTTTATTATTACAATTATTTCAGCCAAGAATGACTAAATAGTTTGAACTTACTTTTTAATCCACTGGGATACTTGACTCTTTCTTTTGCTATTGGTTCGGCCATTAAGCAATCCCAAATATAATACCTCCTATGCATACAAATGTTAAGACATAAAATCAAAGTCACTACATAACTTTGAAACCCAATGATTAACCAATGTAAAGTAATATTATTTGCAATCTCATTACTTACTAATTGCAGTCATGGCTAACTATTAGTGTGGTGAAAATATTAAAAGACATGCTGACACTTAATAATAGATAAACAATACAGAAGTAGAAGAGTTGGTCGTCCGCTGGCAATTTCAGTGGTAGAAACATGTGATTACAAGTATGCAGAAAGAATAAACAGATTAGTTAATGGGTGATAGTTCAGAGAAGACCCAAACATTAAATAATCATATGGAAATGTACATCAATGAAGTGAAGAGCTATTGGCAAACCTAATCGCAGGCATGAGAGTGTTTGCACAGCAGGTTCAACATTTACACACATGTACTGGAATCTAGTGGGTATACTTGCAGTGATAGGAAACATAAGGAAACTTCATGTAAGGTTAGTTCTGGCAAGAAATCTCCACAAGAGGTTTCCAGAAGACATTGACTATTTTTAAGACTGTATAAACAATTAGGCTAAGAATACCAAATGAGCAACTATCAAATTCAGGACTTCATCTGGTAAACACTCTCTTTTATAGCTAACTATTTATTAAGATAAGCAAAACAGATGTCCTCAGATGGCGACTTAATGGTGAGTGAGCATAGCAAGCAAGACAATCTCACAATATACAAATTTGGACAATTAATGATATAAATATATACTAGTGGTGTAAATGGCAAGTAATCCATTGTGTACAAATTTATTATTTCTGTAAAATTCCGTATATTAAAAAATCTCATCATTATAGGGTCGACCACTTGTGGCCCTAAGCCTTGGCAAAGTATGAACCGTAGCTGTTTGTCCATTCATGAGTAGCATACGAGAGTAGGTTC
>WLWD01002889.1_pt1 | contig 90297 bp, 78 predicted proteins | sample 6712731 | NCBI WGS metagenome assembly WLWD01 (sample SAMN12718690, study PRJNA576275) | sponge metagenome | isolation source: marine sponge | host: Mycale hentscheli | place: New Zealand: South Island, Marlborough, Capsize Point | collected 2014-11-01
TCTACCAGAACTATAGAAAAGTCATGAAACACAGTTTTTTCTTCTCTAATACCCCTGCATAAAAACCTTCCACTGTGTTCCTTCCTCATATTTGTTATTAACAGTGAGTTTCCCCTGCGAGTACAATCCATGCTGGGTAGGTGCACCCCCACCCATAATACTGGTGTAAAACTGCCACAACTTAGAGTTATAGAGTCCCCTTCCTTGATTTCTACACGGGTTGGTAGCGCCTGACCGTACCCTGGTTTTTTCTTTACTGTAATTATTATACTACGTTTAAAAAGGGTGGGTGTTGGTCTGTTGGAGAATCTGTCATTTTGCTTGCGGCAGAAATATACACCACTATCTTTTTTCAACAATTTTACAAAAACTATTTTATATTTTTGCTTGTGGTGGCGTCTATGAACAGGTATATAGTTACCTCGTACCAGTTTTGTCCAAGTAGCGGTTGAATTATTCTTACAATACGCAGTCACTGGAGTTTTTTCAAGAACTACTACCCTACGTGGTAATACAGTGGATGTGGGGACAAGGATGGTGTTCCATACAGCCAATCCAACATTAAAGTATGTTATAATTAAGAAAGAAAAGTAATGGATCATAGAAGTTACCAACCAACAGGAACTGCAGGTGTTTAGTCAATTTTGTGCACTTCAAGTAACTTAGCGTCCTCTTTCACGCGTTAGCTGTGGAAACTAGTCGGCTAGGCGAAAAGAGTCAGTAGTGTGTTACGAAGCATGTGATCTAAAGTATATTTTGCTACCAGGTCTTTGGAGATATATAAATTACCTTACAGTATTAGTATTAACTGCCAGACTACGATAGTCTGCGCTTGCCAGTAATGAATACAATGTGAATACTATTATGAATACAATGGCGAATTTACTTCCGTCTCGCGCAACGAATCCCTTTTCCAAACTGGGTAGAAGTAAAGCCTGTTCTGGTCCAACGCGAAAGGCAATCATTGAAATTTGAACTGTACGCGCTTGCACTATTTTATATAGTTCTCAGCGAACCCTGGGCTTACTTTACCGATATTTCTATAACGACAGCTCCTCTGGGGAGCACTGGATCATTAGATTCAAGGTGACATTGTTTTGGCTGAATGGGAGTTCAGCATTTCTGACTATGCTGCTATGATGCCTAGCCTCCATTATACCTGCACATACCTAGGGTCACTCTCAACTTTCAGCAGTGGGAAGTGCATGAAATTTGAAGTATTGCCAATGTACAGATACATGTGGAGAGAGCAATTGGAATGATGCGTCAGAAATATTCCATCTTGCACCAATTCATTTTGCTCATAAAAGGGATGGCCAGACTCCTCAAATTAATACTGTTGTGTGTGTGTGTGTGTTGTGCTTTATGTAGCATGTGACTCGTAGTACCTTTTTGAATAATTCAGAATTATTTTTTTTGTCATTATCATAATTGTTGTTGTTTTTTGTTATTTTTGGTTCCAACACAAGATTTACATTGAACATCAAAATTATAATAAAGATAGAAATTTTCTCACCTAAAAGGGGTCTGGAAAAAAGCAAGGGAAAAAAATGAAAAATCTTGGTCACCAGGAATAGAACCCAGGGCCACAGGCTTCAGCCACCAGTGCTCTAATCACTGAGCGGGGAAAGGGATGCATGAAAACTGAGATATAAATACGTTGTCAAAGTGGACACAAATTAACCAAGACATCACCAGTTGAGTGTGTGACTTTATCCACTGAGCTAGGACAACCCTCGACTTCCAAGACCTTCACATTTTTCCTTTATACTGTTGAGTAGTACCGTTTGCTGCAGTGTCATACTCAACAGACCACCAATTTGTGCCCTCAGAACACCTTTTCGGTGTCGACTGGAAAAAAGGCTTTACCATCACAATTGTCAAGTTCTGACCCTTCATACAAACTAGATAGAAACTTTCTCACCTAAAGGGGTCTGGAAAAAAGCAAAGGAAAAAATGAAAAATCTTAGTTGCCGCCTGGAATAGAACCCAGGGCCTAGTCTGGCGTCGCCTATCCTTTTCCTTCTATTATTCAGCGAAGCTGACTCTCAGTCGTGTTCAATTGAGATTTCAGATATATAATTCAGCGAAGCGAGCGAAGCCAGCGTAGCTGACTCTCTAATAAGTTCGCGATATATATATATATTAAGGTCTAGAAATTGTTTTTGTTCTTGCGTGGGCGTACGTGTGCACCTTTTCTCCTACGCGCTTGCGTGGGCCGGGTAACCTTCTTAGCAACATTTTGTTTTGTTTACCCGCCGTACGAAGTAGCGATGCCCAGTAGACAAAACGTTAGAAACTCTCGGTCAAGAGCTTTGAGGGCGTTAGAAACTCCTGAAGAAAAATTAGTAAGGAGAGAGATAAGAAATGAAAAAGACAGGGCAAGGAGGAGGAGAGCTAAAACGAAACAGAAACAGGTAGCAAAGTAAAGAATCTTTCTTTTTGAAAAGCCATTAAATGTTCCTAATTTATTTATTGGACTATTCCTGAGGATTACGGTAACAGGAACCTTCATCATAGGAAAAAAGCTACCACTATTGTTTTCTCACTTTGACAGTATTTTGTAGCCACACCAAGCATGCATGGAATAGCTGCAATTACAGGGAACATGCATCGCTGGCTTCGCTATTTTATGCTATTAGTGCACATCACTAGTTGGCGAGCGAGCGAAGCGAGCGAGACACTCTCAGGTTTAACGCAATCGAGATTTCGCTATTTTATTCAGCGAAGCGAGCGAAGCGAGCGGAGCTGACTCTCTAATGAGTTCGCGATATATATATATATTTAGGTCTAGAAATTGTTTTGGTTCTTGCGTGGGCGTACGTGTGTACCCTTTCTCCTACGCGCTTGCGCGGGCCGGGTAACCTTATTAGCAACCCGCCGTACGAAGTAGCGATGCCCAGTAGACAAAACGTTAGAAACGCTTGGTCAAGAGCTTTGAGGGCGTTAGAAACTCCAGAAGAAAAATTAGTAAAGAGAGAGATAAGAAATGAAAAAGACAGGGCAAGGAGGAGGAGAGCTAAAACGAAACAGAAACAGGTAGCAAAGTAAAGAATCTTTCTTTTTGAAAAGCCATTAAATGTTCCTAATTTATTTATTAGACTATTCCTGAGGATTACTGTACCAATCAACTTTATACAGCTGTAGACTCAACTACTCTTGAAGACACTGAAAATGCAGCCACACCATCTGAACAAGAAGCTAATATCCCCACTACTTTTTGTACTGCAAGAGGAAGGAAAAGGCATCTATCAGAGGACATCCATTCTCATATACACCCAAAGCAGCAAAAAAACGTTGCAGAAAATATAACTCAAACAATTTCGATACCACAAAGCCTTTCAGCTTATCAGTAACGAATGCATGAGGTAAATATACAATAAAATATATACTTCAATAAGTTAATACGAGACATATTTTCGTTTAGGAAACCATTATGCAGAGAGCAACGTCTACAACTAATGTCACAAAAACAGCAAGTCACACATTTGTTTGAAAGTGATAGTGAAAGAGATCACAGGCTCCACTGTTTGTCCACTAACCAACTGTTGAGAACAGCAAATGAATCTTCATTACAAAATTCCTCTAGATTAGAGCAGTTGTCAAACTAACCAACAGCAGAGATTGGCTGATGAAACACCACTTCAACGGGAGACTAGATTGTCTCAAGTTAGGGGGAACAGGTCAAGACAACATCCCCAGGTTCCATTGCACCATATTATTCCAGCATTTGATGATCCTCAAGTTCACACAGCAATGCGTAATTTTCATGCTAAAATCTCATCGATTACTATCCCAGTCTGCATAACGTGTATGGAGAAGTTTCCAGGCACCAAAATGAAATTTAAGTCATTGGAATGTTGTCGATGTAGCCGGGATAAAAATATCCCTAAGCTCTATTCAGCTCAAAATAACATGCATCCTGGAAACATTCCTCCACTTGCAGGTTAAATTTAATGTAAAACTATAAAAATTAACCTAACTCTATTATCAAACTATGTAGTCTAAGATCTACATCCATTTAACATACTCTGCTCTCCCACTGAATATGTTATAGTACCCAAAAAACTCTTTTATTTTATTTTTTTATTAAACCACAAAGTTTACATCAGCTATAACTGTAATGATGTATGACATTTTTAATTAAATAGCTGTATATTCTGTCTAAAACACCAGCCAATAACTTTGCTGGTAAAATAATTCATTATTCTTATATTATCACAAATAATATAACATTTAAACTTTATTATATAAAGCAATACTATGTAGCTGATTACGAATTACATTAATAAAATAAATAATAAAATAATTCATTACTCTTGTGTTACCACAAAAAGTATAACATTTAAACTTTATTATACATAGCCTAAATTTTATAGCCTTCATCATACAGTGGTAGAATAGAAGCACCAATGAATCTATATGAAACAACAGACGGACATAACATACACAACAACTGTATCTATAGCTGCAATTACAAGGAACAAAAATTACAAGGAACATGCATCGCTCGCTTCGCTATTTTGCGCTATTCGAGCGCACCACTAGTTTATTTATCTGTTTATGGGGTACGTGAGACTTCTGTTTTCGCCCGCGCTTCTAATTACGTAAGTTAGGTAAAGCGTTCACAGTTCCAGTAATTTTCAATTAACGAGCTCGGAGAATCCTGCTGCACTGCTTTACGCAACGTTGTTTAGTACTGTGCTAGCTATAGCTAGAGTTTTTGTAGTTCTTCATACTTTAATCTAAGCATGGAGATGTTGAAAAATCAAACTGAAAAGAAAAACTTCATAAATGACACTGAGTCAGCAGAGCAAAGAGCTTCTAGGCTGGAACATGTCAATGCACTTCAAAAGAAGAGGCTGGAGAGGGAATCTTCCGAAGAAAGAGCTTTAAGATTACAGCAAATGAGAGTTTTTCAACAAAAACGTGAAGCTGTACAGAATATGGTTCAAAGTGATGATGATTCCACGGCGCCATTACTGCAGCAGACCTTTGCAAGAACCCGAATGATGAAGTTTCATGAAGAATTATCTTCTATTGACTTCAACATATGCTCAGTATGCTTGGAAACTTTTTCTGGAGCAAAGATGACAAAGTCTACAATATGCCAAAGATGTTGTCGAGATAAAAAGGATCCAAAACTGTATTCCACCAATAACAACATGGATCCTGGAGAAGTACCTATAGAATTACAGGTTAGTACACAGTAAAAAATGATATCTTTGGTATTTGTTGTGGGAATGGTTTTAACTGTTGTCGACCTTAGGGAAGTGTTATGCTGAGATCAGAGTTGAAAACCCGAAATTACAATTATTACATTTTCTCAAAACTATTTTATCAAGTTCAAATTTTTCTCATAATAATAGCTTTAAGTAAATGTTATTTTGTTAATTATGTAAAAAAATCACTATCAATTTCATATTTGCCACAAATAGTAAAAAGTATTTAATTGGAGGGTGATAATCAGAAAACAAATCTCTTTGTCAGGGTACTTTGGTAGACCACCCTTACCTCTTCTGAACACTTTTCAGACTTGTGAGACAAGCTATTATAATGAGGACTTAGTATTTCCAAAATACTTTTACTAATTAAAACGCCATCAGGGGCGTACGCAGGATTTTAAAAAGGGAGGTTACTTCATGACCACACCCAAACCACGCCCAGATCACACCTAGGCCACACCCGTTATAATTAATAATTTATTATTGAAACAGCAATAATTAATGAAACAGCAATAATTATTGAAACAGCAAGCTAGCACACTCAATTCTACGTAGATACTTTTCTAAATAAAGTTTGCAAACACTATCTACATCACTTTTTGTTTCATAGGCAATATGAATGAGAGCTAATGCACTTAGTCTCTCTGTAGTGTGAGGATCGAAGATAATTGTTAAGTCTGCGAAGTGCAGATGCCGATCTTTCGCAGGAACAGGAGCTAAGGGGGAGCGTGGCAAAGAGCTTCAACAAAGCATGCACATTGGGAAGGTTATCAGGAGAACAATTCTTGAGGGCCTCACTCAAGCTCTTTGGTTTTTCCTGTTCAGCTGCTTGTAGCCACCTTGTCTTCCAGCGATGTAATTCTTCATCTAGAATAGCAGCATTGGGAAGGTCATCTGAGTACAGACGGATAGCTGGCTCGATATCACTAAACGTTGTAGACCTAGTGATATTTATTGGCAAAATACCTTGCAATGTAGCAACTTCTTTGGAATGCTTGCTAAATCTTAAATTAACATCATTTATGAGGTGATCAAGAAAGGGAATAGCCACAGAAATCTTGAAATACTCTTCAACCGATGCATTGCTTGGATTGGAACGATGCTGCCGCCGCTGGTTTGTGCGTGGCTTTATAATAGGTATGTCTGATTGCTGTGCTAGCTGTGGGCATACTCCCACATGAAGTAGTTAAAGAAAAAGAAGTAGATAAAGATAGAAGATAGAACAGAATGCAGAGAACATTATTATTAACATTATTCATTATCCCACGCATGCTCACAGAACTTAGTCATTTTGCTCTATAGATCATTTCGTCACTGTTATTTCATTGGTTGTTTGTGTTGTCATTTGATTGGTTGTTTCGTTGTTGGGAGGAGTCAGTACCCCGTATATATATTGTACCTCGTGCTGACTTCTTCAGAGTCCAATTACACTTAACTAAAGTCAAGTACTGAAGTGAGCGTACCAACTTGTTGGTTAAGGGTCCAAGCTACGGCTAGATTGATCCTTAGTTTGGCTCTCTGGTGGCAGCGATACTAAGCTGTTACCAAGTGCGCGAGAGCAAAGCCTTCTACGGATCGCCGCGCCCTCCCACATATGGTGGCAGCGGTGGGATTTCAACAACTACTACGGTGTTGAGGGACTACGGACTTCTGGAGGGAGACGTCCTGACAGGAGATCTGAGAACCAACTTTTACCAACTACCCACGATCTGAGGATTCGTGAACGGGCGACCTTGCTTTGGCAGTGGAAGCAACTATCAAGCGACCATACTACGATAGTGGAAGCACAGATCAGCACGGTGACCTTACTACGGTAGAGGGACCATCACACAGTTACCTTGTTACGACAGAGGGACTAAACCTACACGGCTATCTTGCTACGGCAGTGAAGCTACGAGTTTGCTTTGTTTCGACAGTAGTGAACGATTCGGTGAATTCGTGTTGCGACGCGGGCTACCTGGAGTGTTTGGAAGAGGGTGCACGGGAAAAGGAGTATTTTCTGCGGGGACCCGGAGAGTATCGGGGCGGCCCTGTCGATTGGTATCTGTTGTCTAGTTGTTTGTGCTTGTGGATTTTAATTACCTTGTAACTGCTCTTATTCATATTTGCTTTTTATAAGAACTTAATTGTTTGTGCAAGTTGTTTGTGCTTGTGGATTTTAATTACCTTGTAACTGCTCTTATTCATATTTGCTTTTTATAATCACAGGTATCCAGCAGGGGACGAGTCTACTCGCCTTCTATGACGGAGCCTGGGACGGGTGAGGGGAGGAAGAGGATCGGGAAGTCTTCTGGAGTTGCCAGCGGGGAGTCCTATCGGTCCCATAGAAAGACAGTGGTGGAAGAGAGGTCACCGTATCCTTTTAGGTCTTCAGGTGTCAAATATACTAAGGGAAGTGATACTGAGACTGAGGTTGAGGTGGAAAGTGCTGAGGTGGTAGCGGTTATGGCGAGAAGAGGAGAAGAGGAATTGACAGCTGCTGCACTGTTGCAGTACCTGCGGGAGAAAGACGCGCAGGATCGGGAAGAGAGAGTAAAGGCAATGGAGCTTCAGAGACTAGCTTTTGAAGAGGAGAAAGAGAGACACAGATTGGCAGAAGAGAGGCTGTTAGCCAGAAGGGAGGAAGACGAGCAGAAACGCCGGGAGGAGGAGACCCGACGAAATTTTGATGATGCAAGGAGACAGAACGAACGACGAGAAGACACCAGAGCCAGGGAGAAGCGTGAGCTGTTGCATGACAGGCTAAAGGGCTTAGGCATGTATAGGGAAGGTAGTGAATTGAATGCGTATTTAGTTAAGTTTGAGAGGATTATGACGATGGGAGATGTTAGTGAAGAGAGCTGGGGGGATAGGTTGTACCCCAAACTGACTGAAAGCCTGTGCAAACGTATGACTAAGGATTTAGACAACGAAGTGTGTTATGAGACCATCAAGAAAGGTTTATTAAAGGCGGTAGGAGAAACTGCTATTACATATGGAAATTCCTTGTTAAGTGTGAATAGCGAAGTGTTTAAGGGAATGTCTGCTGGAGGGATAGCAGACTGGCTGGTGAGAACTACCAGTGGGATGTTTCAGGATTGTAAGACAGTTGAAGATTGCACAGTGGCTGCGGCGCTGGCAGTCCTTAGGCGGGTGTTGCCTGAGAGTGGTAAGACATTTATAGATGCAAAAAAAATTGGGGGGTGGGGGGAGCTTAGAGATTCGTTGGAGGATTGGATGTCTGGGAGGCATCCGGGCAACTACTTTAAGAGTTTAGGTAGTGTGTCCATAGAGTCAGGTAGCAGAGGCTACAAGGGTTTTAAGGAGAATGTTAGTGTTTATGGGCAGGCGAGTAAGTCCCAGGGTTATGTTGGGGATCGAGTGGGGGGAAATACTAGGGATCGTGGAGGTTCAAGTGGGTTTGTAATAACCTGCTATAGTTGTGGAGAGAAGGGCCACAGGGCAAGTGAGTGTAGAAGGGAGAAGTCTGGGAGTAGTTTAGTGGCAAGAGTGCCTACGTGCTATTCATGCGGGAAGGTGGGGCACAAGAGTCCCGAGTGTACCAGTAAGGGTAAAGGGTTGGTGTCAGTTAAGAAGGAGCCTCCTACTAAGCTGTCTGTGTTAAGGCATGCAGAGTCGAGTGTTCCCTTGAATGTGGCTAGAGGGATGGTTGGTGGAGTCAGAACCGAGGTTCTCATTGACTCTGGAGCTGAGCTGGCATCCGTTCCTAGGGCTTTAGTCCCTGAAGGGGTTGTGTGGGAGAAGGATACGGTTGTAAGAGGTTATGGTGGTGTTGAGCGTTCTCACAAGTGTTTTAGGTGTGAGTTCGTGATAGGTGGGTTTCGGAAGGTTGTGAAGACGGTTGTTGATGATAGTGAACCTGTAGGAGTTGCATGTCTAGTGCCTGTATCCTTAGTGGATGAAGAAGAGGCTGCGGCCTATAGGGAAGCCATAAGGACCTACAGAAGTGAAGAGAAAGTTAGTGTCAATGTCCTAACTAGGAGTATGGCAAAGAGCGAAGTTGAGTCTGACAAGTGTGACGAGGGGGTTGATGGTTGTATTGTTTGGGATGTAGTCACTCCTGAGGGCGAGTGTGTGCATGAGCCTGAGGATCCCGTTAGTAGCCAGCCCAACCCCTTAAACATGCCTGAAGATGTGAGTAAGGTGGGGAAGGGCCATGGGGCGGAAGATGCGGAAGGTTCGCCTGAAGCTGACCAGCCCCAGGCGAAAGCAAGGGAGGAGAGCGACAGGGGGTTAGCTATCCCTCTGGAAGGTTTGTGTTCCAGCGAGTCTGTTCATAATGAGTTAGGACAGATAGCTGCAGAGATTGGGCCTGTTAGAGAAGGCCAGGAAAGGAGTGAATTGGAAAGAGAGATTAAAGAAGATTTGAGTTTAAAGGATTGGAGGGAGTTGGCAGATAGGAAAGAACGTGGGTTTAAGTGGAGTAAGGGTGTATTGGTTAGGGAATTATATGTGACGTGGGATGAGTTCAGGGAAGTTTTAGTATTACCTAGAAGCATGAGAGAGCGTGTTTTAGTCCTAGGACATGACCGCAATGGGCACTTGGGGGGTGAAAAGGTGTCCAGGCTGATAGGTAGGTATTTTGTGTGGCCGGGAATGGCAAAGGATATTATTGAGTATTGCAGGAGTTGTGAGAGATGCCAACTCAAGAGTAAGCACAAGCCGCGAAGAGCTCCGGCTGTGGACCGGCCAGTGTTGTCGGAACCTTTTGAGCATGTGGCCATTGATTTGGTGGGGCCACTACCTAAGGGAAAAGGGGGGTGTAGGTTTATTTTGACGTACGTTTGCTTAGCCACTAGATGGCCTGAGGCAGTTCCTTTGAGGAGTATTACAGCTAAGGCAGTTGTGGAGGGATTATGGAGTATATTCTCCAGGACTTCTGTCCCGGAAGTGGTCTTGAGTGACCAGGGCAGCCAGTTCTGCGGGAAAGTAATGAGCCAATTGTGTTCTTGGCTCGGGGTGGAGAAGGTTAGAACCTCTCCTTATCACCCCGAGTCAAACGGCTGTGTTGAGAGAATGCATGGCACTATGAAGTCTATTTTAGGGAAGTGTTTAGACGAGGGTATTGATTGGGTTGACCAGCTTAATTTTGTTTTATTTGTATTGAGAGAGATGCCTCATAAGGATTCAGGGTATAGTCCTTTTGATCTGGTTTACGGATTTAGAGTGAGAACACCATTAGATGCTCTTTATCATGGATTGTATGAGTGTGAGTCTAGTAAGCTAAATGCGAGTGAGTGGGTATTAAGAATGTCTGAAAGGTTAGAAGGTTTAAGAGATAGTGCGGCCTTGGGTATGGCCAAAGGGAAGGAGTCGAGATTGCAGTACTTGAATAGAGGGACTAAGTTGAGAGAGTTCCGTGAAGGTGATCATGTCTTGTATAGAGTGCCTGGTATGACATGTAAATTGTCCGATTCGTGGCAAGGACCTTATTTAGTAGTAAAGAGAGTTGGTGCTGTTAATTATCGAATAGCTAAAATAGGGAAGGTCAAGCACAACAAAGTGGTGCACGTGAATTGTTTAAAGAGTTATAAGGAAAGGATTAATATTATGAGATTGGATGTTGTTGTTGAGGAGGATTGTGAGAGTAAGAGTGTTTTAAAGGGTGTATGTGAAGGGTTTGTACAGAGTGATTTGGATGCACTACTGTCTGACTATGACGATGTGTTCTCTGACAAACCTGGTAACACTGACAGAGTTATAATGAGTATTGAGACAAATGGAGATGAGCCTATTCGGCAAGTACCATATTCTGTGCCGTTAGGCATAAGGGACAAAGTGAGGAAGGAGATCTTGAGTTTAGAAAAGCAAGGAATTATAGAGAGGTGTCAGAGCAAGTGGGCTTCACCTCTAGTGCCAGTTAGGAAGCCGGACGGTTCGGTTCGGTTATGTGTGGATTACAGGAAGCTCAACGAGAGGACGGTTAAAGAACCTTATTATATTCCCTCATTCGATGAAATGGTAGAAAAGGTTGGGCGTGGCCGTGTGTTGTCGAAGATAGATTTGGCCAAGGGTTTCCACCAAGTGTTAGTGAGAGAAGAAGATAGAGATAAGACCAGTTTTATATGTCCCTTTGGGAAATTTAGGTATCGTAGAATGCCCTTTGGGTTAACAAATGCGCCGTCTGTATTTCAGCGGTTGATGGAGGAGGTGTTGGTTGATTGTAGTGAATTTTCGAGAGTGTATATAGATGACATCCTTGTAGTATCGTCTTGTTGGGAAGAGCATGTTGCTCACTTGAGGAAAGTGTTGGATGTATTGCGTGAGGCAGGCCTGACTTGTAAGTGGGCCAAATGCCAATTTGGAAAGAGATCATTGGAGTTTTTAGGTCACCAGTTGGGTGATGGCAAGGTGTCTGTGCCAGCGGCTAGGGTTGCTGCTATTAGGGACCATCCTATTCCTAACACCAGGAAACAGCTTAGAGCTTTCTTGGGGTTGGTGGGATTTTACCGTCGGTTTATTCCGGGATTCCACCAGTGGTCCTCTGTCCTCACTCCTCACACGTCTTCGGCAATGTCTGGGAGGGTGAGTTGGACGAGTTTAATGCTGGATGCTTTTAAATCATTATGTTGTTCGTTGTCTGAGTCTGTGTGTTTGCATGTGCCCTGTGTTAGTGATGTATTTGTACTAGACACGGATGCTAGTTGTACGGGTGTCGGTGCGGTGCTTTCAGTGGTTCGGGGGGGAGAGAAACTTCCTGTTGCATTCTTTTCCAGACAGCTTCACGGTGCTCAGAAGAATTACAGTGCCCAGGAACTCGAGGGGTTGGGTATTTTCGAAAGTATTAACCACTTTGCGTATTTTCTATATGGGAGGAAATTTACTGTTGTGACTGACCATAAAGGCCTAGTGGGAATGATGTCAAAGAATCAATCTAATCGGAGAATCTTGAATTGGAGCATGAAGTTGTCAATGTTTCATTTTGATGTTGTATATCGAGCAGGTGTAGAGAATCATGTGGCCGACGACTTGAGTCGATGTGGAGACGTATCAGATGTCAGTGCTGAGAGCACCAGTCTTTTGAGGAAGGGGGGAGATGTGGGCATACTCCCACATGAAGTAGTTAAAGAAAAAGAAGTAGATAAAGATAGAAGATAGAACAGAATGCAGAGAACATTATTATTAACATTATTCATTATCCCACGCATGCTCACAGAACTTAGTCATTTTGCTCTATAGATCATTTCGTCACTGTTATTTCATTGGTTGTTTGTGTTGTCATTTGATTGGTTGTTTCGTTGTTGGGAGGAGTCAGTACCCCGTATATATATTGTACCTCGTGCTGACTTCTTCAGAGTCCAATTACACTTAACTAAAGTCAAGTACTGAAGTGAGCGTACCAACTTGTTGGTTAAGGGTCCAAGCTACGGCTAGATTGATCCTTAGTTTGGCTCTCTGGTGGCAGCGATACTAAGCTGTTACCAAGTGCGCGAGAGCAAAGCCTTCTACGGATCGCCGCGCCCTCCCACACTAGCCTAGATGCATGTCGAAGAAGTCGTTCGCTAAAATTATCAATGTCTTCCCTCTCTCTTTCCAATTCCTTACTACACTGTTCAATTATACCCATGCCAGAAACAAGGTCTTGGCTTTTTCCTTGTAGTTTGACTGCAGCTTCCTTCATGTAAGACAGAGACCTAAAAAGAGTAACTAGGGAGTAGACAAATTCAAAAGACTCCAAAGCTTTTAGATGTGCAAGAGTATTCTTCTTGTCTTCTGCAGACCAGCTATCATTAAAACTACTAAATTCACTATTGCCATATAAAACTACTTCACATAACTCAATCAGGAATGGGTGATATTGTGCAAATCTTTCCCAACCATCAATATTCTCCACCCATCTAGTGACACAAACATTAAGTATTGAAGACCTGTTAGTGCCAACTTGGGACCTCTTACTTACAATTGCCTTAAGGAGCCCTTCTCTCTTTGGAGAATACTTAATCCAAATTGTGAATCCTTTAATTTGGTCAATACAATTCCTAATAGGAGGAACAGAACATGAATTTAAGATTGCCAAGTTGAGAGAATGCCCTGCACAGTGTGTGTAGAGAGCCTTAGGCTGTTTCTCGCGAATCTTTGCTTGCACACCAGCTTTCTGTCCACTCATAGTGGATGCCCCATCATACCCTTGGCCACGTAAATCATTCAGTGATAAACCAAAGCCTTCCAATGATTGTATGATGGCATTTGCTATATCATTGGCTCTAACCCTTTCAAGCTTAACAAAAGTTACAAACTCCTCTCTAATTTCATCACTGTGGTCAACAAAGCGAATGCAAATGGGTAAATGTTCCTCATTGTGGCAAGAGACTTCATCAGCTAGAACAGAGAAATATCTAGCATTTTTTATATCTGAAATTATACTGGAAAGAATCACATCAAAGCCAATTATATTAATAATTTCATTCTGAGTTCTTGGAGATAAATGAGTTGCATTTTTGGCTCCTGTATTATAAAGATGGTCATATAAAATTTCATCATTTTCAGCAAAAGTTTTTAGTAGTGACAAGAAGTTGCCGGGGTTCTTGCTAGATTCTAAATCTTCTACTTTACCCCTAAAAGCAATGCCTTGTTTAGCTAAAAACAAAATAGCTCGTACAATTTGCCTAAGTATATGCCTATTCTTATTTATTGCAAGTTGAAGAGCATTATTTATCATGACATCAACTCGTGATGCAGGATTGAGGATGCTACCTCTCAAGGCTTCAGTAAGTTGTAGGCAGTCATGGTGATACTTAAGCTTGGAATGATCCAGCAAGGCACTGCTGATCTTAATCCAGTTTGAAAATGGCTTATTTACAAATTGGCCCTTGTCTTTCCGCTTTTCAGAAGACAGAAGAAGAGAACAAGGCCCACAAAAGATACCATCCAACTTAACACTATAAAGGAGCCAAGAATATTTCTGAAGCCAAGAGACTTGAAACCTACGGTTGAAACCATGTGAGAATCTAGATGGCAGAACATTTGGAGGCTGGACATGATGATACATAAGAGAACACTTTTCACCAGTGGAAAGGCCGTCAATTGAAGTACAAAGTTCATCAATGGACTTACTTGGAACCAGTATGTTACCAATATCATAGCAGGATCCTTCAATGGTTTCTACTGGCAACACAGGAGAGGCTAAACTCTGTAGACCACTAGGTTGAGGATGATCTTCCTCGATATCAGATGCATGATCTGATGTAATCTGTATGGTACTACTGGTCTCCAGTAAATCTGGACAAAGCAATCATCTCATTCAGTGAGCCATGTTATATAATTCTTTTACTTACTATCTCTTTCTATTGCTCTCTTTTTACTGAAATAAGATCGAATATCTTTAGACTGGTTCTGCCTCTTCATTTTAGCCTTTGAACACACTATACTATGCTTGCCTAGCTAAGCATCTGACAGTGCAGCTGCATTAGATTCAAGTCATGTCAGCATAATATTGTGGTTTTATAACAGTGCAAACTACAGGTTAGATTGAGACTTGCCAGTGCATGCATAGATAGCTTCAGCTCAACAAATGGGCTATGAATATAATTAATTTGAAAGGGGGGTTACCAGTAACCCCCTGAACCCCCCCCTGTGTACGCCCCTGGCCATGCATGATACCATTTTTTGTTTTTTAATTTCTTCTTTTTCCTTCTTGACAACATTCATGCTATGCACAGATATCAATGGCCATTAATAGCTGAATAAGTCAATAGCTATTTACTTACATTAGGATTATTCTTATTCATTCAAACACTAAATCTATAATATTGTGAGATCTCCAGGGACTGACTCAGGTTGAAGAAAGTGATACCACTCATGTCAATCTACAGGTTACCTCATGGCCAGTATGGGTACAAAGATGTTATCAATTTGCCACAAGAGATTAACTCTCTTTGTACTAGCTTACCACATCTTCCCAAAGATCTAGATATCTTGATAGTTCGAACAGAAGGTGGTGACCATGCACACAAAGACTTTAGAGTCAGACGAGCAGTTGTGCAAAGTGCTCTTCAGTGGCTGAAACGGCACAACAGGTACTATCATGATATTAGCATCGACTATGAGTGTTTGAGTCAGCTTCCAGAGGATGGAAATCTATCAGGTCTGAGTCAAATTGAAGAAAAATCTGCCTCGCACGACAGAAAAAACCTGACTGAAGACCAAGAAACTGAAGAAATTGACTCCTTTATTCCACTTGCAGTTAAAAAAATGACAGAACAAGAAGCCATCAAAAAATCAGTTGCTGAAAAGCAGCAGTCCAAGAGTGTCCCATGGCCAGGACGGGGTTCTGCTCCTATCAATGAGTTTATAACGGAAGGATACATGTCTTGTGCTTTTCCTACTTTGCTCCCCACAGGCAGTGCAGACTTTCTGGCTCCTCGAGAATGCCCAGTGACGGTAGGTAACTACTTTAAGCATCTCCTGAAGTTTCGAGACGGAAGGTTTGCTAGGCACCCTCGCTTTCGCTATTTTGCCCTCAACACAGAAATGAGGTGGCGAGCTCTCCAAACGGGAAGGGTGTACATAAAGCAGCACCCAAAGGATGCTAAACTGTCACTGGATGATCTCAAAGGAATGGTACAGAGTGGAGGTGAACAGCTAAGCAAGCGAGTGTTGCTCTGCAGTCACCACCAATCCTGCTGTAGCAGAATGGTTTTTTAATGAGCGAATCAGCAAGTTTGTGCAGGCCTTCTATGTGGACGTTCTTGGAGCAACCGATTTTTGGTTCAGGTTTGAGTGGCAGCACCGTGGAAGTCCACATGTCCACGGGCTGGCATGGCTTCTCAATGTACCAGATGTCGAAAAGCTGCATTCTGCAAAAGACACGGCTGCATTGCTGGATGTCATCGAGGAGATCACAACCTATGTTGACAACCTTGTCAGCACTGTGAATCCTGGAATTCCTGCTGGTGGAAGTAACATCCAAGATCCAGTACCCCAGGCTAAGACCAAGCCACATGTGTGCAACAAGTCTTACAGTGATGTAGAAGACTTTAGCATGGATCTTGTAGATCTGATAGCCACTTGCCAGCGTCACACCAGATGTTCGACTGCATACTGCCTGAAAAAAAAAGAAGGCAAGCAAGAGTGCAGGTTTGGCTATCCAAAGCCTTTGCAACCAGTGACTTCAATAGACTCACAAGAAGATGGGGAACCAATTGTAGTCACAGCTCGCAATGATACATTGTTGAATGGGTACAACCCGTTGCAGTTGTCAGCATGGAGAGCTAATGTGGACTTGCAGTATGTTGTGTCACGGCAGAAGGTTGTCAAGTACATTGCCAAGTATGCCACAAAGTCAGAGCCTCGTTCAAAGGCACTGCAAGAAGTCTACAACACCATTATGAAACAAATTGGTGATGGTGGCACTCCTCTCAAAGTAGTACAAAAACTACTAAAAAGTACAGTTGGTGAGAGGGATTTTTCTGCACAGGAAACATGCCATCTCCTCCTGATGCTGCCAATGTTCCGAGCTTCTCGTGACTTTATAGTTCTCAGTCTTGATGGTTCTCGGCAGGTGGATGATAAACTTGAGGATGACAGACCAGTCACTGTGGATTCGCAACTAGATCATTATGGTGGTCGACCTGACAGTGATGAATTTGACCAGCTTACTCTGTTGGAATTTGTTCGAAAGTACAACATTCCAAAAAACGTAGGGCTTCCAGTGGTTCCAAGAACCAAAGAGGTAGTAGTGATCCCTCGCCCATACTGTCCTCCAGATCCAGATAGGCCTCACTATGAACAAAACTGCAGGAAACAATTGATGTTGCACAGTTTGTTTGCTGTCATTACTTTGAATGCCTTGATTTAATAACAACATTTATTCGAGATCGGTTTAATCAACCTGGCTACAAGACATTAAAAAATCTTGAAAACTTACTTCTGAAGTCTGCTAGGAATCAGAACTATCAAAATGAACTTGACTTTGTCTTGAAGTTTTATGCAAATGACCTCGCCTCATCACCTTTGAAGACTCAGTTGCAGCTTTTCACTACATCAATGAGTGCCTATGAACAACCAACACTTTTTGATATTGTGGATCTCTTTAAGTCATGTCTCCTGCACTGAGGAACAGTATGTCAGAAATCTGTACTCTTCTAAGATTAATTCAGTTGTTCCAGCGACAAATGCAGTGAGTGAGAGAAGTGCCTCTGCTCTACGTAGAGTAAAAAGCTATTTGCGATTGACCATGTCCCAAAGCCGTCTGAATAACTTAATGCTGTTACATGTTCACAAGCATAGAACTGATAATTTAGACTTAAAAATCCGTTCAAATGAATTTATAACTGGAAATGACCATAGAATAAATAACATACAACAGTTTTAAATTTATTTCATGTACTATTCTTTTGTATCCTTGGATTATCACTATGTAAAAATTATTCATTAAGTGAAAATTGAGATTTCAGTGCTGTCATTGCTTGCCTGCTACTTTCGTGCTTCAAACATCGATCTAAAAATACATAATATTAATAATAAGTGGGTGTGGTTTCTTTGGCCGTACAATTTCAAACTTGCTTCCTACGGCCCTGTCCTATGTTCTCATCAACCAGATTAGAGCATGCCAAAATGGATACAAGTGATGTTGATTGGTAAGCTGCAGGAAAATGTTACAACTTGAAAGATATGCCTTCCTTCATTGCACAGCAGCGTCAGAATCATTCTTTGGCTTCATCAATTCACTCAGATGTCGATCCTTTAAAACTGAGTGGGAAGCAGTTGGTCGCTTATGAAACTGTTAGTCGACACATGCAAGACAATATCAAAACACCATTGAGAATGATAGTCAGTGGCACTGCTGGTACTGGAAAGTCCTATCTGATCAAATACTTGCAAAATCTTTTGGGTGATTTGCTCATGGTGACAGCTCCAACAGGAGTGGCAGCTTACAATGTGCATGGTCACACATTGCACTCTGTCTTTAGCATTCCGATTCGTGGGGATTTTAAAGATCTCGAGGGTGAGCGTCTACACAAGCTTCAAGATTCTTTTGCCAACATTCGTCACCTCATCGTAGATGAGATGTCTATGGCTGGCAGGAAAATGTTTGGTCAAGTGGACAGAAGAATGAGACAAGCATGTCCCCACCAGTAAGTTTGTAATGAATTATTATTGTGTGCAACTTGTTAACCCTCTCGTTCCTGAATTGTTTGGACGCGCGCGGAAAAATCTAATCGTCAACCGCGGAATAGAGTATTACCGTTTTATTTTTTTAACTCGATGCTGGCTGGGAAAACCCCATAGCAACCATATATCACTAAATAGACCAAGAGTTTGGGATTCCCCTCATTTTTTGATTGAGAAAATTGAATAATATTTAGGCCCTCTACTAATACTTAAAAAAAAAAAATTTTTTCCCCTAAAAAATTCCACTTTTCCCATCAATAAAAAAATAAAATAAAATAGAAGTAATATTGTTTGATGCATTTTATACCAATATTATATTAGTTCAACAATAAAATATGTTGTTTGTTGTGTGTGGTGCTGATTGTGATCATGTAGGAGACATCTATGAGTGTCCACAAGGAACATATGCCATCGGACGTCGAGCTCCACTACAAAACAATTTCATATACACAAAAACACAGACAACAAAGATATTTGTAATACAAACAACAAATTATTCATGCTCCTATATAATTGCAACTTTATGATGTATTGTATGCGGTTTCATACAGGATTTTTGTTTGGGGGGGTGGGGGTGGGGCTCCGAGTGTACTTCGCCACACACATTTTTTGGAACCTACACTACTTTGATGCACATCTTTGCATAAGAGTCTATACTTCACACTGATGATCAGTGTTCGGTCCTATGCACTAAATGGCTCAGTAATGATAGGAACATAATGGGATACAATATCAGACCAAAAATAAATGCTTCCAAAATGTTTATTTCTATTCAACTCCCAAAATTCTAGGTGGGGATCCCAGGGCTAGCCTCCCACTGTATGAACCCCTGGTATGTATACTCCACACTGTCCATGAGAGAAACAATCACCGTTGTATGGAGAAAGTGTAATTTGAAAATGAAAAGCAGTACAAGCACATACGTGGAATTCAACTTACGTGTCATATACTGAACGATCCCTCCCAGGTTAGGATCCGGAACCTCCATACAATACCAAAAAAACACAGACAACAATGATATTTGTAACACAACAGCTGGCCTCGCTGAATTGCCCTCCCTCCCCCCCGTCATTGCTTTTCACTGACATTCTTGTGCCATAACCCCCCTCCCCCAACCCCCCAACTGGACACCCAAATATCAGTGAGTTGAAATGAAACTTACCCGGCATGGATGATGTCACAGACCGAAAAAGACCCCCCGAGTTCGTTCTCTCCCAGGTTGGATCCGGAAGAGCCACATACTGTTTGTCCATGGTTGCTCTCTCTCATTCATGCACACACATACACACACACATGAAAAAAGAAGATACAGGTGAATACAGATCATAAAAATAAATGTATAATTTATTATACATAAATTGACTGGTGTACACACACACACACACATACATGAAATTCAACTTACATGGGCATAGTAGCCCCGATTGGAAAATATCCCCCCCCCCCCCCGAGTTCGTTCCCTCCCCGGTTAGATCTGGAAGCGCCAGAATAACATTCAACTCCACGCACAAACATATACATCGAGTGTGAACTCCCACTACACACCACAAAACACAGACAACAATGATATTTGTTAACGCAACAGCTGGCCTGCTGAATGCCCCCCCCCCCCCCCCCGTCATTGCTTTTCACTGACATTCTTGTGCCATAACCCCCCCCCTCCCCCCAACTGGACACCCAAATATCAGTAAGTTGAAATGAAACTTACACGGCATGGATGATGTCACAGACCTAAAAAGACCCCCCCGAGTTCGTTCTCTCCCAGGTTGGATCCGGAAGTGCCACATACTGTTTGTCCATGGTTGCTCTCTCTCATTCCACAAATGCATGCACACACATACACACACACAAGAAAAAAGAAGATACAGGTGAATACAGATCATAAAAATAAATGTATAATATAAATTGACTGGTGTACACACACACACACATACATGAAATTCAACTTACATGGGCATAGTAGCCCCGATTGGAAAAGACCCCCCCCCCCCTCCCCGAGTTCGTTCCCTCCCCAGTTAGATCTGGAAGCGCCAGAATAACATTTCAACTCCACGCACACACATATACATCGAGTGTGAAGCTCCACTACAACACCACAAAAACACAGACAACGACAACGACAATAACAATACATATTACAACTTTTGGGATGTTCAGGGGGGGGAGGGGGGGGGGGGGAGCAGCCACAAATATCAAAGTCTGTGGTCCTTCACACAAAAGATTATGGAATATCAATGGGTGTGTTGTCATCTTTCTTCCACTCTCCCCCTACCTCATCCACCCGACTCTTGTTCTTCAATTCCCGCCTTCTCCGACCGCGAGGACGTCCAGAACTCGGAGCAGGAGGAGCCACTTCCTCTTCTTCATCACTGGAACCTGCTGCCTATTCGTGTTTCATCATTGGAAGACTCAGGTCCGGTATCCTCTCCTTCATCACTGGAAGACTCTGCTCCTGTCGCCTCATCTGCGTAATCGGGGTCGGTGACTGCATTCACATCTGGTCCTAGTAGTATATGTGGTAAAAACTTTTTTTAATTTTTTTGAAAATTTGAATTTGTTCAAAAAACCACAAGCCACTTTCAAATCTCAAAACTCAATGAAATATATATATATTATAGCTAAACAGCTTACTCTATCTCAATATAGCTATAAATAAGTCCTTTCCACAACAGAAGCTTGCTATTTTTCAAGAGAAAGACAAGAGAAAGACAAGCTTACCTCGATCATCTTCTTGACTCCCATTTTCAGTATCAGAGTTGACGGGGTCTGGTCCACCAACCCTGATACAGGGCCTCCTATAGCCCTAGATGTCGTCTCCCTTCTCTCCGCTTGATCCTGAGTCGCTAGAGTCAGCATCAAGCAAGTCTAAAACTTGCACCGCATTGTAACTTCTAGACGCCATCTTCCAAAAAATGACTTTGAAAATTTTTTTTGCATAGTTACCGGGGTCACACGACACGCTCACTTTTTTCCTATGATGTAATAAGCATTACCTAAGACTGTACGTAATAGGGAGGTCCCCAGTTGAACTGGCGATTTTATAAAAAATGGAGAAGACAGTAAGTCAAACCGCAAAGTCTTGGTCGGCAAAGAAGCGGTTGTTTCAATGTGTTATGGAAGGCTACTGAGCTCAAGCAATTTTTTGCTGCTTCTACAAAGCTCTGGAGATGACTGGATCCATAAATGAAGCTGCTGTGAAGAAGGTAACTTTTTTTAAAATTCGACGGAGAACCGATGTTTTTTTTTTTTGCCGAGGAAGAAATAAACGCAACTGCTGTGAGGTACTGTCGAAGCAGTCCTGGCTGAAAGCTATTTTAGATGCTTCTCCAATGCATTGGGCACCTGTGTATGTAATCTGAAGGTTCTAGCTATAAAGTAACTATTTTAAAAAATTCGGAGAAGTCAATCGGTCTTTACCCGCTTCAAAGCGGGATCCGGAACGAAAGGGTTAAACGAGTCTGTTTTGCAGGGCCAAAGAATTGCTCGGTGGACGCTCATGCATCTTGATTGGAGACTGGGGTCAGCTGCCACCAGTGATGGATCTGCCATTGTACAGTACTGCTGCAAAGTCAGAATTATCTGATTTAGGCAGTGCTAATTACAACATGTTTGACAGTGTGGTCGTATTGGATCATGTGATGAGGCAAGCTGGCAACGGTGATGCTCAGCAGCAGTTCCGTGACCTACTCATGAGGCTCCGAAATGGGCAATCCACCATTGATGACTGGAAAAACCTCATGCAACAAACTCTGACCAATGTTCGAGATACCAGTGTATTTGATAATGTTCTTCATCTTTTCCCAACTGCAATGGCTGTAGCTGAGTTTAATGTAACCAAGTTGCACTCGAACGGTGAGCCAGTGGCAATCATGAATGCTGTTCATTCTGGGCCAGGTGCGAGTAAAGCTTCAGATTAAGATGCTGGTGGACTAGAGTCTGTAGTGTGCTTGGCTCATGGAGCACGAGTGATGCTTACTGCCAACCTGTTGGTTGATACCGGTTTGGTAAATGGTGCTATGGGTACCGTTGTAGGCATTTGCTATGATAATGATGAATCTCCACCAAGTCTGCCCCTTGTGGTGACGGTGAAGTTTGATTCATATGTTGGGCCAATTCTGTCCGATGGCACTGTACCCATCACTCCGCTTAGATGATCATGGCTCTCTACAGACAAACAAAGTTCAGGGCTTCAGCTTCCTCTCAAACTTGCCTGGGCAGTAACCATTCACAAGTGCCAGGGAATGACACTGGACAAGGTTGTGATTGATGTTGGGAAAAAAGAGTTTTCCACTGGTCTCACTTTTGTTGCTTGCTCTAGAGTGCGAAGTTTGAAAGACATGGTTTTTGTGCCACCATTTTCATTCCAAAGAATATCAAACATTTCCAATTCTCGTAGACTCAATGAGAGAATTTGCGAAGACGCTCGACTACACAAGATGAGCAAAAAGGAAAAAATGTTATGTGGGCATTGATTTAACCACCACATGTTTTGTTGTTAAGCAAGACATAATTGAGAATTCACAGGTTCCAGCAGAGAAACAAGCTAATAAATCAATTTCTTCAAAGCAAGATCAACACAACAATAGCTCAGACGGTAGTACTATTCAACCTTCTGAAGAGGCGGACAAAGGATCTTTTGAGTTAGCCAATGTTCCTATCGAACAGGCCCAATCAAATGACACTGATGATTTGATCATAGTTGTACGGAGAGCAATTATCGATTCCGTTATCACCCTGTTAACGATGATTGGCAGCGCAGAGTGTGTGCCGAGTTGCACTTGAATTGCATTGCTTCCAATGAAATTACTCCTGGTGGTCACGATATTGTATTGACTGATCCTGTTTTTTTAAAAAGCATACGAGGTGATAGTAATTGCATGTTTTCATCATTTTCATATATAATTACCGGGTCTGAAGACCAACACTCGCGTGTGCAAGATCTTATTATTGAGCACATTAGATTTATGGGAGAATTGCTGTGGACAAATCAAATTTGTCCCCTCTTACAACACTTGAGAAGAATTGGTGAAGTTCGCTGGGTAAGGAATGTGTCGCCAGAAGTAGAATGGGATCAAGGTATCCAACAGTACATTGCTGCTTCCCGGATGGATCGTGACTCAACTTGAGGTTCAGAAGTAGAAATCATGGTACTGGCTCATCTTCTGGATATTCCCATCTACTCATATGATACAACCCATGGATGGAACAGATATGCTCCTGGCAATGTGTATGGGGTGTTTGATCTCAGTCAAATAGATTCTCTACAAATGGCTATGTATATTCGACATGACAATGATCACTATGATGTAATTACATCTGTACAATAACTTTTCAAGATACTTTCCTCATCAACTTTTGTTTGATATCTCTTCTGCTATCCTCTCTTAATTTGGCTCTCATTGTGATCTACACGACTTTTATATGTAGGCTAAAATATGTTACATTTAATATGCGTTAAAACAGTTGAATGTCATACATTTAAATAAAAGGCCTTCTAATTTTTTCAGCTCTCTCTGTATTCTTTGGTCTCAGTACTGTGTAAGTTTAAATACATAATAGTAGCATTTAGGTAAACATTCATTTGTATGTCATAGCATTCTCTTTATCCTTGCCTGGTATTCATCCAGGTAAGTGTGTTATTAAAGTTCCATTACCTGTAAAGTTGTAGCATATCATGCCTTACCCTTCCCATATTGATATACTGTGCATATTTTTTTTGTGTATCTGTATATAGTGTGATTTATTTTGAGCACTGCCTATGGTGTTCAGTTGTAATACATTTCCTATGGTGTTCAGTTATAATTCAGCGAAGCGAGCGAAGCGAGCGGAACTGACTCTCTAATGAGTTGCGATATATATATATATATTATTTAGGTCTAGAAATTGTTTTTGTTCTTGCGTGGGCGTACATGTGTACCCTTTCTCCTACGCGCTTGCGCGGGCCGGGTAACCTTTTTAGCAACATTTTGTTTTGTTTACCCGCCGTACAAGTAGCGATGCCCAGTAGACAACGTTAGAAACGCTCGGTCAAGAGCTTTGAGGGCGTTCGAAGCTCCTGAATAAAAATTAGTAAGGAGAACGATAAGAAATGAAAAAGACAGGGAAAGGAGGAGGAGAGCTAAAACGAAACAGAAACAGGTAGCAAAGTAAAGAATCTGACAGTATTTTGTTGCCACACCAAGCATGCATGGAATAGCTGCAATTACAGGGAACATGCATATCGCTTCGCTATTTTGTGCTATTAGAGCACATCACTAGTACATTTCCTATGGTGTTCAGTTATAATACATTTCCTATGGTGTTCAGTTTTTTCAGTTATCTGAACACCTCTCGCTCCAACCTCAACCAAACTTCACTAAACGGAATCCTTAGTAGCTTGAGTGTTAGAAATAAAAATCAATCATTTAACAATAGTGTAGTTTTAGGCTCGCTCGCCATTTGTGCTCAAGCACATCACTAGTTGGCAAGCGAGCGAAGCGAGCGAGACACTATCAGGGGTAACGCAATCTAGATTTCGCTATATTTATTTATTTACTGTTTATGGGGTACGTGAGACTTCTGTTTTAGCCCGAGCTTCTAATTACGTAAGTTAGGTAAAGCGTTCACAGTTCCAGTATTTTTCAATTAATGAGCGCGGAGAATCCTGCTGCACTGCCTTACCAACTCTGTTTCAACCAAAACGTTTATAGCTACTTTCTTCTTGAAACAATTGTGAAATCTTTGTCAAGCTGCGCTTCTTTGCCACTGCTTTCTAAGTTTATTCAGGTAATTCTGTTATTGTTAACTCAGCTAAGAGCTTGTTGTCAACAGTGACTGGTAAATTCAAATAGTCAGAATGACTCAAATTTGGTACTACGGAAGTTACTACTGCTCAAGAAAATGAGGTAAGAAAGTAATTTTGTATTTGTGTGCTAAAATTGATTGTCTTTTGTTTATGTAGCTGAGAGCTTGTTGTCGAGAATTCAAGGTAATTCAGATGGTCAAAGTAACTTCAATTTGATATTACAGAAGTTATCAATACTCAAGGAATGAGGTAAGTAGTAATTCCATATTTGTTGGCTAAAATTACAAATAATAACACTGGTTTATTTTTTATCGTAGCTGAGAGCTTGTTCAAGAGTCACTGGTGATTGAGATTATCAGAATGGTTGATGTTTGATACTACAAAAGTTACCATTAATCAGGTAAGAGAGTGATTTTGTATTTGTTTGCTGAAATCTAATGTCATAACTGCTATTATAGTGTTTGCATGAAGTAAGCTAAAAATAGTAACATTTTATGTTACCTAACTATCAGGCTCGCTCGCCATTTGTGCTCAAGCACATCAATAGTTCAGCGAGCGAGCGAAGCGGACTCTCAGTCGTGTTCAATTGAGATTTCAGATATATATAGGTATGTATGCGTACGTCAAAAAATTTCGCCCGCGCTTCTAATTACGTAAGTTAGGTAAAGCGTTCACAGTTCCAGTATTTTTCAATTAACGAGCACGGAATCCTGCGAGCTATCCCACAGTTCTTATCAAATCTGATTGGTCACCCTAGCCCTAGCCCTAGCCCTCGCGCGGCGCTATAATTGGTCACATGATTTGAAATCAAAGAATTAACCAATGAAATGAGTTCTTTGATAAGAACTGCGGGACTGTAGAATCCTGCTGCACTGCCTTCGCAACTTTGTATCAACCAAAAAGTTTATAGCTACTCTCTTCTTGAAACAATTGTGAAGTCTTTGTCAAGCTGCGCTTCTTTGCCACTGCTTTCGAAGTTTATTCAGGTAATTCTGTTAGTTTATTCTGGGATCAGAGACTTTAGATTCTCTGATGCTGATGGCAGGTCTAGTGTAACGTGCCGAAGTTACTGGCGATTAAGGTGGGAGTGGTCAATGAAGGTGTGAAGGCAGCCGAGCATGGTGGGCGCGGCCGGAAATGAGAGAGTATAGAAAGTAAGGGCGCCACGTGTAGTGGGCACTAAATCTGAAATAAAGAGAGAGTAAAAGTGATTATGACAGCCTCGAGGTCCGCCATAAGTAAAAGGCCAACTAAGGCTGGCGAAAGCTCTCCCACCGCCACAACCGGACGCCGAGCAGGTAACTGAGAATGGAAAGGGTTACACTGTGCACTACAGATAGATGTAATTTCTGTCCTATTTTTCTGTAAAAAGAGTCTGCTCGCTCGCCATGCATTTGCGCTATTCGAGCGCACCACTAGTTATTATACGTGGGCGAAGGGAAAAGGTCTGGTGAAACTAACGTATACTACTTGTGCAACCGCACACGCGTATCAGTATGACGTCAGTACGCAATAATTTGCATGCGAGTATTATAAAGCTAAGTTACGGGTTCTTTTCTACCAACAGTTTGTGTTCCTTGTGGTGGTCCAGCTAAATCTGGTTGTAGAAGGGTAGTAAAAGGTGAAGTTGAAAGTTTATGGTTCAAACTTTTCCAGAAAGAAGTGCTGAAGAGGTGCCACCAGCTTCTAAATTCAGTTTCAGTAAATCTCTTTATGTGTAGGACTTGTTTTGGGGTATACTTAAAAGCTATTGAAATTGAAAAGGTAAGTAAATAGGTTTGCTAAAAATTAATCAATAAATAAGTGAATTACTACCAGACTCTGGCTAAGAAGGTGAAACTGCTGTATCCTTAATGGAAGCTCCAGTATTGTGAGTTTATTTGATATCTTTTAGTTTTATACGAAGTTCATGTTCATCAGACAAGTAGTGTCCATAGTTAGCTGTACTTTTTACTAATCCTCAACATACTAAAATTCGAATCTTCACTGTAGGTTACACCACTAGAAATTTCTCAGCAGGTTACCCCACCGGAAATTTCACTACAGCCATGCAAAAGAAAAATCCTAGCTACATTGATGAAGAAAATAGTATAGAAGAAGTGTTGTAGAAAGCTACAACTTAGTCGTTTGTTAGTAAATGTGAGAACATGTCAGCATAACTACAAGCAGCATACATCCAATTTATGAGAGATGGATATACTGACGACAAAGATGGAATTGACAAATTCTTAAATTAATATTTGAGTTGTATAAGCTAATACACAGTGGTTTCTATCAAACATAAAATAATTAAATATTGTTAAACCTGCAAAACACTTAACCTCTTTTGATACAGGTTCTAATCAGCGAGCCAGTATTTGTTCTCCTTCAACTTCAGTCACAACCACTACTGCTGTTACAACTACATCATCTCCTGTTGTTACTGTACGTAGCTCATACTAATCTTTGTTGATTGTACATTAAAAAATAAAAACATTTATTTGTAGGTTAACATTAAAAGTGGAAAGTGAGTACACAGATACTCACTAACACATAGGCGCCAACTTTTTCTAATTGGCTTTGGGGACACATGCCACACCCAAACCACACCCCTTTATGTAATGTCATCAAAAATCATTCTAGTTAGGTTTTACAGCTTGGGTCAATTTCTCAGTAAAATTGATTCATTCATAGCAAAGATTATGTCATCAATAATCATTCTAGCTTGGTTTACAGCTTGGGAAGTAGCTTTCTTGCATTCTGAGAGCAATTTCTCAGTAAAAGTTGATTCATAGCAGCACTCCAAGCAGTTAAACTTCATTGTCATCAAAGCAATCAAAGTCTCTTGGCTTAAACTAGGCCTCTGGTCAATATGAATTTTCCTGAGCATAGAACCTCTCAGAGTCAGCATTAGAAACAGGAATTGTCAGAAGACTTGTCATGAGTTTAACCAAGCAAGGAAATCTCACCTCCCCATCCAAGGTCTTAAGCTTGCTAACTTCCCACCAATATTTTCCTGCTTTAGGCCTCTCCTCTGTCTTGTCAGCTGAGTTGTACTTCTCAATGGGGGTTGATCGGCTGGTGACAGTTTCAAATCCAAAAATTCTTCCCGTAGCTAGAATCAGTCAGACCAATCTGCGGAAATTTCTTTGAAAGGTCAATTACAGAAGACACATCATGAGAATAAGTTGATTCTGGATAAAGAATTTCAAAATTTTCAAGAGAGAGTAACTAAAAGGAATTTTTTCAGCATCTTCTTGATTGTAGCTACATAAAATTGTCTAACAGCTCTAAATAAAGGCTTTGTATCAGCTTCTTCTTCCAACTGTGCAACAAGAACCCAAGTGTTATCACCAATTCCTAAGTTCTCATCCTCCAATTGACCTCTTGGCTAAATTAAGAGTGCTAAGATTATTTTCAGCTGCTTTAATAACATCAGTCTTCAAGAGGTTGGATGCATACAAGCGAACTAACCTACCCATCTCGTGGTACAGTTGACAGGTAGTATTCTCTTTTGACTTTTGAAAAACTCTGTTAAATCTGTCCATGGATGGAAGTATGTATGAGAGAAACTGAAGAATAGGCCTGGTGAGAGGATTATGTAGTGTATCAATAATTTTTTTTACTTTAACTGTTTCAGCTTCATCACATGGCAGAAAATATGACTTTAAACCATCAAACTGTATAATAAAGCTACCGACGCAACACAAGAGACTCAACCAACGAGTGGTGCAATCTTTGAGTATAGTAGTTGGTTCAGACGAAAAGAGTGAACACCAGTGGTCAGCAAATTGCTGCTTTCTTTTGCTGCTGTAAAAAAAGAAATAAAAAACATCGACAAAGAGTTGATCTATGTCAACTGGAAGGCTCTCCATGCCAGCCTTTACGGTCAAGTCTGCCAGATGACAAATGCATCCAACATCGTACAAATGAGGGCATTCATTACGTATTAACTTCTGGACCCCAGACCTTGCACCCTTCATCACATTGGTGGTATCAGACTTAAAGGCTACACAATTATCAAAATTTAAACCCTTCTTGTTGAAGGAAAGCTTGAGTGCATTAAACAGATTAACAGCTGTACTTATATTGACTATTGGCATGTCCAGAAATTTTGTTCGAATGTCACCCACATCAAAAACAAATATACGAATAAGGATTATACAAGATTTATCTGTCTTGTCATTCGATTCATCCATCATGATGGAGAAAAGGCCATTTTTATCCAAATTTTCAAGAGTTGGTCTACTAAAGTGAGGTGCCAAAGCTTCTGTTATAATTGCTGCAGTCTTAGTTCTTCCACAAGCAAACTGTTTGGCTATACCAGAATCTGGAAGCATATTACGAAACAACTTGAATGCATGATCGCTAGCTTTAAATGCAAGATTATGCTCCACTGCAAATGTGACCAACAGCGCCTCTGCATTAACAACACTTGATGAAGCTTGAGGTGTAAAGAAGGATCTCACTGATTGACTAGATAAAGAAGCACAAGCCCTTTCTTTGTGCTGTTTTCCTTTCACGTGAGTGCTCACATCATCTTTTCCTCTATTAGCTATGCTGAAATCAGACGGACACACACTGCATCTTGCAAAAGTATTGCCTATAATGATTTGATCAGACAGTGACTGAGTGTGGCTATGGTATTTACTGTTTACCTTTAAAATTTTTGCATATCCCTTCAAATTCTTTCATCCATCTTGTATCAAAGTGACACTGCCTCTTAGCTGTGGAGATGTGAACCATGAAACCACAATGCAAAATGTGCTAAACTGCTATGCAAAATGTGCTAAACTGTGAAACCACAATGTGCTCAGTCAGATCTTTGGGGACAAATCAGTACTCTTTTGGGGACATGGGGACAAAGCTCCTAGTTTGGGGACCGTCCCCGAAGTTTGGGGACAGTTGGCACCTATGCTAGCACCAAACAGAAAGCACTTTGGCAAAGCTTTGGCAAGAAACAGCAGAAGTGTTATGGCTGCTGAGATGTTAAAGATGCCTTCTACACAAAAATATGTGATTGATAAACTTGGAATTTTACTTCGAAAGGAGCTGATGTGTCTGTGTTCCAATAACAATCAATCTGTTTTACAAATACCCCTTGAAGATTTTACATGGAAGTTTTTCATTGATAAATTGTCAAAATATGCACATATTCTGTATTAAACTATTTCACAGAATTCACATCAGGAATCATGGAAGCCACTACTGCGTGATATGAATGCAAGCTTAGCTGATTCAAGTGATTCCAGTTCACAATTTGATTCCAGCACAGAATCTGATTCCACAAATACTACTTTCAATAACTTGGAAATTTCAGACATTTCAGCATCGTCTGAAGATTATTTTATTTCTACTGAAAGTGAGTAATAAATAATGTATTTTGAGTTGTTATGTGGATATGTGGTCATATGATTCTTTTAGCCAATGATTCTGACTCTAATTTTGCTGCTCTTGATGAAAGTAAGTAATTAAAAAGACATTATTGTGGTATTTAGCTGTTGTTTTACCTGATTTAGCTTCAGATAATGCTCCAGATCTGGGGAGAACAGATTTTCAAGAGTGCGACATGGATCAGGAACCATCAGGTGTGAATGTAACATAATCATTTTCCCACTAATTAAATAAATATGTAGATGATCCTTCTTCTAAATCATTTGGATTAAACTAGTTGGAGACAATATTGATGTAGGAGTAAAAGCCAGATTTATGAGAGTAGATAAATTGGGTGGACAATCACTACATTACTTCCACTATTGTGCAATACAAAATAGAATAGAGTTCGAAAAATTCCCTGATATTTTACCTCACATCTGTCTGAACAGCCCTAAAAAGAGAGCACTTTTACTGCTACGTTCTGTTGAAGATGATAATAATCTAGCCCATAACTTTTGTACTTTGATCTCAAGAATTCTTTTTGATAACATGAACTTTTTCAAACACACCTCTGATGGTATAATTTCATGGCATATTCAGCACAAATATAGTACAGAAATGTCAGAGAAGTCTCTGGTGGTAAGCAAATGACTAGAGCCATTTTGATACACTAATGCATTGTAATCTTATCATTAAAGGTTCCTCTTGGAGTTATCTTGAAGAATGAAAATAAAGGAGATGAAATGATCGATATTCTGACAGAAATCCATAAGTATGTCCCAAGATTTCAGTGTGGAGAAACTGTCTATGATTTGCCATCAGGACAAAAACTCACAGTCCCTCAGACCACTGTAAGGAGGATTTTGTTTGGAGGAGACCAGCTCACAACAGCAAGAGTAAGAGGGGCCAAAAGATCCAGAGCAAACAGTTTGTCTACGATGACTCGTTTTGAAGAAATACTACCTGCTGCAGCTTATTTTCATACATTTAATCTCCTTGATGTGAGATTTTTGATTCATTATAATAATATATAGCTATAATCCAATAATATTTTAAATTTAGGTAATTAGGAAGTAATTCTACTCTACTGAATCAGGAGGAGAACTTGGCACATTATTCAACTTGCGTAATGTCATAGGGCATACCAATGTTAATGCAGACCCAGTCCATAAGTTCAACGAATGTGATGATTTCTTCACATTAGTTGTTGCTTGTCATGTGCTAGCATCAGCCATGAAGTTGCTATCTATGCAAACACTGGATGATATTCCATCACTACTTGATGATGTACCTGCTGCTACTCTCTGGATGGAAACAAAAGAAAAACGTGAAAACGTTTTAAGGACACTGTGCATGAAAATTGTTGATTTTAGCAGCTTTAAATTCTCTCAAGCTTCATCATCTTCAACTGACAAGGTTAGTGTACAAATTTACTCTAATTCTAACAAAGTTTAGATATTTTATTTTGAAATTAGGTTTGTGAGTATGCAAAAAAACTACAATCAACTGGATTGTTTTATTTGGAGCTACGAGATGCAATAAGGGAAGGTGATGGACTGAGAGTTTTACGCTGCTGGAAATATCTGTTGCCAGTTTTTAAAAGCAGCAATCGCCACAACTATTCAGTAGAAGTGTTAAACATGCTTTCTCAGTATTACTTTGAGTTTACTCCCCGCGAAGCCCAAGAATTGATATGGTGTCGATTTGTTAGCACACATTCAGCCCCAGGATGTAATATTCCAGAAGATTTACTTCAGGAACACCTTAATAAGGTAGTCAAGGATTGCATCAAAGACTTGGGATCTAACAAGACTGAGGCTGCTGTTCAGGGGGCGTAACTACCCTGAGCTAGTGGTGAAGGTTTCAAGTCCGGAGGAGGGTGTGGCAAGAGTGATGCCACGGCTGAAGGACCAGGAGTCTTACTCGTCTCTGGAGCTAGGAATGACTAAAACGCGGCTTACTACCTTGTGGGTTCAACTTTGTAATAGTTCCCAAAAGCACTCACTCCCAACCTTTCCAACAGTTTGGGTTTAACTCATAAGACACAAAATAATACAATAATTGAACATGGCTTAAGTAGAATGAACATGATACAGAACCTGCTGGTTATTGTGGATGTATGAATATGATTTAAAGTTAATGAGTTAGGTAAGGTAGCTAATGATTGATGAGTAAGCTTGTGTGTTCCTGAGGTAAGTGTTAATGATGTGTTGAGATGCCTTTCTCCTGCATGCGGGAGGGAGCTTGCTTGGAGCTTTCTTGTCCCTGTTCAGGTTGTGTGTCCTGAACATACTGGGGGGGGGGGGGCGAGATGAGGAATCGTCTGAGCATTCCTCGAGATGGTTGTCCTGAGGCGAATTCGATGAATCAAGTTTGTGCTCTTGCTGTATGAAGGGGATTAGGTGGTGGACTGCTCTTCTCCAGGTCTTTCCCTTACAGGTGACGTCTACGGCTCGAGTGATGTCGTCATCTCCCGGATAGATGGCTGAAATCCGTGCCAGCGGCCAATGACGGTAGGCGAAGGAGTCGTCCTTGAGGAAGACCAGGTTGCCAATCCGGAACTCGTGTTTGCCTGTCTTCCATTTCTGGCGGGTGTTGAGCTGCTGAAGGTACGTAGACTTCCAGGTGACCCAGATATCCTGGGGCAGTACTTCATCGCTTCTGCGCTCGTCTAGGCACACCACAACAGATAAACTCTGATAACGGGTCCAATTTTGTCGGGGCTTTCAACGAGATAAAGGACATTGAACATCTCGTCCACAACTCCAAACAGAAGTTATCTCACTACTGCGGAGAGAACAGCATTGAGTGGAGATTCATTCTTCCTCGATCGCCCAACTTTGGTGGAATCTGGGAGGCTGGTGTCAAACTCATGAAAATCCTGATACAGCCACACTATACAATGTGCAGTGTGTTGCCACACTATACAGTGTGGCTACACTGTATAGTGCAGTCACTATCTCTGTACTTCAGGATAAACTTTCTCTGGAACTTTGCGCAAGAACATCTCAACACACCTCTTCCAGTTCCACGAACTCTCCTCCCTCCTGACCGAAATTGAGGCAATCCTCAACTCGAGGCCCATCATCGACATTCATTCAACCAACACACTTGATCAGATACTCACTCCAGGACACTTCCTAATAGGACGTCCGCTCACCGCTCCTCCCACTAAACCAGCATCTCAGGCCAAACTCCTCGCCCTCCGCAGATGGCAGCTGGTGCAAAGACTGGCAGGAACTTATCGGTGGTGAGGTCGGCACAGAGTTCAATGTGCACAGCCTTGGTGGCCATGCACACGAACAGGCAGGCATAGGATTTCAACTTCGTTGGGCGACGAGTGTGACCTCTTTTAATGGTGAAGGGCCCAGCGAAGTCCAAGCCGGTAATTGCAAACGGAGGTGATGGAGATGTTCGGGTGATAGGTAGAAGTCCCATCTGTTGTTGCACTCCATGGTTGTATGACCTCTGGCATGTGGGGCACTGGCGACTCAGCTTCTTCAGGTGGTTCCGGAGTCCGGCAATGTGGTAAGTATGACCAATTGTCGCCATGAGTGTGTTGATCCCAGCATGGAGGTACTTCCGATGGAGGGAGTGGAGAAGTAGCTTCATCAGGGAAATTTGAAGTGAAAGAGGGATGAGTTTGTGTGGTTCCCTGATTCGGCGGTGATCTCGAACTCGACCTTGGATGAAGAGAAGACCTTCGGATGAGAGTGTTGAAACCGTGTAGAAGGTGTGAACGGGGAAGTGACTGCTTCTTCCTGGCGACATTAATGACGTCAGGGAATGGCTTCTGCTGAGCCAATGAGAGGAGGACGGTGGTTGTCTTCTTACATTCCTCTGTGGTTAAGGAGGTTCGAAGCATGAGCTGATCGATCTTGAGTAGACAGTTGGAAATGAAACGTCTCACCCAGGAGTAGATACAAATTAAGTGAGAATAGGAAGAGAAGCTGTTCCAGAAGTTGGTCTCTGGTCCAGAAGTTGGTCTCTGGTGATGAAGGTGTCATGAGAATGACTGCTCTGACTTCCGGGAGCTCCTTGGGATGAATGAATTGAGGCATCGGCCAACACTCAGGCGGACTGGTGAGACATGGAGGCCCGTCCCACCAGAGGTTGTTTACTTGCAGGTATGTAGCCGTGACACCTCGGCTGAGGAGATCAGCAGGGTTGTTGTTGGATGAAGTGACGTCCGGCATTAAGTCGTTGATGGCTGTGACTCGGTTGGCGACAAATGATTTGAACGCCGAGGGAGATTTCCTCAACCAACAAAGGGTGATCGAGGAGTCACTCCAAGCCGTGATGTCCCGGATGTCGAGCTGATTAGAGACATACTTGAGGCGCTTGGCGAGCATGAAGGCTGCGGTGAGCTCCGCCCTTGGTATTGTTAGGGACTTGAGTGGTAGACCCTTGCCTTGGCTAGAATGATTGAGGATGTGATTGTGGCATCTTGGTGACGTCGAAGCAGGTAGATGACAGCTCCATATGCCTCCTGAGAGGCGTCAGCAAATCCGTGAAGGCTCTATGATTCGATGGGAGCGTCATGAAGTGAGTATCTTCGTTGGATGGGGTGCGAAGTCACGGCTGGAAGGTCAGATATCCAGGAAACCCACTGCTGCTGCAGGTCTTCTGGTAGGGGTTGGTCCCACGGCAAATTGCTGTGACCAAGCCTTCCTGAGAAGTATCTTGGCCACGATGGTGAAGGGTGCAAATAGGTCGAGGACATCATAGACCTTGCCGACTATGGAGGCGAGAATCCTCTTGGTGGAGTGGTGTTGATGTTGACATCCGGGGTCGAGATGTGTAGGGTGTCGTCCGTCACACGCCAATGGATCCCGAGAGCCTTGAGCGACTGATCAGGGGCGGATAGGCAGAGATCCTCCATCTCGATGAGCTCAGGCGGCATCGATTCCCGGAAGCTTAATTCCTTGCTGCAAGAGGAAAGCTACCTGTATTTAATAATCACATCACAATAATCACTATAAAGAAAAAAAATCACAAAGTATGGCTAGATACATAGACTTCAAGTTTAACTACAGCACACTAACATTTTTTTAAACAAATGGAGCTAAAATAACTAAGCACTAACTTGATCTTTCATTATGGCAGTAAGTGGTGTCACTATTACCACTATAGAACGAGCACCAGATGGATCCAATTGGTCAAATAGAAAAGGCAGACATTGAAAACAAGCACTTTTTCCAAATCCAGTGGGCAAAATCACAAAACATCTCCTCTGATGATTCCAAGCACAACTTCCAGTTGCTCCTGCTGGGTATCCCAAGTCTCAAAAACGCTGATTTCACTAACTGTTCCATCCGTATCATCTAGAAGATGGCGTGCCACGCAGACTTTTCCCTAAAGGCACGTGACTATTTGAAGCAATCTGATTGGCACGCAGCTATAGCTGCATGTGCGGTTGCACAAGTAGTCAGGGGTGCAGGAAGCTGGTTTCATCTGGTGGGGCACAAAATGCCCATGCCATAGATCTGAGAAAGACACCTGGGAGAGTGGCTTTAACTATCACTAGCAGTACTGTTAATGCACTTTAAGTCAATAGCACTGTTAGTAGTTAAGTAAATCTGTGTGAGATCCAGCAAGTGTGGTATAAATCAAATGACAGTGAAACAATAAGATTTACGGTGCGATTATCACATAAAAAGTAGTCATAATTATGAAAGTATGAGAAAATAACAAAATACTGAACCATTATGATAAAGCAAAAATGTATTGAAGAACAAAAATGTTACTCAACGCCAAAAAACTTCTTTCTTCTGTCATTAACTGCAATAAACTCATTTGCTACTTGGAACTTCCAATCATATTCATTTAATCACACAGTTCTCAGACTTGTTACGGATTTGATGACCTGAGTAGGATTTTCTAAGTTGAATGTTTTTAACAAGTCTGGAAGCATCTGCACTTTTAATCTAGAAATATTCAAATCTTTGGAATAGGAGAAAATTACATCCGGAAGCTCAAAGTTTTCTTTAAAAGCATCGAGTAAAGATTTTTCTAAAGCAGCTGCTATCGGCATACCACGTGCTTGTTGAAATCGACTATTTATTTCTCCCTTTATTGTTTCCAGTGCTTCATAATACTGCTGCTTGTGGAAGGATTTAGCATCTTCAAATCTATATGCTTCACTCCCATCGTCATATCGTTGCGGCTTTCTCCTGTATTGAGGCAATGCAGGTTCAGATGTCAAATCTCGAGATTCTTTAACCCATTCGTTCCCAATCCCGCTTTAAGGGTGGAGACCCACCCAACCGGCCCACGCATTTTCCTTAAAAATTGATGCTGAAAAAAAAAAACTTCCAGCAACGGTGGCAATTATTTAACATGCTGAATTTATTTAGGGTGATAAGGTCTCTCTGCACACCAAAATTCAGACCATTTGCATCTTCCTAAGCCCAGTTAGGAGCGATTTATTTCTGCGGACATTTCGTGTTGTTTCTCCGCAACCGTCCAAGCTTTTCTGCCGATTCAAGACTCTACGACTTCCTCCCATTATGTTCCCGCTTCCTACGTTTAGTTTTTAGCTATAGCAACTTTACTTTTCGAAATATCCGACCACTAAGGTCAACTTTGCTTCTTGGAAGGCTATCAAGAAAATCTAAACGTAGGCCTGTTCACCTTACGTCACCGAATTAGTGTTCCAAGTTTGGACTGCATCCCATGACCCCTTATAGCTCAAAAATACTTGTCGCAAATTCACCCTCTTTGCAGGCGGCCACGAACTGCGGCTGGGTCAAAACGAAGTGCGCGTAAATCTATAACGCCCCCCCCCCAACCGGATGTTGCATTTTGCGCCCCGCCCACAAAAGGTGCGCTCCGATTCAGCTGCTTTTTAGTTTAGTGAGAAGAATCACCTACGGCTACGGTGCTGTTGAAGAATCACCTACGGTGCTGTTGAAGAAGCACCCAGCTTGTTAGATTTCGATACTTAGCTGGGAGGGGTCCTGCAGTGGATTTATACAGTACCCCATTCAGGCGATACTAGCACGTCTGCCTTACCGACGCACAGGTAAGTGAATTAGCTATAGTATGTCCAAGTTGAGTTGGCGCGGTAAAAACCGTTAATAACTTTTGAACGGAAGTAGCTACGCTTCCGGGGTTTGTACCATTCGAAAGCTCGTGCCGAAGCGGTCCAGAAAATTCCCTTTAAAAACTTCTGAGCAGCGGGAAAGTGCAGTTTCAAAACTCAATAGAAAAGTCTATGGGAATAAATAAAACCACACGTTTCCCGCGCTACACGCGGCGGGATTTAGTCACGCGCTCAAACTGGGCCAAACACGTGCGCAGTACCTCAGAGACAATTGTAAACAAAAAGCAGTCGTAAGTTTGGTGACTTCGTTTCTACCCTTCTGCTTGACATTCTGGTTCATTTTAGGCTCAGGAATTTGTTGCTATTCAAGGCTACTTAACAAGAGCAAGCTACAATGTGAGGTACGTTTGTATCACGGGTTGCTTGTCCACTCAGATTTTCTTACCTGTTTAAATAGGGCCTATTTATTTAGAAACTCAGCCAATTTACTGTTTGCTGACCAAGATAATAAGATATACAATTCATCATAGACTCTATATGCCACTATTTATGCTTTAGCTGTCCATTACTCCTCATGTCTATATAGGTACAGTTCTCTATGGTTATGGTGATGCTATTTACCACCCTCCAAATTCAACTGCTGCTTGTATCTACCACAATTTCATGTCATCATAAAATTATATATATATATATATTGTACATGTCATTATAAAATTATATTAATTGTCAATTTTTTTTGTATAATTTAAAAAAAGTTGAAATGTAACAAGTAGATAGAAAATACAGTAAAATCATGAATAAAATGATATGAATGATTCAGTGTGAAGGACAAAGTAATACAGTAGAACCTCCCTTATCCGGACTCCCAAGTTACGGGCACCTCCCTCTACCGGGCAGCTGCTATGTACCTTGTGGTTAGGTAAAGTATCCCAACTAGCAAATTTGACAGCTGCTTTTGGGTAGGCAGTTCAGCTGGCAGCACTATTTTGAATGCATTCTGAGATATGGGCAAATCTGAGGTACGGGCACCCCTTGAAACCAAGGTGCCCGGATAAGAGAGGTTCTACTGTACTGGAATGTGTGTGGCCATAGCTAAAGTGTAGGTGATGTGCTGGATTCTTCACATTTACTGTTGAGTACTTCAGAAATTCGTCACACTAAGAAATAAGAATAGAGTTTAAATACACGCTTAAGCACACAACAATTAGACTTACTTAAGAGGCATTCAGCCGCGGTCCTGTGCTTCTTTCCTCTAAGCTTTGTAGCTCCAGATAACCCTCCGCCAGATAACCCTCCGCAACCTTCAACCAGTTTTAGCGCACAACTAGAAGCTCGTACAAACTATAAACTATGAGTGATTAGTTATAACTGGGCATATATTGAATACAGCCGCGGAAGAAACTGCCATAGCTTCTTTTTCATTTCAACAAGTAAACTTACGGTAATAATGCGCACCTTGGACCCGCCCCGTTTTTACTGTGGGCGTCGACGTTTTCGCGTGTTTGAGCTACTACTGTCATGTGACCTTAATTGGTCTCCGGTTTCGCCAAGTGCATTCCTCTTTTGCCACATTTGTGGTCGCGCCAACTCAACGTGGACATACTATAGTAGTGTAAGGATTTGAAGAAATAGCCCACTGATTATGTGTGCGAACATTTTAGGTGAAACCTTCTGTGAGGTAGTGGCTCTGAAAAGAGCCGGGTTGGAAAAAAAGGACTCATTTTCTTTAGCTGTATTTGAAGTGCTTGGACAGCTTCTCCTGGAGGGGTTTGCTGTTAATTCCTCTATCCTTCAGAATTCGTACAAATTTTTCTTGGTCCTTGCATTCAGATTTGAGCAGTTCCAAGTCTCCATAGCTCAATCTAACCCTGGTCCAGAAGTCTGGAGTAGTATGACTGAATTATTCACAAACTGAGGGAGACTGGACACATCAAACACCAAACCATTCTGTTGAGCGAATGATCATTTAGAACTTGAGATGGATTAAAAAATGCTGGAGGGTGTGATTCACATGGTGGAGCAGTAGGAGTGGACACTAAATCTTGAGAAGGTGAATCAGGGAGCACTTCTGATGATGACTCCTGCCGAAGAGAGGGCGTGACACCATGACCAGTAAAGGAAGGATCATCAAGAGTATCAGTGGTAGCCCCACCTATTGCTGGGACTTGCTCCAATCCTATGTCTATACACGATTATTTTATTTATCTTATATATATATATATGTATGTATATTTTTTTTTAATAATTATATTTATTTATTTATTTCTTACTTCTTCTCAAAGCACATTTCATTTTCCTCATTTCTGTGGCTGCACTAATAGCCCTCTTCCTTTTCCTGGAAGGCATGATTATAGTTTGCTGTTGAAGCTGGTTGTAACAACAACGTGGTCAAAGCTAACCCACCAGTAGGCTAGTTGAGGTTATGGACTCCCGAGATTTTTGCCCCGCTTTGCGCGCTAATATATCAAGCGGTGGTTATGCTTGCGAGATGCATGCGGAGCCAGGTGAGGGTGGTAGATTTTCGTGGTTGATAGCACTTAACACTTCCCACAGCCTTACCAACGGTTGCTATGGGTCTCCTCCCTTAAAGCGGGTGAAGACGGGTTAGCTTCTCCGAATTTAAAAAAATAGTTACTTTATAGTTAGAACCTTCAGATTACATACACAGGTTCCCAATGCATTGGAGAAGCATCTAAAATAGCTTTCAGCCAGGACTGCTTCGACAGTACCTCACAGCAGTTGCGTTTATTTCTTCCTCGGCAAAAAACAACAACATCGGTTCACCGTCGAATTAAAAAAAAAGTTAACTTCTTCACAGCAGCTTCATTTATGGATCCAGTCATCTCCAGAGCTTTGTAGAAGCAGCGAAAAATTGCTTGAGCCCAGTAGCCTTCAATAACACATTGAAACAACCGCTTCTTTGCCGACCAAGACTTTGCGGTTTGACTTACTGTTTTCTTTTTTTTTTATAAAATCACCAGTTCAACAGGGGGCCTCCCCTTTACGTACAGTCTTAGGTAATGCTTATTACATTATAGGAAAAAAGTGAGCGTGTCGTGTGATCCAGGTAACTATGCAAAAAAAATTTTTTTTCGAAGTCAGTTTGGAAAGATGGCGTCTACCAGTTACAGTGCTGGGGAAGTTTTAAACTTGCTTGATACTGACTCCAGCGACTCAGGATCAAGCGGAGAGGAGGGAGACGACATCTAGGGCTATAGGAGGCCCTGTATCAGGGTTGGTGGACCAGACACCGTCAACTCTGATACTGACAATGAAAGTCAAGAAGATGATCGATGTAAGCTTGTCTTTCTCTTGTCTTTCTCTTGAAAACTAGCAAGCTTCTGTTGTGGAAAGGACTTATTTATAGCTATATTGAGATAGAGAAAGCTGTTTAGCTATAATATATATATATTTCATTGAGTTTTTGAGATTTGAAAGTGGGTTGTGGTTTGTTGAACAATTTCAAATTTTCAAAAAAATTTAATTTTTTTTTACCAGAATGTACTTCTAGGACCAGATGTGTATGCAGTCACCGACCCGATTGTGAAGAGGGATTGTGAAGAGGAAGCAGATGAGGCAACAGGAGCAGAGTCTTCCAGTGATGAAGGAGAAGATGCCGGACCTGGCAAAGTACACTCGGAGCCCCACCCCCCCTCCCATACCAAAATCCTGTATGAAACCGCTACAATACATCATAAAGTTGCAATTATATAGGATCATGAATAATTTGGTGTTTGTATTACAAATATCTTTGTTGTTTGCGTTTTTGTGTATATGAAATTGTTTTGTAGTGGAGCTCGACATCCGATGGCATATGTTCCTTGTGGACACTCATAGATGTCTCCTACATAATCACAATCAGCACCAAACACAATAAACAACATATTTTATTGTTGAATTAATATAATATTGGTATAAAATACATCAAACAATATTATTTCTATTTTTTTATTTTTTATGATGGGATAAGTGGAATTTTTTGGGAAATTTTTTTTTTTTTTAAGTATTAGTAGAGGGCCTAAATCTCAATCAAAAAATGAGGGGAATCCCAAAGTCTTGGCCTATTTAGTGATATATGGTTGCTATGGGGTTTTCCCAGCCAGCATCGAGTTATAAAAATAAAACGGTAATGCTCTATTCCGCGGTAGAAGATTAGATTTTTTCCGCGCGCGTCCAAACAATTTGGGAACGAGAGGGTTAAGTACACGATCATAAAAAAGTTCAAATGCACTCTGTGATCTTTGCCTTTCTAAAAATGCTACAGCTAGTTCTGAACTCTATCATCCATCATTAATAAACATTATATTATTAGCATAAGTTATTCTATTTATTTCTACACTAGCTAATTACATCACTTATCCATGCATTCTATCTAACCCCCTCTTCCCATTACATCATCTAATTTCTATATCATCACTTAGTTCCTTTGCACATGCCCAGTGGGTTATATTGGCCCACTGGCCATGTGCCCCTTCAGTTACCTACTCGGGCGTTCGTGTCAAAAATATTTTGTTACTCTTGTTCAGTATTCTTTTCCTTTAACTTAGTTACCAGCCGTGTGTGCGGGAGGTGCGCGCGCGGGTCTTACGCGCGCGCATGACCTTTTCGCTCATACGCGCGCTGGCTTCCACCCTGGGCCTTGGATGTGCCACGCCCCTTGGCCTTTACCGCTGGTGGGCGTGCCTAGCAATGGCGTGTTGCCTAGAAACACCTCTTAACACTTCTTGCTGTTGCTCCGCCCCTACCCAAACCCGAACGCCGTCACGGTGACTCACTGTCACCGGATGATCTCAAACTCCATACCCAATAATCCCTCCGCTGTACTACCCTGATCCACCCCTTATTCCCCCTCTATTGTGTGGGTCGTGGTGGGTGGGTCTTTCCTCCGAGCCGCGGTGGCCCTCTTTACTTCTACTCTCGTTCATGCTTCTCACTATTCCTTTTTACTCTGAATGACGCACACTACACGCGCTCGTTCCTTTTATACCCTCTTCCGTGGGCGTGCACGGACACGCCCACTAAACTATTTCTCCCGCCATTCCTCGTCGGTAACCTCGGCACGTTACACTAGACCTGCCGTTACCTACTCGGGCGTTCGTGTCAAAATTATTTCGTTACTCTTGTTCAGTATTCTTTTCCTTTAACTTAGTTGCAAGCCGTGTGTGCGGGAGGCGTGCTCTCGGGTCTGACGCACGCGTATGACCTTTTCACTCATACGCGCGCTGGCTTCCGCCCTGGGCCTTGGATGGGCCACGCCCCTCGGCCTTTACCGCTGGTGGGCGTGCCTAGCAACGGCATGTTGCCTAGCAACACCTCTTAACACCCTTGCTGCTGCTCCGCCCCATCAACCGCCCCACCCAAGGCCCCCCCGGATAGCCCTGCCTACTCCGACGCACACATCTGCACACCCACACCTAATACGACCTAACTGACCCCTCTCTTTCTCTGTTACTTAGCTTTCTTTCTCCCTTTTTTTTATTTAAAAAAAAAAATTAATATGCACATACAAATGACTCTATCATGACACCGCCCTTGCCACATGGCTCGTACACTGAATGACTTGACAGGGTGTCCACCATGTCATCCAGGCGCCACTCCTTCTTCCCCTTGACTCTTTTCCTCAGGAGCCATCGTCGCCCATTGTGCCGACGTTGCCTGGGCTCTGCTCCCAGTTCGGACGTACCCTTTGTACTCCCTACTCTTCCATCTGCCCAGAGCTTTGACGTCCTCATCCGATGCTCCAGTCATAGCTGCCATCGTGGCCGCCCCAATTCTGAAGCTGTGACCCGATATGACCACAGCATCCATGCCTTGTGACTCCAACGCTTTCTTTACTTCCGCCACAAAGACTCTCCTTGTCAGGCCCTTTCCGTGCTAGGTTTTCTATCCAGCATAGTGTTGTTCAAGTGAGTGCACAGGGATACTAAATGCCAGAAGGGAGGATACTAAATGCCAGAAGGGAGGATACTATTGAGAGCTAAGCTAGATCAAAGCTGGAGTACTGACTGTGAGGGGCTTGACTTGAGAGTTGATAGTGAGGAGCTAGACTGGAGAGCTGACAGAGAGCTAAATAAAGAAGAGATGACTATGAGTTGAAGAAGGTGGAACAGGGGCTGGTACTGTCTCGCTCACTCCGCTCGCTAACAAATATCCCCGATTTTCAATTGAGTTACCCCTGATAGTGTCTCGCTCGCTTCGCTCGCTGCCAATAACACACCTGATTTCTACTTGTCCACCCCTTATAGTATCTCGCTCGCTCACTGCTAACAAATATCCCGATTCTCAATTTGATACCAATTTATAGAATGTTGTATTCAACCCTCCACAGTTATGAGAACCAGATGATTTAATGTAGTCAAGACTTGGAATTACCTCGACTTCGCCACTGGGCTGGCGGTGAGAGACATAAACTGGACTTCCGGTTTGGTTCCCCACTATTCAGGCATCCTGACCCAACCTCCAAGTGAACCCACGACCACTGGCGTCTAGGGAACTAACGAGGTATATAGTATTGTCAGGAAGCAATTTCACTGCTTTATATGGTATCCTAAGTATTTTCTTAATTTCCAGAGTCACATCTAATGGAAGAACTAGTAGGCAGCAAATAGAAGTGCACATTAAGGAAGTGGTACCAATGTTTTTGTTTGTGCCAGAAAACTATTGTGGCAGTCATTCATCAGCAGTAAATTGGGCATTCGCTACAAAATACCCCTGGATTGTTTCTTTTTCTCGACATCTTTTAAGTAAACACAGTAAAGGGTTTAAGCAAATTACGCTAAACAATTAAAAAAAAAGTGACTCTGGCTTTTATATTTGTAGAGGGACAGATACTGATGAACATTTTACAATATTTTCGAAGGTTACAGTATTTTGACAAAAAAGAGCAAATTGGCAGCCCTAACCCTAACCCCCTTACCCTAGCCCTAGCCCTAGCCCTAGCCCTAGCCCCCAACTAACCCTTGTGTTTAAAACACATTATCCTTTAACCATCTAATAGTTGGGGGCTAGTAGGTCTAGGGCTGGGGGATTAGGGCTAGGGCTAGGGCTAGGGCTAGCCCTAGGTTTAATTCAATGCATGCTTCCACTAGCGAGGAATCGCGGGATGCTTTCGCGAAAACGCGACGCGTCGCGTTTCGTGTAGTACCTAAAGTATAGTCTACCCGAAAAAAATTTTCAGAAATAAAAGGAAAACAATTTTGGTAATATTTCGCCTAACTGGGTAGAAGTGCCCAGGAATGGTACTGTTACTCTTACCTGCTTCAGCGGTAGTCCAGTAGAGTGGTTCAGTGTTCATTTCAATACTCAAAAAAGAGACATTCAAGATTACACTCTCACTTTATATAACCTATAAGAACATCACAGTGGGGAATACCTTTGCAGGGGTACTCACACAAACACTCATATTTTTCATGGTATCACTACAATTGTTGTGGCAAGTACTGTCACTAGACTAAATGAAACTTTCGAAATATCCACTTTATTTCTTGGTTAGTTTTTAGCAAATAGAATTGGATACAAGTGTCTTCTCATAAGAGGTTTTATATACTGTTTCAATAATAAAGATATATATAATCTGGCTAATAACTGTATAGTATGACTAATCTCCCACGCAAGACCCTTTACCTAATCACCTACTCTAATTTCGTTTCCTCCAGATTCGGGAGGAACGTATAAAAGGCGTATAGCTAACGGGAAGGGCGTGGTTTTACAGTAAAAGAGTGCGTGTATATTATTATTTTGCAAGTATTTTCATTTCGGACGCAGAGGGCGGAAAGTGTACGCGATAATGCTGATACACTTTGCCTTCACATTAGCAGACAAGTAAGACTAGCAATGTAGTTCTGCAGGGGTTGCTGGAAGGATGTATCCACCTTGCAGGAGAATAAGCAAAGGAGGTTGCTGTCAAGTCGTGTGCTAGGCCCAATTCTCATGCACTGAAGAATATTTACAAAAGCTTGGCTCAAGAAAGCTGTGAACAAATTCTCCTGAAGGTTTTATCTGTAGGTCCTGTGTGCGATTGATAGAGAGTTATAACTCAATTCATGAAGAGGTGTTCAGTAATATAAAGGAGGCAATGAAAACAGCAAATCTGGCCCACTACTGCATGAGCAACTACATACTTTACCTATTCCTTGCCAGCAGCAAGATATTCTTTACTAATGACTCCAAAATTGAAATCTTCTGCAGTTACTCAGGATAATGATGTATCCCCAGCCCTCACATTAATTATTAAATATTTTGATTTTAATAATAAGTTATTCACATTTTTCTAGGCTAAAATTCACTACAAAATTCACTACAAGTCTAAGCCCATAACGTACCTAAGTAATGTACTTCAAGAAGACAAATATACAAACCCTTAATTAGGAATTTTAATCTTTTTCCAATAAGTGTTCACAACACACGATGACGAAGCAAGTATGATGACAAAGCAAGCAGCGGTGAAAACTGTGTCCTGTTTAGTGAAAAGAGAAGTGATTGCTGTCTGTTCAGATAAATTTCCTTCTATTTTTAAGAGGTCAGCAGAAAGTTTGGCAGTAGATGCAATGATCATTGAGTTGTAATCTAAAGTTCCCACATTGTTTTCATTGTTAAAAATAATGTGTAAACGACCAAGGTTTCCAGGAGAAATGAAAGGATGGTACTTGTAGTTATTGCTGGTATTATTTTTAAGCATAGACGATCATCATGTTCCTTAGTGCAGCAAATGGTTTCTTTAGTCCTGTATGCTGGACATGTATCCAAGCAAGTAAGCAACACAATTTATTTTTGATTTAAATAATCTACTATAGCTACTTTTATGTAATACAATAAATTATTGACAGTATATCAGAGATTACAAAAGGCAGGTCTACGTATGTCTCACTACTCCATTATTAAATAAATTGATTCCATGGGAGATAACTTGGATGAAGCAGTGAAGGACTGGAAGACATCAGTTAAAAATAGGATAGTAGCTAAGGAGGTAAGATATTGCTTTAAATTTATAATTATTTTTATTGATTGTCACAATTGTAGTCACAAAATGATCCTCCACCAATGTTTCGGATTGGTATTGAATAGCCACCATTATCTCCCAGTAGTGTTTCACCTATTTCACTTTCTGAATCTGCATTCTCTAGCTGCATTCAGGAACCTTCAGATAGTGCTTGTTCATGTGTAGAAGAGAGTGATTCTGAAATCTCTATCTTAAATGATGCTGAATCAAGTTCTACTGATTCCTAGTTATCTCATGTGCAAGAAGAGTTTAACCCTTTCGTTCCCAATCCCGCTTAAAAGCGGGTGAAGACCGGTTGGCTTCTCCGAATTTTTAAAAATAGTTACATTATAGCTAGAACCTTCAGATTGCATACACAGGTGCCCAATGCATTGGAGAAGCATCTAAAATAGCTTTCAGCCAGGACTGCTTCGACAGTACCTCACAGCAGTTGCGTTTATTTCTTCCTCGGCAAAAAAAAACAACATCGGTTCTCCGTCGAATTTTAAAAAAAGTTAACTTCTTCACAGCAGCTTCATTTATGGATCCAGTCATCTCCAGAGCTTTGTAGAAGCAGCAAAAAATTGCTTGAGCCCAGTAGCCTTCCCTAACACATTGAAACAACCGCTTCTTTGCCGACCAAGACTTTGCGGTTTGACTTACTGTCTTCTTTTTTTTTATAAAATCGCCAGTTCAACTGGGGGCCTCCCCATTACGTAGAGTCTTAGGTAATGCTTATTACATCATAGGAAAAAAGTGAGCGTGTCGTGTGATTCAGGTAACTATGCAAAAAAAAAAATTTTTTTGAAGTCAATTTGGAAAAATGGCGTCTACCAGTTACAGTGCTGTGGAAGTTTTAGACTTGCTTGATACTGACTCTAGCGACTCAGGATCAAGTGGAGAAGAGGGAGACGACATCTAGGGCTATAGGAGGCCCTGTATCAGGGTTGGGGACCAGACCCCGTCAACTCTGACACTGACAATGGAAGTCAAGAAGATGATCGATGTAAGCTTGTCTTTCTCTTGTCTTTCTCTTGAAAACTAGCAAGCTTCTGTTGTGGAAAGGACTTATTTATAGCTATATTGAGATAGAGAAAGCTGTTTAGCTATAATATATATATATTTCATTGAGTTTTGAGATTTGAAAGTGGGTTGTGGTTTGTTGATCAATTTCAAATTTTCAAAAAAATTTAATTTTTTTTACCAGAATGTACTACTAGGACCAGATGTGTATGCAGTCACCGACCCGATTGTGAAGAGGGATTGTGAAGAGGACTCAGATGAGGCAACAGGAGCAGAGTCTTCCAGTGATGAAGGAGAAGATGCCGGACCTGGCGAAGTACACTCGGAGCCCCACCCCCCCCCTCCCAAACAAAAATCCTGTATGAAACCCCATACAATACATCATAAAGTTGCAATTATATAGGATCATGAACAATTTGTTGTTTGTATTACAAATATCTTTGTTGTTTGTGTTATTGTGTATATGAAATTGTTTTGTAGTGGAGCTCGACGTCCGATGGCATATGTTCCTTGTGGACACTCATAGATGTCTCCTACATGATCACAATCACCACCAAACACAACAAACAACATATTTTATTGTTGAACATATATAATATTGGTATAAAGTACATCAAACAATATTATTTCTATTTTTTTTTTATTATTGATGAGAAAAGTGGAATTTTTTTGGGAATTTTTTTAATTTTTTTAAAGTAATAGTAGAGGGCCTAAATATTATTCAATTTTCTCAATCAAAAAATGAGGGGAATCCCAAACTCTTGGTCTATTTAGTGATATATGGTTGCTATGGGGTTTTCCCAGCCAGCATCGAGTTAAAAAAATAAAACGGTAATGCCCTATTCCGCAGTAGAAGATTAGATTTTTCCGCACGCGTCCAAACAATTCGGGAACGAAAGGGTTAAGGATATTCATGATCTGTTGCAAACTAATTCTATGTCTAGCTGTGTGAGTGGGTCTAAATCACGGAGTTGAGGTGGAAGTAGCATGTCAGTTAAGTTCATCGTAATGAACACCAAACCCATTCATTGCATTATGTTCATTCATATGCTGTGAAAGACCAAATCTCTTAAAAGTGACTTTGTTGTGCTTATTACATGAATGATAGTGGAATACATACCATTTTTCGTAAAGACTTTGAGAACCTTGGGCTGTAATACCAAGAAGCACCTCGATAGTATAGTATTGTGGTGCTTGTATGACGACCAAGTGTATGTTCTACTTTGGAGATTAGACGGACGCTCAATGAATACTTCAAAACAGTCCATAATTACAGCCACACGATTTCCAAAAGAGACTCTGAAACAATTAGGCATTGTCTTTTGAAGTGAGTCACGATGAGGCCAAACTATGAGACGATCCAATCTGATAGACATAGCTTTTAACCATTTCATCATAATTCTTGATATAGTAGGTTGAGAGACATCAAATATATAAGCAAGATCATTCAATTGACAATTCAAACGAAGTTTTAACATAACCACCATAAATTCTTGAAACTTAGTTAACTAAATGTTACCATTACTCAGGATATTAAGGTAAGAAGTATTTTTTTTTATTTGTTTGCTAAAACTAATGGTGTACTGCTATAATATACTGTTTTGCAAGAACTAAGCTAAAATAAATAATGTTACAATTGTTTTATTGGCGAGCGAGTGAAGCGAGCTAGACACTATCAGGGGTAACTCAATTGAAAATCGGGGATATTTGTTGGCGAGCGAGACAGTATTAGGGGTGGATAATGCAAAATCGGGTATATGGATTGTACGTATGCCCCTTAAACGCGCGTGCAAGTACCGTCTTTTTTCCCCTAAAAACACGGCCTTTTAGGTTTGACCCCACTTTCTTCTGATACTACAGCATTAAGGGTGCCCGCAAATAGCAACACGCACTACCTGTAGATCCGGACATTAATTTATTCCCCTGCGCAATATGTAACTTTACCATATGATGGAGATGTTATAAGAAAAAGACAATAAATATACAAAAAGTTCAGGCTACACCGTCCAGGGAGGGGGGTATGGTGGGGAGACAGTGGAGCCACAGCGATGCATTGCCCCTCCATAAAACGACTACCACGCGGCCAAACAGGTGACTGGTAGTTGGGGTGGAGTCAGAAGTGCCGCAGCGATTCTCGGTGGCCCTGCTGATGTTGGTGATGGTGCGGATGGTGTCCTCAGCCAGCCCACCTAGTGTCTCAACCACCAGAGGGACGAAGTCCGTCCCGGAAGAGCGGCATGCTGGGAGGTTGGCTGCGAGCTTTCTCTGCACACCAACTTGGAGGGCATGGCCAGGTGTTTGGGCAGCCTGAGCGATGGTGAGCTCTTGTAGCGGGCTAGCAGCACATCAAAGGCGGTTGGACGTCCATGGCTCCAACATGGTGTGAAGATGTCGCCGGGGCGAGCCTTCGAGCCAGACAGTAAGCCAGGGGTCTGTTTGGAGGGAGCAAGAGCAGCGGACTGGGCAGCAGCATGGATGGCGTCGCGGACAGCATTGTAACGGGCAATGCGATCTCTATTCCCCAAGAAGCCGACCTGGTGATCACCGTACGCATCAGCAGTAAGGTGGCATTCCGGGCAGGGGTATGACGAGCTGTGGAGGGGAACGCCAAGCCAGTAGCGCAGGCAGCACCGGAACTTTCAGTCGTGGAGATGGAGGCCAAGGGTGGTGGAGGGGATGATGTTCAGCCAGTCTCTGGCATGGGGGAGGCTGGAGGACAAGGCAAGGGCCCGCGAGCGGCAGGTGGGAGCTGAGACAAGGAGCTGCTGGAAGCAGGCCTCGTCGACGACATGACTAAGGCATTTCTTCCCGAGAGGGACGTCGATGTCGTATAGGCACTTCCAATCTGGGCGGGCGGCTTCTGTGGCCAGGCGCGAAACAGTCGGGGTGATGTGTGGAGAGGGATCTGGTGGGCTGGCGAGGATCTGTAGCACCGGAGACTTTGTTACTGAGATGGAGGCGAGAAAGGCGGCTGGTGAATGGCGTAGCGCATTGCATAATTCCATATTTGTAAGTTAAAATTACAAAAATAACTCTGGCCATTCTTTTTTATAGTTGAGAGCTTGTTGTCAAGAGAGACTGGTAATTCAGATAGTCAGATTGGGTTCAATTTGATACTACAGAAGTTACTACTACTCAAGAAAATGAGGTAAGATAGTAATTTTGTATTTTTTTGTTAAAATTAATTGTCTTTTGTTTTGTAGCTGAGAGCTTGATGTCAAGAATTACTGGTAATTCAGATAGTCCAAATAGCTAAAATTTGTTACTACAAAAGTTAACAATACTCAGGAAATTGAGGCAAGTAGCAATTCCATATTTGTTGGCTAATATTACAACAATAACATTGGCCTATTTATTTTGTAGCTGAACTAGTTAGCTAAAACTACAATATTGATACAGTAGTACTACAGAATTTATATTTTAGCTTAAGGGTGGCCGCACATAGCAACGCGCACCGCCTTTAAAACGTACCTCGATTAATTCCCGCGCCGAGGCCCACGACTATTATCAAATGCGCCCCACGAAAATAATGCGCGAGGGGCACAGGTATATTGTGCGTAGTTAGTTTTCCGCGTGCTGAAGCTGTGTGGTTGCTTGTTTCCACAAAAGGAAATCTGAACTAATCAGCTGCTATGGGTTCCAAGAGAAACCTCAAAAAGTTTAGTGTTGCCAGGAAGCGCAGGAAGCAACTGGTAGATGCCAGATCTAAAAGATTCTGCAGCCATGAAGGTACATTTTCCAACCCCACCTAGAGTATGTTGTTATTGCTTTGTGAATACACAGACTCTGAGGCTACTCCCGCTGCTCCAGGTGACAATGATGTACCACCAAGGGTAGTCAAATGATAATAATAAATAATTGCTATATATACATACATATATATATATATATATAAGGATTCCATCCTTGGCAGTCCTGAACATCTTCTGGATTCTGACACTGGCAGTCCTGCTGATCCACACTTGGTTTGTATATAATAATAACAAATGGAAAAAAGAACAATGAAGTAATAATATTTTTTTAGAATTTTCTTGATGATGTTCAGGAATCAATCACCCAAGACAATCCGCACATGGTTTGTCAAAAAAATAAATTAATAAAAAAATATAGAATTATGGAGGGGGAAATGTTTAGGATTATGTTTCTACCAGTCCGGAATACCTGGGTGACTTTGTTCCTGGCCATCCTGATGGCGTCACTGACAGCAGCCCTGGTGATCCACATATGGTTTGTCAGAATAATAAATAAATAAATAAATAAATAAAGTATTATACACACATACATAATGTACAGGACTTTGTTCACGGCATTAGTGCCACTGGTGAAGTTCCAGACTCCTCACTGGTCAGTTCTGGTATACCAGACCCACCTTCGTCACTGGTCAGTCTACAATAGTAATAATAATAATAATAAAATAATAATAAATAACAACAATAATAAACTACTATCAATAAAATGATAATAGTAATTAACAACAATAATAATAATAATATGGAAAATGCCAGATTTCCATACTTTGAACAGATGAGTAAATTTAGTAGGAAAATAACAACAACAAAAAAAAAAAACACCTGACACAATAGGAAAAATAAGGTGAACTAAACTAACCTCTTTACAGGAATCTGCCGAGATAGTTGACAAATTGGTCACTGCCGCCAACCAGGTTGGATTTCCAGTGGACAGAATCTCTGACACTGTGTCGTCAAACTGCATTCACCTGGAATGTCCCCAGCATATGAGGATTCGTGACTCCTCATGTTCATGGCAGCAGCACTACCCAGTGTTATCATTTTTGATGACGGGTAACTTGCATGCCGACTATGAGCGTGTAGGAGGCTTGCTTGGCTTCCCAGCCTGTTCTAGTACCCAGTGGAATAGGATTGTGAAGAGGCTGGAGGAGTTTGTCTCTGGCTTGGCTGAGTGGTCTTGTGGTCAGGTAAGGAAGGAAGTAATGGAGCGAGGTGATGATAAGGGATGGATCGCTTCTTTTGATGGGTTTTACCTGACTCGGGGCCACTACTCCAATAACTCCTCCGCCACACTCCATGACTATTCCACTGGGAAGATAGCTTGGTACACTCACAGAACCAAGCGTGGTCCAGGGCACAACTGGACTGGTACGTCAGCCGGTGCAGAACCAGATATGCTGGACGAACTTCTTGGCAAGGCAAAGAAGGCGGGGTTTTCTGTGAAGGAGCTTGTCTGTGACAAGGACTCTGCAACCAATGCTATCTTCTGTAAGTACTATCCGGAAGGAATGATTACTTACTGCAGTAATCACAGTGCAAAGAACATGCACAAGGCCCTGGAAAAAATAAAGAAGTACAAGTGTGAGGTATAATATTAAAAAAAAAAAAATTAATATTATTTTTACTTTGTATCCAATGGTATGTAGTGCAAGGCAGATCACTTTAGGTGCAAAAGGATGTCGGACTCTACATTGAACTCCTGCAAGACTGCTTTGGGTAATCTGATTGCTTCAGACAAAATCCAGGAGGCAGATAACCCCTTGGAAGCCTTCACTGAAGGCATCCAAAATTTTCTGGCTCATTACTGCCATGACCAGCATACATCATCCTGGTGTTACCATCCTAAAGTAAAAACAAAACATACACGTGTAAAAATATCATTAATGCAAATACTAGGTGAATCCTGATGGAAGCCCCTACACTTCCCAGCACCATTTTACCTGCAAGTCTCAAGTGGCAGGGTTTTCCAGCCTATTGCAGGAGATGTCCTTGTATCCCCAAGACTACGTGTCAGATCATGGGAGACTGACGACCAACACTGTTGAAGGTTTCCATGGTCTGGCACTTGTCTACCGTGACAAGAGGACTGACTTGTCACATACTCACTATGTGTGCAAGACCAACATGGCAGTATGCCATAAGGTTAGCTAAAAATAAACAAACACACAAACAAACCAAAATACACATTAATAACAATAACAACTACAATGATAATAATACTAATAATAAACAATACTACTACTACTACTATTACTACTACTACTAATAATAAAATACACAACCACAACATTTTTTTTATTACAATAACAGAATCTTGGACCAATTTGGAAGGCTCTCTGCTTCTTGCAAATGGGAGTGGACATACCCATCAATGCCGTCTCTTCCATTTTAAAGGAGCAGCGAGAGTGGCTCAAAAAATGGCACCAAAAGTCAACAAAAGAATACCTCCACAAACGGTTAGCATAGTTATTTCACAATAAATTTGTGGTCACTGCTATAAAGTTTTTTTTTTTTTACTGTAATCACCATTTTGAAACCAGGAACTTACAGAAGAAAGCCAAGAAGAAGCGATATGAGGAGGAGAAGGCTTTCATGGAACGGCTACGAACAGCTGGATGTAGTGCCGGTGAGTATGCTGGTGATGGCCTTGGAGAGTCCACTTCAACGGAGCTCCAATGTACAGAGGAAGGCCCTGTAGAGGCCAGCCCAGAAACGGAACATCTAGAATTGGAAGAGGATGATGATGATGTTAGAATTGACAGTGGATGTGACGATCATCATCCTCTTCTGATCTTCTATGATTGTGAAGCAACTGGGTTGAGCATCTACAGCGACCACATCACGGACTTAGCAGCAAAAGTTGTTGCATGTCCAGTTCCTCTGAAGCAACCATCATTTTCGAGTTTGGTTCGAACCACCCGACACATTTCTGCACCTGGTAAGAAAATAAAATTTAAATCAATACTAGTATCACATTCTTATTTGTTTAAAATAGTAACTAGACTGACTGGCATTTCTCAGACCATGCTCAGAAATGAGCAGCCACTCTCAGCAGTACTGCCACAGTTTTTGCAGTGGATAAGTACAGTGACAGCCGAGGTCAGCGATGCCACAAGTATCACCCACTTCCCTGGTACAGCCATTAACTCTTTGTAGATTACATTTATTAAATTTCTATACAATTTAGTGTTAGTTGCTCATAATGGCTTCAGCTACGATTTCCCGATTCTATTTTCGGAGGCTGAAAGACGAGACATCTCTTTGTCCATCTTTGAAACAGACAACATTCACTTTAGTGACCCACTACCTCTTCTACGTGTGGTAAAGAATTAATAGCTACTCACTATAACATAGTTACATAATATTACCTGTATTGTAGATGAAGAAGGATGGACATGAGCTTCTGAAGGGACATTCTTTGGCAGTGGGCAAGCTGTACAATAAAATTTTAGGAAAGGATTTTGAAGGTACCATTAAAAATTCTAGTTACCTTGTGCAAATACATAAGTAATAAAAATATAGGAGCACATAGAGCCCTCCCAGATGTCCTTGGCTTAGAGGAAGTGCTGACCCACCCATCCCTTATTAGCTGTCTTTCTCAATTGGACATTCGCCATCCCAGTATGCAGCTAAGACAGTGGGTACAGCAGAAGAGGGCTCACACTCGTAAGATGGTGCTTACCAAGGGATTGGGCAAGCGCATAACAGCAGCACAAGCTACTAGGCTGGACACACTAGGCATCACACTCACAGACTTGAAGCATGTCAGAGACAGCACTGACAAGGAGGGCTTCCTCAAAAGTCTAAAGACTAAAGGTGTGAGGAGTCAAGTACTTCGGGAGAAGTTGCAGCAAGCAGTGCTGAGTCTGCCCTAGCATTTATGCTTGACCTTTATTAGTAAGTTTTAAACCATGCATTAGCTCTAACTAAACTTAGTCTCTTTACAGTATAGTGTTCCAGCCAACTTTCAAGAATTTTTAGTTTCCATGAGTAATGCCTCCAAGTGGCGGGAATGGGAAACACTGTTTTTCACAGTGGCTAAATTACTCATTCCAAACAGGAAAGTTGCATTATAATCTCTTTATTTTATGAGTGTATTATATTTACCAACCTTTTGTAGTTATCTTCAGCTGCAGGTTCCAATACCATACATTGGTTGTCCATGACTCCCCATAATGGGCTCCAGGAAGCTTTAATGGCAGACTGCGCCAGGGCCAGGTCCACACCAGTACAGACGCAGACTCAGGGAAACACCACGCCGTTGCAAACTCTCATTACAGCAGAACTGCCAATCTCTTTTCTTGTTTGTTTTGTGTGGCTGCAAGCGGGCTCCTTTTGGACCCGTTTGTGTGCACAGTAATTAAAATATTATTGCTCGCGTAGAAATCTCACGATAAATGGGGGAGGGGCTGTTTCAACTGAATTTGCGAGTGGAATAGAAACTCTAAATTTTGAACGAGTTTTTCTTGGAATCTAATAATGAGAAAGACAATATTTTTTTGCACACGGGTAGAATACAAAAAAATGAAGTGCACCACAATTTGAATTTTTCAATATCTTATAACATGAAAAAAATTCGAATAAATAGTAAAGTAAAGTCGAAAAGAAGAAAAACTCGTTGTGTTGCAGTAGAGTAGAGTCTTAGCTGGTAGCGTGCCAAATTGGGGGGCTTCAGCTCCCCGCATAGCTCCAGAAAACTGCTTCAAAATTGTAACTCGGGGCCATGAAAACTTCGCCGCTTCCGCTTCATAGTTGGAGAGTAGTATCTTCGGGAGGTACTTGCAGTTTGTAGATAGGTAGAATAGTCTTGCAAGGAGAGGATCTGTAGTTAGAACACATAGCAACCGAATGCGTGGGCGGTGTGCGGCCACCCTTAATTCATGCAGAACAGTATAATAGCAGTAGCAAACAAAGTACCAAATTAGACTCTAACCTGAGTAATGGTAACTTCTGTAGTATCAGACTTGAGCAATTCTGACCACCTCAATTACCAGTAATTCTTGAACAAGCTTGCAGGCTCGCTCGCTATTTGTGCTCAAGCACACCACTAGTTTATGTATGTTTGGACGTATGTAAGGCATTTTTGTACTTTGACTCGCGCGTTTTTGTGTTAATTATGTGGTCGACCCGTCCCAAATTGCACTAAACAGAATTCTCTGGTTTATAGGTCAGTACCCGTATCACCCTAGAAATTGAATTGTTTACCGTTTTGAAATCTTTTGCGGGTGAAGTTAAAACGTGAAAACTTAAGGGACTTTCATTTCTATTCGAGTTAGTGGCGGTGGTAAGTCAATGCGCTCTTTGTCATGGTTATAAGCCGTGCGCAACAGTATTTACTTGAAAATACATTGTCCACTAGACTACCGCTAAGGTAAGTCTGTGTAGGTGCATTTCCAGTTGTGTCAAAACATTGTGTGTTACAACCACTACTTAGCTAAAGAATATCACAAAGAAAAAGTTTAAATAACGTGTATTGTTTTGTTGTTGTTTTTTTCCTTCAATTCAAGCAGTTGCAGCGAGTTGTTACTATGGCACTGAAATTCCTTTACCTTGTATGCGAAATTTAAAAACTGGAAGTCAAAATCATTCATATAAAAATAGTAATAGTCTTTAGGCTCGCTCGCCATTTGAGCTCAAGTACATCGCTAGTATATATGTGTGTGTGGATGGTACGTATGCCCTTTAAACGCGCGCTGGGAACTTTTTCTCCTAAAAACTCGGTTTTTTAGGCTTGACTCCAGTTTATTCTGAAACAACAGCATTAAACAAGCCTTACTTTAAACTTAAGCTCCGAATTATAAGAAAATTACGGCGAAATCCCTTGTTTTTTAAGACACAAAAAGTTGCTGAGACCGGTTACTATGGCATTGAAGACCCTTTTCCAGACCTAATTTCAAAACTTCGCCGTTTTAGGGGGAGATACGGAGTGCCGCTTCTTTGTGGTCAAGAGCCATTGTAGTCAGAATGCCGTAATGTTAATGCTAAGGAAGCTACTACTGCTGGTACAATAGATCATTTAATGTACTTTGGAAAGGTGACTAGCTTAAACTGAAAGCGTTAGTTTATCTATCCTTATCCTTTTCATCCTTGGACATTTGATTGCTTACCCCTTTGTCCAATAGTCAAGTCACAAAGAGAATACAAAGCAGCTCTTGAGCTGGTATATCCAGTGAACAAGTATCTATACAAAAGTTGTGTGTTGCTAAATAGCAATAAACTTTAAAAAATTTAAAAAAATTATTAGCAGCTAGCATCCAAATTTAAATTTAAGTCAGACCAGCTGCTCCCATATGTGTTGAATACATTAGCACGGCCCAAGAAATTTTGGAAAAAAGACTTAGACATAATGCCAAAAAAATAAAGAGGAAGAGCTAAGGAAATGAGCACAGATTTTCACAGTTAGGTATTACAAACTTAGCTAGTTCATTTTCTATTTTATAAGTGGTGGCAGTAATTTACCTTAATTAATGCCTGTTTGTCCTAGCTATACATACCTTAACAAATTTGTTCTTTCTTGAAAATCTGTTTTCCAATAGTCAAGTCACTAAGAGAATACAATACGATGCTTTATCTACTAGAGCTCTGGTAAAATAGAGCATATTCAACGGAGCATTCTTTGGAAAGGTGGCTTGATTAGCGTAATCCTTTGGTTTAGCGATCCTTACCCGTTTCGTAGTCAAGCAGCTAAGATAATACGATGTAAGTCTTCTGCAGGTATATCCAGTGATCTAGTGTATATAGGTGTTTACAAATGTTGTGTAGCTAAAGAATAGTACAATAAATTTAAACAAAACAATTAACAAAGAAGTATTATAACCGCTAGCATTCAAATTTGAATTTCAGTCAGGCCAGCTCGCTCGCCATTTGTACTGTAGCACATCACTAGTTTTGTACTACTACTACCCTCTAGCTACTTAAAAACGTAAACGTTAGCGCGGGCGCAAGAAATTCGGGATAATAGACTTCGAAATAACTCTAGGAAAAGAAAAAAAACCGGCAAAGAGCTTCCAGACAGAAAGGGAGAGACATTCGTGGTTAGGTCTTCCTAAGTTATTAATGTTCATTAATTTATTTAGCTGTGGTGGTAAGTTAATGTCGTCAATGCGCTGTTTGTCGTAGTTATACGCCTTACCTAACAGATCTGTTCTTACTTGAAAATCCAAAGTCCGAACGTATTTTGGAAAGACGACTGCGTAGCTGAAACTAAAATCGTTAGTTTATCGATCCTTACCCGTATCATCTTTGGAAATTTGATTGCATACCCCTTGAAAATCCTTTGTCCGATAGTCTAGTCAGGAAGAGAATACAACGCAGGTCTTGTGCTAGTATAACCAAATGAACAAGTACGTATAAAAGTGCTGAGTGTTGCTGAAGAATAGCAATAAACAAAACAAAAATATTTAACTAACAAAAATTATTAGCAGCTAGCATTCAAATTCAGTCAGACCAGCTCGCTGCCATATATGCTGAAGCACCTCACTAGTTATTACTTTAAACCTGAATAAAACAAAACCGATTATTGTAAAAATATGATTAGTTTGTGGGGTGGAAGGAGTACGTTAAAACACCTGAGCCACTGAGTTCCTAGCTTCAAGGCCAACTCATCATGCAACACCAACCTGCAGCAACAGTAATAAAGACAAAAATAAATAAATAAAAAAGCCAAGGTACTACCGCTCGGGAGGGGGATAAATTATTCTAAGTAAAATTTATCTGGGAGATAGAAAAAACTAGCCAAGGGTTAAATTTTCAGGCGGATAAATCTTCCCCTAACACAGTTCGGTTACTGTAGGACTATTCAAGCGTCCCGACCCCCATTTCGAGTGAGCCCGAGACCACTGGCGTCTTTGGAACAAATAAGCGCCTGACATAACTGTCATAATTAACAACAATTGTATACATAATTATAGTTCTTCCATATAGGGCATGAGTTTATTGTTAGGAGGCAATTTCAATGCTTCATATTGTATCCTAAGTATTTTCTTAACTTTCATAGTCACATCTAATGGAAGAACTAATAGGCAGCAAATAGAAGTGCGCATTAAGGAAGTGGTACCAAAGTTTTTGTTTGTGCCAGAAAACTCTTCAACTAATATTTGTGGTAGTGATTCATCAGCGGTAATTTGGACATTCACTACTGAATCCCCCTGGAGTGTTATTACTCTACCTCTTTTAAGTAAACACAGTGAAGGGTTAAAGCAAGTTAAGCTAAACAATTAAAAAAAAAGTGACTCTGGCTATTATATTTGTAGCGGGACAGATACTGATGAACATTTTACAATATTTTCGAAGGTTACAGTATTAGGAAATTTTTTTGCAGAAATACAAAAGGAAAACAATTTTGGTAATATTTCGCCTAACTGGGTAGAAGTGCCCAGGAATGGTACTGTTACTCTTACCTGCTTCAGCGGTAGTCCAGTAGAGTGGTTCAGTGTTCACTTCAATACTCAAAAAAGAGACATTCAAGATTACACTCTCACTTTATATAATCTACAAGAACATCACAGTGGGGAATACCTTTGCAGGGGTACTCATACAAACACTCATATTTTTCATGCTGTGACTACAATTGTTGTAGCAGGTACTGTCACTAGACTAAATGAAACTTTCGGAATATCCGCTTTGTTTCTTGGTTAGTTTTTAGCAAATAGAATGTTGGATACAAGTGTCTTCTCATAAGAGGTTTTATATACTGTTTCAATAATAAAGATATATATAATCTGGCTAATAACTGTATAGTATGACTAATCTCCCACGCCAGACCGTTTACCTAATCGCTCAGCTGGGAGGGGTCCTCCAGATTCGGGAGGAAGGTATAAAAGGCGTATAGCTAACGGTGGCGTGGTTTTACAGTAAAAGAGTGCGTGTATATTATTTTGCAAGTATTTTCATTTCGGACGCAGATGGCGGAAAGTGTACGCGATGATGCTGATACACTTTGACTTCATTCACATTAGCAGGCAAGTCAGACTAGCAATGTAGTTCTGCAGGGATTGCTGGAAGGATGTATCCACCTTGCAGGAGAATAAGCAAAGGAGGTTGCTGTCAAGTCGTGTGCTAGGCCCAATTCTCATACACTGAAGAATATTTACAAAACTTAGCTCAAGAAAGCTGTGAACAACTTCTCCTTACTGAAGGTTTTATCTGTAGGTCCTGTGTGAGATTGATAGAGAGTTATAACTCAATTCATGAAGAGATGTTCAATAATATAAAGGAGGCAATGAAAACAGCAAATCTGGCCAGTCACAAAAAAAAACGGTCCCACTAAAAAAGGTCCGGCCGTACCCTTTTTTTTTCGCGAAAAAGTGTCCTCCTCGGACCACTTTTGTCGTTGAAATATGTCCGCGTTTAAAAAAAATGGTCCCCTATGAGTTTTGTGTAAGGAGCATACCAGACACAACAAGTCACTCACAATTATATTGTTAAGTCAATTCTAGTCCAATGGTACAGACTGGAACTATTTTACAAGATTATTTTGAGGACGATAGTTGTACTAAACAGTCCATTACCTTCATCCTCAAAAGTAAGTAGTTTGCTCAAGCTAGTGTGAATAAACTCAGATTTATAACGAAAGTATGACATGTAGGTGCTTATAAACTCTGACACTGTGTATTTATTTTTTCAGGGTGTATGTTAAATCGGTCTCATTGTGAAAGAATTCTTGGAAAATACCACCACCAGCAACATGGGAATTATAGTACCTGTATAGAATGGTTGGCTCATAGCTATGCAATTTTTTTATTTTACTCATTAGTTAGTGTAAAGTTTATTAGATATTTTAGGAAGTTCAGTTTGTCTGCCTGTACTGAATACATAAAATTCCAGAATGCGTGTAGCTTGTAGCTAACAATATTGAAATTGAAGAATAAAAATGGCAGTCGTCAATATATTATATTATATATTGTGTCAACATTATACTTTAAAACTGATTATACAACTGATCAAACACATAAAAGTAAAATTAGTTGATACAATGAGTACAAAACCATTCAACACTAGTACTGTTGATCGCTGCTTTTGGCACAAATTGGCAAGTATACCATTCATTACACAAAGAGCATTCAATCATAGTTTCCTGAGGAGTTTCAGGCATTCTACATACACAAAAAACTGAAAGTTTACCATAGCACTCCACTTTGTCAACAAGCACAATTTTCTTATGTGGAAACAAGGTCAGTTTTTTTTCCCAAAACAGGAATAGAGATGTTTTCTCATCCTCATCTGGTCATATTGAAATAGTTCAGGTTGACGACCATAACATATAGCAGTTGCATTTGCGATGGCAAACAATCCACAATCATGAGTTCCAGCCTATAACATATTAGCTAATAAATAAACATTCAATTGGTTTTAAAAAGCTGTTTCTGCACATTTAGAAATGATAGTTTGATGTACTTTTCTTGAGTGCACATAATGGAAGCTATTTGCTTGAAGAAATATTGCTGTAAGCACTGTCCAGAATAGCAATATTGGGATGCTTTAAGCCTACCGTACTAACAGTCAGCCAATGTCCTGGAACAGAATGTATTATCTGCACAAATTCTCCCTGGTTAACAGTGAAATTGCACACCACACCAAGTGTAACATCCTGTAAACCTTCCAGGTTAGGGAAATGATTTTGCAACAGGTGTTGTGCTGCATTCATGATATTCCCTGTAAGCCAACCAGTGGGACAAAGTAAAACTTCCTGTCACTTTGAGAAAGTTTTAATTCTGGAAGCCACACATTCGGCTCAATAGATAGGGGCTTAAGACACTTATAATTGTCCTCATCCACCAGCTCCCTACCATTAAAAAATCAGCATGATTGGGAGCTTATAAAAATATATAACATACATATTGCTGTCTCTTCCTTGAATGACTGTTTTCTGTCTTAATTTGAAATTCAGTTGTCTTGCCAGAGTATTTGCTGATTTGATCAATTTGACTCTATCAGATTTACTAAAAATAAATTACAAAAAATACCAAGTAGCTCACTATTACTTCAAAATTGCTAGTTCAATTGAAGAGATAAGATTGTATAGTTAATTAGGTGATAAGGGTATACTTACTATATGTGCTTACAGAGACTAGTCATGACTAAGCTGCAGACAGTTTAAGGATGCCCGCACATAGCAACGCGCCGGACATTAATTTATTCCCCGCCAATACCCCACCGTTCGATAATACGCGAGCAGAAACAATCGCGCAGTAGTAGCAGAAGTATACTTTGCGAAGTTGTGATGTTTTAGTTTAGCTTCTTGAGCAACTCTCCATACGTCGTCTGAGCTCACGCAGCAAGTTGCACCAGGCTGCCTCTCCACCAGTAGCCGTTCTCCGGACTATGCACACCTGAACTCAAGTGGATGGATCCACCAGGCTCGATTTCTGCGGAGCGAAGACTTCCCAAGCTGCGCAAATCTAATACCTTCACCTTTGGCTATCTCCAATAAACTGCTCTCTCTTCGGACTCTCTTGTTATTGTTGTATTGATGTTTGTTTACTCTTGATATAGGCGGGCTCTTTTTAGAACCAATACAAACTAATTGAAAAAAAAATTGCTCGCGTACTCGCAGTACTAAATTAGTGCGCATGTAGTACAAACAGTACACGATTTTTTTTAGTTTTGCTTTGTTTGCTTTGTTTCGTTTGTCTTTGTTTTACACGGTGTGTAAGTGGCTACGCCAGTGAAGCAAGTCGGGGTTCGTAGGGAGACCAACGAGACCAACGAGACATACTCATTCTCAAGGGTTGCTGCGCACTATTTGGAGTTTGGTAAGGTGGATGCCTATTGTGAACGCCTCGAGCACTCGCTGCTGCCGCTGTAATGGAACAGGCAAGTGCCTGAGATGCGCCTGTGTCCGTAGTGGTGCTCCATGCTCCCGCTGTTTGCCTGGCGATTTGGGACTTTGCCACAACACCCGGCCACGTGGCCGCTCTCCCCCATCAGGCCCCTCCTCATCCCTGACAACGACTGCCCCTCCTCACCCAGCTGCTGCCAACCCTTCTGCCAGCTCATCACCTGCCCCTTCTCCTCCCCCCTCCTCCCAGCCTGCCTCCCCTCCATTGTCAGCCCTACCAGCCCTACCAACCATCCTCAAATCCCATGTGCCCACCCTGCAGCATGTCCCAAAGGGCGCCCGTGACAGCTGGGCCCTCGCTCTCAGCTCCTGTCTGAGGTCTGTTGTACGCAATCCGGACGAGCCATCCCAGTGGTCCCGCCTCTTCATTCTAGCCAAGTGTGTGCTTGCCAGTCCTGCTGCAGGCCAAACGGCTTCGTTGGCGTGAGATCATGAAGCGAGTGAAGTCTCGCCTTCAGCGTTGGGCAGATGGTGATTTGGTCTCCCTTTGGTCCGAGGCCCTCGAGGATGCCCGGTCCCTCGCCAAGAGGCAATCACGTTCTTCTGCCCCCACCTCCACCAGCAACTCCAGGAGAGCCAGGCGTGCTGCGCAGGACGGCCGGTACAGCAAGGCCATCCAAGCCCTGACATCTGACGGCCTAGCCTCCCCGTCTCCGGAAATCCTTCAGGAGATGCGGAAGAAACACCCCCAGGCACCTCCTCCCTCTGTGCCTCTGGACCCAGTTCCGTCACCTGCCATCCTTTCAGAGCCTGCAGTCCTCAAGGGAGTGCACTCTTTCCCCAACGCCTCTGCCCCTGGGCCCTCCGGTCTGCGCCCTAGTCACCTTCAGGAGGCTATTCGATGCCCCTCCCCAGATTGTGCTGCCCAGGCCCTCACCACCCTCACTAGCCTCGTCAACCTATTAGCTGCTGGCAGAGCCCCTCCTTCGGTCCTCCCCCACCTCTGTGGGGCCACCCTCCTTGCCTCGCCCAAGAAGAGTGGCGGTCACCGCCCCATTGCCGTAGGAGAAGTCATGCGCCGGCTTACTTCCAAGTGTCTGGCCTCCACCTCCCGCAGTTCTGCTATCTCTTCACTCACCCCCCTTCAACTGGGTGTTGGAGTCAAAGGCGGCTGCGAGGCCATCATCCATTCCACTTCACATCTGCTCTCCTCCTCTAATGACCCGGATCAGTGCTGGTGCCTCTTCCTGGACTTCTCCAACGCCTTCAACTGCATTAGCAGGGAGTCCATGTTTGCTGAGATCAGGCAACGCATCCCACACCTAGCGGCCTGGATGGAATCCTGCTACTCCTGTCAGCCCCTGCTCCATCAAACAGTGAACAGGTTTACCCTATTGGATGCTTATCCCCTACCTCGCATTGATGACACCATTAAAGCAATAGCCCAATACCAAGTGTTCAGTACCATCGATTTACGCAGTGCTTACCATCAAGTGAAAATCAAGGAGAGCGACAAGCCCTATACAGCTTTCCAAGCTGGCCATGCCTTGTACCAGTTCACTCGAATACCATTTGGTGTTACCAATGGAGTTGCATGTTTCCAGAGAATTATGGCTTCTATTATAGAAGAAGAAAACTTGAAAGGTACCATTGCATACATGGACAATGTGACTATCTGTGGAAGGAATCAAGAAGAACATGATGAGAACCTTCAGAGATTTCAAGAAGTGGCCTCAGCCCGCCAGATCACATACAATGATAGTAAAAGTGTTTTCTCTACCAGGAGGTTAGCAATTCTAGGCTACATCATTGAGAACGGACAAATCTGACCAGACCCCGACCGACTACGGCCTTTAATGGAACTTCCTGTCCCAGGGGATTCGAAGAGTCTACGTCGAGTTCTAGGATTTTTCTCCCATTATTCACAGTGGATCCAACGTTATTCTGAGAAGATAAGACCCCTAACTCAAGCATTGACATTCCCTGTGTCAGAAGAGGCGAAGTCAGCTTTCACGAGTCTCAAAAATGACATTAAACAAGCTGTTGTTCATGCTATCGATGAGGACTTCCCTTTTGAGGTTGAGACAGATGCCTCAGATTTTGCCATTGCAGCCACTCTTAGTCAGAAAGGACGCCCCGTGGCCTTCTTTTCACGCACTTTGCAGGGTCCTGAAGTGAATCACGCCTCAGTCGAAAAGGAGGCCAAAGCTATTATTGAAGCTGTTCGACATTGGCGGCATTATCTCACTGGCAGACACTCTCTTATAATAACTGATCAGTGCTCCATCGCCTACATGTTTGACTGCAAACAGAGATGTAAAATTAAGAACGAGAAGATTATGAGATGGCGGACCGAACTCTCCTGTTATAGCTTCGATATAGTCTATCGCCCAGGTTCCGAGAATATTCCTGCTGATACATTGTCAAGAGCATTCTGTGCCGCGGTTCTGCAGTCACTTAGTGACTTAGCCCGGCTGCATAACTCCCTCTGTCACCCCGGAATAACTCGTATGTACCATTTTGTGAAGAATCGGAATTTGCCTTTTTCTATTGAGGATATTAGACAGGTTAACAAATCATGTCGGACATGTGCTGAAGTCAAACCTCAATTTCATTCACCTACTCCGGCCCATCTGATTAAAGCCACTCAACCCTTTGAGAGACTCAACATGGACTATAAAGGGCCTCTTAAGTCTACTAATCAATACATTTATTTCCTTAACGTTGTGGATGAGTATAGTCGATTTCCTTTCGTATTCCCATGCAAAGATGTCAGTACCCAGTCTGTTATTCGGTGCCTTTGTGAGCTTTTTTCAGTCTTTGGCATGCCTGCATACGTCCATTCGGACAGGGGCTCTTCATTTATGAGTGACGAACTCCATCAATTCCTTTTGTCTAGAGGGGTTGCCTCTAGCCGCACAACCCCATACAACCCAGCAGGCAATGGGCAAGTGGAGCGGTATAACGGCATTGTATGGAAAGCAATTGTCATGGCCCTAAGAACCCGAGGCCTCCCTACCGCTCACTGGCAGGAAGTGCTCCCGGACGCGCTCCACTCTATACGATCTCTCCTATGTACGGCAACCAACTCTACTCCCCATGAGAGGCTCTTCAGTTTTGAGAGACGATCTTCAGCAGGACGATCTGTGCCCACATGGCTTATGTCTCCTGGCCCCGTTCTCCTCAAACGCCATGTCCGTAGCAGTAAAAGTGATCTGTTAGTAGATGAGGTACAACTCCTGCATGCCAACCCTCAGTATGCATATGTCCGGCATAGCGATGGTCGAGAAAGTACTGTCTCCATACGTCACCTGGCCCCTATTGGGAGAATTGCTGAACCCTCGTCTCAGGATGACCCGCCGAGTGGGGGCCAAAGTGGCGAGCCTGCTGATCAGTCTGGACGGGAACCTATGATGGCGCATTCCCCTATTACCTCCCACAATACTACTGAAGTAACCTGCCCTACGGATGATCGTACCACTACAACTGACCCTGCTGTCACCTCAACCGATCTCTTCAGCCCTCCTACCATACCCCCTATCGCCTCTCAGGATACCCCTGATGCAGATGTACCGAGAACACCCCCTATCACTATTGACTCTCAGCCAGTGCGTCGCTCCCAGCGTTACTGCCAACCTCCTGACTACTATCGGCCTCTTTAATCCCACTACTTTTGAAAGCAGAGGGTAAATGATGTGAACAAGTGTGGATTTTATCATGGACATTAACATTCGCACCTGTTGAAGACCAAAGAAGCTAATTTCAACTGGACTCTATTAGCTAACTAATTATCATTCACTTTTACTTATGCATCATTTCACACTTACCGAGCATGCTCAATTCTTGTTTTATGTACATGCGTATTACTATCACATTCACGTATCACCTTTGTTACCCGTGGTCTCTTTCTCACTTCTCGTTGTTATTCAAACCGTTCTACATCTGAATATTATCAAGCCACTGCTAGACTGTATAATTGATACCTAGCTAATTAGCGAGAAGTCCGGAGCGGGGAATTGTTTCCAGTAAACGTTCCCAGTCTGTTACTGAGAGCGGAAGTCTCAGACATCAACCGAGAGGCCAGCCTTACAACCTGACTCGCTAGAGGTTGACTGTGCGTGAGTACTCCCCTCTTCATTTGGTCCTTCGAGCCGGATACACCCAAAGACCATAGACACTGGGGTGTTTTTTGTATTACGTTTTCCGATCAACACTTCACAAGTATAATATTTCAAGAGTCATCGTCTAATCGTTACCAGTCTTTTTCTTCCGCTTGTTTTTCAAACTTCCATTACTTCATTCAATATTTCGGAACTTGTTAAAGCCGTCGCCATGTCTACTCTCAAATTTGAATCCGAATTAGCCAAAATCGACGGGATCCGTGATCTACGTAAATTGAAGGACAAGCGGGCAGCTCGCGATCGGGTTATGAAAACGCACGAAAAAATTGTGATGGACTGGATTGAGCAACCGATCGAGAATTTAAACGAAATGGAGATCGAAAAGAAAATAGGGGAAGTTACCTTTTCCTCTGAACTCTATCGTGCTCTTCAAACCAAGTTCGAAGAACTTTCTGCCCAGGACGAGCATTTCAACTTAGAGCAAGAGCAAGAACGTGCTGAACCAATTCTAGCTAAAGGAGAAGCTTCACTAACCACACTTCATAAACTATTTAAAGTCAAGCAATTGCACTTAAAAGGTCAAGAACTCTTATTTAATTTATCTGTTCTGCAAGATCTTGATCAACTCAATACAATCACAGGTCGAGCTGAAACAGTTGAATTTAAATCAAAGGTTATGGAATTTCACAGGGACACTATCACTTATTCTGAAGTATCATCACTTTCTGATAATCGTTCTGATCTCATGATGGGAGTTAAGAAACTCATGCAACGATTGAATGAAGAGCAGTTGAGTCATGAAAGGTTTACTTCTGCTTCTTCTTCTTTTACTAGTGACTCACCATCTGACTACAAAGTCAACAAACTTAAAATAAAGTTACCACGTTTTGATGGAAATCCCCTCCATTGGAACAGTTTTTGGGAGAATTTCGAGGAGACTATCAAGGCTGAACGAGGAATGGTTGAACCTCACAAGAAAAATGCTCTCATAGAGGCTATGCAGTGTCCCAAAGCTAGGGAAGTTGCAGAAACAGCATCCAAAGGATCATACACATACATGCTAGATCGCCTTAAGTCCAAGTATGCCATGCCACGAATTCTTTTCCCACTTCACTGGAAGGCCCTGACCATTCGTTCCACTGTAAACTGGAAAAAAGAAGATATTGATCATTTGGCCAATGATTTGGATTATCATGTACGTGGACTTCAAGAGATTGACGCGGCTAGTTTTGAGCATATAGTAGCTTATTTGGTGATCCAATCTTTTTCAAAGGAGTGCAGGGAACAATGGGACCGCTTTGAGGGAGTATCTACAAACCCACCTGTCCTAAGTCAAGTAGTGGACTTCATTCAGCAATCCTCATTACGCCTTTCAGGTCGTGAAGATGACGATCAATCATCTTATACATTTTCTGGGACCAATTGCAAGCCTACTGCAGGACCTAAACGAGCTAAAGTCTCTCAGACTAGATCTAGGGACAATAAAGCCAGGTCCCAGGAAGCCAGGTCTCAAGAAAACAAGTTTATCTGTTCCATTTGTAAAGGAGAAGGACACAAGGCTTTTCAATGTCAGACTTTCAAAGACAAGACACCTACACAGCGCAGCCAGGTGGTAAGGGAATTACACTTGTGTTTTAATTGTCTTTCTTCTGGCCACTCGGCCACTCAGTGTCGTAATCCAGGCAGATGTCGCAGTTGTGGACGTCTTCATCACAGTCTCCTCCATGAGGAATCTCCTGCTCCAGTGACTGAAGCTGCTAGGAATAATGCTGTAATTACTAAAGATTCTTCTTCCAGAGTTCTAGCAACTTCTATGGCAGATATCAGATCTGAACATGCCTCAAGATTTGGTCGTCTTTTCCTGGATCCAGGGTCCGAAGCTACACTCATCACAAAGAAGATGGCTAAATTACTACGTGCTCCACTCTCTTCCAGGCATCTTGATATCTTAGGAGTTGCTGGTGGAACAGTCAAATCTACTTACATCACCCAAGTTCAGCTGCAGTCAATTAATTATCCATCAGAAGAACCTGTTACTATCCAATGCCACATTGTTGATGAACTCCCCAAGGTTAACCAAGGAGTTGACCTGGATCTCCATAGAAAGGTTATGTCTGATTTGAATTTATATCCCAATGCTGATTGTCATACAGGTTCAGATGGTGCTGAAGTAGACATTCTTCTATCTTCTGAAGACACAAATAAGTGGATGAAGGGAGATCAGAAGACAGTTGGAGAATGGGAATGCCTCACTGGTTCTGCTGTGGTAGTTGCCAAATTGAACACTACCTATCTGAAGACCAAAAATGGCTGGACAGCATCTGGACCCTCTTTGCAGGAAGTCCAAGAAAGCTCTTCTTCTCATGTCACACTTGCCACATCTGATAGCTCTGAGGAATCTCTTGATATCCAGTTAGAGAGACTTTGGAGGATCAATTCAGTCCCTGAGGATGAGACACAGCACTCACCTGAAGATCAGTCAGCCCTTGATCAATTCAAGGTTTCATGCTCACGTCTACCTGATGGTGCCTATCGGGTATCTCTGCCTCGAAAGTCGTCCCCACCAGTTTTGGGTGAGTCAAGAAGTATGGCTCTTAGACGCTTCTATTCCAATGAGCGTTCTCTTCAGAGTAGAGGTTTGTTGGAGGAATTTCACAAAGCTATGTTAGAATATATATCACTAGGCCATGCCGAACTTGTACCCCATAAAGACCTTGATAAACCTGTGTCTGAGTGTTATTACTTTCCAGTTCACATGGTTACAAAAATCAGCTCAACCACAACCAAGTACAGACCAGTCTTTGATGCTTCTGCTTCAACAATGTCTGGATCTTCATTCAATGACACATTATTGTCTGGACCTACTCTCTAACCTCTCCTCAGCACTCTCATTCATAAATTCAGGATCCATAAGGTTGTCTTTTCTGGGGACATCAGCAAGATGTTTAGGTGCATTCATCTATCCCCAGCTGAAAGAGACTATCATCGTTTTCTTTTGAGGGGGGAGGATGGACAGATTGAAGACTGTCGAATGACCAGACTAACATTCGGTGTGAAAGCATCACCTTTCATTGCCACCAGTGTTCTCCAGAAAGCAGCTGATGACATGTCTCTAAAGTATCCTCTGGCATCAGGTATTATGAAATCCAGTTTTTATGTGGATGATTTGTTGACAGGTTCAGACTCTGTTGACTCTACCTATGAACTTTGGAAGCAATCCACAGATCTCTGCCAGGAAGCAGGTTTTCTTCTCAGGAAAATACGCAGTAATTCACCAGCATTCCTAAGTCGCATTCCTGAAGACTTACTAGAAAATGAGAAGACCATGATTTTGCCAACTGATTCATCTCTCCATGGAAAATGTCTTGGAATTCACTGGGATACTTTTCGTGATGTATTTATGTTTCCCTACCAACTCTGTCCGTAGATGAGGTAACCACCAAACGTTCTGTGGCTTCTGCAGCAGCTAAAGTCTTTGATATTATGGGATGGTTTGGACCAGTTATTCTCACAATCCATGCATTTCTTCAGCATCTTTGGAAGCTCAAACTTAATTGGGATGATCCTATTCCTCAAGAACATCTTACAGTTTGGAATAAGTGGTCTAGTGACTTACATTTATTATCTGATCATGCTATTCCTCGTCCTCTCTTTCTGTCTCTATCTCCTATTATAGATCGTCAATTACATCTCTTTACTGATGCTTCAGAAAAGGGATATGGTGGGGTAGTCTATCTTAGAAGCATCCATGAGGACACATCAATATCTGTCACCCTGTTAACTTCCAAGGCAAGAGTCACTCCTGTTCGAAAACAAACTATTCCAAAGCTTGAGCTATCTGGAGCAAGGGAAGGTGTTCGCCTACTGAAGTCCACTGCAAGAGACCTCAATATATCTACTGAACACTTGTTTTGCTGGACAGACAGTATGGTAGTGTTAGGTTGGTTAAGTAAACCTGATAAACCTTGGAAACAATTTGTTACTGTACGTGTCTGTGAGATTTTGTCTGTAGTTCCCTCTTTACAGTGGAGACATGTCTCTACTAGAGACAATCCAGCTGACCACATCTCCAGGGGATTGATGCCAGCAGAAATTCTTAACTGCTCCTTGTGGTGGCAGTGCAAATTCTGTACAGATCTCAGGAACCACAACTGACCTTCCTTGGAAGAATTTTTCCTCTCTCCATCACTGTGTCAGAATTTATACTTGGGTTCGACGGTTTCTATCCAATGCTAGAAAATGTGCTAGTGACAGAGAACTAAGTAAAACTTTGCACTTGTCAGAGATTGAGCAAACTCATTCTCTATTTATTTCCTTGGCTCAGCAGGAGTCATTCCCTGAGATTTTCTCACAACTTAAGTCGAAGGAATCAGTGAGCCAACCAAGACGTTTTGCCTCACTGAATCTTTTCTTGGATGAAACAAAAACTGTGCGTGTGGGTGGACGACTCCAGCAGTCTAATTTGCCATACTCATCTCAACACCCCATTCTTCTTCATGGAAAGTCAAACTTCACTCGTCTTCTAGTTAATCAGCGTCACAAAGATTGTCATCATGCAGGTCCAGGTACTCTCATTGCTATTCTCTCTACTGATTTTTATATCATAAGTTTGAGAAGGTTGATAAAATCAATATCATATCAATGTGTTACATGTCGTCGCAGTTATTCAAAGACTCTACATCAACTCATGGGCCATCTTCCATCTGACAGAGTAGACAACAGCTCACCTTTTCCATTTCAACGTGTTGGACTCGACTTTGCTGGTCCATTTCTCATTCGTCAAGGTCATACCCGTCGTCCAGTTAAGGTTAAGTCGTACATCTGTTTATTCGTTTGTCTTCGTACTCGAGCTATTCATTTGGAATTATGTCTGGATCTTACAACGGAAACATTTCTTGCTGCCTTGTCAAGATTCACCGACCGTCGTGGTTTACCATCATCTATACATTCAGACAATGGCAAAAACTTGGTGGGAGCAGCTCGAGAATTAACTGAATGTTACGCTCTATTACAATCTAACAATTTCAGGCAGGCAATTTCTCATTTGGCTACCATTCAGAGAATTGAATGGCATTTTTCACCAGCTCGAGCACCTCATTTTGGTGGTCTTTGGGAAGCTGGAGTTAAGTCAATGAAGACTTTACTTCGCAAGATACTACCAGAACATTTCCTTACGTATGAAGAATTTGTTACCATACTTACTCATGTTGAAGCCACATTAAATAGTCGGCCGCTTATTCGAGACGAAACAGCTACTCCTGGAGATGAAGATATTCTCACTCCTGGACACTTTATCATTGGCAGATCTTTACTTTCTTTTCCTCAACGCCCTCCAGCGGGAGACAGTCCACAACTCTTAAAGCGATGGGACAAGATCAAATGTTTATCCCAACTAGTTTGGCAACGATGGAGACGTGTCTATCTTCAGACTTTACAAGCAAGACAGAAGTGGTTAAAGTCCACTACTAATCTCAAGGTTGGAGACTGTGTTATAATTAAGGATGACACACTCAAAAAAGAAGATGTTCCGTCTCTTCGTATATGGCCACTTGCCATTATTGTGAAAACCTATCCTGGTAAAGATGGACATGTCAGAGCTGTAGATCTGCGCTGCAATGGTCATGTTTACAATAGAGACCTTTTAAAGATAGTGAAGTTATTTTCCCCAACCTCTGATGAGCAGTCTTCTTCTTCTTTTGTGGGGGAGGATGTTGAAGACCAAAGAAGCTAATTTCAACTGGACTCTATTAGCTAACTAATTATCATTCACTTTTACTTATGCATCATTTCACACTTACCGAGCATGCTCAATTCTTGTTTTATGTACATGCGTATTACTATCACATTCACGTATCACCTTTGTTACCCGTGGTCTCTTTCTCTCTTCTCGTTGTTATTCAAACCGTTCTACATCTGAATATTATCAAGCCACTGCTAGACTGTATAATTGATACCTAGCTAATTAGCGAGAAGTCCGGAGCGGGGAATTGTTTCCAGTAAACGTTCCCAGTCTGTTACTGAGAGCGGAAGTCTCAGACATCAACCGAGAGGCCAGCCTTACAACCTGACTCGCTAGAGGTTGACTGTGCGTGAGTACTCCCCTCTTCAGCACCTATTACCGATTCTTACCATATGTGTGTTGACAATTATTGTGCTGCATATCACGTGTGATTGTGATGATCCTTACCTGATTTGTCCGTTCTCAATGATGTAGCCCAGAATTGCTAACCTCCTGGTAGAGAAAACACTTTTACTATCATTGTATGTGATCTGGCGGGCTGAGGCCACTTCTTGAAATCTCTGAAGGTTCTCATCATGTTCTTCTTGATTCCTTCCACAGATAGTCACATTGTCCATGTATGCAATGGTACCTTTCAAGTTTTCTTCTTCTATAATAGAAGCCATAATTCTCTGGAAACATGCAATTCCATTGGTAACACCAAATGGTATTCGAGTGAACTGGTACAAGGCATGGCCAGCTTGGAAAGCTGTATAGGGCTTGTCGCTCTCCTTGATTTTCACTTGATGGTAAGCACTGCGTAAATCGATGGTACTCGATTTTATCATGGACATTAACATTCGCACCTATTACCGATTCTTACCATATGTGTGTTGACAATTATTGTGCTGCGTATCACGTGTGATTGTGATGATCCTTACCTGTTGGTTGTCTCTCTGTGTGTGTATGTGAGTGTACTTCCAAGTTGATTAAAGCCAAGTTTTGTAATGAAATCTTAATAGTTATATTCGGCCACCTCAGTGTGAGAAAATTCCTGCGAAAATGCTTGCTTTTCAAGAAACAAAAAGTTGATTCGACCGGTTACTATGGCATTGAAGACCCTTTACCAGATTTAAATTCAAAACTTCGCCTTTTTCCGGCTAAGTGCGGCTTGTTAGTTGTCAAGAGCCACCTGTAGTCAGTACTAAGAGAGCTATCACTACTTCTGAAAAGCATATGTAAACACATAAAGTATTAGTGCTAAGGAAGCTACTACTACTCCAGGGATGCTGAGGTAAGTACATAATTCCATATTTGTTAGCTAAATATACACAAATAACTCTGGCCTTAAGAGCTTGTTGTCAACAGTGACTGGTAAATTCAAATAGTCAGAATGATTCAAGTTTGGTACTACAAAAGTTTAGTCTGGCGGAGCTGACCCTTTACCTTCTTTGTTGGTGGGCACTACAACATACAGTAGATATAGATGGGTTGCGGCGCGAACGGTGACGTCATTAGTTTACACGGCAACCATTGCTAGGTCGCCATTTTGGTGGTCAAGTCTACCCGGTGGGCACTGTGCAGTGTGAAGGTAGTAAAGTGTGATCTGTTTCTGGACTTCGCTGTTTCTAGCTAGCAATGCCACAGACTTGTGTTGTAGTAAATTGTAAAAATAGGTCCAGCAAAGAGTTTAATAAAAGTTTTTATCGCTTTCCTGTGGATCCTGACCAAAGGATAAAGTGGGTAGCCTCTGTCAACAGGAAGAATTGGAGTCCTTCAGAGTACAGGCGTATCTGTAGCGATCGTTTCGTTACCAGTAAGTTAAGTACAGTATATACAACAAAAAGTATAGCTAAATTTTATTTAATTTGTGTAGAAAAGCCTTCAAAAGAACCTTCTCATCCTGATTATGCTCCTTCTGTTTTTCTTGGTGGTGTTTCGAGTTCAAGCGGTGGTCCTAACTCTAGTGTTTAGGCTAGACATGCAAGACTAACTAAGCGTAAAAGTAGAGCTAAAGGATTGGATGCAGCAGAAGCGCTTCTTAGTTTGCAGAAACGACCAAGAATTGGAAGGACTGAAGGTTGTGAGAGTAGTGTGAGAGAAGATTTAGTTGAAGGTAATGCTACTCATAGAACTGATATACAAGGAACTGATGTTTTGGAGAATAATGAGAGCATTCTAGATGCTGATTGTGACGTTGTAAATAATTCTGACCCAGTGTGCTATGATCAATGTGACAGTAGAACTTCAGAACAATTGAGAGCATTAGTAAAAGACAAAGAGAAGCTTGAATGGAAGTGTGCATCATTAGTGTTAGAGAATGAAAGACTAAGCTCTCAATATACACAGTTGTTAGCTGCTAATTTTCAAGCTGTCAGAAGGAACACAGAGCTAACTCTTGAGAACAGCCATCTTCGAGCACAAATGTTTGGTTCCAGCTTAATTGAAAAGGATGACAACAAAACTTTGTTTTACACTGGCCTTCCTACTTATAAACTATTTTCTACTTAATTTGATTTATTGCAGCCATACTACAGTCTGTATCATCATGGCACACCAAATATTGATCACTTTTTTGCTGTGCTTGTGTACCTTCGATTACATACCCCAATGGATGACCTGGCATATCGATTGCAGATCAGCAAGTCCAGAGTATCTCGTCTTTTTCATTCATGGATGGATACTATGTATTGTAATTTACAGCCTCTTGTAACATGGCCAGACACTGCAACTTTGTGAGAAAACATGCCTGCAGCATTTAGGAAACATTTTTCTAATGTAAAGTGTATTATAGACTGTTTTGAAATATTTATACAGCGACCTGTTTCATTTCATGCCTGAGCTGCTACTTATTCTAACTACAAGAAGCACAATACTGTTAAAGTATTAATAGGAATTTCACCTTCTGGCGTCATAACATTCATTTCACAAGCTTGGACAGGAAGAGTGAGTGACAAGGTGATTACAAAAGAGAGTGGCTTTCTTGACAATATCGAGTATGGAGATGTGATTTTAGCTGACCGTGGATTTAATATTCACGATGAGTTAGCTTTGATTGGAGCCAGGTTACAAATTCCTGCATTCACAAAAGGAAAGAAGCAGTTGTCAAGGGAAGAAGTGGAAATATCCAGACGACTAGCACGTGTCCGTATACATGTAGAACGGGTCATTGGACAGTTAAGAAGGAAATATAAAATTTTACAAGAAACTATCCCAATTTCTTTGATCAAGAAACCGTCAGATGGCTGTACCGCGACTATTGACAAAATTATTTTTGTTACAGCAGCACTTACCAATTTGTCACAGACTGTTGTACCTTAACAAAATTTGTTTTGATTTCTTTTTTATTTAATGTAAATCAACAACATTTTGTGCATTAAAATCATTCAGGTATTTGAAAAACAAACAAACGAACAAAAACACACACACAAGTAAACACACACAAAAAAAAAACAACAACTAAGTTTGTACACATTGACTACAAAACCATTCTCCTTCAGGTTCCTCTGTCAGTCCTACACAACCAAAATGAAACCATTCATAGGGGCAATCTGGAGAATCGCAAGCTACCGTGCTTCCATAAGCAGTTTCCCTGCACAGACAAAAAATACCGTCATCATTGTCATCCTCAGCGTCATTGGAGTGTGGATCATGAGCTTTGCCTGCTAATTGGAATTTGTTCGTGAGTAGCTCAGGAAGAATATAGTTAATAAAAAAAGTTGTAAGTTTTGGCAAAATAGATTTCATAACCTCTGGATCCACTTCTATACGCTCAATGTGAATGCTACTTGTTGTCCAACACACAAAGTCACAGTATTGCTTGTTACAAATAACCATCTGTGCTTGGACTTGAATAAAATAGTCATGAGATTTTTTGAGCTGAAAGTTACCATCTTCATCTTTCTCTAAGTAGAAATGAGGGTCATTTATTTCTGAAATACTTGAATGACAATGTGAATAAGGACATTTAACTTCAAGAAGGCCTTCACCACAACAATCACAACTAACAATACCATCAGGAGTTGCACCAAGATAAGGATGCTCCAAATAAATGTGAAATCCACACAACCTCACTCTAAATCCAAGGTGTTGAATGGCGAAATGAGATTGATATTCTTCCTGGCTTTATCCTCATTCAAACGCCCCCACTTAAGTGCTGGAATATTCATATTAGGTTTAGAATATTGCATGATGTTCTTAAAAAGAGAATTTGGAAACACTTTTTCTTGACACTTGGTTACTCTTCCCATGATGGAGGCTGTAATATGACCAAGTCTGTGATCAAACCACAAAATAGAGTTTGACTGCCCATGAGTAGCTTTTTCAAGAAAGTTTGCTTGCTCACTTGTGCAAACAATACTAGATACTTTCATTTTTGCAAGGCGAAGAACTTGAAAAGTAGTACAACTCTCATACTTCTTCGAATAGAGAGACTTAAGTGTTTCAGGGAGCTCAGGTTCAGGAGTACTTACTGTAGATTTTTGCAGTAACGAGGCATAGCCAGGAATAATTGAATAAATAGCTGATTTTGAAAACGCTTGGTAGAGTGAGTCATAGAGTTCTTTGGCATCAATCCTTAATATTGAGCTATAGATGAAGCACGCACTGGGCTATTCTCAGGTGATGACAAAGGACTTTGAAGACTGACAGCTCTAGTTTGAGGAGTGACTGATCGAGGCTGAGTAGAACTTTCACGAGAGCGACTTGGGAGATTTAGACTTATATTGGCTACTGGACAAGGTTCAGCCTGAAAGAAAATAAATCAGAAAAAAAAAATTAAAAAAGGTAACAAAAATAATATTACGAATAAAATGCTCAATGAATTATGAATAACCTTTTTAGAATAAGCCTGGTTCCATAAGCATGGCTGTGATGTACATGTTAATGTAGCTAAGCAGTCGAATAAAGGCTTCAACCTTGAAGAGAATTGCAGCCACATGTGAACATACTTCACCGCGACTACATAATACACGATCAAATGAAAATAGAAATATATTATAAGTAAATCAACATACCCAGCCATACACGTGCAGTGCCCTGTGATAATAGCACAAGTTTGCTTGTTGATCCCAACCCATGCTTCATGTGGCTTATCATTCAGACGCTGAGAAGGAGTAACTTGAGCTTTCAAAACACAATTACCTTTCCCAGTGTCATGATACAAGACTGTCCTAACCCAGCCACTGAAATAAAGCATAAATTAAACTTAACCATCATCATTTCCTATACCAAGCTTGCCTGCTGTAGTAGTTGTTTCTAAACTTTTGAAGGCCTTCAGCTTCTCTCTTGTAAATTCCCCAGGGGTGTCTACCAGGTAAGCATAAATGCTAGGATACTCCAGAGGAGGCCATAGAGTCGGATCATCTGTCCATGACTCTTTGCTGATATTGTAAGGATCAAGATTAGGGCTTTCCTCACTGTCCCCATGCAAGGCGAGAAGTTTACGCCGATAGTGTTCTTTATCTGGTCCGTTTAAAGTAGAGTAATAATCCATGACCTAGACGGCGAAGTGCCCACCACCACCACCAGTTGACCACCAAAATGGAGGATAGCAACGGTTGCCACGTGAATGCAGGATGTCATTTTTGCGCCGCAACCCATCTATAAAACAGATAAAACTCAGATGTTTTTTTAAAGTCATATAATGGCAACCATAATAATATTATTATAACACAACAAATAAAAATAAGTACACATTTTACCTACCACAACTGATTTTGATGACATTTCAGCATAATATTGGTGTTTTATGTGCCACTGCACAATATCTTCAAATGTATGTTTGAAGAAAGGCATGTGCTTTGTCAAAACTCTAGACACCATAGTTACAATGTTGCTCCTTAGAATGCGATCATCCTCTTTAGAAGGCAACAAACTCAATGCCCTACGCTTTGGACTGTCCAAGCATGTTTGAACATGCACATCTGGGAAGCTACTATAAGGTATAAGTTTAGCTGTGAACATTGCAGTGATTGGATAGGTATGTTATATTAAGATTTATTAACTTATTTCTGGAATAAATAAGAAAATTATTTTATGTTATCACCTGAGAACTAGGGTATTAGCTACACTGTCTTTATTATTTCACATACTTTTGGGATTCAAGTATTTAATAGACTGCCTTTTTAATATAATTCTCAAACTTCCTGTTGGGAGAAATCTCCACAATTAGGGATCAACCCACTAAAGATATTCACAAGTATTGGTGTGTGTTGAGAGTTAGTAACGTGGTCACTCTATTGGTTTCTAGCCAAATTCATGGAGCCAATGTTACTTCTAAGGCTTGAGTTATAGCCTCAAAATTCTGGATTATGATATTCTGAAAACTGAGGCTATACGATACAGAAATTTTACACAGCTCATGAATATATTAAATATAACAAGGAAATACCCAGCACTCACAAAGTGCCTTAGCTAACACAATGAAGAGCTCAAACATTACTAGAGATTATTAGCCAGTTTTCAGAGAAAACAGCAAGCATTTTATTAATGACTCCGTATTTCATTTGGAAAATTTAGTGTCTTTTCACATCCTACTTCAAAAGTGAAGTAGTATTGCAACCATTGAAAAAAAACAAAAAAAACAACAACATCATCAACAATAGATCCACTTTAGGTTCAGGAGCACATCTCTCAATGAGAATAACTATGATGCATAGCTAATGTAGGAGTCTTTATAGCTGTTAGGAATAAAACAGCTTTGCCATTTTGTAATACATTGGCCATCCCATTTTAGTCTTAATTACTATCAGGTATATAGAGCTGCATATTGTGGGTATTTCAAATATACAAGAATTAGAAAAGAACGAGTTCAGCAGCTATAAGTGATCTCAGTTAGTCACATGTGACATGAGTTGGTTTTATGCCATTCCAATGTAACTGGATGTGAAGAACATGACTTGTTGGTAAGAGTATGAGATGATCAGGTGGCCTTGCCTGGTAAATATATTCCAGACTCACTAGTACCAGAGTTGGATTTGGTCATCATCACATTCCGGTCTGATATTCTAGACCACACCTTTAATATCCCCTGACATCTCCGCAAACAACTCGTCCTAGTCCCAAAGTTTGTCTTCCTGTATACACATTAACTTACAACATATAGTAAAGTGTCATAAATTACTTACTAAAATACAATTGTCAAATGTTATTTCTAATAATTAAATTTAATAAATAATTCAAAAGTAATAAATAAAAGATAAATAATTTAATTTAACTTATTAATTGTCAAATCCTAGAAGCCATATGGGTTAGGTATCCACATTAAAACAATTTATTGTGTACTGAATTGGCCTATTGAGTGCTTATACGTAGAAACTGTATTGAATTGGAAAGTATCGTATGCCCACAATATTTCACAGTAAAGGGGAAGTCCGGAGATATTACGTTGGGTTATTGCATCCCCCTAAGCTTTATTTTTACAATTATTGCATCCCCGTAGGGTCTGCTAATTCTATAATGCCATTCTGTGCCAGTTACATTAATTTGGTTAAATAAAATAGCTTCGTATGAATGTAGAGACTTTCTATTACTAGCTATGAGTAGCTGTTGAGATGAGCTAACTCAGAAGCTCTTATGATGCTATACATGGTTGTGATGGCCCTTTGTCAGATGTCTATCCAAACTTCTTCGAATGGAAGTAAGAGTGCTTGGTTCACGCAGACCACCACTTGCATTCCGCATCTTACGATAGGAATGATCAAGAAATCTATCTAATTCTTTCGGTGGAATATTCTCATCACTTTTCATTTATCCCTTTGCACCGACAATACCACGTTCTCAAGTCGGATAATGTTTTCTTTGAGTACTCCAGATTTTTTTGCTCTTCTAAACACTTTCATAATTCCTCATCGTCAAGACTGATTGTTCACTCTCAATGCTACAAGATGGCGGCACTTTTAACCTTTCACTTTCCCTTTCTATTCCACCTCAAATATTAGAGAAAAAATATTCAATCACTTCATCAGGAAAAAAAAATAAATAGAAAGACTTCTTGGCAGCATCCATTACATTAGCCGCTCAGTTTCTATGCCATTCACGCATGATCAGTACACAATATATTGATTAATCATTGGATATCGCAGGAACATCACTCGTGTTTGGTGGTATTTACATTCGTGCCTGCAACACTTGTGTAAATGCTAGCCGACAGACTCATGATATTGTGCGGTATTCAATGATTAACCTATATATATATCATAAGAAACTAATCACTGGAGAGGACAACTACTATAAGCCTCTTGCACATCAACACTGAAAATACAATGCAAGTATTGTGTTATTATCCAATTGTGTGTGTGTGTGTGTGTGTGATAATATATCACATATTGCAGTGAGGCTTGCTAGCAACTTCTGTTGAAGCATATTAATTTGATTTTCTGACTTCACACAATTGAAAACTGGTTACCTCTTTCACATCTTCCTCAGGAGCCATGGAAGCTGCTAGATCCTTCAAGTCTATGTCCCCATCCTATTAGTAATATACGCAAACTCACAAACATACATCAGTAAGTGTGAAAAAAAACACTAAATTTCAATTTTATGATTAACCTTTGCTTGACAGATTAGCTACATGCTACTATTTTGTTGAATAAATAATAACCCAAACAGCCAGCTTTTAAACAAATATAATACATAGTATAAATATAATTATATGATGTTTAGTTGCCCTTGGCCCTAGGTTACTACAAAAACTAGATATGAAAGCTATAGAATTCATGCTAAGACATGTACCTCATAGTGAACTCTCTCTTCTAACCATAAGGATAGAAACTGAAGGTTATACTAGGAATAAATAGGAAATTAGTAATCCTTATATAACTAGGCTAGTTCGCCCACCATTTGTACTGAAGCTTACCACTATTATAAAATAGTGGAGGCGCTTTAAAAAGCACAACCAACACTTACAAGCTACTAAAAAGACACTTTATAAACGAACACACAATAGTCAACAGCGATCCATGTAGGTATATGTGAAATGAGTCAGCATTGACACTTGACAATTCAGGTAATTTGTTAACTGGAATATAATTTAGACAGTTTGTGAAGAATACAAACAAATTTACCAATGTAAAGAGTCCAGCCTGATGCGTGAGGTCAAAGTTTAGTTGCTTATTATGTAGTCACTCTAGTAGCAGTGGCCCTAAATAGTTATAATTCAGCGAAGCGAGCGGAGCTGACTCTCTAATGAGTTCGCGATATTATTGGCGAGCGAGCGAGACACTTACAGGGGTAAAAATGAAAAAAATCGGGGATGTTTGTTTATTGGCGAGCGAGCGAAGCGAGCGAGACAGTATTAGGGGTGGACAATGCAAAATCGGGTATATGTTATGTTATAGTTATAAACCAAAATTGAGGTTTGTATGCGATTTATAAACTCCGAGACACGAGGGCGCAGCCGAGTGGCGAGGATTTATAAATCGAAATACAAACCTAATGATTTTGGTTTATAACTATTTTATAGCCAGAACATAAACAACGAGCAAAGTATAGCGTTAGCTATCTTAGTAATTGTATTAAAGTACCCAAACTCTTCATTATTCCATTTTGCTTTGATCTGCCTTCTACCATAATTATGGTTGCTAAGAACTATATCAGACTTTTCCCCGCTAATACATTTTCTTACGAGCATACCAGACTGTATCAGATTTATAGTTCTTAACGACAAGCGCGGTCGCTCGGGTAACGGGCTATAAATATATTTATTAGGTACTGAACAGAGCCTGATAACTGTTGCCACATAGAAAATGCATTAAAGTAAACAGGATGTGGCTTAGGGCAATATTTTTTCCATATCACCTGTGTTCATAGTTATTACGTTGGGTTATTACGTCCCCCTAGGTAAATTTCTTGTTACCAAGGTATTCGCCCATGAGCAGTACCTAATAAATTTATTATCCATTGGATACCCTAGAATATCACTCGTCTGATTGGCGGTATTTACGCTCGTGCCTGCGGCACTCGCGTAAATACTAAGCCAACAGACTCGTGATATTCTCCTGTATCAAATGAATAATTGGCGAGCGAGCGAAGCGAGCGAGACAGTATTAGGGGTGGATAATGCAAAATCGGGTATATGTTATATATATATATGTATGTATGTATGGATGGTACGTATGCTCTTTAAACGCGCGCGCGGGGAACTTTTTTCTCCTAAAAACACGGCTATTTAGGCTTGACTCCAGTTTATTCTGAAACTACAGCATTAAGCACACCTTACTTTATACTTAAGCTCCAAAGTATGAGAAAATTCCTGCTAAAACGCTTGTTTTCAAGACACAAAAAGTTGATTCGACAGGTTACTATGGCATTGAAGACCCTTTTCCAGACTTAATTTCAAAACTTCGCCGTTTTATGGGGGGATACTGAGTGCTGGTTGTTGGTTGTCAAGAGCCGTTGGTAGTCAGAATGCCGTAGTATTAATGCTATGGAAGCTACTACTTCTCGAGGGAAGCTGAGGTAAGTACGTAATTCCATATTTGTTAGCTAAATATGCAAAATTAACTCTGGCCTTTCTTTTTTGTAGCTAAGAGCTTGTCAACAGTGACTGGTAAATTCAAATAGTCACATTGGCTCAAATTTGGTACTACAAAAGTTACCACTGCTCAAGAAAATGAGGTAAGAAAGTAATTTTGCATTTGTGTGCTAAAATTGATTGTCTTTTGTTTTTGTAGGTGAGAGCTTGTTGTCAAGAATTCACGGTAATTCAGATAGTCAAAGTAACTTCAATTTGATACTGCAGAAGTTATCAATACTCAGGAAATTGAGGGAAGTAGTGATTCTATATTTGTAGGCTAAAATTACAAATAATAACATTGGTTTATTTTTTTATCATAGCTGAGAGCTTGTTCAAGAGTTACTGGTAATTGAAATTATCAGAATGGCAGATGTTTGATACTACAAAAGTTAACAAATCAGGTAGGAGAGTGATTTTGTATTTGTTTGCTGAAATAAAAGGTCATAACTGCTATTATAGTGTTTGCATGAAGTACGCTAAAAATAGTAACATTTTATGTTACCTTAACTATCAGGCTCGCTCGCCATTTGTGCTCAAGCACACCACTAGTATATATATATGTATGTATGTATGTATGGATTGTACGTATGCCCTTTAAATGCGCGCGCGGGGAACGTTTTTTCTTAAAAAAACACGGCTTTTTAGGCTTGACCCCAGTTTATTCTGAAACTACAGCATTAAGCAAGTCTTACTTTATACTTAAGCTCCAAAGTGTGAGAAAATTCCTGCGAAAACGCTTGCTTTTCAAGAAACAAAAAGTTGATTCGATCGGTTACTATGACATTGAAAACCCTTTACCAGATTTAAATTCAAAACTTCGCCTTTTTTTCCGGCTAAGTGCGGCTTGTTACTAGTTGTCAAGAGCCACCTGTAGTCAGTACTAAGAGAGCTATCACTACTTCTGAAAAGCGTATGTAAACATATTAATGCTAAGGAAGCTACTACTACTCGAGGGATGCCGAGGTAAGTACGCAATTCCATATTTGTTAGCTTAATATGCAAAATAACTCTGGCCTTTCTTTTTTATAGCTAAGAGCTTGTTGTCAACAGTGACTGGTAAATTCAAATAGTCAGAAGGACTCAAATTTGGTACTACAATAGTTACCACTGCTCAAGAAAATGAGGTAAGAAAGTAATTTGTATTTGTGTGCTAAAATTGATTGTCTTTGTTTTTGTAGGTGAGAGCTTGTTGTCAAGAATTCAAGGTAATTCAGATGGTCAAATTAACTTCAATTTGATACTACAGAAGTTATCAATACTCAAGAATGAGGTAAGTAGTAATTCCATATTTGTTGGCTAAAATTACAAATAATAACACTGGTTTATTTTTTATTGTAGCTGAAAGCTTGTTCAAGAGTTACTGGTGATTGAGATTATCAGAATGGCAGATGTTTGATACTACAAAGTTACCATTAATCAGGTAAGAGAGTGATTTTGTATTTGTTTGCTGAAATCAAATGTCATAACTGGTATTATAGTGTTTGCATGAAGTAAGCTAAAACATAGTACCATTTTATGTTAACTAAGTATCAGGCTCGCTCGCCATTTGTGCTCAAGCACACCACTAGTTTGTATATATGTTTGGACGTACGTATGTCATTTTGTACTTTGACCCTCGCGTTTTTGTGTTAGTTACGTGGTCGACATCCCAAATTGTACTAAGCAGAATCCTCTGGTTTATCGATCAGTACCCGTATCATCACCCTAGAAATTGAATTGTTTACCGTTTTGAATTCTATTGCGGGTGCAGTTAAAACTTGAAAACTTAAGGGACTTCCATTTCTATTCCAGTTAGTGGCGATGGTAAGTCAATGCGCTCTTTGTCATGGTTATAAACCGTGCGCAACAGTATTTACTTGAAAATACATTGTCCACTAGACTACCACGAAGGTAAGTCTGTAGGTGCATGTCCAGTTGTGTCAAAGCATTGTGTGTTACAACCACTACTTAGCTAAAGAATATCACAAAGAAAACGTTTAAATAATGTGTATTGTTTTGTTGTTGTTTTTTTCCTTCAATTCAAGCAGTTGCAGAGAGTTGTTACTATGGCACTGAAATCCCTTTACCTTGTATGCGAAAATTAAAACCTGGACCTTATTTTCAGTAGCTTCAGTGTTAGAAGTCAAAATCATTCATATAATAATAGTATAGTCTTTAGGCTCGTTCGCCATTTGTGCTCTAGCACATCACTAGTTATATTTAGGTCTAGAAATTGTTTTTGTTCTTGCGTGGGCGTACGTGTGTACCCTTTCTCCTACGCGCTTGCGCGGGCCGGGTAACCTTCTTAGCAACATTTTGTTTTGTTTACCCGCCGTACGAAGTAGCGATGCCCAGTGAAACAAATTCTGCGAAAGAGAGACAAAGCGTTAGAAACGCTCGGTCAAGAGCTTTGAGGGCGTTAGAAACTCCAGAAGAAAAATTAGTAAGGAGAGAGATAAGAAATGAAAAAGACAGGGCAAGGAGGAGGAGAGCTAAAACGAAACAGAAACAGGTAGCAAAGTAAAGAATCTTTCTTTTTGAAAAGCCATTAAATGTTCCTAGTCACACCATAGATATACAACGCGAAAGTGGGATTGGAAACGGAATTATGTACGTACGTATTTTGACCCCATCCGCGTTACCTTAAAATTGTACTCGTAAAAAACAACATTTACTGGCACGCGCGTTACCAACGTGCTCTGAAGAGACTATGGCGGGTAAGTCTGTTAGAATTAGTGCTTCTTGTATTCTAGCATCTTTCAGCTAGCTCTTTAATATTTTTTTTAGGCACTGCTGAAATAGAATATTGTCTTCTGAAAGACAACCTCCAGAAGTTATTGGAAGATGATGGTTTTAAAGTGAAGTCTGAAAGAGCCACAAAAGCATTAAAAGCAGCTGCTGACTTGCTCACATGGTGTATGGCTGAGGAAAGTAAGAAAGAATTGGATAGTTTTTCAGATTGGCTTGTGTCTTCCTTAAGAAAATGTCTTTCAGCTGATCAGCGTTCTTTTGTGTTGCGGGCTGAAAAAATAAGGGCAATGTTTCATCAGTTACGAACCAGCAGGGATTTTAAAAGTAAGTGGGATAGCTTTTTTGAAACCTCTATCAAGAAAAAAGCCATTGCGACCGTGTATCAGTACATAACCACAAGAATATTCAGGGAACTTATAAAGAACAAATTTGAAATAAAGAAGGATGTCACACATACCCATTACACCCTCACACTGGATGAAAAAAATGCTCTTCGGTACATTGCAGGATACGTGTGCCTTAAAGTACAATAAAAAATAGAAAAAACTTCACACAAGTATAAGGATGAAATAGTGCTCCTACGTATTGAGTTTTATGGTGATAGCATGGATGGCAGTGGAACAGAAGAATGGACAAACCAGATTGATAGAGGGGGATTATGGCACATTAGTGATGACACCTACTTGGTTTTCGGAAATAGTTGAATATGAAATAAGAAATTATTTGCATGTGAAGGCTCTCACAGAAATTGATGACAGCACAAAGAAGACAATTCTGGATGCAATAATGTCCAATGAAGACCTGTTGACATTGTGGGGTATGTCTACTGGACATTATGGTGAGGAAGTATCACAGGAAGTGTTAAGGAGACTAAGTGAAATGTATTTGACAGTGTGTGGATTTTCTTTTGCCAGCTCCTGTCTTGAGTTATACAAGCAACAAAACAGAACACAACTTCAAAAATCAAAATGACTTGGAAGAAAATTACAAAATAGTTACAGTGAAGACAAATAATTTTTTTTTTTTATTCCCTAGACAAATATCATCACTATTATCATAAATAATTTTATCAGTGTATTTTTCTTCTTTTTTCAAGTGGAGTATTGTCTATCTTAACGTTGTCGTGATCTTTGCTACCACGACAGTTCCCACGCACAGTAGCACAGGTAGTGTTAACTATACGAAGAGCCTGGGTGTTTTTAATGAACTCCGCAACATTGGGGTTTTCATTGACCCGTCCTCTCTGACGCTGGCAGCCAAAAAATTTTTCAAGTGGGTCCTGGCAGAGTCGATTGCTCAGAAACACAGTCACCCCTGGAACACTTGTGAAAATGTAATCCAGCAACTCCAGAAAAGAATGAACTAAATACAATTTGCATAACAAAACGGGATTAATTTGGGCATTAAATAGCATTCCCTTACCAGTTATACGGAGACCTAGTCGGGTGGGAGCACTGAGTAGCATCCTGTTCTGTGCTGCCCTCTGATTCTCAAAACCTGGTCGTGATCGAACACTTTCCTCCCAGTCATCCAAATATATGAGAAATTTCTTAAGCCACTAAAACACACACACACATAATACACAGGGTCATGAATTGTCCGTTTAAAACACGACTGATTGTATTTAGTGTTTTGCTTTTACCTCAATTCTAAAATCCAAATTATCTCTGTATGGTGCTTTGAAAGCATTCCTACTCCTTTTTCCAGCCTCTAGGCTTTTGACATTGAGGCAATCAAAAAACTTGTCAAAAGTTAACACAAACTCTACAGTCTTTTCCATTTCAGAAAGCTTCATTCTCTTTAGAGCCTCGCCCACCGTGTTACTTAGCACCTATTATCAATACAGTTTCAATTCGTATCGTAAACACTAATAAAACTCACCTGAGCAGCTAAATCCACACGCATCTTGGAGAAATTGGTAAGGTGTACATGCTCATACTTTAACTTCGGGATGAGCATCAACCCTGGTGTTGTCTCGTCAGAGCGTGACTGACTGTAGAGTTTTGAGAGGTGGGACCACTGAATATATTAACCTTCATACTAATAACAATAATATATATAATACAGAGTGTCTTATGTACTATAATACATGTACTTACCCACATCAACCGTTTGTCACTAAACCAACAATTCCTCACAGTCTTAATAAGGTGAGGAGGGTCCGAGAAAAAGTATACAAATCGTTCATCATCAGAATATGGATTCATTGCTTTGTAAACCATGCTTCCAGTGCCATGAAGCTTGAAGAAATGACGGTTGACTGAAAGTCCATCACTAGTACAGGCAAGTACATTGAAGACACACCTTTCTACACGCTCAACAGCTTCCCAAAAGATGTCGTACAATTCGAACCCAAGCAACTTGTGGCAAGGGAACTGTGTATAAGGAAACTGGAGCTTACTAAAAAGGCCTCTGACCATGAAGACAAGGACTGACTTGGCCAACGATCTTTGATTCTCCTCCCCTCCCTCAACAAGTTTCTCATATGCGACTAAATGAGAGTTGATGTCACCAATATTAGTGAAGCCAATGATCTGGCCTATAAAATATTAATCATTATAAAGAATTAAGAAATTCGATAAGAGTCACTATATATATTTACCTGAATGTTTGTCATACACAAGGTCTTCTCTAACATGAATCTCATCAAATATTATAACCACATTCTTTTCTCTTTCTGGGCAATTGAGAATGTTGGCTGCATCCATCATCTGTTGATCAACACTCACGGAGAAACCTGTTGTTGCTTGGGTATAGTAGGTGTAGTCTCTAAGTGTTCGTTGAGATGGTAGCTTCAATACACCACTGTTGCGAAGCAAGTCATATGCTGATCCAGAGAGGTGGCGTAGATAGAGGCACCACCTAATTTTTTTTATGTCCACACATATACAACAAGAATCATGATCAAGACAAAGTCTTGGATCATCTAAATATAATTAGCATTTTACACATGCATTAATTTGAAGCCCTCAACTTCAAACAACAAGTAAGATTCCTCCCTCTGTAATGATTAGAAGCTGCCAGTCCCTCAAACTGGTAAAAGTTCTGAGGATCCCCTTCACTAATGCTCATTAAATTGGTAAAAGTTCTGAGGATCCCCTTCACTAATGCTCATTAAATAAAAAGTGACTCAGATAACTCATAAAGGTTCTGCCCTTTGTTTTCCCCACATAACTCTAGCTTGTACCTGATCATAGCTGCCTCCCATTTCATTGACTTAGCATTTTTAAGACTTGCTGCATGCTTCTGCTGCTTCCAGAATATTGCCATAAAAGAATCTTCAGGATACTTGTCAAGTATCATCTGATGGTTCTCTTCCATTACTGATGACAGGTCTTCATGCAAGTGTTCATCCACCTAATATCATGCCCAAATATTTTCATAGAAGACGATACAAACGTATTGATTACCTGTACCCCTCTCCTTTCAATTTCAGCTTCAAGCCTCTCCCTGAGACGCTTTTCACGGCGCTGGCATGTCTTGGTCCTATCACGCAAATTCTGTAACCGTAGTATCCTGCAAAATAAATGAGATATTTAGTCTAGTGGTGATTACTGTTGCAAACATAATACTTGTCTGGAGTGTTGAGATAGCGAAAATTTGTGTGGCTATTAGACCGAGTGCCATCCTCTACTTTCTCCTTGAGCTGTCGAGACACCATAGAATTCAATACTTTTCGATAAGCATTACAGGAGTTGCAACGAGAAGAGGAGGCAGATGAGACCAAAATATGACAAGATGTGCTACGAATCGTGTGATGATCTAAAAAATCCTTGACATAATCGGCAACCACTGAATCACCTAAAATTAATTGCTTTATTAAGAGTTGAATACAGCACTAAATAATATACTGACCAGTTGAATCCCTGAATATACCTTTCCTCACAGCCTGAATGTCAAAATACCGTTCATCATCATTTCAGATACATAGCTTGAGAACATGCAGGCCAGTAAGTAATGTCTTCAGTTCACCGACTGTGTCCAGTTTCTGTGGAAGAGAAGCTAGGAGTTCAGCATCTGATGACAATTGACGTCCTGCTACCACTAATTTCCAAGAAAGGTCTTCAGATATTTCAAGGAAAAATAATACCTACATGTGTGTAATTCAAATCAGGATTTATTTCAGTTGTTTTCCCAGGTGGGGGGGGGGGGGGGGGGGGG